>ENA-OSJC01000471-OSJC01000471.1-marine-metagenome-genome-assembly--contig:-NODE-471-length-39292-cov-9.390718_pt1 | contig 39292 bp, 34 predicted proteins | sample MGYA00237885_ERZ534234 | MGnify/ENA primary metagenome ERZ534234 (study PRJEB26413, sample SAMN06343907) | marine metagenome | isolation source: coastal waters | place: Atlantic Ocean: West Antarctic... | reverse complement strand
TGGTGCCCAGACCTGGAATCGAACCAGGGACACAAGGATTTTCAATCCTTTGCTCTACCAACTGAGCTATCTGGGCTTTGTAAACTTGTACTGCTTGCGCAAGAGGCGCGTATTAAAGCGCCTGATCTGCCTCTCGTCAAGGAATTATTCCGTTGGTGGTACGTAACCTTCAGCCTTGTCCACTTCTTCGCCATTAAAGAACTTTTCTCGTTGTTCTGAGAGATAGGTCCGAGCGGATAGATCCATCATGTTAAGACGTAATTCGTTTATTAGAGTCGTCTGGTGAGTCATCCATTGGGCCCAGGCATCTTTAGAGATGTTATTAAATATTTCTTCACCTTTAGGGCCAGGGAAGGGTGGCATATCTAACCCAGGAAGTTCTTTGTCTAGTTTGCGACACATGACTATGCGAGCCATAGTTGACCTCATTAATTGCGTTTTTGGTTAGTTGATTGCAACATCGTCGAACAATGCTTTGATCGGCGCGGGCATTCCTAATGATATAGGCTTTTGAGGGTTATACCAGACTTGTTTAGTACCCTCATTCACTGCGCGCTCTAAAACCTTGTTATCTGTCAAAGTAATGCGCACGGTGTGGTAATCAAGATGAAAGTGGCTAAAGGTGTGCCGTTTACTATTCATTATTTTGTAGTCTTGATAGTTTGCACCCAACTTCATCAGTGTATTTTCTATTTCCTGCAGGTTCTCGCATTGGGGGAATACCCAGAGACCGCCCCAAAGTCCAACCGGTGGATTTTGCTCTAACAGCCAGTCTCCCTGTTGATTAGTAATCATGAGAAAACAGGTTGTACGAACTGGAATAACTTTTTTGGGCTTTTTGCCAGGATAGTCTTGGGGATTACCACTTTCATGTGCAAGACAGTGGCCTTTGATAGGACAAGAAGGACAGTCTGGCGATGATCTTGTACACAATGTTGCACCAAGATCCATCATTGCCTGCGTGTAGTCGGCAATACGCGCTTTGGGAGTATAGGTTTCTGCTACTGACCAAAGTTTTGTTACCACCTCAGTTTTGCCCGGCCAGCCGCCAACAGCGGAAAATCGCGCCAGTACTCGTTTTACATTGCCATCTAAAATAGGGGCTTGCTGCTTAAATGCAATTGCACTTATGGCTCCCGCTGTAGAGCGTCCAATGCCAGGCAATTCACATAAGCCATCTACGCTAGATGGGAACTCACCCTGTAAACTGTCAGAAACGTGCTGCGCAGTTTTGTGTAGATTGCGTGCGCGAGCGTAGTAGCCCAGACCAGTCCAGTGGTGTAAGACATCATCCGTAGTCGCCCCAGCAAGGTCTTGCACCGTCGGAAAGCTTTTCATAAAGCGCAAATAATACGGAATAACGGTGCTGACCTGAGTCTGTTGCAACATAATTTCTGACACCCATACACGATAAGCATTTATATCCTGCTGCCACGGTAGTTCAGTACGACCGTGCTGATCAAACCAGTTGAGTATTGCTTTTTGAAAGGTGTGAGGTTTCATTACTTGTTTAGTTTTGCCTTAAAAAAGGTTTTTAAGGAATCTTTTACAGCATTACCACTTGCCGCTGATTCGCCGCCGCTGATACCCATAAATTCTTGCCCTATTTTCTCAAACAAGGTGTTTTGTAACAGTTTGCCAAGCACCTTTTGATCCGGCGCACAATTGGGGCTTTTACTGCCGTTGGGGCCAAAGTTGCCTTGGCACATAAAGGGAATAATCTGGTTTTGTAAGCGCTGGTTAATCGCACAACCCGAAGAACTGCTCTTTGCACCAGCAACTACAGCCTCCGCGTTCAACTGAAAGGTCTGCTCGATCATTTGTACGGTGCTACGTCCGCTGAGTTTTAGGTTGCCAATAGCCGTGCTGATATCACTGACTAATAATTGTCCGTTAGCAAAGCTCAGATTGCCTTGCAAAGTATCTAGCTGGGTGCCGGCACTAAATGTGCCTGTTGAACCAGAGCCACTGAGCAGTGCAACACTCTGACAGACAGTTTGTTCAACATTAATAGGGCCAAAAGTCGGGCTTGTTACGCTAAATTGGCCCATACCCAGCAGTGATTGTTGAATGGTGACTATGTCGCTACCGTTGCCGCTGACATTTGTCTGAGCACTTAATTGACCGCTAATATCGGCGTTTCCTGTGAGTGCCAGGAAGGCTTCGCCAAGGTCTATCGCATTGACCGTTGGCTGAAGGTTAAAGGACGGTTGTGCATTACGCAGATCAAACTCTGCAGTGGCATTAAATTGGCCACCAAAAAGGTCCGCATTGAGCGAGCTCAGTTGTACCAGATTATTGCCACCATCTAGCTGAGCGTAAAGATTTCTAACAGAGAAAGTCTGCATAGCAATTTCTTCAATGGCCAGTTCTACATGGCTCTGGCCCTGCCATAGCAAAAAGGGCAGTGACAATGGGGCAAAAATAGCGGCTGTTTGTAGCTGAGTATTTGGCGACCCCTGCGGTGGAAGATAATCACCTAGTTTAAATTGGTTGCCCGTTACCAATGCATCCATTTTTCCGGTGCTTTGATCCGCTTCAATTGTCACATTAAACGCTTGACCATCAATAACTACCTGATGGGTATAGTTTGAATAGCCTCGTGGGTTAATACTAAATTCACTGTTAAAGTACACGTCGGTTAGGGCTGCGGTATTAGACATAACTGGCATAGTGAATATAGGCAAATTTAGCTGTATGGACTTGATTTGACGACGCAAGTTAATGGATGGACTGGACAGTTTACCGATAATCTGTGAGTTACTCAGATCAGCATCAACCTTTCCACTAATGCTTATTTGATCGGCTTTAAGCTCGATGTTGGTCGCTTTAATCTGACTAATTTTTTGGCCATTAAGCTGAATGGCAACGATTGCTTCGATGGATAAAGGCAGGCCATTGAATATCTCAGCAGAGGCTTCAATATTGGTATCCCCACCTTTCAATGAAAAGTTATCAATAGACACGCTAATATTGTTAAATTGGATAGGTAACGCATTAGGGCCAATGTAACGAACGCGCGCATCCAATACTTCTATTGAATCAATGGGTAAATTAGCGAGGTCAAAACGAGTGTTGATAAGCCCTAACAAGCTTGCAGTAACAACAAGCTCGTCTACGCTACCGGCACTAATAAGATTGTTAGAAAACACCACATTGGTAGCTGAAATACCCAGCTTGGGGAAAAACTGCCAGCTAATATCGCCCTGAATGTCTAAGTTTAGTTGGTTTTGTTTAGCCAAGGCTTCAATGTCTGCAACATAGTCATTTGGATCAATGAGAGAGGTCACAGCAACTATTGCAGCCACAACTAAAGTTAGCAGTGACAGCGTCAAAACCTTCAACCATTTACTTATTTGTGTCACCTTAACTCCTCGGTTACTACGATCTATTTCTTTGCCTACGATGGGATTAAAAACCACCGTAGCATGGTAACGCAACCAAGTAATTCTGTCCCACCTAGAGACAATCATCTAACAAAATTAGCTCACTATTATTTCAAAAAAACCGCCTTATTTTTCAGGTATAATGCCCAAAACCCCATTTTGGAGCATCTGATGACTGAGCGAAAAGCGACCGTCACGCGAAACACACTGGAATCTCAAATTACCATAACGGTAAATTTGGACGGTTCTGGACGCGCGAACCTAGAAACACCGGTACCGTTTTTGAACCATATGCTTGATCAAATTGCGCGACATGGTTTGATTGACTTAGATATTCAAGCGACAGGTGATACTCACATTGATGATCACCATACAGTCGAAGATATTGGCATAACACTGGGCATGGCAGTTGCAGAGGCGATAGGCGACAAAAAAGGCCTCACTCGCTATGGCCATGCCTATGTGCCATTGGACGAGTCTTTATCACGCGTGGTACTCGATTTTTCTGGTCGGCCCGGGCTGTTCATGCAATCAGACTTTGTACGTGGCCATGTTGGAACCTTTGATGTTGACCTGAGCCGTGAGTTTTTCCAGGGTTTTGTTAATCACGCCTTTGTGACCTTGCATGTTGATAATATTAGAGGTGCCAATGCGCACCATCAGGTCGAGACTATTTTTAAAGCCTTTGGGCGAGCCCTGCGAATGGCGACAAGTCAGGACGAGCGCATGGCGGGTTTACTGCCATCCACCAAGGGACATTTGTAGTCATCAATGAGTCAATCTCCTAATCACATTGCAGTCATTGATTACGGCATGGGTAACCTGCATTCAGTGTCCAAGGCGCTTGAGCATGTTTGTGATAATGCCAAAGTGTCGATCACGTCAGATCCAGCAGTAGTTGCCAGTGCCGATCGAGTAGTTTTTCCCGGTGTTGGAGCCATTGGTGATTGCATGCGAGAAATTCAGCGTCTCAAAATTGGTGAAGTCCTACGTCATGCTATTGTCCAAAAGCCGGTGCTGGGTATTTGTGTTGGCATGCAAGCATTGCTGGAACACAGCGAAGAAAGCGATGGCGTTGAGTGTTTGGGTATTTTGCCGGGTAGGGTTAAGTTGTTTGATCCACTCACGAAGGACCCCTCAGGTGGGCGTTTAAAGGTGCCGCACATGGGTTGGAACAACGTTCACCAGAACATAGATCACCCTTTGTGGCATGGCATTGAGCAGAACAGTCAGTTTTACTTTGTACACAGCTACTATGCCTCCACGGACAATAACCCACATGTTGCAGCCTACTGTGATTACGGGGTAAAGTTTGCCGCAGCGCTGAGCCTAAACAACTTATTTGCAGTGCAGTTTCATCCAGAGAAGAGTGCTAATAGTGGTTTACAGTTACTGCGTAATTTTACCAACTGGGTTGTCTAGTCTGCGCATCAGGTATCGGCTAAGTTAGCCTAATGATACTATTCTTATGCTCCATTTAGTCCTTTGGAAAGAGCTAATTTATGTCACAAAATTCCCTTGAAAAAACATCAGATTTAACTGCTCGACTTAACAGTGAGACAGCCAAAATTGGGTGGGTTGATCTACAAAAGCATTACGCCACAGGCAACGTTATGGGCGTTTCTAGTTGTGCAGATCTTATTCAAGTGGCGGCGGCCTTTCATAAGGATGACCGTGAAAAAGTAGAGAGTTGGCTGTCAGATAACACCTTGTTTGAGGTTAATGATCAGCAGGCATTAGATTGGTACAATAATAATACTGAGCACTGGGCCGTAGTGATACCGCCCTTTGTGCTCGTCCAAGAAGTAAATTAAAAAAGGGTTTAATAATAATGAATATTAATAAAAAAGTTGCAGTGGTTACAGGTGGTGCGTCAGGTTTGGGTCGTGCGGCCACAGAGTTATTAGTCAATGCCGGTGCAACCGTGGTTATTTTTGACATGAATGTCAGTGCTGGAGAACAGGCAGTGGCAGAGCTGGGAGCGACTAATTGCCATTATATGCAGTTGGATGTATCCAATGGGCCCGATGTTGAAGCAGCCTTTGTGAAAATTCTTGAAGACCTTGGCCGTGTGGATATTTGTGTGAACTGCGCGGGTATTGGCATTGCCGCAAAAACTGTTGATCGAGAAGGTCAGCCCCACAATCTTGATCTTTACCGAAAAGTCATTGAAGTTAACCTCATTGGTACCTTTAATGTTGCACGTTGTGCGGCAGCAGCCATGGCCAAGAATGACCCCGATGAAAAGACTGAGCGTGGCGTAATTATTAATACAGCCTCCATTGCTGCATTTGATGGCCAAATGGGTCAGGTAGCTTATGCGGCCACTAAAGGAGGGATAGTTGGCATGACTCTGCCCATGGCGCGAGATCTGTCTAAGCAGGGTATTCGTGTTAATACCATTGCCCCAGGGGTTATGGCGACACCCTTAATGCTTGCGGCACCTCAAAATGTTCAAGACGGAATCGTGGCAAATATACCCTTTCCTCAACGACTGGGTGCACCCTCTGAATTTGGTCAATTGGTGGTTCATATTACTGAAAACAGCTATTTAAACGGCGAGACTATTCGTTTGGATGGTGGCGTGCGAATGCAGCCACGCTAAACATTAGTTGAGTTCAGACAACCACTGAGTAACCTCTTGGTGGTTGCCTTTAAAAATTACTCGGTCACTGCGTTTTTCCAACTGGTACGAATACATGGGGTCGTAGTAGTCTGCGGTTATGGCTTGTAGCCAGTATCTGTGGCTAGTAAAGTCATCGCTGTGCTGCTGTTGAATTGCACTTTCCATCAACTCTAAAATCTCTTTGGTTTTTTGACCACCAAGACGCTTCTTTACACGCAAGAGGCTGTCCCTCAGATAGTCGGCAAAGGCTTGTTCAGCATTATCTCCATGATAGGCCAGTGTGTCTTGGTAGCGTTCGATAACATACTCGCGCCAGAGCTTTTCAATGCGTTGTTCAAACGGCAACTCAATGACTACCATTGGACTATTAAGCATGGCGTCGCTCAGTGGAATAGGTAAATGGCGGCCACCAATATTGCGACTTTCATCTTCCACAATAATAGTACGACCAGGGTTTTTATGGCGCACACCCATCAGCTCTAAAATCACATTATTTTCAAAATCAATTTGAGCTGGCTGTTCATTTAATGGTCGACCAAAACTTGAGCCTTTATGATTAGCCGCACCTTCAAGGTCTATGCTTCGCGGCAAGGTCTTGATAATGTCGGTTTTTCCGGTGCCGGTCATGCCTGACAACAATACTAATTTTTCGGTGCTGCACACCTCATTTAATTGTTCTATTAAAAAGCCACGCAAGCGCTTGTAGCCTCCTTCTACGCGCGGGCAATCAATGCCAGTATCGGCTAGCCACTGTTGACTTAATTGAGAGCGCAAACCACCGCGAGCACAATAAAGCACTGCCGTTGGGTGAGCTATAAAAAATGCCTGCCAGGCATCAACACGCGTCTGTTTGCTGTCACCACAAACCAGCGAGTGACCTAAGGCAATAGCCTCTTTTTGCCCACGCTCTTTATAGCAAATGCCCACCTCATGGCGTTCCTCATCGGTCATCAACGGCAAGTTAGTGGCAAAGGGTAGGGCACCCATTTGGCTTTCAATGGGCGCGCGCACATCAATCATTGGTACGCCATTTAACAGCAGGTTTAGATAATCATTTGTTAATGACAGCGCCACGTTGCTCAAACCATCACCTCAATAGTAGGTTGGCTAGGATTATAATCCGCCAGACTACCAATGGGTTGGCAATGGCAGCCTGCTTGTTGCAAAAGGCTAGCAACGTCATCTACCGCTGCTGGGTTGACGGCAATTAATAACCCACCACTAGTCTGTGGATCACAGAGTAGCGCCTGATTCTCAATGCTAATGGGGCTAATATGTTGGGCAATACTTTGCCAATTGCGTTGGGTACCGCCGGGCACGCAGCCCGCCGTAATGTAGTCAAAGATAGCGGGATCTAATACAGGCACTGCAGACACATCAATTGAGGCACTAACATTGCTGCCCTGACAAATTTCTAACAGGTGACCTAGAAGACCAAAACCTGTCACATCGGTCATGGCGCTAACGCCGGAGACTGCGCCTAAAACAGCGCCAACAGAGTTCAGGCGCATCATGTTTTCTACTGCCAGACGGCTGTGTTCGGGTTTTAACACACCTTGTTTTTCAGCGGTGGTTAGCACGCCGACACCAATCGGCTTTGTTAAAAATAGTTGGTCACCACTGTGCGCAGTACTGTTCTGTTTAAGATCGCATAAATTAACTCTGCCGGTAACCGCTAAACCAAAAATAGGTTCCTGAGTATCAATAGAGTGGCCACCCGCAAGATGAATGCCGGCGTCTCTGCAGGCATGACGGCCGCCTTCCAAAACCTGCTGTGCTACTTTGGGGCCTAATTTTTCGACGGGCCAACCTAGAATAGCAATTGCCATCATGGGTGTGCCGCCCATAGCATAGACATCACTAATGGCATTGGCTGCAGCAACGCGGCCAAATTCAAAAGCGTCATCGACAATGGGCATAAAAAAGTCAGTAGTGCTAATAATGCCAGAGCCATCACCTAAATCATAAACTGCAGCATCATCTTTAGTGCTATTGCCCACTAGCAGATTGTCATCCTGTGGCGCAATAAAGTCAGTCTTTAGGAATTCCTCAAGAACGCTTGGGGCAATTTTGCAACCGCAACCAGCGCCATGGCTAAATTGTGTGAGTCTAATTTCAGTGGTCATTACACAGACTTAATTGTTGGAGACTGCACAGGGTACTTGGTTTGTGGTGTTAGGTCATCCATTTGATTAGCTAACTGTTGGGATCGGTTATGGCAGCTTATCCAGATTTTACCCTTCCGAGATTACAGGCTCAAAAGAGCCGTGGTTTAAGTAATGAATCACTTGGTTGATCACCTTTTGGTTGCTCATCATAAAGGTGTGTGTGACGGGCATTTCAATGTGCTGGTTCATCCCCTCTAATTTAGTATTTTGTACCGAAACCTTACCGTCATCTACCTTTGGAATAAGCGATGATAGTATCCAATTAATACTTCGTGTACCTGCAATAATACCGACATCAAAATTAGCCCTCCCAAGGGTTTTGGGGATACTTAATGGCCCAGTACCAAGCTGTAAGCCGGCATCACCATTGATAAAATGGAACCCTGGTAGGTCTTTAAACTTATCCACGACCTCACTGCCTCCATTAGGTGGGCCAAGCATTACCACTTGATTTAAATTCTTTATGTCCTGATTACTAAGATACTGCCGTACCAATATTCCGCCCAGCGAATGAGTGACAAAATTAACCGCCATATTTTCTGGACACAACTTAAGAGCAGGGCGTATAGCCAAGTCAGCGAGTGTCTCAATAGAGTGCTCACGTGAAGGATATCCTTCGTTAACAACCGAAAAACCTTCGTGTACAAGTGCTTTCTCAAGATCTTCCATTGAGCTAGATGTTCTTGCTAAGCCATGTAAAAGCACTACACAAGATGCCTGTGACGTCATGCTAAAAACCAGTAAAAATGCGACTGTGTATATCTTCATAGTTAAAATCCATTGCATGTTGCTGGGCAGCATATTACGCGGTAGATATGCTCCAAGGTATCATGATTTAGGCTCAAGAGTGTGACATTGCATAGGGTACGTGGTTTGTGATGTGAGGTCATCCATGAAATAGTTCTTTAGGCCTCATAGTAATGTGCACTGCGAGGTTTGTGAGTAAACCCCGTAATGATGGTTAAAATATATGGGTCTTTTTTTTAAATGGTGTTGTAATGGAAACGTGAATAGTTAGATTGTTGGCGCTAGACCAACACTAAAAACGCAGCATACTAGGGTGTATGTAATTAATTTTAGCCAAATAATGAGAATAACAATATGCTAAAGACAAGACCAGATGGAGACGTTCAACCCGGCTTTAAATGGGGGCCGTTCACTATGCGGATACCCTTCATTCATTTACGGTTTTCACTGTCTAATATGCTACAAGGACTAGCCGTTGCCGGCGCAACAGGCATGGCGCTAGTGCCTTATTTTATTGCTTTACTGGGGCTGACATTTGAAGAAGCAGTGACCATGGCAATGTTTCACAGCACGCTTATTTCTTTCTCTTGGATGTTCTTTGGCGACCCGTACGCACCCGGCTGGCTAACACCTGCCATCCCTTTTGTGGTCGCGTTTATTACCGCACCGGCCTATCTAGGTGATCACACGTCCCAATTCCAAGTGATGACGGCACTGTCACTCAATTTTGCCTTTATCTTGATCTTTTTGGGGGTCACAGGGCTGGGTGCGAAGTTAATTAATATAGTGCCTAATGTCTTTAAAGGCGGCATTATTTTGGGCGCTGCAGTCGCTGCTTTTTTACGGGTAACAAAAGACGGAGATGCGGCTAATGTATTTCAAGCAGCCCCCATTGCAGGCACTTTAGGCGTTTTAATTTGTTTAGTATTCGCTTTTTCTAAACCGTTACAGGCCTATGCCACGGATAAAACATGGCTGTTAAAGCTTCTTGGGCTTGGACTCTTTCCTGGGTTCCTGGTGGCGGGCACTGTTGGTTATTTTACTGGCGAATTTGAATACAATATTCGCTGGGAAATTCTTGATGTGGGCGCTTCGACTGCGTCTTTATGGGCAAAGGCATCGCCGTTTGCAATTGGTTGGCCGCCGCTTGAAATCTTTGTATCGTCATTTCCTTTGGCACTGATTACCTACATTTTGTTTTTCGGTGACTTGGTGACGGGCAATGAAATGATAGAACAGGCGCAGGCTACTCGCACAGACGAAAAACTTGAACTCAACAGTAGTCGCGCACACATGGCCACAGGTATTAGAAACGTGTTAATGAGTATCGTTGCACCTTTCTTTGCTACCCAAGGCGTTTTATGGACCGGTATTCAAGTAGTCCTGTTAAAAGGGTGGTCTGAGGGTCGAGAAAAAGTTGATTCAATTTTTGACAGCATAGGCAGTTTTTATGTCCTCGGTTTACCGCTTTTATTTGTGGTTTTACCCTTTGTGACCCTACTTGAGCCACTGCTGCCCTTGGCGTTGGCCGTCACGCTAGTGCTCACAGCATTTGCTTGTGCCACCCTGGCACTATCACTTGTACACGACGCCACAGAGCGCGGAGCCATGGTAATTACTGCAATGGCATTTAGTGTCTTTGAGCCTTGGTTGGGCTTGTTGGTAGGCATTATTGTTATTGTTTCTTTATGCGGCGTTCAAGCCTTTGCCCCAAAAGAAGAAAGTTAAAACTGCACAATACTGTCTAACCTACCCACACGCTATGGGTAGGTCAGGGGTTTTATGTTCGGTTGTCTACTTTAGGTTTTGTTTGCAGTATTCTCTGGGCGTTAGGCCGGTCCAGTGTTTGAAGGCGCGAGTGAACGAGCGTGGTTCGCTAAACCCAACGGCGTCAGATACTCGCTCAACGGACAGCTTTTCATGGACTAGCTTAGTGATGGCGAGGTTGCGGCGAAGGTTGTCTTTTATTTTTTGGTAGCTAGTGGCGCTGTCTGTGAGACGACGATGCAGGGTTTGCGAACTCATGCCCAGTTCATGAGCCAGTTCATGAATGGTGCCAAAGACTAAACGGTCTGCATTTCTTTGGCTAATAATACGCTCTATTTGCGCTTCTAGTAGCGTGTCTGAGCCGGGAATAGTCATCACATCGGCGGGTGCGTTTTCAAGATATTGGCTGAGCTCTTGATCAGACCTAAGTAGCGGTTTGTCGAGATACTGGGCGTCAAAGACAAGTCGATTGGCATTACTTTTAAAGTGTAATGTGGAGGGGAACATTATCTGTAGCTCTCCGCTGTGCTTGGGTTGAGGGAAGGTAAAGTGAGTTTCTTGTAGCCGAATTGGTTCACCAATATACCAGCTGGGAAAACGGTGCCAAATGACTAGCCAAAACTCGGCCATAAAATGTTGGGGGTCAAGTGTTGGGTTGGCCATAGTAAATTCAAAAATAGCGTTACCATTAGTTTTCTCTAACACCATGGGGATGTCGCTACTAACAAGATTATAAAAATTAACAGCCTTTTCCAGTAGCTCACCTAGCGTTGCGCAGCGGCTTACTAGTTCACTCATGGTGGCAAACAGGCCAACCTTGCAGGGATTGTCGGTAAAGCCCATAAATTCATCATCTAGGGCATCTTGCACGCCCTTAAAAAGACGCGCAACCTGATTGGTATGCTCTCGTTGGTCGCGTTTTTTTAGGCGGTTTGGGTTGATACCTGCGCGCTCTAAAATAGGCTGTTGAGCTAAATTATGTCGCCCTAAACCCTGTAGGCAGGCAATGACATGATGCTGGCAAATTGTAGCCATAAAAAATATTTACTCTATAAAATAGATATTAATTGTGAGTTTATGATGATTTTATAGCATATATTGCTGATTAAGCCTAATATAATTGGCAATATATGTGATTTATTATGTTGCAAATGGACCTACTATTAGCCAATGGTGTGGGGCATAGTGCAAGCTATAAAACACGTTATGATAGATAGCTAAACAACTCGTCAAAAGGTGGGTAGAGCAATGACCGACAAGAAAGGCCCGGCAATGCAAGATTGGCAAACACTGGTCAAAAAAGAGACTAAGGGGCTCTCAGCGGATGAGTTGATGTGGCAAACCCCAGAGGGTATTACCATTAAGCCACTGTATACGGCTGAGGATACTAAAGACCTTGAGCACATGGACAACCTACCCGGTTTTGCCCCCTTTAAACGTGGGCCAAAGGCTACTATGTATGTCGGGCGACGGTGGACTGTGCGCCAGTATGCCGGGTTTTCTACGGCAGAAAAATCTAATGCGTTTTATCGTAAAAATTTGGCCGCAGGCCAGCAGGGTCTTTCGGTTGCGTTTGATTTAGCCACACACCGTGGCTATGACTCAGACCATGAGCGAGTTGAGGGCGACGTGGGTAAAGCCGGCGTGGCGATTGATTCTGTTGAAGATATGAAAATTCTGTTTGATAAGATTCCGTTAGATAAGGTGTCTGTATCAATGACCATGAATGGCGCGGTATTGCCGGTAATGGCTAGCTTTATTGTTGCCGCAGAAGAACAAGGTGTTGCCCCTGAACAGCTTGCGGGTACCTTGCAAAACGATATTCTTAAAGAGTTTATGGTGCGCAACACTTATATATACCCGCCAGCACCATCAATGAAAATTGTTTCAGACATTATTGCCTACACCACCGCGCGTATGCCCAAGTTCAACTCTATCTCAATTTCTGGCTATCATATGCAAGAGGCCGGTGCGACTAACGTACAGGAGCTTGCCTACACTATTGCTGATGGTATTGAATATGTGCGCACGGCAATTGGTAGTGGCATGGATGTTGATAAGTTTGCCCCACGGCTGTCGTTTTTCTTTGCCATAGGCATGAATTTCTTTATGGAGATTGCCAAGCTAAGGGCGGCGCGAATTTTATGGGCCACCTTAATGGAGAAAAACTTTTCGCCAAAAGATAACCGCTCTTTGATGCTGCGTACACACACGCAAACATCAGGTGTTAGCCTGACCAGTAAAGACCCTTACAACAACATTATGCGCACCACTATTGAAGGGCTGTCTGCGGTGCTGGGAGGCACTCAGTCACTGCATACTAACTCTTTTGATGAAGCACTGGGCTTGCCCACAGAGTTTGCTGCCAGAATTGCACGTAATACGCAGTTAGTTATTCAGGAGGAGACGGGTATTACCAATGTGGTTGATCCACTTGCGGGTTCTTACTATGTCGAAAGTCTTACTAGTGAGCTGGTTGATGCCGCGATGGTGTTGATTAATGAAGTGGAGGAAATGGGCGGCATGACTAAGGCGGTGGAGTCGGGGCTGCCAAAACTGCGTATTGAGGAGGCCGCTGCACTGCGACAAGCGGCTATAGATCGCGGTGAAGAGGTTATTGTTGGCGTCAACAAGTACCAGTTAGACAAAGAACCTGATGTTGATGTGTTAGATATTGATAATACTTTGGTTAGAGAATCGCAAATTGAACGCTTGAATGCTATTCGCGCGTCACGTAATACCGAGCTCTGGCAGCAGTCACTTGATGCGCTCACAAGCGCGGCTAAAACGGGCGAAGGTAACCTGCTTGAATTGGCAGTAAGTGCTGCACGAGCGCGAGCCACAGGCGGTGAGATAAGTGATGCCTTAGAGTCGGTGTGGGGGCGTCATCGTGCGCAAACTCGGTCGATCAGTGGTGTTTATGGTTCAGCCTATGAAGGGGACGAGGGGTTTATGAAAATAAAACAAAAAATCGAACAGTTTGCCGATGACCATGGGCGTCGACCACGGATGTTAGTAGTTAAAATGGGCCAAGATGGTCACGACCGTGGCGCTAAAGTTATTGCCACCGCGTTTGCAGACTTAGGCTTTGATGTTGACGTTGGGCCAATGTTTCAGACCCCAGCTGAAGCAGCCCGTCAGGCCATTGAAAATGATGTTCATGTGGTAGGTGTGTCATCTCAGGCGGCAGGCCATAAAACGTTGGTACCTAAGATGATTGAATCTCTAAAAAGTCAGGGTGCCGGAGAAATTTTGGTAGTTTGCGGTGGGGTGATTCCACCCAAAGATTATGATGAATTAACAGCGCAAGGGGTGGCTGCAATCTTTGGCCCCGGCACCAATATTCCTGATGCAGCGTCAACTGTACTAGATCTTATTAAATAAACCTTGTCTCCAAGGGAGAAAAGTATGCATGAAATTCTTGAAGAATTAGAAGAAAAAAGGCGTCTGGCTCGTCTGGGTGGTGGACAAAAGCGAATTGATGCCCAGCATGCAAAAGGCAAGTTAACCGCGCGTGAACGAGTGGGTTTGCTACTTGATGAAAATAGTTTCGAAGAGTGGGATATGTTTGTTGAACACCGCTGCAACGATTTTGATATGGACCAGCAACATGTGCCGGGGGATGGCGTTGTGATTGGCTACGGTACTATTAACGGTCGATTGGTGTTTGTCTTTAGCCAAGATTTTACTGTCTTTGGGGGTGCGCTGTCTGAGGCTCACGCTGAAAAAATATGTAAAGTAATGGACCAGGCTATGAAGGTAGGTGCGCCCATTATTGGTTTGAATGATTCTGGTGGTGCGCGTATACAAGAAGGCGTTGCCTCTTTGGGCGGGTATGCTGAGGTGTTTCAGCGCAATGTTATGGCCTCAGGAGTGATTCCACAAATCTCTATGGTGATGGGCCCTTGCGCGGGTGGTGCGGTTTACTCTCCGGCAATTACCGACTTTATTTTCATGGTCGAAGATAGCTCATATATGTTTGTCACTGGACCGGATGTTGTTAAAACCGTAACCCATGAGACGGTCACCGCTGAGGAGTTAGGTGGCGCTGTGACCCACTCAACAAAATCTGGCGTAGCTGACCTAGCGTTTGCTAATGATGTTGAAGCACTTGAGAAAGTCCGTCAGTTTTTCAACTATTTACCGGCTAATAATCGTGAGAAGCCGCCCATTTGGCCCACCGAAGATCCGGCTGATCGTATCGAAATGTCGTTAGATACCATAGTGCCCAACGACCCCAACAAGCCCTATGACATGAAAGAGGTTATTTTAAAGGTCGCTGATGAAGGCGCTTTTTTTGAAACCCAAGTCAATTATGCCAAGAACATTATTACTGGTTTTATTCGTATCGAAGGGTCAACAGTTGGGGTTGTTGCCAATCAACCCATGGTGCTGGCGGGATGTCTAGATATTGATGCCTCTAAGAAAGCTGCGCGCTTTATACGCTTTTGCGATGCGTTTAATATTCCAGTACTGACCTTTGTTGATGTGCCTGGTTTTATGCCGGGGACTAGTCAGGAATATGGCGGCATTATTAAGCATGGCGCTAAGTTGCTGTATGCCTATGCCGAATGCACGGTACCAAAAGTAACCGTTATTACCCGCAAAGCTTATGGTGGAGCCTATGATGTTATGGCGTCAAAGCATTTGCGTGGCGATGCTAATCTTGCGTGGCCAACGGCGGAAATTGCAGTAATGGGCCCCAAGGGTGCCGTTGAAATTATTTTTCGTAAGGATATTGGTGATGAAGAAAAAATTGCTGTACGCACCGAGGAGTATCGCAAGAAATTTGCGAACCCATTTATTGCGGGTAAGCGCGGTTATATTGATGATGTAATTATGCCGCACAGTACTCGCAAACGAGTTGCTAGGTCACTGGCCATGTTGCGTAATAAGTCAGTTGAAAACCCATGGCGTAAGCATGGCAATATTCCTCTTTAAAATAACTAACCATAGCTTGGAAAAACAATGCTGAAAAAAATTCTAGTCGCTAATCGCGGTGAGATAGCCTGTCGCGTTTTCGCCACGGCAAAAAAAATGGGGATAGCCACGGTTGCGGTTTATTCTGATGCTGATCGAGATGCATTGCATGTTCAAATGGCCGATGAGGCTGTGCATATAGGCCTATCCCCATCTTCAGAAAGCTATCTGGTGATCGATAAAATTATTCAAGCGTGCGTTGACAGTGGCGCTGATGCGGTGCATCCGGGCTATGGGTTTTTATCTGAAAATAGTGATTTCCGCGATGCTCTTGATGCCGCAGGCATTACTTTTATTGGCCCAGGTAAACATGCTATTCAATCTATGGGCGATAAAATTACCTCAAAACTGATTGCCAAGAAAGCCGGCGTCAACACTATCCCCGGTTATACCGATGTGGTGCGTGATGCTGAGCATGCTGTTCAGGTCAGTGCTGACATTGGTTATCCGGTGATGCTTAAGGCCTCTGCTGGGGGTGGTGGTAAGGGCATGCGAGTGGCATGGAATGATGATGAGTGTCGTGATGGTTTTGCTAAAGCCACTAATGAGGCGCGGTCTAGTTTTGGTGATACTCGCATTTTTGTTGAAAAATATATTCAGCAGCCGCGACATATTGAAATACAGGTAATGGCAGACAGTCATGGCACTGTGGTTTATTTAGGTGAGCGAGAATGCTCGATTCAACGTCGCCATCAAAAAGTTATTGAAGAAGCACCATCGCCCTTCTTAGATGAAGCCACTCGCCAAAAAATGGGTGAGCAGAGTTGTGCTCTTGCAAGAGCCGTAGATTACCAATCAGCGGGCACTGTTGAGTTTATAGCCGATGCCGATATGAATTTTTATTTTCTAGAAATGAATACGCGGCTACAGGTAGAACATCCAGTGACTGAGTTGGTAACTGGACATGATTTGGTTGAATTAATGATTAGGGTAGCCGCTGGAGAGAAGTTGCCGATGGCGCAAGCGGACATTACCTTGACCGGTTGGGCGATGGAGTCGCGGGTTTATGCTGAAGATCCATTCCGCAATTTCTTACCTTCCACAGGCCGCCTAGTGAAATATTCACCACCGGAGGGAGAGGGTGTTCGGGTAGATACGGGTGTTTATGAAGGTGGCGAAGTGTCGATGTTTTATGACCCAATGATTGCCAAATTGATCACTTACGGAAACGATCGAGCGCAATCTATTACACGGATGGTCGAGGCTTTAGATAACTATTATATTCGTGGTGTTAATCACAACATTAGCTTCCTTAATGCGCTGATGGTTCATCCTCGGTTTGTAAAAGGCGACCTCAGTACTAACTTCATTGCCGATGAATTTCCTGATGGCTTTAATCCCGATTTGGTCGTGCAGCAAGATCCGGCGATTGTCATTGTGGTGGCGGCGGCAGTTCATCAGCTACATTGTGAACGCGCTAGTTTGTTGTCTGACCAAATGATTGGCCATGAAGCACCTGCGCCCAACCATTGGGTGGTTACAATTGCAGAACAAGAACATGCGGTAGAGGTAGATCTAACTGATACGGGTTATTGGGTAGAACATGCAGGACAAGACTATGAAATTATTAGTGACTGGTGTCTTGGAGATCCGCTGTTTAAAGCGACCATTAATGGTGTGACTGTTGCCGTGCAAGTTGAGTCTGCGTCCTCTGGGTATCGATTATTTTATCGTGGGGCCGAGATTACTGCACGCGTAATAACGCCGGCCGCAGCTGCGTTAATGTCGCACATGCTTTATAAATCTCCTGCGGATATGTCAAAGTTCTTACTGTCACCCATGCCAGGATTACTGGTTAAACTTTCTGTTAAAGTGGGACAGGCCGTTAAAGAGGGTGAGGAGTTAGCTGTTGTGGAGGCTATGAAAATGGAAAATGGCTTGCGGGCATTACAAGATGGTATTGTAAGCAAGGTTAGTGCGGCGCAGGGCGATAGTCTTGCGGTCGATCAAATTATTTTAGAGTTCAAGTAGAGACAGGTTTTAATGGTAGATCAGATACAGTCTTTAGCAGATCAAATTATTAGGGGCGATCGTCGAGCCTTGGCTAAGGCGATCACGCTAGTTGAGTCAACTCGACCTGATCATCGAAAGCAGACATCATCGTTGCTAGAATCCTTGATGCCACATACTGGTAACTCTATTCGTGTAGGTATTTCCGGTGCGCCAGGGGTTGGTAAATCAACGTTTATCGAAGCCCTAGGCACCCATCTTATTGAGATTGGCCATTCGGTGGCGGTACTGGCAGTTGATCCCTCTTCAGCGGTGACCGGTGGCTCTATTCTGGGCGATAAAACCCGCATGGAAACACTCGCCTTTGCCGAAAAAGCGTTTGTTAGGCCCTCCCCCGCTGGTAGCACACTAGGGGGTGTCACGCGCAGATCGAGAGAATCGATACTACTTTGTGAAGCGGCTGGTTTTGATATAATTTTAGTGGAAACGGTTGGTGTGGGTCAGTCAGAGACTGCAGTGGCAGATATGACAGATATGTTTTTACTGCTGTTACTACCCGCTGGTGGTGATGAATTACAAGGTATTAAACGCGGTATTATGGAACTTGCCGATTTAATATTGGTCAACAAGTCAGACGGTGAACAGCTGGCACTGGCCAGTCAGACGATGGGCGATTATCGATCGGCAGTACATTTTTTAACTGCTCGGTTCGACGGCTGGCAAACTCCGGTTATGGCGTGTTCGTCATTAAACAATCAGGGTGTTGTTGAGGCCTGGGATGAGGTTAAGAGATTTAAGTCACTAATAGCAGCAGATGGACGATTACAGCAACAGCGAGCCCAGCAGGCTACGGCCTGGATGTGGAGTGAAATGGCCGAGTCATTGGTCGTGGACTTGAAAGCCGATACTCGTATAAAACAAATGATGCCCGAGCTAGAGTCAGCAGTACTAGATGGAAGTTTGCCGGCCACGGTGGCCGCTCAACGAATGATTGAGACCTACAAAAACAGATGACTGTTGGGGCTGTTTGGAACCTACTTAGAGAGCTAGGAATATATGCCAGATATTGTAACTAATCAAAACATCGCCTCAATTATTGATGCCAATAAGCACTATCACAAAACGTTCAGACAGTCTGAGCTTGGTAATCAGCCGACCAGAGCCTTGTCGATATTAACCTGCATGGATTGCCGGATGGACCCCTATAAATTTGCGGGTCTACAAGATGGAGAGGCGCATATTATTCGTAATGCAGGAGGGCGCGCTACTGAGGATGCAATCCGCTCGCTGATTGTTTCGCATAAATTCTTAGGCACTACCGACTGGTGCGTTATTCATCATACTGGCTGTGGGATGACTACAGTAACAGATGAGGTTATTGGCGAGTTACTAGAGCAAGATCTAGAAACTGCCGTGTTGGAAAATGGTACTTGGGCTAACGTGCAAAGGGTGTCTAGCGAAAATACAAAACCCGGTTCAGATATTGGTAAATCGATCAACTGGTACACTTTTACGGATCTGGAACAGAGTGTATTGACTGATATACAGTTGATTAAAGATCATCCATTGGTGCCGAGTAATATAAATATTTACGGGTTTATTTTTGACATAGAGACTGGAGCATTAACAGCGGTTAGTTAATGCTGTGTTCCGTAGGAGAATAAAATGCGGCGTTTTGGACCTGGGTTATTGGTAACGGCCGCCTTTATTGGCCCCGGCAGTATTGCTACGGCCAGCGTTGCCGGTGCTAACTTTGGGTTTGTGCTCTTATGGGCATTACTGTTTTCGCTCATAGCCACTGTGGTACTGCAAGAAATGTCGGCGCGGCTGGGTTTGGTGTCAAAAGCTGGCTTGGCTGAGGCTTTGCGTACCACGTTTGATAGACCTATGGTCAACCGTGCCGCAGTGGCGCTAGTGGTTTGTGCCATTGGTATTGGTAACGCCGCCTATGAGGCTGGCAATATATCGGGTGCGGCACTAGGCTTGCAGTCCATTACAGACTTTTCAGCAGCCACCTGCTCTATTGCACTGGGTCTTGTCGCTGCTCTGTTGCTTGGCACTAGTGGTTACAAACTATTAGAACCGGTACTGATCGTTTTAGTCCTGATTATGAGCAGTGTTTTCGTCGTCACAATGTTTGCTGTGGGCGTTGATTTTCCGGCGCTTTTTAAAGGGTTACTGATACCGTCGCTACCTGCTGGTTCGATATTAACGGTGATCGCTCTGATTGGTACCACTGTGGTTCCCTATAATCTGTTCTTGCATGCCAATCTTGTTCAAGAGAAGTGGCAGGGAATTGATGTAAAGACGGCATTAGCAGAATCTCGTAGCGACACCATAGTGTCTATTGGTTTAGGCGGCTTAATAACACTAGCGGTGATGAGCACCTCTGCAGTGGCATTTTTTGATACTGGACGAGCTTTCTCGGCATCCTCTATGGCCACGCAACTAGAGCCGATCTTGGGTGAGTCAGCCAATCTTTTCTTTGCACTTGGGTTGATAGCGGCGGGTTTGACTAGTGCGATTACAGCACCGCTGGCAGCCTCCTATGCTGTTAGTGGCGCAATGGGATGGCCTGTTGAATTTGCTGATCGCCGTTTCCGAGCGATCTGGATAGCGGTCTTAACAATAGGCACCATATTTGCCGCCATGGGTACTAAGCCCATCGCCGCAATACTGTTTGCTCAGGCCGCTAATGGGTTGTTGTTACCGATTGTGGCAGTATTTTTGTTGATCATTATGAATCGTAGTGATCTTCTAGGTGAACATCGCAACAAGCTTCTGGCCAATGTAGTAGGCGGTCTGGTGGTGGCAATTGTGGCTGCCCTTGGTCTATTTAAGCTGGTAAAAGTGTTTGTGATGTAGACTTTTTTAAGGACACAAAAAAAGCGACTATAGAGCCGCTTTTTTTGTCTCAAACCGATCCACTAGCCACATTTTGACTCGCCACAGTTTAAACAAGTCATACAGCCGTCCATCAAAATCGTCGCTTTAACACTACATTTTTTACATAGCTCTGCGGTTGGCGGAAAGTCATTAGCTTCCTGAGGCGCGGCAGTTGCCTGCTCAAAGTCAGCGCGCTTCTCGTCCATAATCTTTTGCTGATGTTCTGGGATCTCTTCTTTTACCATCATGCCAATCTTTTGTAGATGGTCTTCGATAGCCCAACCAATTTCGGCAACCAGCGAGGGCATGAATCGCCCACCTGACTTAAAGTAACCACCTTGGGGATCAAATATTGCTTTTAATTCCTCAACTAGGAAAGTGCAATCTCCACCCTTACGGAAAACTGCTGAGATAACGCGTGTCAATGCAGAAATCCACTGATATTGATCCATGTTTTTGGAGTTCAGGAAGATTTCAAACGGGCGTCGAAGCTCGTGATCAGTCCCTTCATTGAGAACGATATCATTAATGGTCAAATACATTGCATGGTCTGAGAGCGGCGTTTTTATTTTATAAGTGCTACCCGCCAGCGCTTCAGGCCGTGATACTTTTTCGTGCATCTGAATAATATTGCTTTCAGCTTCTTGCTTCACTTCCGCTGCTTTTTGTTCTTCGTTGACTACTTTGTAGCCGACAATTTTTTGATCAATTTTCTTGTTCATTTTATTCCTCGCAGTGGTCTGCGGTTTATAATTTAGTGTGGTTAGAACTTACCGTAGTAGCCTTCTTTTAAGGCATCGAAAAGATTGGCAGCAGTGTGTGTCTCACCATCATATTCGACTTCTTCATTACCTTTAAACTCTACTGTAGAACCATCTTCTAACGTAAAGCTATAGGTGGTGTTCTCTAAGTCGCTCTCTTTAACTAGCACACCTTGGAAGGCTTCCGGATTAAAGCGGAAGGTTGTACACCCTTTCAGCCCCTTTTCTGCCGCATAAAGGTAGATGTCTTTGAATTCCTCGTACTCGCAGTCAGTGGGAACGTTAATAGTTTTTGAAATTGAAGAATCAACCCACTTTTGCGCCGCCGCTTGAATATCAACATGGGCCTTGGGCATTATGTTCTCTGAGCTGACAAAATAATCAGGTAATGCTTCTGATGGCTCAGAACTAAAGGGCATTGCCTTGTCGTTAATTAAAGTCCGATATGACAGCAACTCATAGGAGAAAACATCGACTTTCTCTTTAGACTTCTTACCTTCACGAATAACGTTGCGTGAATAGTGATGAGCAAAGCTAGGCTCAATACCGTTACTCACATTGTTTGCCAATGATAGAGATATAGTCCCTGTTGGCGCAATTGAGGAGTGGTGACTAAAACGACAACCCTCTTCTATAATTGACTCGACTAGCTCTGGCGCAACCTCTGCAACTTGCTGCATGTAACGACTGTACTTTCCTAGCAGCACCTTACCTTTGATTTTGCTACCGACCTTAATACCATCTTTAGCGAGATCTGGCTGCTTAAATAATAGCGTGGCAGTAACATCAAACTCATCTTCCATAATAGGTGCTGGACCCTTCTCGCGAGCTAAATCTAAGCCAGCAGACAGACCTGCCACGGCCATATCTTTAGCGATACGATCAGTAAACTCTATTGAATCTTGATCACCATACTTCATGCGCAGCATAGTAATCGCTGAACCTAGACCCAAGAAGCCCATGCCATGACGACGCTTGTACTCGATTTCTTTGCGTTGATTTTCAAGAGGAAGACCGTTAATTTCTACCACGTTGTCCAACATTCGAGTGAAGATCCCAATAACTTCTGCGTACTGGTCCCAGTCAAAAAAGGCTTCTTCTGTAAACGGATGGCGCACAAACTTAGTTAAATTTACGGAACCCAACAAACAGCTTCCATAGGGCGGCAATGGCTGCTCTCCACAGGGGTTAGTTGCACGAATATCTTCGCAGAACCAGTTGTTGTTGTTTTTATTGACTTCATCAATCAGGATAAAGCCAGGCTCAGCGAAGTCGTAAGTTGATGACATGATCGCGTTCCAAAGCTTTTGTGCCTTGATAGTCTCGTATATTCTGCAAGCGACTAAACCCTGTTTGTTAGTCGTGTAGCCCTCAGTCGTTGGGAAATGCTTCCAAACAACGTTATCGCCTTTCAGATCTAGACCGCCATCAATTTCTTTTGCGCTAATGGGGAACGTGAGATCCCAATTACCATCTGATCTGACCGCTTCAATGAACTCTTCGGTAATAAGAAGTGACAAATTAAATTGGCGCAGACGTCCATCTTCCCGCTTGGCGCGAACAAAATCGAAAACATCTGGATGGCTTACATCAAAGGTAGCCATTTGAGCGCCACGGCGTCCACCAGCAGAGGAAACGGTAAAACACATTTTGTCATAAATATCCATGAACGACAGAGGTCCTGACGTATATGCACCTGCTCCAGAAACATACGCTCCTTTGGGCCGCAGGGTAGAAAATTCATAGCCAATACCACAGCCGGCTTTTAATGTCAGACCCGCTTCAAGGTTTCGCTCCAAAATGCCGAGCATAGAATCAGGCACGATTCCGGATACTGTGCAGTTAATTGTCGAAGTAGCAGGCTTGTAGGCTTGAGCGCCAGCATTGGAAATTATTCGTCCGGCTGGTATTGCGCCGTGTTGTAAAGCCCAAACAAACTTCTCCTCCCAATGGCCTCTCTTAGCAACGTCTTCCACGTCTGAAAGTGCCTTCGCAACTCGCTTGTAAGTGGCATCAATATCGGCATCAATAGGATTGGACTCTTTGTCCTTGAGACGATACTTCTTATCCCAGATATCCAGAGACGCATCTTGCATGATGATTTCTTTGGTTTTTGCCAATGGTTTTATTGCTTTAAGTTTTGGAGCGCTCATATTTAACCCTTTAGTTCTTGGCCACTTAGCGGTGACTATAATTTTCCATCGGGCCAATCTGCTACCCAAATGGAGATAAATTTCGGTTTTTTAATCGAACTTCTTACTCACTTCGACTACGTGAGTTTATCCTACATTGTGTGTCTTGCAAGTGTTAATGCACTACATATAGTGTTTTTTTTAATTTTTCCCTGAATAAAGTCCGTTAATTTTATTAATCAAGTGTGGATAGTCGGCTCTATTAGCCGCTATCACTAGGCTGGGAAAGATTGCTGACTAAAGAGACTAAACCGGTCATGGTAACGCTACGTATGAATAACTTAGTCGGTTAAAAACTAACGCGGACGTTGTGCGCTGATATCGACTTAGATAAAATAAAAAACTTATATTTCTTTCAAAAAAATAGGGATAGTGGAGAGACACTGCCCAAATCTGCTGAGGCTTTTAAATGGACATTTTCGATTTCTCCAATGGTCGCGAGGGCTACTATGGGGAGTACGGTGGGGTTTTCCTCCCGGAAATTTTGCATGCAACTATTGAGGAGCTACTTAGTTGCTTTAGAGAGTGTAAAGCGGATCCCAAGTTTTGGCAGGATTATGTTGCGCTATTACAAAATTATTCAGGCCGACCGACACCGATTACTCACTTGGAAAATTTGTCACGTCAGCTTGGAGGTGCTCAAATTTATGTTAAACGCGATGACCTCAATCATACGGGCTCTCACAAGATTAATAATGTAATGGGTCAGGGTCTTCTTTGCCAACGGCTGGGCAAGAGGCGTGTCATTGCAGAGACTGGAGCGGGTCAGCATGGTTTCGCAACGGCCACTATGGCAGCCAAGTTTGGCTATGATTGCAAAATTTACATGGGTGAAGTTGATGTTGCACGTCAGCGGCCAAATGTATTTTGGATGGAAAATCTGGGTGCAGAGGTGATTGCTGTAGAAGATGGTCAAAAGACTTTGAAAGATGCAGTTAACGCCTGTATGCGTGACTGGGTGACCAACATGGCTGATACCCACTATATTTTAGGTACCGCCTGCGGGCCGCACCCTTTTCCGGAAATGGTAAGTTGGTTTCAGTCAATTATTGGTATGGAGGCCCGCGAGCAAATTTTAAAGCAAGCTGGGAAATTACCAGACCGAGTGTATGCCTGCGTAGGTGGCGGTTCTAATGCAATGGGTATATTCCAAGGCTTTTTTGATGATGAAAATGTAGAGCTAATTGGTTGTGAGGCAGGCGGGCAGGGCGTTGGGTCTTATATGCACTCAGCTCGTCTAGCGTATGATGACGCCTCGGTAGGGGTCGCTCAAGGTTACAAAACGTACTTTCTGCAAAATAAAGAAGGTAACATGAATGAAACTCATTCTGTGGCGGCGGGATTAGACTACATTGGCGTTAACCCTATTTTTGCGTACCTCTGGGAGCAGGGAAAGGTTCGCTTTGAAGCGGCCACGGATGTTGAAGTGAAAGAGGCCCTAAAGTTAACCATGCGTACCGAAGGGCTAATTCCGGCTCTTGAGAGTACCCATGCCTTTGTGACGGCTATCGCGGAAGCACCAACGATGGGCAAGGATGAAGTTATTCTGATTAACCAATCTGGTCGTGGTGACAAAGATATATTTACCATTGCTGACGCACTGGATGATGCTAAGTGGAAGTCGTTTATTGGTGGTAAAGCTGACCAGTATCGAGGGGAGCAAAGCTAATGGGATTACAAACGTATATCGAGCAGCGTAAAAAGGACAAAGATATTCTGGTCATGGCGCATGTTGTGTGTGGCTACCCGAGTTTTGAAGCCAATATGCAAGCCCTAGAAATTATGGCTGATGCGGGTGTTGATCTGGTAGAACTACAGTTTCCGTTTTCTGAACCCAGTGCAGATGGCCCGCTGTTTGTGAAAGCCAATGAGCAGTCCCTCAAGTCTGGAACCACGGTTGACCAGTGCTTTGAATTTATGCAGCAGGCTAGTGAGCGGTTTCCATTCAAGATTTTAATGATGGGTTACTACAACACGGCCTTTAAAATGGGTGAAGACGTTTTTATACAACGCCTAAAAGACGCGGGTGGCGTTGGCTATATCTTGCCTGATTTACCCGTAGAGGAGTCCGCTAATTTACATCGTCTGTCCGAAGAGGCTGGAGTAGAGCCGATTATTTTAATGACGCCAACCAGCAGTGATAAGCGACTGGCACAATTAGGTGCGGCGAGCCGCGGTATGGTCTATGTGGTTGCACGACGCGGTGTGACCGGGTCAAAGACAAATATGGGTGATGATGTGATTGCGTTAATACAGCGCTGTCGTGAGCATACCGACGTTCCTATGGGTGTAGGCTTTGGTGTCAGTAGTAAGGCTGACCTTGATGTTCTACGCGGTTCTGCTGACTTAGCGATTGTAGGCACAGCAGCTCTGAAGATATGGGAGTCTGCAGGCGCTATTGGTTTGAAGAAATTCTTCAAAGAACTAATGGCTTAAGGTTGATTTGCCAGAGATAGGCGCCAATCGTTAATGACGCGCTCTTTGATATCCGATAAGTTAGGCAAAGTTCCGCTTTGATAGGATTTAACGCAAATAAGATAAACCCCATTTTTCCCACTGATAGGTCCATCCCAGCACGGTAGGTTGACTAAATTTGGCTTAATAATGTCGATTAATTTATCGGAAAATCCTTCTCCAAAACGTTCATCAATCTGCGTGTAAAAATCAAAACTATAGCCATCTTCACCCACTCCGGCATTATTTTTTAAGGGTGCATCTTTAAGCTTCATTTCCGTAAGCATCGATCGTGCTATTTGGGCTGTATTGCCCCCATGGTCTGCTGTATTAAACCTACGGTATAAGAACTCTATCTGAGCATCACTTGTGTAATGTTGGCTATGGTCGGTAAAAAATTTATCAAGTTGCTTGTCCGTGGGGTCAATATTTTCGGTAGACGCTCTAATCAAGGCTGATAATTTAATTTCCATAGACTGCTGGTGACCAGAAAATTCTAGATCATCATCATTAGTCTTTGTGCCCTCATTCATTTTTTGAGTAAGAGTGTCTGTGACTTTTTGCTGCAGCGCCGGGCTGCTGGGGCTTAAATTTAGAGCATAAACTGGGTCACTGTCATTAGACTCTTGATACCTAAGGATGTAACCAACGACAGACGCAATCAGCGCCATGGTAATCGCGATATAAATGATAGCTTTAGGGAACAGTGATGGTTTACGAGCCATGAATTACCCATTATGTATGGTGAATTTTACGGATAGATTTATTGCTTAAATATTTTAATCCAATCGCCTTCTTGGGGCTCTCCAGACGGATAGTGACCATTGATAACTCGCAGAGTATCGATATCAACAGGGTTTAGACGCAATGATTTACCCAATTTTTCATAGGTCGTTGTTTCAGATGCTTTTACATAGTTCACTACTCTCGGTTTTTGGCCGGCGATTTCTGCCCCAGAGATAGGTCGAAATGTATTAATAGCCTCTAAAAATAAAAGATCATACTCGTCAAATTGAGCATCATCAACCACGTCTCCTTGGAAAATATAAGCGTTCAATTTATAGTAAACCACCGCTATCCTGCTACGCTGGCTTGTATTTGGGTCTGTTTGAATACCGGAGAATCCTTTTAGTCTTGACGGTGCAATGACTGCGCCCTGTTGGAGCATAGGGACCTTTAAATAGTTGTATAGATACTCCTCGGGGCTCTGTATGGTCCTTGGGAGAGTCTTCATGGATAGCATTGCTGCTTGGTCTTGGGGAGAGGCGTTAACACCGTTATTTGCAGGATCTGCGACTAGCTGCCAGTCTTTAGCAAAATCGACACGAATCCTTAACCGCAAGTCAGAGTAGCGCTCAGGTGGTGGCGTTTTAGCCAAAAAGTTAACGCCCCAAATAAGACCGTCGGTTAACTGGCGATAGGTCTCGGCGCCATTGTCCCGAATACTATCGACCTTCAGTTTATTGGCTTTGACAACCACCGTTCGTAGTCGAGAATCGTTTCTGGGATGAGAAGAGAAAACGCCATGATAGGTTGGTTTTCCACCACTTTTTGTAGAGGCGCGGCTTTTCTGGGCTGATTCATAATCCTTCATTATAGACAACATTGATAGCATCTCTTTTGGCTCATAACCTAACTTGGCCATATACTCTGCACCCGTTTCATCTGCCTCTAACTCATTGCGCCTACCATGCCCGCGAATTAAAGAGTTGGCATAGGCCATACTTGCCCCATAGACCTCATTACTGCCCGACATCATCGCCGCTATTGTTGATATTATTCTAGCACCCGTCATTTTTTCTTCTTGGCCCACCACATGCCCGCGCGTTATGTGAGCGACTTCATGCGCCAGCACAGACACTAACTGTGCTTCATTACTGACGTAATTTAAAAGTCCTCGATTGACATAAATATAGTTATCTCGAGTGGCAAAGGCATTGAGACCCTCTGCATCAAGCAGAGTAAATGTGAATTTTTGGTCTTTCATTGATGAAACAGCAACCACTTGCTCACCTAGGTCAGTAATGTACTGCTCTAGAATTGGATCCTCATATTTTGATGTAGTTTCTAGAGTTTGCTCATAAATATCGGCACCAGTGACCTTTGAAAAACAGCTAGACGAGAAAACTAAGCTACTGACAAATATTAATGAACACGCCAGTGTTTGCCGAGAGAGTGGTAAGCCGGCAGCTAAAATCATGGTTTGACTACAAAAAATGTTTTTAATTGATTACCTAAACTTGAGCAAGCATCACTTTTAACCGGCGTTAAAAGTGGTATTGGGGCTACAGCACCAATCAAATAGGATGTGCCTTCTGAGTCCACGCGTAACCGGCCTTTTTCGATGAGATCGGTTAGATCCCAAACAGTTGCCTCATAGGTAGACAATTTATCCCATTGCGCAAAGCCAAAACATCCACCACCACCTGGGCCAATAGCGCAACTCATAGACCCACCTTTGCTGAGTGTTTCAGTGGAGCCATCTAGCCACACGAGGTAACGAATACTTAATTCATCAACCTTATCTCTTACCGCAGGGTTTTGCATCAATCGCTTTAGTCGCGGAAGTCCCTTGGGGGCAGTTCGAGGCTCGAACCAAGGATATATGGAGTCTATAAATGTTTGCTCAAGTACAACGTTTATACTTGCTGAGCTGATCTTGTTGGTGACGCAACTGATAAATTCACGATCTGTTTCATAGTGGCCTGCATCTCTGCGACCTAAAACTACCACTTTTTCACTCTTATTAATTAAGATAGGTTGATCTGTCGGTCTATATTCATCAATTGTCGTAGTAGCAGCACAGCCGACTAAAAGAGGAGCTAAACAAAACAATTGGCATAATAGTGTATGGGCTTTCATTACAAATCAGACCTTTTCTGTTGTGCAGTTATCCATTGGTTTAAGTCTGGAATACGACGAAAATCTAGTAATAGTTTAGCGCCAGCATCTCGTAGAGCGGTAATCGTTGCTTGCTCGATAGCTCTTTCTTTTGATGTCATAAAGGCATCAGGTGTTTTTCCATACGCGGGCATAAACCAATTGGCTATTAATTGACCATCGGCCGTCTCTATTTTTAAATTATATTTTATCCAAACTTCGAAGACATTAAGGTAGTTTTCAGATGGTGTTGATATCTGCATTTGTTGCACTGAGGGGGTGATAATCATGACAGCATTTGAGTCAATATTATCGGTTGAAGACGCAAACTGTGTCGTTGTGAAAAGACCAGAGAACGCATTTTTTAAAAGCTCAACCTGTGCGTTTCCTAGACTAATTGATGTCTTCTCATTGGGTGTCCCAACATAATTCATGAACTCTTCATCGAAAATAACAGCCACACTTAGTACTTCTGGTTTGGCCAAAACTGATGGGAACTTTGTGTCGATTTGCACTGTCGCAGTAGAGCTACAACCTGTAAGAAAAAATAATCCTACAAATAAGAAGCAAATATTAAATATTTTTATAATTTTCATCATTGTCACCTTTAGTCTAGACAAGTTTTTACTCCAAACTATTTAAACCAATAAAAGTACCGCCATTGTTGTAGCTTAATTCGCGCATTAGGGCCGCAAATCTTAGTGCCGATCGACTTGGACTAACTCCAGGCCTAAGATGCACAGGAAAACCAATCGCATGAATACGTACTAGCCTCGCCTCATTTTGATTGGCTTTGTTGAGACGATCAATCACTTTGATCACTCTCTGAATGGAGTTGCCTTGGAAATCGTCCCCAAGTGTATAGATACTAATCTTTCGGCCTGCTTTGTAAAATACTTTTATAGCATTTTCAATACCTTCCACGGGGCTTGAGTTGCTAAAAGGTGCCCAGTTGGCAAGTTTGTTAGTTATCTTCTCACGCATATCAGAACTGTCAGGAATCCAGCTGTTCTGGAATTCTGCAAACATAAATTGGCCCATATCATTGAGTACTTGAATACCTTTTACCTGGGGATAAACATCTAAAATATTAAGCATTTCTGTCTGAACTTTTGGCCAAGCAGCAGATTGCATGCTACCGGAAGTATCAATCACGAATATTATATAATCGCTGTCTGCAGGAATACCGCCTACCAACTGATTATTTTTCTCAAATTGAGGGCCTAAAAGACGTTGCATTTCTTCAGTTAAAATCTGCAATACCAACTGCAAATTTTGTTTTTCGGTGGACTGGGATTGCGATAACTGACTGGATTGCTTTGAAACACTGGCTAGCTTTTCTTGAAGCCTTGCAATGCGCTCACTCAAATCTGAAAGCTGTTGTTTACGTGATTTTAAGCGTTTGTCCAGAATCACTGTTTCACCGCGTATCTCAAAAAGACGTTCTTGATAATCTTTTACAGAACCCTGGAGTTGGCGGTCAGCATCTTCTAGAACCGAAGGATCACCCACTTTAGCAATAATAAGGAGCAGTACAATAGCGCCAAACCCACAGCTGATAACATCTAAAAATGAGATACTCGCTTCTTGCTGTTGTCGCCGCTGTTTTTTCATTGGCGGACCATGTTAAGTAGAGTAGTAATCATGGCCAGTCTCTGGAGGGTGCGATAAACGCACCCTTGGTATCTAGTGCAAGCTGCCAGAATAGAGCGGCTGCTTCAGGGTCACCCTCCATAGGAAATAGGATAGTATTGACTGGAATACCTCTGGGAAGTTTGGAGATTGCGTTCTCAAAGTGGTTACGTCTTTGACTGCCAGTGACCATATATTTTTTAGGCGGAGCGTCTCCAAGGGTAGGCAAGCCATCGGTTAGAATAAAAAGATTATCAGGCTTTGACTCAAATTCAGAGAAGGTATCCATTGCCTTAGAAAGACTCGTTCCTGCTGAGGGTACAAAGGCTTTTGTACTCTCCATTACTCTCTCCAGGGCAAGCGAGTCAGAAGCATCTAGCCATTCTCCTTCTGTACCCGCTAGCATTACTTGTGCCTCTTCATTGAACACATATACCTGAAATCTACTGCTTGGAGGTAACTGTGCAAGCAGCCATTCCAGAGTACGGAGCGACCATTGCCACTTAGCGGATTTTTGCTTTTGAATATCGTCCATATTTCGGCGTCTAAGGGCGTTAACAACAGTGTCTGCAAGCATACTGGCGGAGCCATCTAATAAAATTAATACTCGTTCTCCGCCAAGGGTTAGACCGGTCAAATATTGTCTATTGCCGTCACCTACAAACTCTCGGACTTTGTCACCAAATTCCACATCCTCAATTTGAGCGGTCTCTTCCTCTAATTGTTTGACCTGCCGACGGAGTTTGTCGAGGCTGTTGGGGTCTTCTTGGATGCTTTTTTCTTTCTCCGCAAGTTCGGTAATAACACGTTTGGATAGTCCTTGGGTTTCAACAAGCTTAAGTTCTATTTTGTCGAGACTATTTAGAGCCTTAACCTGATCTTGTTCGGCTTGTTGAATATCTTTTTGAAGTAGGCTAATTTCTGATGAGAGACGCTCATCAGCAACCGGTATGTCATTAGCATTGTGGCGCAGAATCAAAAACAGCAGTGTTACTGCTCCAAAACCACAGGCCATGATGTCTAAGAATGACAAGCTAAATGCTATATTTCGTCTCTTTTTAGCCATGAATGACCTCTATAAGGACTAGCCTGTATTCACCTATCAAAAGTGTTTTATTAACGTTACATTTTGATGGTAACACTACCTTCAACTTATGGAGTTGATGCAGTATTTGTAGAGAGTTATCGATAATTTGGATACACACAGTGGCAGTTTTATTAATGCCATTTTCTAGTTCTAATCGACCCTCACTGATACTTATACTCAACGGCTCTATCAAACTCCATGCTTGGCCATCATATAAAATATGCGTAGCTATAGAGGCCTTTGAATCAAACTCTTGGGCTTTTCTGGGTACCAATGTCGACACTAACTTTAAGGATGAAACTCTAACAGGTTCATCGGTTTCGGCGAAAATAGTGGGTGCTATTTTTAAGCAATTTATAGCCGCATCAACACTTTTTATGGTGTCATTGCCAGCATAAGCAGGGGCTATTAGAGGTATTAAATGAGCGCTCTCAGCGAAGACTATGCTTGTGTCTGACGAGGTGCTAAGAACTCTTTCTAAATGGCCAAGACGACGTTTGAGTAAGGCTATAATTTCATCTTTATATAGCGTCAGCGAGAGATCACCACTAGGACTTCTTACCATGATAATAATTTCGCCATGAGTCACTAGACCTGACAACCAGCCTGCCATTTTATTATAAATATCCTGCTCGCCAGAAGAACTGTGCAGTGGGTCGTAGCGGTATTCTTTTATAAGCCGGTCACTAATGTGTTTAGCAATAGTATTATGAATTTGCAAAATGCCTAAATCTGCAATAATTTCTTGTTGGCCAACTGAAAGGTTAGTTTGACCATTGCTATGTTCATAGCGCACCAAACTCAGCACTGTTTGATGGAGTTGTAACTCTACTATCCAGCTATCTTCTGTGATCGCCAGAGCCGCCAATAATCCGCTATCTATAACACCTAGCAATGTGGTTGAAGTCGCATTTAACAAACCGACTAAAAGTGCCAACTGCGGGTCGCTAAAACTTGCGGGGACACTCAAAATAAGCCGTTCAGGTGAGCCTGCTGCTAGTAGCATTTGTTGGAGTTGCGCAAAGGCTATATCTGCATTATGCCGAGCCCACTGCTGTTTGTTGGGCAGGGGTAGTTGGTTTAAACGTCTCCAGTAATCATTAAAGCTCGACTGAGGTACCTGCCAATGCATGGCATAGGCATCCGCGCCACAGGTGATTCCCTTGTTTGATAACTGCGCAAAGCCACATTCACTAAAGGACTGCTCAAGATCAGTGGTGATCATTAGAGATTGATCATTAATGTCTAAAATTGCCGTTGTTATGGTCACGGTAATGATTACTTAACTTTTAAGAAGCGAAGTAACTTATTTTCACAATAGGCATGTGAATCAAGGACCAGCCGTTCTTGGGTAAGTTGCAACTGATGCATGAAGAACATCACTAACATACTAATCAGAAGAGCTACAAAAGTAGAGTTAAAAGCTACACCAAGGCTACTGGTGACACCTGCAATGTTGCCCTGCATTGCCTCATGAGCTTGACCCAGAGCGGCGCCAATGCCTCGTACGGTGCCAATAAAGCCGATGGAAGGAATTGCCCAAGTAATATAGCGCACCATGGACAACTCCGAATCGAGGCGATCATTTTCAGTATCACAGACACCATCGATGGCCTCAGCTGCAAATTGAACATTGTTGGTTACCTCAAAACGCGATAAGGCCGTCTGTAGGGCGCGCGGCAACAGCAGTCCACGTTGTATGTCTGGCAAAGACTGCAGTGGCCTTGATATTTGACCTGCATCCTCAGGGAAAACTTTAGACCCCTCAGTAATATTGATCAATGGCAGGTCGAGCATGGATGTTTCTCGCATTGCGGTTCGCGTTTTGTAGCCCATAATCGACAGGGCCCAAAACATTAGTATGAAACAGGACTCCTGCTCCAAATCTTTAACGACGATAAAGAATGAGCGCGGCACTTCATATTGTTCGCCCGCTGCGGCCATTTCGGCATGCCGCTTAATAGTGTTTTCGGCATTGGGTCGTACTACCGTCACAAAAATAGTGTGAACAATAATAATAGATAGCAGCAGGGCGACTAACTGGAAGAACATTTCGTTAGTAGTGCGGTTGTTTGAATTACTCATTAGCTGCTCCCTAAAATTACTTAAATGTCATACGGAATGGATACTGGGAAATCCTCAGAAATTTCCTCGCTGGGGGTAAAATCGTCATCTGGCTTTGGTGATAATTTTTCCTGCTGTTGGTTTTTATTAGGCAAGGATGTATCTTCGGCAGATGACTCTTGGCCCAAAGGTTGCGCAGTAGAAGTCATGGTGACATCCATCTTGTCAGGCACCGCTTGGGCGATGACCACAGCAGGGAAAAGTAACAAAATAAAAAATAATCTCACGGTACTGCTCCAGGATTGTCGACATAGCGGGCTATTCTGAAGCCTACATCGAGTCTACCTTCATAGCCAGCGTCGCGAAAGCTTAAACGGAGTTCAGAGCGTGAGCCCAAAGCCCAACTTGCACCACGAATAACATGGCGATTACCTGATTGTGGCCCTGTAGGATCAACGATGGGGGCTCCTCGGTGAATTTGAATGTCGTAGTAATCATTAGTCCATTCAGAAACATTGCCACCCATGTTATAGAGTCCTTTGCTATTTGGCGCGAAGCTACCCACTGCAGCTGAGACCACATGACCATCGGTGTACTGAGCAATGGTAAAGGGTAGTAGATACTTGGCTGATGAATCCGCATAGTTATCTATGGTCTCCAACGGCGGATAGAGATTATTTTTCCAAGGAAACTGAGCGACGAGTCCTTGATAATCGACTTTAGCCGCCCATGCCCATTCTGCTTCAGTTGGAAGACGGTAGCCATTAGATTGCCAATCAATTCCTGTCACGTAACCATTTTCGATCTGGTAAAAAGGAGATAGACCGCTCTTGCCACTTAGCCAGTTGCAAAATAAGACAGCATCGTCCCAGCTTACCTTGACGGCTGGTTGAGTAGCCATATCTAGACTAATCCCTTTAATTGCCGCTGAGCTATGTTGATTTTTCCAACGTTTAAATTGTTTATTACTGATCTCTTTAGTAGCCAAGTAGAACGGTCTTTGGAGTGTAACCTGCCGCTCTACTTCATTAGCTCTTCGTCCGGGCTGCCTGCGCGGTGCCCCAAGAGAAAAAGTAGCTTTGTTGGGCCGGAATAGTTTTAACGCAGATTCAACAGGGCTTTGAATGAAATTGGGTCGCGATGCCCAATAGGCCTCTTGCAGTGTCAGTAACTCTATATTTAGTGACTGTTCCTGATCTGGCCTGGGAGTAATTTTAATATCTTGAGACTGATAACCTGGTTTAGATATTTTCAGCAAGTGTGGCTTCGCTGGCAACGTTAGCATTTGACTTCCCGCGCCGACCGAACGATTATCGACCGTTAATGTAGCATCTTCTGGATTTACGGTAATTTCGATGGAGCCTATATTGGCTCTTAGCTGGGCACGAACCTCAATCGTTTGCTCAGGCTCAATGCTGACTTTTTGAGTATTTTTTAAGTAACCTTCGCGATATAACTCAACAGTGTGCTCTGCAAAGGGTGAAACATCAGCAGTCATGGGAGTGACCCCTAAAAACTTACCATCCAAAGTAATATTAGCTTCGCTTGGGGTACTGACGATGGTTAGGGTGCCATCAGATATGATTAACTCAACAGCTTTATATTCCGATACTGTGCCAGCTTTTACACTTACCGAGCCGCTAAAAGTCTTATACCCCGGAGCTTTGAACTTGAATTTGGAACCGGTCTCTAACACTTCAGTGGTTAGTGGTGTTTGACCCCGAAGATTATCGCCGATATACAGGTCAGCCCCAGTGGGCGTTGAAGTGAAGCGCATCTCACCCCATGCCGGCTTGAGACTGATATCAAGTTGTTGCGTTTTACCAAGGCCCTCTACGATGAACTCTTGATCAAGTGAAAAGTATCTATATTTACTAATGGTCAGTTGATGGACGCCTTGGCTAACACCCATTACCAGCGTTGGCGCTAATATTTCTGGTTGACCGTCAATGCTGACGCGTATGTCACTGAGCGATGAGGTGATTTCTATGTTGCCGGGCAGTGGCAGCAATTTAAGAGGGATCTCTTGGTTATCGGCATCACCCACTGAAAATTCTTGTATGAGTGGGCTATAACCAGGTTTTGTGGCCTCTAATTGATAGTTGCCCTTGAGAAACAAATAGTTCTCTCCAATATTAAAGGACAAACCACTCACCTTTATATCCGCATCTGCTGGATCAACTTTAAAAATAACGGGTTTAGATAAATACAGTAAAACCATAATTACCGCGGCTACACATACAAATGCGAGAAGCGCTAAAAAACCGCGTGATACAGATACTGATCGATTTATTTCGGGCGCTGCTATTGGCGTGAATTCAACCGCAGAGATAGGCTTATTTGTATTATTCTCAGGCGACATAATTTTTTACTATTGGGTTAAGCTAAAAATGCATTATGGGGTTATGTATCTGTTATCTTAAAGTATACGCAAAAAGATCCTTTTTTAGGTCGGTGTCTTAGTTGTTTCTCTTCTTATCAAGTACTTGACTAAATTTTATCAGTGCATATCACCACAATAACGCCTGTCTCTGATTGGCTGTCAACAATAAATTGTGCCCTCACGTCGCGGTAACTCTGGCGTTTGCCCGCAGCGACATAGTTGCCGGGTTTGAGCAATACAGTTGTTTCTAAAAAGCGATTAAGGTTACCAACGCGATAGATAACTACGTCGGTTAGACCATCTGACTGGATGACAACCTTAATCGGTATCTGAGAAGCGATTAAAACTTTCTCCAGCTGTTTTATCTGCCTAGTCAAAACGGGTCCTGCATCAGATATATTTTGCGCATCCGCAAGTACCCGTTGTGCTGATTGGAATACATCAGAGCCAGACAAAGCAAGCGGCGCCTTGAAAATGTCTTCAATGCGGTTATTCAGTATTGCGCGCACAGAGACAGAAATCCTGCGCACTTTTGCATTTATTAGGCTGACGTCAGTGGATAGAAGCTGATTATATACATCCAGAGCTTGCTGCCAGTTCTCTTCAGATTCAAATTGTTTGGCTAGGCGCATATTGGTAGAGACCCATTTCTGAGACTCTTGTCCATCAACCTGATTCAATGCTCTATCCACGCTTACTTCGTTTGGAAATAGAGTCTGAGCTTGAATAAATTTCAGCCGCGCCTCAGAAAAATTCTCGTTATCTAGTGCATCAAAGCCCTCGCTCATCAGGCTGGAAAATTTATTATTGATGATCTGCTGTTGGACTGAGCGCAGTGCGTCCTGTGTTCTTATATGCACAGAATCTATGTCCAGCGCCTGTTCATACAGACTTTCAGCCTCATCTAACTTTTCTTGCTGAATTAATACTGCAGCATCTTGTAGCAACACTATTAACGCAGGCAACCGAGACGCACGCTGAGCTAATGTCTGAGCTATTTTGTCTTCTGGGGCCATCGCCATAGCGAGACGCGCATTGTCAGCAGCAGTAGTGGAATCTGTGCTGCTGGAGGCGCGCTCAATAGCAGAAAAGCTAGCTTCTTTTGCCTCGTTTAAAGTGATCAGTGCCTGGGAGTCTAAGCTATTAAACTCATCAAGCGCACGCTGATAACTGACGATTGATTGTTGGTACTCCCCATTGCCATACTGCTGGTCCCCTTGTTCAATTACTAGTAGCGCTTGTTCAAATGCTAGTCTTGCCCAGAGCTCTACTGCTTGGCTAAGCAGCCCATCTCTCAGTCTAATAATGTCAGCCAAAAGTAGTTGTGCGTCTTGTCGATATTTGGTTTTTTCCGCCGCTGTTGACGCTGACACTGAGGTATTTGAAGTCTCAGCTGTAGTCGCTTGATTGGTTTCAATGATCCAGGGTTCTGACACTATTTTTGGTAACAACGCAATGACTATAATGGCTAAAAAAAGTAGCAAAATAAGGGTTAGTTTTTGCCTGCCGTTATGATTATTTGATTTCAATTTATTGATTACTCAACCGACTGCGTGTATTCCAGCGACCCGCGCTCTTGCTGATAGATTTTGGCCATTAACGCCTGCCATTGTCCATATTGAGCTTGAACAGTGCCGGTCAGAGTGACGGTGCGATCCTCTAACGCGATTACTTGAGGGGCTATCTCTGCTTCTAATGACGAGCCCATTTCAGCAATCGATTCGTCATATTCGGCGGACTTTTGTTTCTGCTCTAAGCCCGACTTCAAAATAAATCCACCAACTGCTGCGGTCGCTGAACTTGCGTTGGAGGCTAAACGTGTATCAGCTTGTGTACGCCCATAAATACCCGCCAAAATAGACCCAAGACCGGCAATAATACGTTGATTACCTTGGCGATTTAATTGACGAGATTTAACAACTGAATCATAAGATGATTGTCGGAATTCTTGATAGGCAAAGTGCATTTGTTGTGAGAACCCATCGTAATAATCTTGCATGGTGTCGATGTAAAGGTAGTCGCGCTGGCGTATTTTTTGTACCCTTTTTAACAGCTCATCATCCTCAGCAGGCAAGCGCTCCAAATTCAAAATGCCTTTTTTGTTCTCGCTTAGATACTCCGCAAAGGCGTCAGAAGAAAACTGTTTGGCAAAGCGAAGTTCCGAGAGACTCCGCAGCTCCATAAGCTCCTTGGATGTGAGTTTTTCACGATAAATAAGTACGTCATTGGCAACGTCAATAAAAAGATTTTGAAAGGGGTCGCCCAAATTATTTCTCGACTTTCTGTCATAGGCTAATTTACCAACAACTTTTTTGTAGGTTTTAGAAAACCACTTTTGGCCCTTCGTATCTTTGACGACAACACTCAAGGCTAAGGTTTCTCCATCCGAGTGTAAAATCGTCCCAGTAATATAAACATCGGTGATGACTTGATCGTTGGGTGTTACGCGGATTGCGCCCCAAGCACCACTTTTCTCCATTACTTTTGCTAGTTGGTTAGCGAAATATATGGCCTCAGCGAAGCGCACTTCAGGAAAAACAGTATCATTTTCATCAGTAAGATATAGACCATCATTAAGAGTTGGAATGCCTACATCCAATAGGAGTTCCTGGGGAATTGGATTAGTTGGCGTTTTTAGTAAAAGCGGTGTCGATGATGTCACTTTATCAACGGCAGAAAACCCAGTATTTGACAGGATCATCAGTACCACGCCTACAATACAAAAACGCCAGAAAAGCCTGTTTTGGGTATACCCATGCATGGTTAACAATCCTTAAGTACAGTCACTTGATAAGCCTAGCGCTTACCGCTTTTTATTCGTCGATATTCATCCCAAAGTTTTTCTCTAAGATTAGGGTCAGACTCTTGCATTGCTGCATCACGAATTTGCCGCAATACGATATTATCACCCTGACCATCTCCGATGTCTTCAGGCACTTCGGTAACGTTTTCAGGTTGCTCAGCGCTACTAGGTATTCTTGAGCTGTTACTGGGCGATCCCTCAGTTGGCGTTCCACTCTCACCTGGCCCCTCAGCTGCTCTAGTCTCTAGGGCCTCATCACCTTCTGCGATGCTACCAGTGTCATCATAACTTGGTTGATCTGCATCTGACTCAATTTGAGAGTTGCCACTGGGTCTTAATATGTCAATTTCCGACCTACGATTATCACCTGATTGTCCGGAGACATCAGCATCAAATTCACCCAATGAATCATCTAATGATTGATCTAATTGATCAACAGACTCCATGCTACCAGGAGAACCAGGAGAACCAGGAGAACCAGGAGAACCAGGAGAACCAGGAGAACCAGGAGAACCAGGAGAACCAG
>ENA-OSJC01000470-OSJC01000470.1-marine-metagenome-genome-assembly--contig:-NODE-470-length-39463-cov-8.582085_pt1 | contig 39463 bp, 35 predicted proteins | sample MGYA00237885_ERZ534234 | MGnify/ENA primary metagenome ERZ534234 (study PRJEB26413, sample SAMN06343907) | marine metagenome | isolation source: coastal waters | place: Atlantic Ocean: West Antarctic... | reverse complement strand
ATCTTTACATATAAGTTTAATAGTAGCTGGCGTTAAACCAAATGATGAAGTATTAGTTCCCACTTTAACATTTATTGATGGAGAATTTACAGTTTAATTTTTAAAATGAAAATATTAATTACAGGATGTGCAGGTTTTATTGGTTATCATCTTTCAAAATCTCTATTAAATACAACTGATAAAATTTTTGGAATTGATAATCTAAATAATTATTATGATATTAATTTAAAAAAAAAAAGATTAATCAATTTAAAATCTAAAAATTTTTATTTTTCTAAAATTGATATAAAAAACTATAAGGATTTAAGAAGTTTTTTTAAAAAAAATAAATTTGATATAACTTACCATTTAGCGGCACAAGCTGGTGTAAGATATTCAATATCCAATCCAGAGACATATTTTGATAATAATTTAAAGGGTTTTTTTAATATTCTTGAATGTTGTAGAGAATTTAAAGTCAAAAATTTAATTTTTGCATCAACAAGCTCTGTTTATGGTAAACAACAAAACTTTCCATTAAATGAAAAGCACGCAACAGATAAACCTTTATCATTTTATGCTGCAACAAAAAAATGTAATGAAATAATGGCATATTCATACAGTGAAATATATAAATTAAAATGTACAGCAATAAGATTTTTTACTGTGTATGGCCCTATGGGTAGACCTGATATGGCACTTTATAAATTTTCAGATTCACTTAAAAAAAATAAAAATTTAGAATTATATAATTCAGGTAAACATACAAGAGATTTTACATTTATAGATGATGTAATTAACTATTTAAAAAAATTTAAAATAAATAAGCAAAAAAAAAGTTTTGAAATATTTAATATATGCTCAAATAATCCAGTAAGTTTAATTAAATATCTAAATACCATTGAGAAAAATTTCAATAAAAAAGCAAAAATTAAAAGATTAAAATTACAAAAAGGAGACGTAGTTAAAACTCATGGAGATAATACAAAAATTAAAAAATTATTTGGAAATAATAAATTTACTAGTATTGAAAAAGGTATTGGTAAGTTTGTTAAATGGTTTAAAAATTATAATTAAGATAATACTTAATTACTAAAGCATAATGCAATTTATTAGAAAAAAGAAGTTAGCACAAAAAATATTGTTTCTTGACGGTTTATCAGGTTCTGGAAAATCACTTGTTGGTCCAATTATTACATCTTTGAAAAAAAGTGAGTACTGGGTTTATGATCATTTATTTGAAGAAATCGTAGTATTGCTTGCTAATAATAAAATTGACTTAAATTCCGCTCAATCTCTATTACGGATTCACGCTGATATGAATATTTATAATCTTACAATTGGACGAAATGTGAATTTTAGACCAAATGATCATAGTGGGGTTGATTATGGAGTTATGAGAAAAGAGTTTAATAAAAGATTATTAATTAAGGATGGAGATCAAATATCTAAAAAAATTTTAAAAGAAAATTTGTGGCTTCCTATTATGTCCCACAATATATTAATATATTCTAATTATCTAAAAAAAATATTCTCTGATCGCAACATATTTTTCATATCTATATCAAGAAATCCTGTAAAATTAATTGTAGATTTTTATAATGGAAATTGGGAAAAAAAAATAAATAACAATGAGAGAGAACTATTTTTAACATATAAAAACAATAAAGGTGTTAGTCCTTGGTTTTTATCAACTTATAGTAGTAGAAAAACATTCATTGAAAACTATGCTGAATTTGTTTTGTTTTATTGCAATTATCAAAAAAAATTACAATCAAATCATTATTTAATTAAATTTGAGAATTTTGTGAAAAAACCACAAAGCGATTTGAATAAATTAAATAAAATTTTAGGTTCTCAAACTTTAGCAACTGAAAAACTTTTAAAATTGTTTAATTTGCCAAGAAATAAAGAAGAAAATAATTTAAAATATGAACTAAACATAATCAACAAAATTATTAAGAATAAGAAACTGAATAAAAAAATACATTTAGCATGCGAAAGTTATTTTCAATAATTTTTCTTATTTGAATTCTATGAAAAAAAAGCTCATATATCAGAAATTAATTGAAATTTTAATTTTACTAATACCATTTTTTTTAATAACTGGACCCTTTTTGAGTGATCTTTCAATTATTTTATGTTGTGTATTATTTTTTCTTATTGAAGGAAAAAATGTGATTAAATTAATTCGTAAAAATAATTTAACTTATGCTTTCTTTCTATTTTATTTATATATAGTTTTTTGTTCATTAATATTACCAATCTCTGAAAACTATTTTATTAAAAGCTTCATATCTTCTTTTTTTTACATTAGATTTTTAATTTTTGCAGTGGTTTTTTACTTTATCTTTCAAAAAAATAAAAATTTTTCACTAAATTTATTTTATTGCTTATTATCAATACTTATAATCTTATTCTTTGATATTAATTCAGAATATTTCTTAAAAAAAAATATTTTAGGGCACACTTTTAATGGAGCTAGAATTCAGAGTCTTTTTGGTGATGAATGGATTGTAGGTTCTTATATAAATTATATAACTCCGTTGATTATATCATTATTCTTTTATAATAAAAAGAGAAGTAAATTTATGATTTTCAATATTAAATATAATGACAATTATGTTTTTATAATTCTTTTAATTTCAGCATTTTTAATTCTTTTAACTGGTGAACGGTCAGCTTTATTTAGCATACTTTTATACAGTTTACTTATAATTTTTTTTCTGAAAATAAACTTTAAAAAAAAATTAGTCTTTTTTATGGTAACAATTTTTATTTTTTTTATGTCAATATTTTTTTTAAAACCAACATACGAAAGAATTTATAAACATACTTTGTACCAACTAAATATTTTTTCACCAGATTATAAAAAAGATCATCAGTTGTTATTTGAAACGGGTATTAAAATTTATGCTGATAACAGAATATTTGGAGCAGGTTTGAAAGGTTTTAGAAATCAATGTAAAAAAACTGAATATTTTGTAAAAGGAGGTTGCACAACTCATCCTCATAATCTTTATATACAATTTTTATCTGAGTTAGGATCTATTGGATTTTGTTTTCTGGTCTTATCTTTTTTAATTTTAAGTTTGATAATATTTTTTAGGATAAATAATTTTTATTACTTTAAGTTAAATAAGATAATATTTAACAACGAAACTTTGTCTGTATTAATTGGATTGTACGTTTATCTATTTCCACTAAAAACACATGGAAATTTTTTTAATAATTGGCTTAGTATTTGTTTTTATTTACAATTTAGTCTATTGATAGCCACTTATTTAAATTCAATAAAAAAACAAAATAAGAACAGGCAAAATGATTAAAAATAAAATTGCAATTGTTGGTCTTGGATATGTAGGTCTGCCTCTTGCAATAGAGTTCGGAAAAAAATTTGATACTGTAGGTTATGATATAAATATTAATAGAATTGAAGAACTTAACAAGGGCTTTGATAGTACAAAGGAATTTTCTAAAAACTATATCAATTCTGCAAAAAAGCTTAAAATTACAAATAAATTAAATAAACTTTCAGATAGAGTAATATTTATTATTACAGTACCTACTCCAATATATAGAAACAAAAAACCTGATTTTAGAAATTTAATTGATGCAACTAAAAAAATTGCAAAAATAATCAAAAAAAACTCAATTATTATTTATGAGTCCACAGTGTATCCTGGTCTTACCGAAGAAATTTGTATTCCAATAATTGAAAAAGAATCAAAACTTGTTGCTAATAGAGATTTTTTTTATGGTTATAGTCCAGAACGAATTAATCCAGGTGATAAAAAACATCAACTTAAGAATATAAAAAAAATTGTATCTGGCTCAAATAGTTATGCAGAAAATTTTGTTAAAAAATTATATGAATCTATTATATTGGCAGGTGTTTATGTTGCACCAAGTGTAAAAGTTGCTGAGGCTGCAAAAGTTATTGAAAATATACAAAGAGATATCAATGTAGCTTTTTCTAACGAGTTATTTAAAATATTTGAAAAATTAAATTTAAATACTTATGAAATTCTAAAGGCTGCAAATACTAAATGGAATTTCTTAAATTTTAAACCTGGTCTTGTAGGTGGTCACTGCATAGGTGTAGATCCATATTATTTATTACATAAATGTAAAGAAATTAATTTTAAACCCAACATAATTACCGCTGGTAGAAAAATTAATGATAAAATGAGCATATATTATTCAAACTTAATTAACAAAAAGATTAAGAAGAAATTTAAAAACAAAAAAATAAAAATTTTAATTTTAGGCTATACTTTTAAAGAAAATTGCTCCGATATAAGAAATACAAAAGTTGAAGATATGTATAGGTATTTTTATAAAAAAAAACACGATGTTCATATTTTTGACCCTTGGATAAATTTTGATTTAAAAAGTGTAAAGTTAGTAAAAAAACTAAAAAAAAACTACTATGATTGTATTATAGTAACGGTAAAACATGATTATTTTATAGATATGGGAAAAAAAAAAATTTTTAGTCACGCAAAGAAGCAAAATGTGTTTTATGATATCAAAAATATTTTTTAATGAATTGTAATATTTTAATCACTGGAGGAGCTGGCAATATAGGTGGGTCACTAAGTAGAGATCTTGTTAATAAAGGATATAATGTAACAATTTTAGATAATTTAAGCACTGGAAATAAAAAAAAATTACCATCTAAAAGTTTTAAAAATTGGAAATTTATTCAATGTGATATAAATAATGTTAATCTTGTAAAATTGTTTAAGAATAAGAGGATTGATTATATTTTTCATTACGCAGCAGTAGTTGGTGTTCAAAGAACATTAAAATATCCAAACCTAGTTTTAAACGACATAAAAGGAATAGAAAATATTTTAAACTTTGCAGTAAAGAAAAAAGTAAAAAGAATTTTTTATGCTTCGTCGTCTGAAATATATGGAGAGCCAGTTACAATTCCTCAAGACGAACATACAACACCATTAAATTCTAGATTACCTTATGCTATTGTTAAAAATGTAGGAGAGGCTTATTTTAAATCATACAAGAAAACCTACAACGTTGACTATACTATTTTTAGATTTTTTAATACATATGGGCCACTTCAAAGTGATGAATTTGTAATTACAAGATTTATAGACCGTGCTTTAAGAAATAAAAATTTAATTATCAATGGAAATGGTAAACAAACTAGAACATTTTTATATATAGATGATAATATCTTTCTAACCACATCAATATTCAAAAATAAAAAATTTATTAATGATGTTGTTAATGTTGGAAATGATAATGAAATTACAATTGAAAATTTATCTAAGAAAATAATAAAATTATTAAATTCTAAATCAAAAATTATTTATGGTAAGCCCTTAAAAGATGGTGATATGAAAAGAAGAAAACCTAGTCTAAAAAGAATTAATATTATTAAAAGACAAAAATTTGTTGATCTTGAAAAAGGAATTATTGCTACAGCAAAATTTTTAAAAAATTCTAAATGAGTATTTCAGTAATTATTCCAACACTGAACGAGCAAGATTATATTGGTGATTGTTTAAAATCATTATTAATTGGATTAAAAGATTTTAAAGATTATGAAATAATAATTGTAGATGGTGATAGCAATGATGATACAGTTAAGATTGTTAATCAATTTTGTAAAACTAATCAAAAAATTAGAATATTAACTAATCCAAAAAAAATAGCTCCTGCGGCATTAAATATTGGTATTGAATCTTCAAATTATGAAGTAATAATTAGGTGTGATGCTCATGCTTATTACCCACCCGATTATATTAAAAATAATATTAATTTATTAAAAATAAGTGACAAAAAAACTATGAATGTTGGTGGGTATGTAATTACCAAAAGTAAACATGATAACATTATATCTCAATCAATTGCTTATGTGCTGTCCTCAACCTTCGGAGTAGGTAATTCAGTTTTTAGGACAGGTAATAAAAAAGAAAAAAAATATTTTGAGACTGATACTGTGCCATTTGGATGTTTTAAAAAAGAAATTTTCAATATAATTGGAAATTTTAATGAAAATGAGCCTGGTAATGAAGATCTTGAATTCAATCATAGGATAAAAAAATCTGGTTATAAAATTATGATTAGTGATACAATATATTCATATTATCATTCAAGACCGGATGTAAAAAAATTTTTAAAACAAACTATAAATAATGGGATAATAACTACTCATAATAAAGATTTTAGTTTTCGAAGCTGGAGACATTACGTACCTTTATTTTTTTCTATATTTTTGATTGCAGGCATTACAAATAGTTTGATATTTAATCACAAGTTAATTGCCATCTTATTTAATTTAGGAATTATTTTATATGCAATTTTTATTACAATAGGAACAATCAATGTTTTTTTAAATAAAAAAAAATTTCTTTTTTTATTTATTGGACCATTAATTTTTTTTCTGTTGCACTTTTTTTACGGATTAGGCTCAATTTTAGGTTTTTTTAAATTTACAAAAAGTACAAAGATGTTTAGCTATAATCAATTTTTAGAAACAGCATTTCCTATAAAAAATCCATTTAAAAGAAAAGATCATGGTTTGTTTCATAATACTTTAAAACTTATAGCATTAAAAATTTCTTATATTTGTTACAGGTTAAAAATTTCTGCAAATTTACTTGATCGGTTTGGTTTTGTTTTGGTAATTTTATCTTTTGTTTTAATTAATTATCAATTTTTATTTTTTCAAAAAAGATACGATTTATTAATTTTGGGATATTTAATTATTGGCATTATTCTTTTTATAGATTTTGTAGATGGTCAGTTAGCGAGAGTTGAAAAAAAAAAATTTATTTTTGGAAATGATATAGACGATTTTAATCCAAGTTTAATTAGAATTTTTCTTATAATTTATCCAGGAATTTTATCAGAAAATTTTTATATTTTATTGTTTAGTGTCTTGTCTGCTGCCACTTTTACCTTGTTATATGGTCAGACGTACAAGTCATTTGCTTTAAGTTATCCACATTATACTAAAATTGTAAAATGTTTTTTTGGAATAAGATTTTTGTATCTTTTATTATTTCCATTATTAACTTTAATAAATTTATTCTTTTTTGATTATAATTTTATGATTTTAGTTTGTGTTACTGGAATTCATTTTATTATAGCTTTAGGTTATTATTATTTATGCTCAATAATAACAGAGTAATAAATTTATCTAAATTACTTATAATTTTTTTAGGTATTTCAGTAAGTTTATGGTCAACTACGTGGGTTTTTTTTAGTGCAATAAAATCTTCGTACATACTTTATTTTACAATTATTTTGATATCATTTAGAATTTTTTTAATTTTTGATTTCAAAGACATTGAAAAATCAATCATTCTTTTTTTAATTTTTTTTTTATTAATTAACAGTTCTTATTTTATAGTTGGTCTTCTACAATATATTGAAAGTGGTCTAGATTTTTTTTATATAATAGAATATTTTATTAAATTAAATATAAGCATTATTTTTTGTTTGCTTTCTTCAAAATATATCTTTGATGAAAAACAGATTGATATTTTTTTTCAAACTACAACTATTATGTATATAATAATTTTTTCTGCCCTGATTATTGTGTATTTATTTATTTTTGAAGCAAGTTTTATAGGCACAAAAATTGATTTTGAATTTGGTCAAAGCAGACACAGTAAAAACACACTTGCTATCTTTATAACTTTAATATTTCCTTTTATTTTTACTTATATTCTTAGAAAAAAAGCTCTTTTTATAGGACCAATTTTTCTAATTTTATATTTTATAATGATTTACAAGATTGAATCATCGACCATTGTAGTAATCTCAATATTTCAATTATTTTTATATACCTTTTTACTGTCTAAAAATTTATATTTAAAAATTGCAACTATCGCTTTTTTTGTTTTAATTTCTCCCAAAATTCTTGAGAATGAATATGATAATTCAACTAGAAATTCTTTTGAAAATAATGAAAAAGTATTCGTTCTGAAACCCGAAATAGAGAAAAAACCTTTTTTAATTTTAAACTCTCATAGAGGTGAACTTTTATATTCATCATTACAAAAAGCAAAAAATAATTTTTTGCTTGGTAGTGGATTAGCTACATTTAGAATAAGAGCTGATAATTATAATTCACTTACAGAAACTCACAATTCTTACTTCAGCATACTTGTAGATACTGGAATTATAGGTTTGTTTTTATATATATATTTTTATTATTTTATGATCATTAAATTAATTAGAAAAAGAAATTTAAAAATTACAAATTATGATTTCTCATGTATTATTTATATTTCTACCTTATTATTAAGTCTTAATTCTGTAAATATTGAATACACGTTGTCAATTTGGATATTAAATGGTATTTGTGTTTCAAGAGTTTTTATTAAAGAATAATAGTATTAAATTATAATTTTATGATTGATAATATAAATCTAGATGAAGTTTTATGGTGCAATAAATGCAATCATAATTTTAAAATAATAATTAAAAAAAAAGATGAAAATATTATCTCTAATGGATTTTTAAAATGTGATAATTGTAACGATCAGCACCTTATAAGTGACGATATTATATTTATTGATAAAAATTTAAATGATAAATCAACAGTATATCAATCTAAGATCTATTCATATTGGTGGAATGAGAGTCATAACGATTTGGTATATAATAAAAGTTCTACAGAAAAAATTTTCTTTTCAACTTTAAGTTTAAATTTGAATGATTTTAACGACAAAATAATTTTAGATGCTGGATGTGGAAATGGGAGGTTTTCGGATTTAATTTCAGAAGCAAATCCAAAATTATTAGTTATTACAGATGTAAGTGATGGTATATTTGAAGCAAAAAATAAAATTAAAAACAAAATTTCAAACTTAATTGCTATCAAGGGTGATATAAATCAAATACCATTCAAAGAAGAAGTTTTTGATATAATCTATTCATGGGGAGTAATACATCACACGCCACGTCCCAGATTTACTTTTGACAATATATCTAAACTCTGTAAGTTAAATGGTAAACTTGGTATTTATGTTTATAAACAAAATCCGGACTATAGTCATAATAATATGTATTTAAGATTATTGTTTATATTAAGACAATATTTATTAATCCTGCCTCTTAGATTTATTTCTCAATTTTTATCAGAAAAAAATGTGATTAAATTATTTACCCCAATCCACTTTATTGAAAAATTATTCAACTACGGAATTGTAGGCTGCCACTCAAACCAATCAAATAATAAATTTGAAAAAAAACATTATTTTAGGGTAGTAATTGACAGATTTAAAACAAAATATGCGTCAGAGCATCAAGAATACGAAATTATAAATTGGTTTAAGCAAAATAAGTTTAATGATTTGATAATTGGGTCTAACCCAAAAATAGGAATTATTGGTATAAAAAAAAATAATGAAGAAAAAGAAATTAATGTTCTTTTTAAATACTTATGATGCTTTTAGATTGCACACTAAGAGATGGTGGATATTACAATAATTGGAAATTCTCAAAGCATATAGTTGACGATTATATTAGTAAAATCTCTAAGTCAGGTGTTAATATCGTTGAATTAGCTTTCCGATTTAAAAATAAAAATAAATATGGTGAGTTTGGTCATTTAACTGAAGATAAAATTAAAAAATTAAATCTTCCTAAGAATCTTGAATATGCTTTAATGATTAATTGTAAAGAATTTATCAATAAATCTGAAATAGATTATAATCTTTTAGATAAATTTTTTATAACTAAAAATAAAACAAAAATTTCGATTATTAGATTAGCTTCAAATTATAGTGAATTAGATCAAGCTTTGCTTATTGCAAAGTATCTATTTTCAAAAGGGTATAAGATATTCCTAAATATGATGCAAATAACCACTCTTGATATTAATAAACTAAAAATAATTTCAAAAAAAGTAAAAAATACTAAATACATAAAAGTTTTTTATATAGCAGACTCGTTAGGTGATTTAGATAAAAAAAAACTTAAGTCAATTTATGAAATTTTTTCTGTAATAAAAAAACCATTAGGAATTCATGCCCATGATAATTTAAATCAAGCTTTAGATAATACTTTATATGCAAAAAAATTAGGCTTTAAATATTTAGATTGTACAGTTTTAGGTATGGGCAGAGGTGCGGGTAACACCAAAACAGAGGAGTTATTATATGAATTAAAAGAAATCAAAAAAGAAAAATCAAAAATTAATTTTGAAGTAGTTTATAAATTAATTTTTTTATATTTTAAAAAATTAAAAAAAAAATATGAATGGGGCACCAATCAATTTTATTTTTTATCAGCAAAATATCAAATTCACCCTACATTCGTACAAAACATGATTGAAGACAAAAGATACTTGGATGAGGACATTTTAAGTGGATTGAATTTGTTAAAAAAATTTGATTCTAAAAAATTTGATATCAATATTATAAATAGTGCGATATTTGATTTACCCATAAAGAACATTGACAAAAAATCTTCACCAAAAATATTTTTAGATAAGATGAGTAAAAAAAATGTTTTAATTATTGGCCCAGGTCAAAACCTCCAACTATACAAAAAAAAGATAATTAAATTTATTATTAAGTTCAAACCATTAGTCTTAAGTATAAATTATAATCATGTCATTAATAAGAAATATATAGATTATTTTTGCTCATGTAATATGGGAAGATTTATGATGGATATAAGTGATTATGTTGATTCAAAAAAACCATTAATTTTTCCAAAAGATCTAATAATAGAAAAAAATCAATATTTGAATAAACTGAATATTTATAATTTTGGAGTTTCATTTAAAAAAAACCAATTAGTAATAAAAAATGATGAATGTGTTTTACCAGATAATTTAAGTTTTTTTTACACTTTAGGTGTCGCAATAAGTGCTAGTTATAATAATATTTTTTTAGCAGGGCTAGATGGTTATACTAAAGATAGTTTTAATTTTAAAAATATTCAAACTCAATTAAAGTTACTGAAAAAAAATTATGTTAATCAAAAGATTATTTCTTTAACACCCACAAACTACAGCATTAAAACTAAAAGTTTATAGTAATGAAACAAATCATAGTTATTCCTGCTAGACTTGGATCAAAAAGACTTAAAAACAAGCCTATGATTGATTTAAAAGGAAAGACTATGATCGAAAGAACATTTTTACAATGTGCCAAAGCCTTTGATAAAAATTATATTTATGTGGCAACTGATTCAAAAGTTATCTCAAGTCTTTGTAAAAAAAAAAATATTAATTGTATTTTAACCTCAAAAAAATGTCTTACAGGAACGGATCGTGTGGCAGAAGTAGCTAAAAAAATTAAAGTTGATAGTTATATTAATGTTCAAGGAGATGAACCATTATTTAATCCAGCTGATATTATAAAATTAGTTAAAATTTCAAAAAAAAAACCAAACAAAATTTTGAATGGTTATTGTAAAATAAAAAATAAAGATTTATATAACAGCTCAAATATTCCAAAAGTAATCTTCTCTAACAATAAAAAACTTTTATACATGTCAAGATCTCCCATACCTGGAAATAAAAAATTAATTTTTAAAGAAGCATATAGACAAGTTTGTGCCTATGTTTTTCCAAGAGATAAGCTTTTAGCATTCCAGAAAAAAAAAAAAACCAGATTTGAAAATATCGAGGATATTGAAATTTTAAGATTTTTAGAATTAGGTTTTGAAATTGAAATGGTAAAATTATCTGAAATATCAAAATCAGTTGACACTAAAAGTGATATAAAAAAAATCATAAATTTAATTAATTAAAAAATATGTGTGGAATTGCAGGTATAGCTTCAAACGAAACAAATAAAATATCAGAAATTTCAACATTATTAAAATATTTAAAAAATAGAGGTCCTGATGCAAGCAAAATATTTAATGTTAATGATAAGTTAGTTTTGGGACATACAAGACTTAGTATAATTGATATTAATGATAGATCTAGCCAACCAATGTTATCTAGATCTAAAAGAAATATAATTGTTTTTAATGGTGAGATATATAATTATAAAGAACTAAAAAAACAATTCTTCAATAATTTTATTTTTAGAACTAATGGTGATACAGAGGTATTAGTAGAAGGTATTGAAAAATATGGTTTTGAATTTCTTAACAATGTTAGAGGTTTTTACTCTTTTGCAGTTTATAATTATGAAAAAAATACAATTTTTTTAGCTAAAGATTTATTTGGAAAAAAACCTCTTTTTTATCACCATCATAAATCTGAATTTTATTTCTCTTCTGATTTGCATGGATTAGCTGATCTTATTAAAAAAAATAATTCAACTAATATTAATTATTTTGGACTAACTCATTATTTTTGGAAAGGTTATTTTCATGAAGAAAATACGATTTATAAAGATATTAAATCTGTAATTCCTGGTGAAATTTTAGAGTTAAATTTAAACAACAATGTTTTAAAAAAATTAAAAAAAGACAATAGTTTGAAATTTAATTTTAATAACACAAATTTAAGCAGAGAAGAAAATATCGAAAAATTATTCAGCGAGTCATTAGATTATAGAAAAGTATCAGATGTAGAAATATCATATTTGTTATCAGGGGGTGTGGACTCCTCATTGATTTGTAAATTTGCCTCAAATAATGAAAAAATAAATACTTTTTATGTTAGAAATGAAAAAGAAAAAAATGTTTTTGATGATTTGTCAAATAACGTTTCAGATATTATAGGGTCCAATCATAATTCATTAGAAGTTGGCGAACTTAATCTTGATGATATTTTAAAAAAAAATTTTGATATGTTTCATGAACCATTTGCAGATTCTTCATCAATACCAAGTTATCTAATTTATAATCAAATATCTAAAAAAACAAAAGTTGCCATATCAGGGGATGGAGCAGATGAAGTTTATGGAGGTTATCAAGATTATAAGTTATTTGCATTAAAAAATTTTGTAAATAGTCTTCCATCAACTTCAAATTTATCTTTATCTTACAAAATTTTAAATAAATTTAAATTTTTACCAAAAAAAATTTTATATCTATTTCTTTCCTTTTATTTAGATGAGCAAAATCTATACAATTTACTATTTAATGGTGGATGGAATTTGTTTTATAGAGAAAGTTACATGAATAATGATTCTTTTAAAAAATATTTCAATCAAGATTTAGAAAATAGTGTTTCAAAAAAATTTTTAGAGAGTGGAAACTCATGCTTAGAAAGAGGGTTTAACAGTTACTTAGAAAGATTAAAGTATGACTTTTTAGTTAAAATAGACAGAGCATCAATGATAAATTCTCTTGAAGTTAGATGTCCATTTTTAGATTTGGAATCTTTTAACCAGGTTAAGTCTTGCAACCCTTTTTCAATGATAAGTTTATTTAAAACTAAAAAAGAATTAAAAAATATTTTAGAAAGACATGGGTTGGGATTTTTAAACAAACATAAAAAAAAAGGATTTTCCATACCAATGGAAAAGTATTTAGTTGAAAAAAGAGGAATTGAAATTTTACAAAGTTTAATAGAACCAAATTCAATCATATGTGACTACTTTGATAGAAGTAAAATTTCTGAAATGATTTCAAATAAAAAAAGCATCAAAGAAAATCATTTTAGATTATGGATCCTTTTAGTGTTTAATCATTGGAATTTACAAACTCAAAAATGAAAATTGCACATTTTACAACTCTATCACCTTCACAATCTAAATCTAATACCCTCAGAGTTGGTGGTCCAGAAAGCAGTGTTATAAATCTCGCAAACGCGCAATCTAAAAATCATAATGTAGCAATATTTAATTCAAAAAAAATTGATGACTTAATAAAAAGCAATATTAAATTCTATCATTTAAATTTTAATTTAATCAATATTTTTTTTAAAAATCCACTTTCAAACTTGACTAAATCTTTTGGTATTCCGGACATCATAATCATTCATGAGATATATACTTTTAACATAATACCTTTAATTTTTTTTTCTAGATTGATGAATATTCAGATTTTTATATGTCCAAGAGGTGCTTTGTCTCCAGTAGCTTTAGAAATAAATAAATTTAAAAAATATTTATATCATAAAATAATTTTTAAAAATATTGTTTCATTAATTAATGGTTTTATAGCATTAAATAGAGGTGAAAAACTACATATCAAAAAATTATTTAAAAAACACGAAATATTTACAATACCAAATGGAATCAATGCAAATGCTTTTGATAAAATGAAGCATAAAAAAATAATTAGATTTAAACTCAAAAATAAAAGAATTTTGATTGGTTATCTCGGAAGGTTTGATTTTTATATAAAAGGATTAGATGTTCTTTTGCGAGAATATTCTTTATATCTAAATAAGAGTTTAAAAAAATCTGTCAGCTTAATTTTTATTGGAGAGCATAGAATAAAACATGGATATTCTAGCAAAGCAATTATTAATAGCTTTAATAAAATTAATAAAAAAAATAAAATAATTGTAACTGGGCCATTTTATAATCAAAAAAAATACAAGGAATTATTAAAATTTGATGTTTTAATTCAACCTTCGAGATCCGAAGGAATGCCCAACACAGTTTTAGAAGCTATGTCAATTGGGGTACCAGTTGCCGTTACAAAAAAAACTAATATTTTAGATATAATTAAAAAATGTAATTCTGGTTGGGAAATAAATCATAATACAAAAAACATATCTAATTTCTTATTAAAATTAGAGAAAATTAATAAGAAAAAAATTTTAAATTATGGACTAAGAGGTTATAACTATTCTATGAATATATTAGATATACAAAAAATATCAGATTACTGTTTTCAAAAAAAAAAAATAAGAAGTTATAAATTTTAAACATGATAAAAATTGGTATAAATGGCCTAGGAAGAATAGGAAGGGTTTTATTAAGACAAATTTTAGATTCAAAAAAACTTAAAGTTGTTGCAATAAATGACCTTAATCCAGATATAAATAACATTGCCTATCTTATAAAATATGATTCCACATATGGAAGATTGAAATCTGATATTTCTGTTAAAAAAGATGAAATTTTTATTAATAATAATAAAATAAAAATTTTTAATAAAGAAAAAATTGATGAAGTTAATTGGAAAAAATACAAGGTTGACTTTTTGATAGATTCTAGTGGTATAAAAAAAAATCTAATTTTATCTAGAAAACTTAAAAGCAAAGTAAGAAACGTTATAGTTACAAATAGTCCTGGCTCAAAATATGTTGATAAAACACTTATTTATGGTGTAAATGATGAAGAATTTGACAAATCTAAAGATTTTTTAATTTCCAGTAGCATTTGTGATGCTACAGCATTAGCACCAGTTTTAAAAATAATTGATAAATTATTTAAAATTAAAAAAGGTTTTGTCACTACATTGCATCCGTGGTTGGGATATCAAAATTTACTTGATGGACCCTCTAAATCTTATGCGATTCCAGGTGAAATAATTGACAATTATGCTTTGGGTAGAGCTAGTCCAAATGTACTAATACCAAAAAATACGTCTGCAATTAAAGCTACTTATGAAGTTTTACCAAATCTTAAAAATAAATTTTTAGCAAACTCATTTAGAATACCCACAAGTATTGTTTCTTCTGCTGATGTTGTTTTAGAATTAGAAAAACACCCAAGTAAAGAAAAATTAATAAAATATATTAATAATTACAAACCAAAAATTATTTCTTTAAACAATGAGGCACTTATTTCCTCAGATTTTATTAAGACTGAATTTTCAGCATTTTTAGACCTAAGATTTTTAAATAAGCTAGATAATTATTTAAAATTTACATTATGGTATGACAATGAATGGGGATATTCATCAAAAGTAATAGATTTGATAAAGAAAATTAATTATTAAAAAATGGATATTATAAAAAAAAAAATCAGCTCATCACAAGCAGTTACTTTTTTCATTGATGGAAATAATCAATCTTTTCCAAGTGATTTAGATCTTGCTAAATATGATAAATCAATAATATTTTGTGATAAAAAATTAAAAAAAATATATTTTGATTTCATTAAAAAAATAAAGCCTAAAAACTTAAAAACAAAACCAATTTTTATTTCCTCTAATGAAAAAACAAAAAGTATATTAAAACTTCCTTTTTTTTTAAATAAATTAGAAAAAAGAATATGCTCTAGAAGTGATATTATAATAGCAATAGGTGGTGGAACCATTACGGATATGATAGGTTTTTCAAGTTCAATTTATATGAGAGGTGTTGATTTATTTTTAGTACCCACAACATTAATGGGCCAAGCTGACGCTACGACAGCAGGTAAAACTTGTATAAATTCTTTATCAACGAAAAATATAATTGGAACTTATTATTTACCTAAATTTGTTTATGCAAATATTAATTACTTAGAAAACTTACCAAGTTATGAATTTAGACAAGGTATTTCAGAAATATTTAAGTATGGATTATTAGGTTCTAAAAAACTCATAACAGATTTAGAAACGTTTACTAAAAATAAAGAAAAAAAATTAATATCAAAAATTTTAAAAGAAACAATTAGAGTTAGAATATCTCTAAGAAAAAAAAATGGCCTGATTAGTAATCTTGGCCACACTTTTGGACACGCATTTGAAAAGACATCTAATTATAAAGTTGCTCACGGAGATGCAATTTCAGTTGGAATTATTTTAGCTTTAAAGTTTTCGTTAGATAGAAAAATTATATCAGTGAACTTTTATAATAGAATATATAATATTATGAAAAAATTAAATTTAAACATGCATATTGACTCAAAATTTAATATAAATAAGATTATAGAAGTGATGCTTAAAGATAAGAAATCTAGAGAAGGAAAGATAGGCCTCGTTTTAATCAAAGATATTTCAAAAATTTTAACTAGTGTTAAAAACCCTTTTTTCTATGTAGATGTATTGTCTATGAAAAATTTTCTTAATAATAATTTGAAATCTTTTTCAAAAAAAAACCATTGGGTTAAATTAAAATAATTTGAATAAAAAAAAAATATATATAGTTACAGGAGGTTTTTCAGGTATAGGTTTGGCTATATGTGGCGACTTACTTCATAACAACCATCAAGTTATATCAATAGGTAAAACTCAAAAAAAGGTATTAAATTTAAAACAAAAATTTAAGAAATATAAAAAAAATTTTGATCCTATTATTTGTAATTTAGAAAATGAAAGTGAGATTAAAGACTTAAAAAAATATCTGAATAAAAAATATGTAAAAATAGATGGTCTTGTTAATAATGCAGGTATAAATCCATCACGAAACAATATTTTAAAAACCTCATTAAATGATTGGAATAAAACATTAAATGTTAATCTTACAGGAGTTTTTTTATTAACTAAATATGTTTTACCTAATTTAAAAAATAATAGTTCTATAGTTAATATTTCATCAGTAGCAGCAAAAGGAATGAAAAATAGGATATCATATTCAACATCAAAAGCTGGTTTAATTGGTTTTACCAAATCCTTAGCAATTGATTTTGCTAAAAGAAAAATTAGAGTAAACTGTTTATTGCCTGGATATGTTAAGACTAATTTAGTTAAAAATTATTTGAGAAATTTAAGTGTTAACGAAAAAAAAGAATTAGTAGAAAAACATGCGCTTAATCAACTTGGAGAACCACAAGATATTTCTGAGATAGTTAACTTTTTATTATCAGAAAAAAGTAAATGGATAACAGGCTCTATAATTAATATTGATGGTGGTTATTTATTAAATACTCAAAAATTAAGATAGTGTAAAATTTTTGTTTTTAAGATTTGTTTCTTCTATTAGAATAATATTATTAATCAATTTATAATCAATTTTTTTAACCACATTATTCTCTATAAAATATTTTTTAGAATAATAGTAAAAATTTCTATTTATGTATTTTGTTTTTTTTAAGTCTGCTAAAAAATGCTGTTTTATATTTTTATAACTCCATGTTTTCAAATGTTTTTCAATTTTACTTTTTATTGTCTTATTATGTTTTAATAAGATATTTATAAATGTTTTATTCATAGGCGGATAAAGGTCTACAAAAAAAACTTTACTATTTTTAATAGTAAAGTTTTTAAAATGAGGATCTATATCTATCTTTTTTTTTTCACAAAGATCTAATATTTTAGTCACTCCATATAGTATCATTTTCATCTCTTTTTCTTTTATTATTTTTTTTTGAAGAATTTTTGATAAACTTTCACCACAATATTCAAATTTAAATTCAAGATTTTTTTTATTTGATATTAATCTTGGTATTCCAGAACAATTTTTAAAAAGGGCATTGTGATAATTTACAATGCAATCATTTATTAGTTTATAGTTTTTTTTTGGAATAGTCTTGATGATATATGTTTTTAATATATGGTTTTTACTATTTAATTTGACAGACGTTTTATTATAAGAGATATAATTCATAATATTTATAAATGAAATTAATTAATACCATAAAATTTTCAAATAAAATACGATTGCAAGCATTAAAAATGACTTCAAGAGCTGGCACTTCACATATAGGCTCCATGTTATCCATTGCAGATATTGTTGCAGTATTATTTAATGATATTTTAAAAACAAGACCAAAAAAAAAAAATAAAAAAGATTATTTCATTTTAAGTAAAGGACATGCGGGAGGTATTGTTTATGCTGCATTAGCTGAAAAAGGTTTTTTTTCAATTAAAAAACTTGAAACTTATTGTAAAAATGGATCAACACTTTCTGGTCATATTTCGCATTATAAAGTTCCTGGAGTAGATTTTTCTACAGGGTCACTAGGACACGGGTTATCAGTAAGCTGTGGATTGGCGTTCTCTGATAAAAAAAAAAGAGTTTTTAATTTAATGAGTGATGGTGAGCTTGATGAAGGATCAAATTGGGAGGCTATACTATTTGCTTCACATCACAAACTATCTAATTTGGTAAATATTATAGATTATAATAAGATTCAAAGTATTAAATCTATTAAAAAGACACTAAATTTAGAACCTTTAAAAAAAAAATGGGAGGCATTTGGTTGGAAAGTTTTAGAAGTTGATGGTCATAATCATAAAAAAATTTTTGAAATATTAAAAAATACAAATCAAAAAAAACCCATGTGTGTAATCTGTCATACTGTTAAGGGCAAGGGTGTAGAATTTATGGAAAACAATAATTTGTGGCATTATAGAACTGCAAGAGGTGAAGAGTTTTTAGAAGCCAAATATCAGATAGAAAAAAAAATATGAGAGACACTTTTCAAAAAGAACTTATTAATATTAGCAAAAAAAATAAAAATTTGATGCTTTTAACAGCTGACTTAGGTTTTGGTGTATTTGATGAGTTTGAAAAAAAATTTCCAAAAAAATATTTAAATGTTGGTGTTGCAGAGCAAAATTTAATCGGAGTATCAACAGGCTTAGCTATGAATGGAAAAATAGTTATAGCTTATTCAATAGCAAATTTTTTAACATTAAGATGTTTGGAACAAATAAGAAATGATGCAGTGTATCATAACTTAAATATAAATTTAGTCTCTTCAGGAGGTGGCTACACATACGGTGTTTTAGGAATGTCACACCATGCCACAGAGGATTTGTCAGTTTTAAATTGTATCCCAGGAATTATAATTGTGGCTCCAAGTACAAAGTGGGAAACAAAAGAAGCATTAAAAAAACTTTTAAAAATAAAAGGTACCACATATCTGAGACTTGAAAAAAATGCTAGCAACTTAATACCCAAAGATGCTGTGTACAGTTTGGGGAATTTAAATAACTATTCGAAAGGATCAAAGTTAGCAATAATCTGTGTTGGTGGAATATTTAGTGAATGTATAGCTGCAGTTGAAATTCTTAAAAAAAAAAAGACTAATATCTCTTTATATACACTGAGTTCATTAAAGCCAATTGATGAAATAAAATTGATCAAAACTATCAAAAGATATCGTGTTATAATTACTGTAGAAGAAAATAATTTTTTGGGAGGGTTAGGCTCAACAATTGCTTCAATTATTACTAAATATTCAATTAAATGTATTCATAAAATTGTTTCTACAAATGATAAAACGTTAAAAATTGTTGGTGATCAAGAATTTTTAAGAAAACAACTTGGCATGGATGCAAATAGTTTAGTTTCCAAAGTTGAGAGTTTAATCAAAAAGTTTTAAATATAAATTTATAAATAAATATAGTGATAAAAATATTAATAGATAAATTTATTTCAATAGGTGTATTGTTTATTTTTTTTCCAATAATTGTAGTTTGTCTTTTAATTATATTTTTACAAGATTTTTCAAATCCAATATATATTTCTAGAAGAGTGGGAAAAAATTTTTTAAATTTTAATTTATTAAAAATTCGCTCTATGATTAATAACGCAGATAAATCTGGTATCACATCAACTTCAGCAAACGACAAAAGAATAACTTTAGTTGGAAAGTTTATAAGAAACTTTAAAATTGATGAGATACTTCAATTAATCAATGTTATTAAAGGAGACATGAGCTTGGTTGGTCCAAGACCTCAAATACACAGTGAAGTAAAATTATATAGTGATTACGAAAAAAATTTATTATTAATCAAACCAGGGATAACTGATTTTTCATCAATTATATTTTCTGATGAAGGTGAAATTTTAAAAAACAGTGTAGACCCAAATAATGATTATAATCTTCTAATTAGGCCCTGGAAAAGCAAACTTGGAGTTTTTTATGTTTATAATTCTAATAATTGTGTTGATTTACAATTAATGATGCTAACTATTTTTTCAATACTCAATAGAGATAGTGCTTTAAGAAAAGTTAGTGATTTATTAAAAAAACTAAAAGCAGACGAAAGCCTTGTCAAAATTGCACAAAGAAAGTGCAATTTAAATGAATTTTAGATATAAAATAAATGAATATTAAATCAAATATTTATTTAACAAAGTCTATAGAACTAAATATATATAAATATATATATGAACTTATTTAAAGTCAGAGGAGAGATAAAAACAACAGTAATTATCATAACTGATATATTAATGTTTAATTTTTCTTATTGGCTTTCATATAATATTAGAGACGAGATTTTTATACTACCAAACTCTAGCCAGCTTATGCATCTAGCAATTGGTAATTCTATTTTTATTGTTTTATATCTATTTTTTGAAATAAATAACTATGTAACACGTTATTTTAATATTTTTTATATAAAACAATTTATTAAATTTTTACTTTTATTTTTTATAATTTATTTCTTAATCACTATAATTTACCCAATAAATACAGTACCAAGATCATCACCAATAATAATTACTCTAGTATATTTTGCAATTGTAATTGTATCTAGATTTGTAGCTATAACGTTAATGAGCTTGAAACAAAATAAATTTAAGACCAAGGCTATTGTTATAGGTGATGGTAATGAAATTTATAACTACTATAGCTCGACGTCAATAAGAGATAAAATAGAAATTGTCGCATTTTTTTCAAAAAACAAAAATTTCATAGGTCGAAAAATTTCAAATATTAAAATTTATTCAATAAGTAAAATTGAAAATTTTTTATCTGGTAAAAAAATTGAAAAAGCAATAATTGCATCTGATCAATTTTCAACAAGTAAAATTAGAAAATTTGCGTTAATACTAAATAAATATAAAATTCAAACATTTAATTATACATATCAGAATCAGAGCGCATCATTAGAGCAAATAAATAAATCTAACAATAAATTAACTATTCAGGAAATAGAATTTTTTTATCAACAAAATTCTAAAGAATTTAATAATTCTACAATTTTAGTTACTGGTGCTGGAGGCTCAATAGGATCAGAGCTTAGCAAACAATTAATAAAATTTAAGCCAAAAAAAATTATTCTATTGGAGCTATCTGAGATAAATCTTTTTAATATTAATCGTGAGCTAGTGCAGCTAAAAATTAATAATACTAAAATAGTTTCCATTTTAGGCAATATCAATAATCTGTCTTTTTTAGAAACAATTTTTAAGAAATATAAACCAAAATTTGTATATCATGCAGCAGCTGTTAAACATGTGACAATCGCAGAAAATAATCCGTTGGAATGTGTGAGAACTAACATTATTGGGTCTAAAAATGTAATGTCATTATCAAATAAATATTATATTAAAAAATTTACTTTAATTTCAACTGATAAAGCTGTTAATCCAATTAATATTATGGGCTGCAGTAAAAGAATAGCTGAAATTATTTTGAAATATAATCAAAAGAAAAAAACTAATACAATTTTTACTGCTGTTAGATTCGGGAATGTGGCAAATTCGTCGGGTTCAGTTTTTCCAATTTGGAAACAACAAATAAATTCAAATAAAAAAATAACAATAACAGATCCGAATGCAACAAGATATTTAATGAGCATAAAAGAAGCAGTAAGCTTAGTTTTAGATGTCTCAATATTAGGTGGAAAAGGAAAAATATTTATTTTAGATATGGGCAAACCTATCAAAATAATTGATTTAGCAAGGATTTTTTTAGAAAATCAGGGATTACAATTAAAAGAACCTAAAACTCCATCTGGTCAAATTAGTTATGAGATAATTGGTTTAAGATCAGGTGAAAAAAAACATGAAGAGTTGTTTTATGGAAAGAATTATACTAAAACACAAAATCCCAATGTTTTTGATAGCAATGAGGGTTTAATTCAAAAAGATAATGACATTTTAAAATTTTTTAATAAATTGAATAAAATTCTTGATCAAAATGATGAACTTCAATGTAATCAATTTATTAAGGCATATGTTAAAAAAATGCAAATTAAAACATAATGCTTTTGATCAAAAATAAAAACAAAAATTATTTTACATCAGATAATTTTTTGGAGTTTGTAGTTCTTTTTTTTTTAATAATAGTGATTTTTAATTTTGATAACTTTTTTAAAAAAAATAATTTAATAAATTATGCTTTTAGCGTGTATTGTTTATTTTACTTTTTTTCAAACTTAAATAAATTTACTAAAATTAAAAATGTTATTTTTATTTTAATTTTTATGTCATATTTATTAGGTTTACAAATTTATCATCTTTATAATCAAACAAATTTTATTAATAATTTTTTTTCTGATGATTTAATTAAAATGATATTTAACTTATCATTATTTTCATTTATATTTTTGTTGAAAAAAAATTGGTACATTTTTTTTGAAAAGTTACTTTATACAGTATGCTTTTTTTTAATAATAATATTTATTCAAAATTATATTATACTCGACAAGGTAGTAGTCACAACAGATATTTTTTTTGATTATCAGAACCATAATTATAATTGGGCATCAAAAAATTTTATAGCTACTGTATTAAATATTATATTAATTTTTTTGAATATAAATTTTATAAAAAAAAAATCATTTTTTTTTATATTTATAATATTAAGTGCGGGAATAATTTTAACATATAGTAGAGCAGGGTATATTTTATATTTGCTAAATTTTATTTATTTGATTTTACGTTTAGAAAATAAAAATTTTAAGATTATTTTAATTATCAACTTTTTTATTCTATCAAGCGTTTTTTGGAACGAAACTGCTAAAAACTTTTATATAGAAAAAAAAATTAATTCATCAGATGATTTATATAAACCGGGCTCAGCAAAACCAAAGAGTCTTTTTGATAAAAAATGGTTTAAGCGAGGTAATAACTCAGCAAGAAGTAATTATTTTTTTATCACTAAGGATAATCTAAAAAAAAATTTTTTATTTGGAAATGGTTTGGGAAGTTTTAGGCATGAAAACAAAATATTTAGAGCAGTCGACCATACACTCAAAAGACTACCATCTCCTCATAGTACCTGGTTGTTATTGTTATATGAAACAGGAGTTATTGGTTTTCTTATGTATTTATTTTTATTATTTAAAAATAAATATTATCTTTTGAAAAAAGAAATTAAATTCAAATTTGATTTCATTTATTTTTTAGTTATGATCTTAGCAACATCTGTTTTCATAAATATCATGTTAACTCCCATAATATGGTTTTTTTATTCAATAAGATTACATTTAGATAATGAATTTAAGATTAATTAATAATTTTATAAAGTTTGATAAAAGAATAATCAATCTTGATGATAAAACAACTATTGAGCTTTGGTTTTGTATTAGATATGCAGTTTTCTATAATTATGTTTCTATCAGATATCTTAAAACACATAAAAAAACTTTTTCAAAATTTTTAAGTAGTTTTATATTTCAATTTTTACAAACTCTAAAAATAATCTTCTTCTTATTTAAAAGAAGTAAAATATTAGATATTGATATTGGTAGATATAAGATTTATGACAAACAGAAAAACAGTACTGTAAATCATATATTAAAAAAAAATAAGATTGATTTTCAAACAATTTCATTGTCTCATAATTCAAAGATTTTTGATAATAAAGTAAATATTATTTTTATAGTAAATATTATTCATTTCTTTTTAAAAATTTTTACCAAATTAAGAATAACAAAGTTATCAAACTTATTTTTAATCCAAAAAAAATTTAATTTTTTTTTCCAAAATAAAAAAAAAGTTGATTTTTTAAATATTTATCAATCTATATATTTACAACAGATAGCAATTTTAATTACTGTTAAATTCTTTATTAGACTGTTTGGCTCCAAAAATGTTATTTATTTAGAGAATCCTAGTTTAAGTAAGTTAATTCAATATTGTGGAAAAAAATCTATTAAAACTTTTGATGTACAACATTCAATGATTTCTAATTTAAATATTTTATATAAATTTTATATTACTAAAAAATATGATTACTTAATTACAAAAAAGATTATTACCTGGGGGAATTACTGGAAAACATTTTATACAAATAATAGCCGATGCATCCCCATAGGCTATTTAGAATCAAATAAAAAACTTAATTTTCCTAAAAAGAGAAAACAAATCATGATAATTTCAAGTATATATTCAAGAAAATATTTAATAAAATTACTAGAATATCTGTCAATTAATTTAGAAAGCTATAAAATTATATATAAGTTAAGACCTGAGGAAAATTTTTCAGAAATTAAAAATTATATAAATTTTGATGCAAAAAATGTAACTTTTTTAAAAAAAATCTCTGAAATTAAATTAAAAAAGAAAATAGCAGAAAGCCAATATATTATAGGAACAAATTCAACATTATTATCTGAGTCAATAGGTATTTCTAATATAATAATTTATAAAAAAGGGTGGTATAAAGAATATAATGAACTTATAAAAAATAATATTTTCTTTTCTGCAGCAAATTGTAATGATATAGTCAAGATTATTAAAAAAAATAAATTAAAAAAAAAGCTCAATAAAGAAATATATTTTAAAACTCCAATTAAAAGAACCTTAAAAAAATTACTAGAAAAATAAAATTATGCTTAACTATCTGCATCAACTGTACTACTCATTTATTAATAAATTAAGAAGAGAAAAAAGAAAAAAAAACTCTCAAATAATCCCTAAGCAAAAAAATAATTTTTTAGATTACAAAAGTGATAAAGTTTTTGATCCAATAATATTTACTCCTAACTATATTTGTGAAGAGATCAAAATAACCTCTTATAACAAAGAAATTGTTAAAATTCTTAATTCTCAAGTGGATGAGCCTTATGTAAAATTTGTAAGAAAATTTTATAAGGAAATATCACTTAAACATAAACATCAATCAACTTATGTAGACATGATTAAAGTACTTTATGTAATTAGCAAATTAATTAAACCTGAAAATTATTTAGAAATTGGTGTTAGAAGAGGTAGATCAATATCTATTGTGGCAAAAAATTCACCTTTATGTGAATTGTATGCTTTTGATATGTGGATTAAAAATTATACAGGTGTTGAAAACCCTGGACCGACAATTGTTAAAAAAGAATTAAAAAAAATAAAACATAAAGGTAAAATTCATTTTATTAATGGAAACTCACAAAAAACAATACCTGAGTTTAAATCAAAAAATCCAAATATTTTTTTTGATTTAATTTGTATTGATGGTGATCATAGTTTAAATGGTGCAACTAAAGATTTGTCAAATGTAATAGAGATGCTGAAGATAGGTGGCTACTTAATTTTAGATGATACAAATTCTTTTGAACATCCATTTTTAAAAAATGTATGGAAAAAACTTGTGAAAAAAAGAGATGATTTTATTTCAGTTGAATTCAATGAACTAGGTTTAGGGGTATCAATTGCAACAAGGATTTATTAAATGAAAATTTTAGTTACAGGAGGGGCTGGATTTATTGGAGCCTCTATTTGCAGGCATATTCTCAATGAAAAAAATTTTAAATTAACAATTGCTGATAGATTAGATTTTGATTTTCCTAACGAACTAAAAAAAAATAAAAATAATTTTCATCTTATCAAAACAGATTTATCTAAACTATCTAATATACATAGTAAGATTTCAAAGGGTTATTTTGACTATATAATTAACCTAGCTTCACTTACTCATATTCCCACATGTATTTTATTCCCTGATTTTGCCTATACTTCTAATACAATTTTACTTTTAAATATCTTAAGCTGCATGCCATCAAAAACTAAATTGATAAATTTTTCTACTTCATCAACGTATGCTCCAGAAAATCACAAACATGACGAAAAAAAATCAAAATTAAAGCCAATTGACTTTTATGGGTGGACTAAAAAGCATGGCGAAGATTTAACAAATTTTTTTTCCAGTAGAAAGAATTTAAAGATTTTAAATATAAGACTAGCTAATGCAGCAGGTCAAGGTGAAACAAATACTAAATTGTTAGCAGCAATAATTACTCAATTAAAATCCAGAATAGTTAAACTTGGAAATTTAAGCCCAAGAAGAGATTTTATACATGTGGATGATATAGCTTGGGTTATAAAAGAATTAATAAAAAGAAATTATTTTAGAAATTTTAAAAATGTAGACTATTTAAATCTTGGAACAGGGCACAAACCCATTAGTGTTAAGGAAATATATAATAAAATAGCTAATTTATACCCACTTAAAATTAAATTAAAAATTTCAAATGAAAGAAAAAGAAAGATTGATAGAGAGCTTTTGGCCCCAGACACAAAAAAATTATTTAAGATTTTACCAGATTTTAAACCCAAAAAAATAGATGACTGGTTGCCAGACCTTGTTAGTAATCCTAAATTACGAGTATCTAAAAAAATTCAAAAAATAGTTAATAAAAAATATGGAAAATTCTCAAAAAAAATACCTGCTTATTAGTCCTGATTTTCCTCCACCTAATATAGGTGGATCAAAAGTTTGGCTGTTAAATTTAATTGAAAATAGTGGTTTAAAAATTGATATTTTAACATGTGAAAAAAGTCATTCTTATGATGAAATTTTGGTTGGCAAAAATAAAATAATAAGAAGTAAATATATTTACAATTCATCTAATCCTACAAAATTTCATTTGATTAAAACTTATATATATATTTTTCTTTTTTCTTTATTTAATATTAAAGGAAAATATGATGGTGTGTTAGTCAATCCAGGGGTAATTGGAAATGGAATAGTTATATTAGTTGCTAAAATTCTTTCATTTAAGGTTATTGTTGCTGGCCATGGTGAAGAAATTACAGTGCCTTTATATTCCAAAAATATAAAGAATTTTTTTAAGAAAAAATATATGATCTTTACATATAAAAAAGCTGATGGTTTTTTTGTTGTTTGTGATTTTTGTAAAAGATTATTAATATCGATAGGAGTTAAAAGTGAAATAATTGAAGTAATACCGTCCTGCATAAACTCAAATAAAATTAAAGAAATACTCTTAGACAAAAAAAAATCATATAATTTAATTTCTGTCGGTAGATTAATTGAAAGAAAAGGTTTTCATTTTTTAATAAAATCAGTTGTAAATTTAAAACCAGAAATTAAAGATATAAAATTAGATATCGTTGGAGACGGTCCTTACTTTAAAATATGTAAAGATTTAATAGAAAAATTCAATGCTCAAGAATATATTAAAATGCATGGAGAGATAACTGACAAAGATTTATCAACCTTATATTCAAAAAGTGACTTATTTATATTGGCTCACACAATGTTAAAAAATGGAGACACAGAGGGTTGCCCAACTGTTTTTTCAGAGGCGATGGCGAACAATCTCCCAGTAATTGGTGGAAATGGAGCTGGAGCTGACACTGCAATCATTGATGATTACAACGGGTACATAGTTAATTCTAAAGATATTGAGGCATTATCAAAAGCTATAAAAAAAATAATTACAGATCCAATTTTATATTACAAAATGGTCGAAAATTGTAAAATAAAGCTATTAAAGGATCATAACCCCAAGAAAAATGGAAATAGATTTGGAAATTTTGTTAATAAGATTGTTTCATAAGTTATGATAAATGAAAATGTTTTAGTAATAGGGGCTGGATATGTTGGACTTACTTTTGCTGTAAAAATTGCAATAGAAGGTTTTAGCGTTCATTGTTCTGATATAGATAAGGAAAAATTAAAATTATTAAATTTAGGAAAAACAAGTATACCCGAAAAAAACCTTAAAAAAGAACTTTCTAATTTAGTTAATAAGAAAAAGCTAACTTTTTCTGAAAACTCAAAATTCTTAGCAAAACATATTATTTTAGCAATTTCATATTTTCCAAATAAACCAAAACAATATCTTGAAATTTTAAATAAAATTAACTTTTCATTAAAGCCTATTCTTTACATTCGAGGAACTGTACCAATAGGTTTCATCAATAGTAAAATAGTAAATTATTTAGAAAAGAAAAAAAAACTGAAATTAGATAAAGATTTTTTTATTATTTCTGCACCAGAAAGAACATTGTCTGGAGATGCTTTAAAGGAATTGTCAATTTTGCCACAATTAATTGGAGGTTCAAAAGCTTCTTATAATAAAGCTAAAAATTTTTTTTCAAAAATTAAAATTAAAAGTGTTTTTTTAGGACCAACAGAGGCAGGAGAATTAGCAAAAGTTTATTGTAATTTTTCTCGTTTATCACATTTTAATATTTCAAATTACCTGATGTCCATATGCAATACATTAAACCTGAATGAAAAAAAAATTATAAGTGGTATTAAATACAAATACAGTAGATTAAATTTCCTATCAGTGCCAGGACCTGGTGTAGGAGGTTTTTGTCTTCCAAAAGATTCATTAGTTCTTAGTGATAGTTTTAAAAAAAATAAAGATGTATTTTTTGATTTTCCCATCACACAATACAAATTAAATATCAGTATTATGAAGAAAAATTTAGACATCATAGATTTCTATATAAAAAAAAATGCTAAAATTTTGATTCTTGGTGTAGCCTTTAAGGGTATTCCAGAAACTGATGATTTCAGAGAATCGTTTGGATTGTTTGCTTTAAACTATCTTTCAAAAAAATATAAGACCTATAGCTTTGATAAGACCATTAGTTATGAAACCTTATTTAAAAATGGATTAAATCCAATTAGAAGTAGTGAAATTTCAAAATTTAAGAATGTTTTAATTATGAATAATAATAAATATTATAAAAAAGTTGTTAAAAAAATGAAAAATATTCATTTTTTATATGATCCGTGGAGACAAATAGTTAAAAAAGACGATAAAATATACTTGAAAAAATAGATGTGTGGATTTTATGCTGAGTTCTTTAAACATAAACAATTTAGTCACAATTTAGATTTTAATAAAAAAAAATTATTAACACATAGAGGCCCGGATCATAAGGGGCATATTAAATCAGATTTATTTAATCTTTATTTTTGGAGACTATCAATTGTTGACGATCAATTGGGTAAACAGCCAATGACTGATGAGGATAGTGAAATAATAATCTTATTTAATGGTGAAATTTACAATTATTTAGAATTAAGAAAACAAACTTCAATTTTACATCAATATAAAACAAAATCTGACACTGAAGTAATAATAGGTTCTTATAAAAAGTGGGGAAGTTTATGCTTTAATCATTTTGAAGGAATGTTTTCAATTGCAATAATAGATATTAAAAAAAATATAATTATTTTAAGCCGAGATATTTGTGGTGTAAAACCATTATACTTCACTCATGATAACACAAACCTAAGAATAGCATCAGAACCCAAAGTCTTTTTTGAAAATAAAAAGTTTAGTAAAAAAATTAATTTAGATTCATTAAATAGATACATTTTATATCAAAGTATAAATGATAGTTCTACTTTGTACAAAGATGTAAATAAAATATTACCTGGCCAAATAGTTACATATAATTTAAAATCTTTAAAGATAATTAATGAATGTGATATCTTAATTAAAAAACCAAAATCTATAAAATCAAAAAAAGACTACTTTAAATCATTAGAAGATAAAGTTTTTGAAGCAGTTAAACTTTCCACAAAAAGTCCTTTAGTGCAAGCATTTCATTTAAGTGGAGGGTTAGATAGTAACTTATTAATTTCATTAACCAAAAAATTATTTAATAAAAAAGAAATACACACATATTCAAGTTTAATAGATGGAAAGAATGATGGCGAACATAATTTCATAAAAAGTGCTAGCAAATTCTATAATTCCAAACATACAAATTTAATTCTAAATAAACATAATTTTTTTAAGTTATATAATGAGGCAATTTATTATATGGATGAGCCAGTTGGTGACCCAGGTGTGGTGGCACAGTTTTTAGTTAATAAAGAAATTTCAAAAAAATTTAAAATTGTAGTTTCTGGACAAGGTGCAGATGAATTTTTTATGGGATATATGAGAAACTACCTTTTTTATATTAAAAATAAATATAAATTAACTAATCCTTTGGATAGTATAAATTCAAAAATAAACCCCATAGTACTAGATTATCTTGAAGATTGGAGGGGTTTTTTAAAAAAAAATAGTTTGGATAAAAACTTTTTTATTGGCTACTTCAATAATTTGTCAAGAATTGATTATAGAAATGATTCGAATTTTCTTAAAATAAAAAATAAATTAGAAATTATTTTAAAAAAAGATTTCACATATAATAAAAAAATAAGTTCTAATTTTTTAAATTTTATGATTTTTTCAGAATTAAATATACAACTTCCTTCTTTATTGCATATGGAAGACAGGGCTTCAATGGCATACTCAGTAGAGTCAAGAGTTCCATTCTGTACCAACTCAATCTTGGGTTTGGCATTAAATAGTAAGGAAAATTGGGTATTTGATGGATTTTTACCTAAAGGAATTTTAAGAAATATCTTTAGAGATTATTTACCCAAGTCAATTATAAACAGAAACAAAAAAGTAGGTAGACCAGTTCCTTTTAAAGAATGGTTATTTGATAATAAAAATGAAATGAGAGATTTTTATAAGAGTAAAAATAGCATCAATGAAATTTTTAAAAAGAATGTTTTTGATAAAATCTTAAATGATAAAAACCCTTATGATAGAACTTTGTGGGGTGCATGGACTATTCACAAATTTTTAACAAAACATGATATTAAACTCACATGATTGACAAGAGTGAAAATAAAAATTTTACAAATGAAGTTGAATCTCATTTTGATGCTAAAGCCTTAAATGACAATTTAGAAGACTTTGTACCACATTGTATCAATGATTATTTAAGGCATCCTTATGATTATATAAATAATTTACATTGTAAAAATTTAGATGATAAAATTGTTTTAGATTATTGTTGTGGGACTGGTATTAATTCAGTCATTTTTTCAAAAAATGGTGCTAAAATAAAAGGCATAGATATTTCTGGAGACTCAATAAATAAAGCTAAAAAAAAATTTAAAAAACACAATTTAAATAACTATGAATTTTATAAAATGGATGCCCATTCATTAAATTTTGAGGATAATTATTTTGATTATATAATTTGCTACAAAAGCTTACTTTATCTTAATTTAGAAAAATCATTTAAAGAACTTAATAGAGTATTGAAGCACGATGGAAAAATAATTATTTTAGAAAATATTGGAGATAATTTTATTTTTTATTATTATAGATTTTTTAAACATATTTCAAAATCTAAAAAATATGCATCAGAACTAAACAAAGTTAAAACAAAAAATTTCAACATTGCATATAAATATTTTAAATGCGAAGAATCTCAGTATTTTGACTTTTTCACAATATTTGGAAAACTTATAAAAGATAAATTAAAAATAGGTATTTCTTTTAAGTTTTTGAGATGCCTGGACTATTTCTTATTAAATAAATTAAAAATAAGCTTTTTATCTTTTACTTTAGTTAAGATTTTAAAGAAAAAATAGTATATCGATTTACTATTTATAAAGTATAAACCATTTACCGAATGATATTGGGTCTTCCCATAAAGAGTCACATACTTCTATGTGTGCATAATTTTTTCTAAATTTTTCTAACCACCAATCCTCACTCATATTAAAATAACTTTGATCCAAAACTAACCAGCCTTCAAACTCATTATTTTTGGCAACTGGAATCTGATGCATAGATATTTTTTTTGTTATTCTTGATGTTTCATTAAGAAATTTCCGAATGCCTTCTTCTGTAAAATGTTCAAGAGAACCTATTGAATAACTGTAATCAAATTGATTTTTCATATACCCTGTGTTTGTTGCATCAGCTACTCTTAGGTTTTGATGATTAATATCAAATTTTTTAGAACCATCTATTAAATAGTCCGAAATATCAAAACCAAATAAATTCAAATTTTTATTCTTATTTAAATAGTTAATAGTTGATCCTGTTCCACAACACATATCAACAACATCTCCTTTTAAAAACTGAGTAAAACATTTAATTTCTGGCCAAACATTTTTTTTACCCCAATCATTCAGCTCGGCACGAAAATTTTCACTCCAATAAATTTCCAAATCCTGTTTCTCTGGATTTTTACTTTTATTTTTTTTTAATCTTTGTTTAATTTTAATCTCAATAAGAGTGTTTTTAATCTTATTTAAAAAAAAAATTATCTTGTTAATATATGTAACCATAAAATTTAATCTTTTTTATATATCGATTGGTTATTTTTGTAATTTAATATAAATAATACACATAATATACATTATATAATAAGTATATCTAAATATTAATTTTATGAAATATGATTTATTAATTTTAGCAGCTGGATTAGGTTCAAGATTACAATCTTTAACCAAAAATATTCCCAAAGCTATGGTCATGTATAAAGGTAAAAGATTTATAGAAATTCAATTAAATAATGTTGATAAAAATTATATTAATAAATTTATAATTGTTCTTGGTTATAAATCTTTAGTTTTAAAAAAGTTCTTAAAAAAAAAATTTCCAAAAATTAAGTTTAAATTTGTTTACAATAAAAATTTTAAAAATAATAACAGCGGACAATCCTTTTTTTATGCACATAAAAGTATCAAAACAAGCCAGTATATTCATTTAAATTGCGACTGTATTTTTTCTAAAAATCATTTTAAAAAATTGATAGATTCAAAATCTAAAAATTTAATATCAGTTAGATCTGATGTTAAATTAGGTGATAAAATGGAGAATGTAGAAGCCATTAAAAAAAAAATTATTAAACTATCATTGTCAAACACAAAAAAATCTAAATATAAAGCCTATGGAGTAGCAAAAATATCAAAAAAAGCTATGTTGAAAAACATAGACCTGTATAAAAAATTAAGTAAGAAAGAGCAAAGAACAATTAATTATTATACGCTGATCAGAAGAAATATTGAAAAAGTTGATTACCAATTAATAAAAACAAATAAAAACCATTTATGTGAAGCAAACTTTCAAAAAGATCTAAATAAATTCAGTTTAGCTGATGTATAAAGTTCAATTTATTTCATAATGAAAATATTTAAAATTTTATTAATAACTTTTACTTTGTTTGTTATAGTTTTTTTTTCTTTAAATATTAAATTAAGGATTTTAGATTCTAAAAATATATCTTTCAAAAATTTTAATTTTCAAGGAATAGAATGTATAGATAATGAAATTTATATTATATCTAACTTTGATAGCAAAATTTATAAATTGAATAAAAAATTAGAACTTGAAGAATTTTTTGATACTACATTGCTTTATAAAAATAGATTTATTTTTTCACATATAACTTCATTTTATATAAGAGATAATATTTTTTATGGAGTTAATTCTATGGATAAAATTAATGGTGTATTAGTCAAAGTTCCAGTTTTTGAAATTGAAAATAAAAAAAAATTATCAAATTCAGCTTATGAAATTATTAGTTTAGATAGCAACATTAATCACATTGAGTATCATTCTAATGAGGATGAAATTCTTGTAAGCCATCATTACTCCTCTCAAAGAAAAAAAAATCTATTAACAATTGAAGTCAATGGAGTAAAATGTGATATAGAAAATAAATTAAAAATCCAAAATATGTATTTTGAAAAAAAAACAAAAAAACTGTATATAATTTCTAATCTAATTAGCTATCATATAGGCATTATTTACAAGTTGACTATAGATAATTTCTGCAATATGCAGAATATAAATTTTTTTAATATTAAAAATAAAGAAATAATAATTTTTCCATTTTATGAAATGGAAGGTTACACAATTTGTAATGATAAAGAATTTTTTGTTTATATTAATAATAATGATTCACATATTTATATAAAATAATGAAAGTCCCCTTTTTTGATTATAAACAATTATATTTAAGAGATAGAAAAGCTATTTTAAAAATCTTTAATCAAATTTCGTCTCAGGGAGCTTTTATTCTTCAAAAAGAAGTAAACATTTTTGAAAAAAAAATTTGCAGTTATACAAAATCAAAATATGCAATTTCAGTTGCAAATGGTACTGATGCTATGCAAATCTATTTAAAAGCGCATGATATCAAAAGGGGAGATGAAGTAATTCTGTCCTCTCATACCATGATAGCAACCGCAAGTGCAATTAAGTTTTGTGGAGCCACACCTGTTCCGGTTGATATTAAAAATTTTGATGGTTTGATTGACCCTGAAGAAATAGAAAAAAAGATTAATAAAAAAACGAAAGCTATAATTGTGACTCATCTAAATGGTCGTACTTGTGAAATGGATAGGATAGTTAAAATATCAAAAAGATACAAATTAAAATTATTTGAGGATGCGGCTCAAGCACTCGGATCTAAATATAAAAATAAATTTGCTGGTACTTTTGGAGATGCATCATCAATTAGCTTCTATCCAGCAAAAATATTAGGTTGTTTTGGAGATGGTGGAATAATCTTAACTAATAATAGATTAATGGCAAACAAAATGAGAATTATGAGAGATCATGGCAGAGATAAAAATGGATCAATCAAATATTGGGGTTACAACAGTAGATTAGATAATATTCAAGCAGGAATTCTAAATCACTTTTTTTTAGACTTTAAAAATATAATTAAAAAAAGAAGAAAAATTGCAAAAATATATAATGAAAATTTTAAAGATATTGCTGATATTAAACTTCCTATTTTAGATAAAAGTTCTAAAAAAAACTTTGACACTTTTCAAAATTATGAAATACAAGCAAAAAATAGAGATCAATTAAGAAAGTTTTTACTTAAATGTGGTGTAGGAACATTAATACCCTGGAATGGAATTGCTATAAATAAGTTAAAAAACTTAGGAATTAACTTTAAGTTAAAAAATTCTGATAAAATGTTTAAAGAATTTTTAATGTTACCTATGAATAATTTTTTAGATTCAGCTCAAATATATTATGTAGCAGATTGTATAAAAAAGTTTTATAAATTTAAGGTTTAGTCGATTATATAAATTTAACTCAATAACTGATTTTAATTAGTTGTATCATGCCAACTATACCCATATAAAAACTATATATTTTCATTAATATTTTTGCTAACTATTTTTTTGTTTTTGTGGTGATATTTTAGGGCTAGATTCTAATAAATTGACATTAATTAAAATTTAGCTATAACAGCGTTGCCTGGTGATTATTGCGAAGGGGCAATACCCGATCCCATTCCGAACTCGGAAGTCAAGCCCTTCAGCGCCAATGGTACTTTGTCTTAAGACACGGAAGAGTAGGACATTGCCAGGCTATAAAAAATATTATGAAAATTAAAAGCTCACTTAAATCATTAAAAAAAAGAGACCTTAATTCTAAATTAGTTAGAAGAAGAGGAAGAGTTTACATAATTAATAAAACAAACCCAAAATTCAAAGCCAGACAAAAGTAATTTTTATGGATAATGAAAGCCATAAAGGTACTTGGAATAATTTCACAAAATTTGTGTTGTGGGGAACTGTCGCTGTTATTGGTGTTTTAGTTTTAATGGCAATATTCTTACTGTAAGGTTTTCATATGAGAATCGTTTCAATTTTAGAAAATCAAGATATTGAGAAAAGAATTGCAGTAACTCCTGAAATTGCAAAAAAATACAAAGCTCTTGGATTTGAAATTACTATAGTTGAAAAATATGGTGAACATCTAGGGTTTAAAGATAGTGACTATAAGGAACTAGGTGTTGAAATTTCTACTAACAAATCTGAAGCTTTAAATCATGCTGATATTATTATTCAATTAGGTCTATTGCAAAATGAAGATCTTTTAAACCTAAAAGAAAATCAAACACTTGTTGGGGTATTTAACCCTTATGACAATAAAGAAAAAATAGAAAATTTATCTAAAAAGAATATTAATATTTTTTCTTTAGAAATGCTTCCTCGAATAACTAGAGCACAATCAATGGATATTCTTTCTTCACAAGCTAACCTCGCTGGTTACAAAGCAGTGATAGAGTCATTTGCTAACTTTGAAAAAGCTATACCAATGATGATGACAGCAGCTGGCACAATTCCTGCGGCAAAAGTATTGGTGGTAGGTGCGGGTGTGGCAGGCCTACAAGCTATTGCAACTGCAAAAAGAATGGGTGCTATTGTATTCGCGACAGACGTTAGAATGACTTCAAAGGAGCAAGTTGAAAGCTTAGGTGGAAAGTTTTTAATTGTTGAGGGTTCTGAAAATCTTGAAACAGAAGGTGGCTATGCAAAGGAAGCATCTGAAGAATTTAAGAAAAAACAAGAAGATCTTTTAGCCGAAACCTTAAAGAAAATTGATATTGTAATATGTACTGCTTTAATTCCAGGAAAAAAAGCTCCACTAATTATTAAAGGCTCTATGATTGATAATATGCAATCGGGCTCTGTTATTTATGATTTAGCAGCAATTCAAGGAGGCAATTCAGAGTTTACTGAGGTTGATAAAATTGTAATTAAAAATGGAGTAAAAATTATGGGTGAAACAAATATCCTTAATAAACTTCCTGTTTCAGCTTCAAATCTTTATTCAAAAAATGTATTTAATTTTGTGTCAAATTTATATGATAAAGAAAATAAAAAAATTAATATTAATTTAGAGGATGAGATAATTAACAAAACATTAATTAAATAAATTTATGGAAATAGACCCTTTTATATTTAGGTTAAGCATTTTTATTTTATCAATTTTCATTGGTTATTATGTTGTGTGGAGTGTAACTCCATCTTTGCATACACCTTTAATGTCAGTTACTAATGCTATATCATCAGTAATTATTGTTGGTGCTATAATTGCAGGTTTGTCAGGAAGCATAGACAATGTTTTTACAATCTCAAATATTCTTGGTTTTTTAGCAATATCTCTAGCTGCTATTAACATATTTGGAGGATTTTTAGTGACTCAAAGAATGCTTCAAATGTATAAAAAAAAGAAGAAAGATAAATAATTATGTCAGCAAATTTTTCAGCAATATTTTATTTAGTTTCAGGAGTTCTATTTATACTGGCATTAAGAGGTCTTTCATCGCCAGAAACTTCAAGACAGGGTAATTTTTTTGGAATTTTAGGAATGGTAATAGCTATCACCGTTACTTTTTTATCAGTTGGAAGTTTTTCTAGTGGACTAATTTATGTAATAATTTTTTTACTAGTAGGCGGTCTTATAGGGGCATTCATAGCTTACAAAATACCCATGACTGCTATGCCAGAATTAGTAGCAGGTTTTCACAGCTTAGTTGGTTTGTCAGCAGTTTTTGTTGCAATCTCGGCTTTCTTAAACCCGGAAGCATTTAATCTAGGATCACCAGGAGCAATTAAACTTGCGAGTTTAATTGAAATGTCAATTGGAGCTGCAGTTGGTGCCATAACATTCTCAGGTTCAATAATTGCTTTTTTAAAACTTCAAGGAATAATGTCAGGTTCACCAATCACTTTTAAGGGGCAGCATTTTCTTAATGCTTTATTATTAATTTCAATTTTAATTTTAACTTACTTACTCTGCTCATCGCAGTCATCAAGCTTTTTTTGGATATTAATAGCAGTTTCATTTTTAATAGGATTTTTATTAATCATCCCAATTGGTGGGGCAGATATGCCTGTAGTAATTTCTATGTTAAATTCTTATTCTGGGTGGGCTGCTGCAGGAATTGGTTTTACTTTAGAAAATACTGCATTAATTATTACAGGTGCCCTTGTTGGATCTTCTGGTGCAATTTTATCTTATATAATGTGCAAAGGTATGAACCGTTCTTTCTTTAATGTAATTTTAGGAGGTTTTGGTGCAACAGAACAGTCTGCTTCAACTGGAAATAAAGAACAAAGACCAATTAAAAGTGGTAACGCAGAAGACGCAGCTTTCTTAATGAAAAATGCCTCTTCAGTTATAATTGTTCCAGGTTATGGTATGGCAGTAGCTCAAGCACAACATGCACTGAGAGAAATGGTAGATACATTAAAGAAAAATGATATTAAAGTTACTTATGCAATTCATCCTGTTGCAGGAAGAATGCCAGGTCATATGAACGTATTGTTGGCTGAAGCAAATGTTCCTTATGATGAAGTTTTTGAACTTGAAGAAATTAATAATGATTTTGCAAATGCAGATGTTGCATTTATAATAGGTGCAAATGATGTAACAAACCCTGCTGCAAAAAATGACCCTCAAAGCCCCATTTATGGAATGCCAGTTCTAGATGTTGAAAAATGCAAATCAGTATTATTTGTAAAGAGAAGCTTATCTCCAGGATATGCTGGAATTGATAATGAATTGTTTTATAAAGATAACACCCTAATGTTATTTGCGGATGCAAAAAAAATGACTGAAAATATAACTAAAAATCTTTAAAATTAATGACCACAAAAATATTTTGTGACACTGCAGAATTAGATCAAATAAAAAAGTTTAATAAAAAAAAAATTGTAAAAGGCTTTACTACCAATCCTAGCTTAATGAGAAAAGTTGGAGCTAAAAATTATAAATCTTATTCAAAGAAAATATTAAAAATTTGCAATAATAAACCTGTTTCATTGGAAGTATTTGCGGATGAATACAAAGAGATGAAAAAACAAGCTCTTCAGATTAATACTTGGGGAAAAAATGTTTATGTAAAAGTTCCGGTAGTGAATTCTAAAGGTATTTTTATGGGAAAAATTATTAAAGAACTCAATAATTTGAATATTAAAATTAATATCACAGCAATCTACAGTGCAAAACAAACAAAAAATATTCTAAAATTAATTAATAAGAAGACTAAAGTTATAATTTCAATATTTGCAGGTAGAGCAGGGGATGCTGGTAAAGACCCAGTTCCAGAATTTAAAAAAAGCATAGCAATCACAAAAAAATTTAAAAATGTAGAGATACTTTGGGCGAGTGTTAGAGAACCCTATAATTACTTACAAGCAAAACAATTAGGTTGTCATATTATTACAATTCCACCATCAACTATTGAAAAAATAGA
>ENA-OSJC01000469-OSJC01000469.1-marine-metagenome-genome-assembly--contig:-NODE-469-length-39468-cov-5.775050_pt1 | contig 39468 bp, 66 predicted proteins | sample MGYA00237885_ERZ534234 | MGnify/ENA primary metagenome ERZ534234 (study PRJEB26413, sample SAMN06343907) | marine metagenome | isolation source: coastal waters | place: Atlantic Ocean: West Antarctic... | reverse complement strand
TCTTTTAATTCGATAATCAACCAAAGGACATAACATGGAAACTTATGCACAAGCATATGCAAGAAGAGAGGAAATTAAGATGACAAATTATTCTCAAGATGAAGATGACAGAATAAATGATAGACTTACGCGAGCTAAAAGAAACTCGGTCAGCTCAGTTGAAATTGGTAAGGATGAAGTACCTCACAATGCAGTTGATATAGAAATTTCAGATGATGATCTTATAAAAGTTGCTCTTCAAGCACATGAAAGAGATATTACTATCAATAAAATGGTAGGAATCATATTGAAGGATGGTCTACGCTCTACAGAACATAGATTTGAACATGGTAATAAACCACAGCTTCTTAATGAGGATAAGTGATACAATTTGAAATTATTCGTTGGAAGAACTTTTTAAGTACTGGCAACGTTTTTACTGAAGTAGCACTTAACAAAAATTCAAATACTCTGATAATTGGTGACAATGGTGCGGGTAAGTCTACTATACTAGATGCTTTAACTTTTGGATTATTTGGTAGACCATTTAGGTCAGTCAATAAGGCACAACTTATCAATTCCATAAATCAAGGTGGAACTGTTGTAGAAATTGAATTTAGTATTGGTAGTAAAAAATATATAGTAAAAAGAGGTATAAAGAAGAACTTTTTTCAAATATATTTGGATGGTTCTCTTTTAAATCAAGACGCAGCTATTAGAGATTATCAAGAATTCCTTGAGAAAACGGTTCTAAAATTAAATTATAAGTCTTTCACTCAGATTGTTCTTTTGGGTAGTTCTACTTTCATTCCCTTTATGCAACTCAAAACTTCTGATCGTAGAGCTATCATTGAGGATCTTCTTGACATTGAAATTTTTTCTGTAATGAATCAACTTCTCAAAAGTAAAGTTGTTATTAACAAGGATAATACAGGAACGGTTGATATTTCACTTGGATTGGCTAGAGGGGAAGAGAAATCGACTAAACATTTAATTGAAAAGCTTAAAGAAAATAAAACTTCTCAAATTAAAAAAAATAAAAAAGACATAAAAGAACATGAAGATTATCTGGAAGATTATAAAAAGAAAAATACAGGAATTGATCAAGAAATTGAAAAATTTCATGTATCTATATCTGATGAATCTAAAGTAAGAGAAGAAGTTAAATCATTACTTACTTATAAGAGCGATATTGAAAGAGGTATTCTTCAATCTGAAGAAGACATAGAGTTTTACGAAAATAACAAAGAGTGTAATGTATGTCGGCAAGATATACCAGAGGATTTCCGTGAAAAAATGATTGAACTTTTTCATGGTAAGATGCACCAGATGAGCAGTGGAGTAGTTAAGTTGGGTGAAAAACTTAGTGAAATGAAACACAGAACTGATGATATTGATAAAACTCTTGGAAAAATACAAGGGTTTAAAAATGATATAATAAAAAATCAAAACAGTATACAAGTATGTACTCAATACATCAATAAGGTTTCTAATCAGAATGATGAAATATCACAAATGATAGATGATATAGATATTAAGAAATCTACACTTGAAAGTATAAAAGAAAATATTGAGACATATACTGAAGAGAGGGAAAAGCTATCAAAAGAAAAACATCTATATGAACTAGCAACAACTCTTCTTAAAGATACAGGAATTAAGACTCGTATTATTAAACAGTATCTTCCAATTATTAATAAACTGATAAATAAATATTTGTCAGCGATGGATTTTTACATCACATTTGAACTTGATGAAAATTTTAATGAAACTATAAAATCAAGACATCGCGACGAATTTACTTATGCCTCTTTTAGTGAAGGGGAAAAAATGAGAATAGATCTTGCTCTTCTTTTCACTTGGAGAGCTGTCGCTAAACTCAAAAATAGTGTAAATACCAATTTATTAGTACTTGATGAAGTGTTTGATAGTTCATTAGATGCTTCGGGTACAGATGAATTTTTGAAAATACTTTATGATTTAACACATGGTACTTCTTCAAACATAAACGTATTTGTTATAAGTCATAAAGGTGAAGTACTATATGATAAATTTGAAAAAACGGTAAAGTTTCAAAAACAAAAAAACTTTTCAACATTGGCTGCATAATGTCTGATATAATAACTGTTGGTGGTGACTATTCACCCAAAACCAAATATGAATTTAAGGGTGCGGATGGTGATTTAACCCTTAGAAAATTAGATTTACTTCCAGAAGATCATCCAGTTTTACATCAAGAACCTCTTACTTGGATTTTTGATCCACCACAAGCAGACCCCAAACTTATGTACGAGATAATGCTTGAGAATATGGTTTATCATCATGGACTAGGGCTATCTGCCAATCAGATAGGAATGCCAGTAAAAGTTTTTGCAATGAGAATAGATGAGAGTGACAATGCAATAGTGTGTTTTAATCCAGAAATAGTAAAAGAATCAGAAGAAATGATAAAGATGACTGAAGGTTGTTTAAGTTTTCCATTGTTGTATCTGAACAAAAGAAGACCTGAAAAATTGTCTGTTAAGTATCAGAATGCAGATGGAGATTTTATTACTGCTCATTTTGAGGGTTTAGCCGCAAGAGTTTTCCATCATGAAATGGATCACATGATGGGTAAAACTTTTTTGGATGGAGTTAGTAAAATTTTATTACAATCAGCTAGAAGAAAACAAAAAACATTAATAAGAAAGGCAAAAAAAGATGGAAGAAGAACTCCATATTGAAAGACATGGCTCATCTCGTAAATCAAAAAGGTTTGCGAATAAGCGTGAAAGACTTCAAGTAAAAAATTATTTAAAAGGAAAATCACCAGAAGATTTTGTTGATGAAACTGATGACGATGATATAGATTATGAAGAAATACCATATAAAAGTTAAAGACAAAGTAGTTCACAGGACAGACAATGTGAAAGAGGCAATGAAGGTAACTGCTGCAGCATTCCGCAATGGGCAGGAAGAAATATCTCTTCATGGTGGTAGACTAGGAAAATGGTGGAATAAATAATATGATAAATAGATTTTCTAGTTATGAAAATAGATCTAAATCACAATTTATATCGAAGAAACTAATGTCTCAAGGCACCTATTCATCAATTAACTCCTGTGCAATTTATTGGTCAGCATTCTCTGAGACTTGCGGCCTCAGCGGCTACAGCAACCGCAATTAATAAAAATCCAAGGCGTGGTAGAATGATGAATATGTATAGAATATCAGACAATGCAGGTAATGATGGAGATGTTATATTAGAAGGTTCTACCAGATACAGAATTTTTAAACCCCATAAATGTGGATATCAATACGGATATAATGCAGATATAAATGCATGTTATGCATTTCCTGAAGCTAATGTACCTTATGTATAGGATAATATAAAATGGCACTCATGGTATCAGTATCGTCCCCACCACCGCATAGTCTTAATGGAATAGGCTGTGCTCGACGTGTACAAAATGGTGGGGTTTTAGTATCTACTAAAATAACTAAAACTACGAATGGTATATTATATGGTCCGCCAGCGGGCGGCGAAGGTGGTGGTGATGCGCCCACAGGCGCATCAGCTCAATCGTGGTCTGATGGTTAAAATAGAAAGAGTATAAAAAAATGCCAGATAGTAATTTAAATACATCCATCTCAGCAATGAGAACTGCAATATTGAATGATCTGCCGACTGCCACAGTCGCCGAATTAGTTGATCTGTCACGAGCAGCAAAAAGTTTAAATCTTGCAAATGATTCTACTGTAGAAACCGCAATCAATAATAGAGCGGTAGCACTAGTAAATGGTGGAGCTACTCAAGCAGAAATTATAAAGATTTCTCAGGCAGTAAAATCAGTATTATCTCCTGCCACTTTGGCAAATAATATCGCAAATATTACGACAATAACCTCATCACTTGTGCCAGACACGGATGTTGCATATGATTTAGGCACTTCGTCAAACAGATTTAATGATATATATCTGGATGGAAGTACTATCGACTTGGGCGGACAAACCATTAAGTCAACCGCAACAGGTATCGAAGTTCCTGAAATTACTATAGGTAGTGGTACAAATAAAGTAAAACTTTCTGCAAATTCGTCTGGAAAACTTGAACAGGTAGGTACAAACAGTGTCGGAGTTGTACAGGATGCCGTAACAGGATCGGGTCCTGCTTCTACAGCAGTAACAAATTTATCTGATTTGACTGCGATTTCAAGTCCATCTACTGGACAATCTGTTTTGGTAACATCTACAAATAAACTTTATATCTACAATGGTACAGGTTGGTATCTGATCGCAGAAGTGACAAATTTAAGTCCGACTGCAATTACTGGATTAAATGCAACATATGATTTGGCTATAGATGGAACTGCAACAACTATTACACTGAATTCCACAGACCCAGAGGGAGCAACTCTTACATGGAGTCATGTAGTCACGACAGGAACTTTGGGTTCTACTGCGACCATTACAAATGCAAATAATGTGTTCACCATTACACCATCCTCTACAGAGGCTGATGCTGGGGTTTTTAGTGTCACCTTTAGTGCATCTGATGGTAGTCAGGCAGCAACTAGTGTGAGTGCGTTTACATTGGCATTTGCCACTGCTGAGCAAATTGGATCAGACTTTGTAAGAACGAGCGGAACTGGAGCTTACTCTGTTCCAGCCAACACCACTTATGTCCAAGTTTGGGTGACAGGTGGCGGCGCAGGCGGAGGCGGGGCCAACGCTTCATCCACATCTTGGTTTCATTCGGGGGGCGGCGGCGCTGGTGGTACTACAACTGGTTTCTTTGCAATAACCAGTGGTTACATCGGTTGGTCTATTGGCACTGGCGGAAATCCAGGCACCGGCATGGCCAATGGCACGAATGGTGGATACTCAAACTTAACATACAATGGTGCATCGTTTGCTGCTGGAAATGCCGGCATCAAAAGCAACGGACCCACAGGTGGTAATGGCGGTACTACTAATTCAAATAGTTTGGTATCCGCTTCACTACAAAATGGCGGTAGTGGTGCAAACGGCGGATCGCCATCCTTTAACGGTGGCGCTGGCGGAGCGTCTTATTATGGGGCTGGTGGAGCTGGTTCTTACAATTCTAATGCAAGTAGTCCTCCTTCTTCTTATTATGGGGCTGGCGGCGGTGGTGCTGGCACCAATAGCGCGCAAAATAGGCAGGGTGGGTACGGCAGAGGTGGCAAAATTGTAATTAAAGCGTGGACCATGTTACCATAATGATAATAGGAAATTATAATGATATATAAAAACTTTTTAATTGTGAGTTTGTTGGTATTACTTTCAGTAGTGCCCGCATTATCTCAGACTAAAATAGAAACGACTACAGATAGCAAAAGTACAGTAGATTCTGCTGGGAGAACTATAGTGATTTCTCCCCCACCATCTGCTATATCTCCGACAGCCGGAGGTTCCTCGCAAGATTTGTGTACGGTAGGAGTTTCCGGTGCGATACAAACACAAATTCTAGGTATATCTCAGGGCGAGAGTGTTACTGATCAAAATTGCGAAAGACTTAAAATCTCTAAAACATTATATGATATGGGAATGAAAGTTGCGGCAGTATCGGTATTGTGTCAAGATCGCAGAGTTTACGATGCAATGGAAATGGCAGGGACTCCTTGTCCATACGAAGGAAAAATTGGTGATGATGCTAAATTGGGATGGAAAACTTGGACAGGTAAAAAGAAAATACCAATAAAATTTGAACCGGAGACAAAACAAGATGTTCAAAAACGTCAGTGGGAAACTAATAAAAGTGTTATCGGCGGCGCTCTGTTATTCCTTCTTGCTCTTGTCGCAGCCGGTTAATGCACAAAATGCAGTAGTCACAGAACCAGTAGTGGGAGATTTGACACAAGGTATAATCACCAATGGATTATGTGTTGGTGGTACAACTCATGCAAACATATTAGATGGTAGTACTGAAGCTTGGTCCGGCTCTTCAGCCGTTCAATTTGGTGCATGTTCTGATCAATTTGCAATCACTATGGCAATCAATCAATCATTATCACACACTGGAATTAGTGTAGATAAATTGCACTATAAATGGAAATGGATAAATGGTTGTTTCAATGTCACGACAGAAGATGGTGCGATTTATTGCGATCAGGACATTTCCAATAGATTAGATGAAAATTTTAAACCAACCGGAGAGTACGCAGACCAATTCGATACTCTCAATATTGTGGTTACTGTCACTGATTCCAATGGAAATGTAGTAGAAACAAAAACCTATGATTACGATACATGGTATCACTGGGCCCAAGAAAATTCTCATAGTGATAGTGAAATTGTAGAATCTAATACCGTTTGGCAAGTCACAGAAGATTTTATAGAATTTTTTAATCACCAGACAGGTGCGGGTACAATCTACACTCCTAGTCAATTAGGAAATGTGAGTTTTGTTACTACTGGACAAGACAATGGACAATGGGAAGGTTTTTATGGGCCTGTTGTCAAAGATCAAGAAATGTGGTTTACATATACTACCAATCCTTGTGACTTAGACTCACTCTATCACCCTACATGTGAAGGTTATGCAAAAGCATATACAGAATATCTATACAATCAGGCATGTGCTGCAAGTCCATTATATGATAGTGGTTGTGTAGGATATGCGGCCGCCTTCCTAAATCAACAATGCACACTAAACAGTTTATATGACCAACAATGCCCTATGTATCAAATTGCATACTTCAACCAACAATGTGATTTAGATTCTCAGTACGATCTAGCATGTCCTAATTATCAACCAGAGATAGTCGAAGAAATTACTGCACCCCCTATGGTCATAGTTGAAGTCATACCAGAACCTATAGTAGTACCAGAGATTATCATTGTTCAAGAAATTGTGATACCACAAGTAGAAATTACACCAGAAACAGCTGTTGTTGAAGAAATAACTACAGAATCTATTGAAATGGAAATTGCAGAATTAGAGGCTGAAATTGAAGACCCTATAGAGGAACCGATTGAAGATGAAACACCTGTTGACGAAACCACTGAATCTGAACCGACTGATGAACCAGTTGAGGAAAAAGAAGAACCCGAAAAAGAAGAAACTACTGAGGATGATGTCAATGATGAATCGGTGGACAAAGAGCAAGTGGAAGATGCACCTAAGAAAGAAGAAAAACCACAACCTGTAGTTATAGTAAAGAAAGAGCCTACTAAGGAAGAAATACAAAAAAAGAAAGAAAGTCGTAAGGCGAAAATCAAACAACTTATCGCAGACAAAATTGCAGAAATTACAAAAGAGGTAAATAGTGCAGATACAATAGAAGAACAGATGGTACAACAGGCACGATTAGTCGCACTAATTGCGTTTGTACCAGACTTTGATTATGGTGAAATGGAGGTTCCGGATATATTTTTCTATCCACCGGAACCAGTTGTCGATCATGAATTTGCTCGATGGTTTGTAAATGACCCGACTTTTGGGGCGATGGAAGATTTACAGTATCCAAATTTAAGGTAGTCAACAAATGGGAAATATAGTTTTTGGGTTAGCATTCACAATACATATGGGAATGTCGAACGAATATAACGGAATACACCCAACCGTTAAATATAAATACAACGAATACACAATAGGAACATTTTACAACAGTGAGAAAAATATAAGTCTTTATACATCACGCGATATTGACTTGAAAGGCGATTTGAAATTAGAAGGCGGATTGGTTTCGGGATATTCCAAACCTATAATACCGTTTCTGAGACTGAAATATAATGACTACTTTATTGCGCCCGGAATAGAAGGCGATAATTTTGGAATTGTAGTTGGAAAAGAAATTCAGTTTTAAGGAATGGATAGATGGCAGAAGTAGAAGTAGGCGGAGTAAAATTCACAGGTGGTAAAATGTTTGCTGTGATTACAGCTCTAAGTACACTAGGTGGTGTTGCTTGGGGTGGATTTGAATTCTATAACGATTATAGAAATATGAAGGAAATGATCACTTCCTATGTTGCTCCAGATTTATCAGAAATGGACAAAAATATTGCAATACAACAAGAACACCAAGTGACAGTCGAAAGACATATGGATTTCGTGTCAGCAGAATTGGAATTGTTTAAAGACGAGTTTGCTGGCGTTCGTGATCGTATCACAGAAAATACCGATTATTTGAGGGACGCAAAGCACGATTTAAAAGATGAACTGGTCAGAATGGAAAAACATCTTGATCGTATTGAAGACGAAGTAGTAAAGGTCGAGGATGAAATGCGCGCTCTTGCAGCGAGTCTAACAGTCGATGTCAGATTATTGTTAGATGAGGGTGAGAGTGAACAGGACAGACTCAAGAGAGATGTTCGTGCCATGATAGATGACGCAAATAATCGGTTCGTTGATAAGGTATCCGGTTTAGAAGGATATGTCAAGCGGGAATTGTCTGTAATGGAAGATCGTCTGACAAACAAATTAACAAAAGCGCTGGACAATCCTCTGGCTAATAGATAATAGTTTTTTCTTTGACCGAATGGGGTACGCAATATGAAGTTGCCTGATCTTTTGCAGACCAATGACCCCACCGTTTTGCAACATGTCGGGCAACTTCATTACACAATTCTATAGAACGAAAATACATTTTTTCTTCTACTTCATATCGATCTTCTCCGATACCAATTATTAGAACTAACATAAAAATTTGTACCATTAGTCTAAGACTCCGTATGTGATTTTTATTCCCTTATCACCCATAACAGATGCAATCAAATCTGTGACATTATCAGGAATTTTATTTTGTGTTTGAAACTTTCTTGTCGCAGTTAATAATTCTGCTTCTAGCATTTCTTTGTATTTGAAACCACTCTCAATTTCATACACGACAGAAAACTCCCAAGACGGTGATGTTTTTGAGTTTTTTCTCTGAGGTTGCTCAACTTGATAGATATCAAATTTTGCCCCTTTTGCCTTACAGTTTTTAATTGCTTCCAGAATTACTGGTAATACTTTTTTTGAAACTTCTTCTGCTTTACTTTTTACTTTATTACCAAACATTATCTATTACCACCAGCCTTCAAGGCGGCCGATAAACCAGACACCGCCGAATATAAATCCAAGTATTCCAGTACTAAGAGCTAACATGATTCCGCCATCTAAGCATTTTTCTTTAAATTCTTCGGCGGCATAAATTGTTGCCTCACGTTCCTTCCGGATATCGCGCCTGAGATTCATCATTTCGTCCCAAGTGTTAGGACCAAAACGCATATTAAGCATCAATTTAATTGACGCCTCCTGTTCTTTCATTTTCTTCTGGTGAGTTATGATTGCAAATGCTTCTTCTTCAACAGAACCAGCACCCATCAATTTTGCATGTAATGGAGGGTTTTTTCTCTGTTCCTCGGCACGATTCATATCATTGAGTGCGCCGAACCACTTTCCTAAAGATTCGGTACAACCTTCTAGTTCTTGTCCCGCCTGAATAACGGCAGTAAGACCTTTGTATGCGGCTGTTGCCGCTGCTATAGCCGTAAATGGATCAATCATTTTTCTACCTTTTTAGTTTTTTATTATATAATTCAAAGTAGATATGGTGCATTCACATTTATAACTATTTATACACTAAAGTTCTAACATCAATGGAAAAATTCTGGCAATCTCTTTTGCACATTCGATTGCAATATCCATGTGTTCTTTTTGAGTACCGTTTGCACTACGCAATTCGATATAATGCAACCAACTTCTCAAACTACCTTTCATATATAACCGAGTCTTGGTGATACCCTCTGGAAGAACCTTTCGTGCCTGCTCTTTTGCAATACCATTTTCGATTGCCCAATTATATGCATCCTCTGCGGCCCCAGAGACTTTGAGTTGTTCTTTGTCCCATGCCAATTGCAATTCGATATCATCTACAACCACACTATTTTGTCTATTTTTTGGGTCCTGCAACCGCGCCTGAGATAGTATGAATATTTCTCCCATTTCATTTGGGTCTGCATATCTCTGCGAAAACTCTTGAAAAGAGAATGAACGATGTCTTACAATTTGATGGGCGATATCCCTCGTCGTTTCTATTTCGATAGTGGCATCAACCATTTCTAGAGGAGACCAGTGTTTATGTTTGATTAGATACTTAATAAGTTTCTCGCTGGTTTCCTTATTGATCTGTGCGGCTGGGTTGGATACCTTTGCACAATATGCGATCAAATCTTGGATATCTTCCACGCCGTCTAATATCATGTCAATTGTTGGTTGTGTGTAACTTTTCAATTTTACCATAGTCAATTCAATATTCCTTATTAATGGTCTTTAATTCTTTCATCTGCCCAGTTCTCAACACTATCGTTGAAACTAAACTTTTTTTTTACTTCGGGTGGTGGCCCGACATCTTCTTTCTTGAAATCTTTTTCTGAAAGATATGTGAGATTTGTACCCTGTCTCTTTTGTCGTATTTGCATTATACTAGACGATGCTGCAATTACTAGAAGGACAGCGAGTGGATCAAATACAAAAATAATACACAAAATAATAAATCTAACTGCGTCATCTATAATTCCCTTATCAATTTCATCACTATAAAACATTTCTGCGACATATTTAATGGGCCCAATTTCGGCCTCTAATAGTCGAGTTTCAGTTTCTAGTGCATATTTTTCATCAAGTAGTTCTTCTATGATTGCATTGGCATCAGCAATTCTTGTGTTTTGCGTGTCGATTATTTCATCACTTTCAGTCGTATTACCTATAGTGATTTGTTCTCTCAGTCTTTGAATTAGTGACTGACTTTCAGTTATTTGGTTTTCCGCACCCATTCTAATTCTTGCAGTTTCTTCTCTTGCTGTCGTTACTATGGGCGATTCTTGTTTTCTCAATTCATCTATTTTGTCGAGTATCATTATTGACTCATCGTTAATTGCCGTTGTCTGTGACCCTGTCAAGCCTGCAATGATATTGGTAATTCTATTCTTTTCGTCGTCTAGTCTATTTTGCGCTTGCTGGCGCAATCCTGTCATTTGTAGGTTGAGGGTTGATATTCTTTCTCTTTGACTTTCTACCCATGCGCCAACCGCTGCCTTGGTTTTCTTACCTAACTTGCCATCGACATTTGCACCGATTTCTTTCTGAACAAGTTTTATCTGTTCAGATTCATTACTAGCAACTTGTCCAGAGACTTTTGCAATCCTTGATTCTATTTCTGATATTATTATATACGTTTCATCGAGAATAGTCAAGTCTATTTTTGTATTTAATAATGTTTCTTCGTATTTCCCGATTTGTTCGTTTATTCTTAGTTGTTTTTCTTTTAAGTCATTGAGTTGAGTTTCATATGGCGCAATTCTATTTTTATCGTCAAATCTAGCATTTTCAATGATTTCGTTTTGTTCGTCTATCGCAGGCTGAATTCTTGAATATGCACTATCTATTCTATTCTGCTCATTGTCGATTTGTGTCTGAATAGCGATGTTATTATTTCCATTACTGGATTCTGCAACGTCTATCTTTTTCTCTGCGCGAGATATGATATTTTCTTGACGGCCAATATCACTCTCGATGCGAATGATTTGTTCTCCGGTTTCTATCCCCGCACTTGTTTGAATGATGTGCGCTTTAGATAAGAATCCAAAAATCCCCAGACTCGTGATTAACATTAGAACCGCGACTGCAAATGCAAGATAATATTTTAGAAAGAAGTTGACTTTTTTCCAGTTATGCGACAACCACGCAGCAGTCATTACCTTTGCGACTTCTAAACTAGATGCCATAATAATAATGGGAATTACCGCCGCAGAAAATATGGTAATCAGACCGATAATTGAATAGTAAGCTGCAACAGCAGATATCACTATTGCAACCAAAAGCAACAATACAGACAAAATCATAGAAGAAACCTTTTAGGACTATTTATACTATTCGCCACTACCAGTATTTGAGTATGCAAGACTTGTATTTGTTGTTGGGAATGCTCGAACGCCAGACCCACCACCCCAAATAATTCTAACAGCGCCATATCCAGAATCACCACCGCCAGCTCCAGAACCGCCGCCACCTCCACCGCCGCCATAATTGGCAGCATCTGAATGACCATAAGTACTGTTAGGAGTCCCACCACCGGAACCACCACTTCCTGCTGAGGTTGTGGATGGGTGTTGATTTGGATGTATTGCCGCTAGTCCGCCAACACCATTTGCGCCTTGTCCGTAAACACCGACACCGCCACCTCCGATAGAGTATCCACCAGAGTTTGCCATTGATCCGCCGGCGCCTCCGCCCGAACCATTACCAGCTTGACCAGAATTACCGGACTTACCATTTCCGCCGTTACCTGTATAACCACCAGCACCACCGCCGCCGCAATCTCCATAAGTCCCGCCGCCTTCTCCATTGCCGCCATTACCGCCACCGTCACCTACCCATGTACCACCAGAAGCTCCAACACCACCACGACCCATCACGGTTGCCGTACTGATAAAGTAGCTGTGTTGACTTGATCTGTTTGCGCCGCCCTGTCCGACTACCACCGTATATGATTGGCCAGGCACTACTACAATATCATTTTTCCATCCGAGTCCGCCGGCACCACCAGCAGTAGTATTAGCTTCCGCCCCTGCCCCGACAGCAACAACATGTACTAAAGTAACATCAGCAGGCGCCGTCCAAGTTGTATTTACAGTGAAAAGTCGACCACCAGCTTCTGCATATAAAGATAGAGTGAAATTAGAAGAAAATGTTGCAGTACCCACGCCATCTGTCACCGAAAAGGTTACTGTGAAAGTCGTTTCGTTTACAGTAGATGGTGTGATAGTGAATACATTATCAACATTGGAAACAGTCGTACCATTCAGAGCACCCGATGTAATTGTAGAAGACCATGTGAGAGGAAATCCTTCTGGATCACTTGATACGGCAGTAATAGTCGTAGCAGTACCATCTGTCGCCAAGTCATATGTCGCATTTATCCCTGTAATAGCGGTAGGACTTTGATTTGCCATATCTGCAATTTTATACCAACCAGTTCCAGTATAGATAAAAAGTCTATTGGTAGAAGTAACCATCATTTGTGTGCCGGTTGCAGGATTTGAGATACTCAATAAATCGCTGAAATTTGTTACAGATTGAGTAGATGGAACATTTTCTATTTGTGCAACAGCATTTCCACTAGAATCTGTGCCCGTCATTTGCAAGACGCCATCAGAACTAGGGGTCAGTTGGACTGTGTTTGCGCCTGATCCAATTTTTAATTCGCCAATTGATAATCCGGTCGCGGTTTTAGAAATTGTTTGGTTGCCTAGATGGATTGTATTTCCGTCTAAGTAGATATCATTAAATCTATTTGTCGCGCTACCTAAATCATACGCAATATCTGTGTCGGGAATTAAATCGGTGGTGACAGTATTCAGAGATGTAATTTGCACATCTGAACCGATGTCTGGGCCTCTCATATGTTTTATTGCAGAAGAAATTTTAATTATTTCATCTGATGTCGCCCCCGATAGTAAAGTTATTGCTCTATCATTCACAGCGGTTTCTATTGCAGAATTATTCCAAAGGTTCAAACCTTTTAGAGATCTTGCAATACTTAACAATTCTGTTACTGTGGCAGTAGGGATGTCGGTCAACAAATTACTTTTTATTGAATTTATCGAACTGTTTAGATTACTATCTGGCATTTTTTAAATGTCCTTTTAATCTTTGTAATATTCATTAAGATTATGAATTTCCCACTTTAAGTGACCAAAGTCCACCTTCTTCAGCACTGTATCCATTATAATTATAACAACCCAAAATAACCGTTGATCCGTCTTTAGAGATTGATCCATCTTGCGGCCAGACATTTGGGACATTGACTGCACCTGCTGCTGCTCTGTATCCTGACGAACCACCTGCGTTGAATAGCGACCATGTACTACCGACTCTTTTATAGAACCACATTCTACCGCCATAATTTACACTACCACCAACATCTTTAGCACTAGTAATAACAACATCACCAGCGCCAGACATTGTAACTGAAAGACCAAACTGATCATTTTGGACGCCCCGTGGATTGTCTATTCCTGACTGTAAGGTCCAAGTTGATCCACTTCTATGATATATGTAAATTGAACCAGCGTGGTTGTTTGGTGCAAAGTCTTGCGGTGCGCTTACAACTACATAATCCCCATTTGAGGACATATCTACCAACTGACCAAAATTTGCGGAACTTGTCAAGTTACTTGGTTTTAATTTTGCTTGTTGAGTCCAAGTTGATCCAGACCTATTAAAGATATATGCCGCCCCTACGTGTGTTGTAGTTGCGTCCTTATCCCTGAGCGCCCCGCCAATTAAATAATTTCCATCAGTAGAAAGTTCACATGCATATCCAAGTTGAGTTTGATCCTGCCGATCTGATGCTTGTAATACTTGCTGAAAGGTCCATGTGGTGCCTGATTTTGTATATACGAAAATTGCTCCTGTGCCGCCAACATACGCATTACTATTACTATCATAGCCACCTATTGCAAGAGTATTACCATCACCAGATATTGCACTAGCGTACATTGCGCGGGGGCTGTTAATCTGTCCAGTTGGAATAATAATTTGTTCCAAAGTCCAAGTTGTCCCAGAGCGGGTATAAACATGCGTTTCATGGTCAGTTAGCACTGATCTTGAAGAGAATGCTACCGTATTTCCATCATCGGATATACAAGCGTTCCATCCATATTGGAAAGCATAAGATGATGATCCCGTTTGATCCCCTGCGCCCGCTTTTGTAGGCTGTAATGTTGCTTCAACAGTCCATGTTGTACCAGATCGAGTCCAAATATAAACACCACCAAAACTATAATTCCCAGTAGTGCCATATCTTTTCTTTGTACTTGCAACTACAGTGTTACCATCAGCACTTACATCTACAAAATTACCAATATTCAATCTAAAATATGATCCACCATCGTGTGTCGCAACGTCAGCAGAAGGTGGTGCTAGTCTTGCTTGATATGTGGGGTAATCCCAAGTACCAAACGATAATGAAAATGCACTTACTGCATTAACTGCACCTGTTGCACCATCTGTTACACTGAAAGTTATACTGAAGTCTCCAGCATTTGCTTCTACTGTTGAAGGTGTAATAGTAAATACGTTGTCTGCTTGTGCAACAGTTGCAATAGAACCTAAATCACCAGATGTGACTGCATAAGACCAAGTTAGTGTAAATCCATCTGGATCAGTTGATACAGCAGTAATAACTGTTGCAGTGCCATCATCAGCAAGAGCATATGTTGATGCAACACCAGTAATGTCAGTTGGAGATGCATTTGTCATCGTTGCGATAAGATACCATGCTGTACCAGTATACATGAAAATTTTGTTGAGTCCAGTAACTAATGCAGTTTGACCAGTAGTCATTCCAGTAGCCGCAATAAGGCCGGCCATATCTTCGTATGACGCCGCTGCGCCGGGGGCAGATTCACCAACCCCTCCACCAGTAGATTCTGGTGCCGCGACACCGGCAGAGTTTGTACCAGCCTGTTTCAATCCACCCGAAGCGGTTGCAGACAGGATAACTTTATTTGTTCCTGTGCCGATAGTCACGGCGGGCAATACGATACCATCTGAATTTGCACTTATAGATTGTGTGCCAATATTCAGTGTACTATCTGACAAATAAAGGTCTCTTATTTTTTTATTTGCACTACCGATATCATAAGTTTCATTTGTGTCGGGTAGAATATGAGAATCAAATGCACTAGCATCAAAACCACTACCACCGCCGGATGCAGTGGCTTCCCAAACTCCTTTGGTGGTATTATAAGTGTATGTTGTACCACTTAATGTTACTGTCTGCCCATTTGTGGGACTTGTAGGAAATGTTAATGGCATTTTTGTTTATCCTGTTTTTTGCATTATATATTTTTATGAACTATATTGGCGTACGTTATGGCTACCAACGCCCAAGATGAACATTTTAGTAGCGTCAGAGTTGAATTTTATAGTTGTTGGGCTAGTTTCTTGGGAGGAGACACTAAAGCTAACATTATCGTAACTGACGTTACCTGATGCTAGGCTAAAACCATTCGTCAAAGAGTATTGGTAGATTATAGCGCTGGTATTGCCCGTGACGTACATTTTAGTACCGGCAGAGTTGAAAGCTAGACCCCATGTCTGTCCAGACAGTTGAGACGAGACACTAAAGCTGAGATTATCGTAGGTGACGTTACCTGACGCCATGCTAAATCCATTCGACAAAGAGTATTGGTAGACTGTAGATCCATTGCCAACAATGAACATTTTAGTACCGTCAGAGTTGAAAGTTAGATTCTGTGGGCTACTTTCTTGAGACGATCCATTAAAGCTGAGATTATCGTAACTGACGTTACCAGAAGCGAGGCTAAAGCCATTAGTCACCGAGTATTGATGAACATTACAGCCGTAGTCCAAGACGAACATTTTAGTACCGTCAGTGTTGAAATATAGACTTATGGGTACACCGGTCTGTGACGCAACACTAAAGCTGAGATTATCGTAGGTGACGTTTCCTGTCGCCATGCTAAATCCATTCGTCAAAGAGTATTGGTAGACTGCATCACTATTTATGTCGATCACGAACATTTTAGTGCCGTCAGAGTTGAAATGCATTTCCCTTGGGCCCGCTTGGACACCGCCGGTAAAAAAGCTGAGATTGTCGAATGCTGCGGTGGAAAAGTCGAATCCAAAATTTAAACTGAAGGCACTTACCGCATTTACTGCTCCAGTAGCTCCATCTGTCACACTAAATGTTATACCGAAAGTTCCAGCATTTGCAGAATCTGTCGAAGGCGTGATAGTGAATACATTATCTACCTGTGAAACCGTAGCTGTAGAACCAAGCGAGCCAGTGGTAACAGCATATGACCAAGTAAGAGCAAATCCTTCTGGGTCAGTAGATACGGCAGTGATTGTGGTTGCAGTTCCATCTGTTGCAAGAGTATATGTTGCACTAGCACCAGTAATTGCGGTCGGACTACCATTTGTCATTGTTGCAATCAAAAACCAACCAGAACCAGTATACATGAATAATTTATTCAATGCAGTGACTAATGCCTGATCGCCGATTGACATTCCTGTTGCAGCGACTAATGCCGGCATATCTGCGTAAGTAGTGGTAGAAGCTGCAGCTGCGGGATATTTTATGTCTGAATAATTTGTCATGTGTGGTGTCCCATATATTTTTGACTATTTATATCAATCTCTAATCAGGTATTCATGTATATGGTCAAACGCAAGTTCTATAGACTCAAACAAATGGGATGCAATAACAAGGTCGTCTTTATAGTCAGTGACTTGCCAATCTCCTCCTCCATCGTGTCTAGGATTTTGTTTTAGTTTGATAGACCTATTCATAAGTCTCACCCTTGCAATCAATGAAATAAGACTCAGAATTAACCGCCTTATCGTCTATCCAAATGTCGTAATGTTCTTTCTTACCAACTGATAATTCGTGATATCTTGCACCCCATTTTTCCAGCTGTTTTAATGTTAATTCATAATAATCAATTTTACTAGTTATGCCTCGAGCTGTCATATATTTTATGGTATTTCCAGAATCGTATAATGCATTTACAGCTGCAATTCGTTCTATAATTGGTACATGGTTTTCATAGTCTTTCTTACCATTTTCTAGAATCACTTCCTTACAAATAGTGCCGTCAATGTCTATGATGTACCTCATGTAAATGTGCCTTCAGTCATAATAAAATCCTTTCAATATCTCTTTATTATAAATAGTATTGTAATTCGCGGTATTACAAGTACCCAATTACTCTAAACTTAAACTTTGAAAGGCTTTAAAATGTCCAGCAATACTATTTATAAACACAAACACCACATAATTCCTAAGCACCAGCGCGGGGTCTGTCCATTACTCGATCTTATAATCAACGACAAATCTAACTTAATCGCACTAACTGTTCCGGAACACGCCGAAGCTCATAAGAAATTATATGAAGAATTTGGAAATGAATATGATAGACTAGCATGGCAAGGACTACTTGGCATAATTGGTAAAGAAGAGATCGTTCGATTGTCCCAAATAGAGAATGGTAAAAAAAGCAGGGGCAGGAAATTCACTGAGGAACATAAGAAAAATTTGTCTCTTGCAAATAAGGGCAAGAAAAAACCGAAATCTCCCTGTCATCGTTGTGGAATGCTGGTGGACGCTGGAAATATGCCTCAACATCTCCGCAGAAAAGTTCCTTGTCTCATGTAAATGGCCATACTCTGGGCCCGCCTGCAAGGTGTTTGATTCTTTCTTTCAAGAATCCAATTGTCGTATGAACGTGACCACAATCATGGGGTTCTATCAAAGTTTTATAGTAATCAATTTCTTCCTCGAGGATTTGTATTCGATACTTATCCCCAATATGATTCATTATTCCGTTTTTGTCTGGATTATCTTCTAGTCCCATGTGTCTTTTTCCTTTTTCTTGATGGAGCTGCCGTCGATGTTATGTGTTCCGGAGTTTTGCCAGGCCCATCGAATACAATTCCATATATTGTAACTGGTATGGTAATACCAAGAAAATTCAAACTCTTTTCTACGCTCTCTCAAATGTAGATACCAAAGTTTAAAATGTCGGAGTCTATTCATCGCGCAATCTCCAATCGCAATACATGTTCCAAAATTCGTAGAATACCCACAACGGCAATATTCCATTGAAATTTGCCATCAAAATCATCATTGCAAACGGCCATATCATTACAGATAGGATTGCAATCGCGGCCAAGTCATACCATTTTATCATCGACGCATGTTCGCAGCATCTACTGCGGCCTGTGGATTATCTCTACGAATAGGCATTAGGTTTGATTTGTGTGTCGTAACAATTCCTGCAATACCCGATTGAGCGGTAAGTTGCGGGGTCTCTATCTTAACGCCGTTTGAGCATATGACATTCGACAATTTCTGTTTGCGTCTATACGTGTTGTCTACTACATCAACACCTTTCAATTCTTTTCTCTTGCCTACACCCATACTATCAAGGAACATTTGATGTTTCTCTTGGGCCAGTCTCGTCTTGTTAGATACTTTTTTCGACTTACGTTTACTATAGTTTGTGGTGGTCATGTGCGGACCTACTAAATGCATACTCATTCGATATTACCCTTTCCGGTAAAAGCGTCATTCTCTAAGTGATACTTGCGTATCAATCCTTTGAGAAATTCGTTTTCATTGTTTATCAGCAGATGTGCCTTATCAGCATTATCGCGTTGTTTTTCGATTCTGTCAAGACTTTTCCATAAGTTTTCTTCGATATCTTTCTGTTCCGCCAGTCGCAATTCTAATGTGTTAATATGTTCAGCAGCCTCCCACTCAACAGAATCAACACAATGAGATTTATATCTATCACCAGCAGATTCTTTGAGTTTGGAAGCCATATAAGAGTTTTTCACTTTACCAATGATTTCTCTCCAATTGGTATTTGCGTATGTCTTATCAGCTGAATACAAAGGATTTTGCCCTATCTGTTTGCGTTTGTCCTCTCAATAAAAAGTATTTGTCCTCGTTGAGTTTTTCGACCAATTCTATCGCATAATCTTCTGTCCTACAGATTGTAGTGGTCTGTCTACCGCAAGTGATGCGCCATAGTGGAACCTCAGGATGAGATGAATTTTTGTATGGTTCGTATTTAAAATCATTAGTCATTATATATTTGCGTCCTTTATAATTGTTTTGCGTCCATCAACACCTATTTGTGAGTCGAGGATTGTTTTCGCCTTGTCTAACATTGCACACGCGAGCATTAAAACATCTTCCCGCGAATCACACATCATAATTTGTTGTTCTATCGGTCTCATCAACTCTTTCATTCTATTTGTTACATCACTCATTTCACTAAGTTGCTCCATTTTTTGAGTTTTTCTCGTTTTGCATTGGATGCAGTCATAATATCGTCGAAAGGTAAATCAAAATGTTCCTTCATCAGTCCCAACATACAATGGACATCTCCCATCTCTGATATTAAATCTGATTTCTTTTCAGCATCAATACCGAATCGTAAGATCTTCATGCAAACTTTGGTGAGTTCTGCACATTCTTCTGATGTTACAACCAGACATTCCGCTTCTATTTGATTCGCCATTGATATATCCTTATATTATAGAATTAGTATACCATAAAAGGGGCAATGAGTCAATAGATTTTTAATCTATATCACACACCCAGTGGCCTTTGTCATATTCGACTCGCAATTTGCCTCCATGGCCAAATGGACTTTCGACTTTCCCGATAGGTTTACCGAAATCGTCTACGGTAACTTCTACTAGGGGGCATGGAATTTGAATAGGCTCAGTAAGAGAACCGTTAAAATATACATTAACTTTAGTCATGGGATTTCCTTATAAATAGGTGAAAAGAGGGTATGTAATGAGAGCGAAAATTTATTCTAAGAACGATTGTGGGTATTGTGTTAAGGCGAAAGAGTTGTTAGATAACCATAAGATAGAGATAGTAGAATTTAACATAGACTATAGAGAGTCGTGGAAAACCATTTTGAAAGACGAATGTGAAAAACTAGGATTCGTTCCCAAAACGGTCCCCCAAATATGGATAGACGATAATTATGTGGGCGGATATGAAGAACTATATGCGTTTATTTATCCAGACGAAAAAGTCTAATCTACCCCCTTGAGGCCAGTGACTCTTTGTGTATTAAATACATTTTTGTGTAAAATAAAACGGTGCTGGGATAGTTGACGGGAGATGGACAGGTCGGAAACATTTCCGCGAATAACTTTATGTCATTTTCAGTCAGTCTCATTTTCTTATGTCCATATTTGTTGGAGCATATTGTTCGCCGTTATAGGCAGGATACGAACCATCTTCAACCCCTGCGTTACAACCAACCACAACCACTGCTAAGAATAGACACGACCACAATGTGCCGCGCTTCATCCATATCATAAATCCATTAAATGCATCTTCTGCCTGTTGTTGTGCTTCTTGTCGTACTACTTCTTCACTTTGTTTCATTATATTTGCCTTTAACTTGCGTTTGATATCCGTTTGATATTGTCACTAATTTTTTCGTTAAACTGATCGTCTGTCTGGTGAGCGTATAAACCCTCACTTAATGCTCGACTGAAACTGGCACTAACATTGTCCTGTTGTCCTAGTCGGTCACATGCTTGCATTGTATTATATCCACCGGATAGTCCGACCACCTTTTCTACTTTAGGATGATTGGTAAAGTTTTTATATAGGTTTGGGGTTTCGGGTAGTGTCAGTTTGAATATACACTTGCCAGTATATTTTTCGAGACTTTCTTTCAAAGCTAACTCTAACAACGCTTCAGATTTCATTTTAAGAGCCGAGTTAATAGGAACTTCTGGTTCGATGATAGGCATGAGTCCTGCGTCACTAATTTTTTCTGCAAGTGCAAATTGTTGAGTCAATATCATTGCAATATTATCTGGATCCTTGATGATAGATCGCATTTTAGTTCCATAACATCCATGCTCATGGGCATATGTAATCATATCGTCAACTCTGAAATATTTCAGATATCCATTATCTTCACAACCACTGTCAATTTTTAAGATTGCTTTGATACCTTTAGATTTTAAATGATATGATAATCCACGTTCAACACTATCTTTATAAAGAATTGAGGCCCAGATATATGTACTGGTAAATTTTGGACTATTAATCATACGCAAGCGCATGTCATTAACCAAGGCCATTTTGTTATCTTCTGTATACTCTTGTTCATACCGTTCTAATACACCAGATGTACTTCCGCCGGAATGATCCATTGCTGCGATAAATTTATTCATTTTTTCACCTCCGGCATTTGAAATAGTGCTGTGACATTCAGGGTCGCGAGTGTCCTAGCAAATATACACCAGCCAAACCATCCTTTTTTTTCTGTTAGGGACTGAATAATACCTATTTCAGTAAATTCTCTGAAACTTGTACCTGTTGTCCATACATCGTCCACAATGAGAACTGGGTCCGCACAATTGCCTGATGCATACTTTTGCAGGGCATTTTGCAATTTAATTCCACCTCTAGGAATACCAATAACTTCAGAAAATTGTCTCGTTTCTATTTCCATAATCATTTTTGCAAAACAATCCCATTCTGCATCTGATATAGCATCACACTCAATTTTCCATGTCAAGTCCAATCCAGCATGTGATTTGAAATTGGACTGCTGAAATAAATCAATCATATTACTTTGCCTTTTTAGCCCTTGGGCCTCTCGATCTTTTGAATTTATATACAATGTCATCGGGGTCTGTTATAGCTCCCGCTTCAATCTTTGTAACAGTGCCGCCGTTTTTAAGAAATTCTGCGATTGCATCGGCGTTTTCCTGTTGTTCACTTATTTCATCATATCCAGATTGATTGTTAGTAATACTCATTCGAATTCTCTTTCTCTTTTATGTGGGTTTTTAGTTTGATCATTTCTTCTATTAGTCTGTGATATTGCCAGAGTGTACCTTTATCTCCGGTCAATACAAATTGTCTATCTGCAATTTCTATATTCCGCTGCAAATTAGATAGAATATTTGCATATCTATTTCTATAGTGAAATTGCTTATTTTGTGAGTTGTGTCCATGTCCCATATTATCGCGCCGTGTCTAGTATATACCGATTCAAATTATCTATTCGTTGCTCGTGTTCAGTTTCGTTACGAAGGGACCAACACCCAACCCAAAATAATATTACTAATGTGGTTAATAATAGTGGGTTTTTCATCGAAAAACTTTCTAGTTGTGTTACCATTTTTCCTTGTCAGCCCAATATGCAGCACTCATTTTACCTTTGGCGATATTCTTACCGTGGCGCGCTTTGAATGATTTGCGTTTTGCCTTCATTTTGTCTGACTCGCCACTTTTTGGATCTCCAGCAGTGGACGCACCCTGTTCACCAAATCTAATGGTTTTAATCTTGTCACCCTGTTTTGCAACCACAATATGTGATTTCTTTGGGTGACTCGGTGTACGTTTCGCTTTATTAAATCCTTCTACCCCTGCTCGTTTTAGTCGGGAGTCTTTTTCTTCTGTAAATTCAGTAAATGTTTTCATTTTTTTACCAGTGTTGTGCGTTAGGATATTTTACGATAGCGCGGATTGCTGCTACAGCCTTCTTAGCGACAGGATCGCCTCTGTCATATAATACAACTTCTGTACCATTCACAAAATCTGATACATTTACGCCTTTACCTATCAGAGTCATTGTCCTATGCAGAAATTCATTATCATCGTATGCGTACTCAAAACCTTCTTTACCGCGAACCTCAATCCATTTACTGCCAGGCAATGGACGTATTCTCAATATACCCATTCTACCTTGTCTTATGTAAGTCAACGCATATGACTCTTTCTTTTTGCGTTGATTTTTAGTCAATTCTGTTATGAATGTCATAAAAGTTTTCATTTGAAGTTATCCTGTACGGCTGATAAGATTTTGTCTTTGTTGTCGGTATTGTTATTAACTGCGTAGGACAATGCAAAATTCATTGCATCTCCTATTATCTTACCACGAAATCCTAGTTGTGTCAAGTCTTTTCCGTTGATAGGAAGATCTTTTATTGAGGTAACTTTCAACTTTTTCAATCGTGATGTGAGAGTAGTTTTGCCTGTCGCTTCTAAGTATTTATCAATCATAGATTTGTCATATTTCTGAGAAAATTTGACCATTTCAAGTTTGTCGGTATTCAATTTTGCAGAGTTATTATTCCAATCAACTATTGATTGAGCATCTTTTGCCTCAGAGTTGGATAGTCTAACAGTGGCCTTGGATATTTTTTCTGCGTCATTTCCATAGTCGGACAACAGCATCCCCATGAATACAGGAAACGCACCCTTATCAAGCTTGTCGATTGCGTTCATATTTACATTTGTCAATTTAGACTTTGGAAATATATTTTTCATTAGTCCAGACGCAAATAAGATTTTAATTCCATGACTCGGAGATTTTGACTTAGTAAAAAGTTTCTTAAATTCTTCTTTGAAACGATCAGGTGATACAGTAGCTACAGTACTAGCCTGCGCCTTCATCTGTTTGTAAGTCTCTTTCTCTATCTTAAACTCAAACCTAGCGGCGAACTGTACTGCTCTTAGCATACGCAATGGATCGTCTTCAAACGATGTTGGACTAATCATACGGATTTGTTTGTTCTTGATGTCCTTCATACCTTTACCGTCAGTGTCTACTATTTCACCAGTATCCACATCCTTGGCAAGTTGATTGATCCAGAAATCCCTACGCAGTTGATCCTGTTGCAGTGTGATACCCTTACCTAACTGCACCTCAAAGTCTTTATGACCTGCTCCTGTACTCTTAGAATCAATGCGTGGGACTGATATATCAATGTCCTCGTCCTCTGTCGATCCTGTAGGTACAAATTTAAGTATTCCAAACGACTTTCCGACCATGTTGACTTTGCCAAATGGTTTCAAGACTTTTGCAAGATCGTCTAATTCTACACCAACCACCAGTAGGTCCAAGTCTTTCGATATTTTGCCCAACAATTCGTCGCGCACTACACCACCAACTTGATACATTTTGCCACCAGAACGCTTGATGGCCTTCCTTACCTTTGTGGACAGAAGGTCGTCTACCATACTTTCATTCAAATGGTTTATAAACGATTTCATTTAATCATGCCCGAATTCTTTTTGATGTATTTTGTCAAATGGGCACTAGTGTCATGCCATTCAACATCCAATATTTTTTCCCATTTATCCCAGATTACGTTTTTTTCTTTCTCGGCATCACTGTCAAACAGCATATAGGGAAAGTATTCGTGATTAACGTGCATTTTTTTTATCTTGAAATTATTGACAAGAATTTCATCGTAACTGGTCTTTACAAATTTCTTTTCCACGTTTCTGGTCAATGCTGATTTGATTTTATTTGCATTCTTTTTATATGATTTGTTGCAAGTGTCGATATAACCCTTGATAATATTGGATAAGACTTTACCGGCTTCTTTACCAATGCCATAATTATCTTGAATAATATCAGGAAGTTCTTTCCAATCGGCAGCAATGTAGTCGCCGGACAGGTTTCCATATTCTTTGATTACTTTAGTTACATATTTTTCTATGTCTTTGGGCAAACTCCCCAAGTCATTCAAAGTCAAATCTGAACTTTCTTGAGGGTCAGTAGCATAAGTACCGGCAGATAATAAATCTGCTAACATTATCCACCGGCGACCTGTCTTATCTACACCAGAACCTACATCTCTTTCAAAGGATCCTAATAAATCCGCTTCCAATTCAAAGACGTATCCACCACCAGAGACAACGCCTTTCATTAACCACGAATCGCTCATTGATAGAAATGCAGACAAACCTTGTTTTTTGTTTTGTCCTTTAATCATTCTATCAATATTATGATTACCAGTTACATGAAACGCTCGCACTCTAATAGGGTCAGGGGCGACTCTTTTAAAGTTTGCATTTCCCAATGGCATAGGAAAATATTCTACACGATCCGTCCCCCGCAAATTGAAAATCTCTGTAGACAAACTTTGTTGGCCATATGCTTCTTCTAAGTATTGATAAAAGCTTTTCATTTCTATTTCCTCTTTAATATATACAACACCATAACATCAATGTCGATTTCTTCTACTTTGAAACCCATTTTAGATGCATATCGTTTTACTAATTTACTGTATAACTTTGATCTACTTGTTTCATCTGGATCGTCTGGATCATCTTTGTGGGCGCTGAAATTTACAAGATCTATTCTGGGGTGCTCTCCAATCCAAGAAGTCATATGGTTTATGACTGCACCAAATATTTTCATTTGTCCACCCTTGGCCGTGGTGTTCATGCTACCATCTACAGTGAATACTATATTTACTTCTGGCGCCTTAGGCGCTATATTATAAATCATCTCTATATTCTGTTTGTCGATTTTGCCGCGATATTTCTTTATATGTCCACCAGTAGAAGCTGGTCTATCATCCGTTTTAGTCCATTTGATTTTGGTATCGAAGGCTTCCCACATTTCGTCAGGGTAATCGTTTCTAACCTCTACAATATTAGCATTCAGTCTTTGAATTTCACTGTCTTTACTTGTGACGGCGACACTTAAATACTTCTTGACAGTTTTCATTATTTTTTTCACGGGCGTTGTTGTTGTTGAATTTATATGCTTTTGCAGACCCGCTGAACCAGACCACTCAACAACCTCTATACCCTTACTTTTGGCATCTTCCATTGCATCTGTAACATCTGACCATAATCCATTTGCAAATTGCGGTGCGGAGAGTAATACATGCAACCTTTTTATTTTATACTGATTCACAATCATTTCGTCCCAATTGGCCTTTTCTAATTGATCGGCATATTGTTTTTTCAAAGCGGCCGCAATTTTCTTTGCATTTTTCATATAAGATTTATTGACTGTATCAATATAACCCTTGATAATATTGCCCATCTCTTTTTTTGCACCAGATGAGTCTGACGAACCATGTTTATCTTCTAAGTGTCGTGACACATCTACCCAATCAGCGCGAAGCCCTCTTTTGGTATGCCCATCTAAATTGCCCAATACCTTTCTGACATATTTTTCTATGTCTTTGGGCAAACTACCCAAGTCGTTTTTCTCAAGTGGTCTATGCAAATCGTTGATATGTGGGAAATCAGAAGTGTTATGGAATCCAGTGTCCAATAATGATTGTAGTGTTACCCATCTTCTGCCTGTCTTATCTACGGCAGATCTTACATCGGTTTCGAACGAACCTAAAAGATTAGCATCCAATTCATAGATAAAACCACCGCCAGACGCAATACCTCTATCCATATTGCCTGGTTTCATATTTCTAAATCCAGACAGTCCAGACTTTTTGTTTTGTCCTTTGATAAGGTTATTGTGATTACTTTCGCTCGTAACATGAAAGATAGGCCCTCTAATTTCTTTTGGCATCACTCTTTTTATGTTTGCATCGCCCATCGGTATTTTAAATGACATTATTTCACCATCTTTACCGCCAAAGAGGGGCATATTAAAGAGATGATGAGACACACTACCTTGGCCAAAGAGTTCGTTCAATTGAATGTACTGATAGAATGTTTTCATTTTGGAATATATTCCTTAATTTTCTTTTCAATCGATGAAATAATTTTGTTATGAGTTTGACTCAAATAACGATCTTTTCTCAATCTGTTAATAGCCAATATAGTTTGTCCGGCATACTTTTTTTGAAAATCTGGTGGTCTGGTATCTATATCTTGTACGTTAGCGAGTCTATCTGCCAATTTAACAACTAATGCCCAACTCGACATTTTAGCCATTTTATTTGCGATATATTCTCCCTTACCGATTGCATCAGATGCCTCTTTATCAGTAGTTAATTCTTGTACCATATCGGCAACAAGAGCGCCAAACTGTTTTACCAAATCATCATAAGTCGTATCCGTATCTTCAACAGTATCATGAAGATATGCTGCCTGTATCAATGCCGTCAAATTATTAGATTTTTTAAATTGTTTTACAAACCTAGCAACTTCTTTAGGATGATTGATATATGGACCGCCACTTTTTCTGGTTTGTCCCGAATGTGCTTTTGTGGCAGTTCTTAATGCCATCAATGCACTCTCGTTTATACCAACTTCTGTTGTGTACTGATAAAAGGTTTTCATAGTAACTCCAAAATACTTTTAATAGTATTTATAAGAATTATCCTCGCAGTTTATTCTTCATTGATTCTGCGGCGGATGGTTTAGGTGTTGCAATTTTTTGACCACGACCACCCTTATTTTTGTTAGGAGAATCTGATAGGTATTCTCTTTTGTATGCAGATATTCTCAACCGAATAGCAGAGACTTTGGAATCCAATACTACCATGGCAACTCTATGTTCTGCCATGACACGACATTCTTCAATTGGATCCGTCTTCATAGTAATTCCCCAATTTGCGTTTTTCTCTGACTGCTTCTTGTAAATCTAAAATTTGTTCGTTCTCTATCAATCTAATGATAGTTTCATTCACACCTATTTCATGTTGTAACATACCAAGTTTTGACATCAATCTGTCAAGCTCTATAGTATAATATTCTAGTTCTTTTCTTTTGCGGTCTCTTTGTGTATAAATGTCGCTAATGTCAATAATTAATTTATTCTCACTCATTATTCAGTTTTATCTTTCTTTTGTTTGAACAAAGTTTCTTTCATATAGGTGTTGAACTCTTCGTCCAAATACACAGATTTTGATCTTTCAAATTGTATATCCAACATTTCTAACTGCAATAATTCAACTAGACTTTCTACTATACTACGTTTTCTTTCAGAACAAGTATGCAAATATAATTGTAATTCATCCGACGAAGTAAGTTGCCAGATTTCATCCAATATACCATGATATTTTTTTGGTACTCTGTCTAGTTGAATTTGCATTAGCATGGTTTCACCCTTTTACTTTTATTTATAAATTTTGCGCCGATAATCATAAAAGATATGATCATCTACTTTTGCAACCCTTTGCATGGTCTTAGCCCATGAAGGAGTCACATAGTCTGCATGATAATGAGTCGCACCACCAGTAATGTCACCGAAAGTATAAAATATCTGAATTGATACTTTCGCCACTGTAACTGCATCCTCATATAATGACATATTTTTGGGTGTGTCATCTTTACCATCGCAATACCAAGAGAATTGACATGCGTTTTTTCTAACTTCACCTTTGTCGTTTTTCTTGGAATCTGTAACTACCCCGCATAAGCTGTCGGGATATCTTTTTAATTTCACTCGATTTAAGGTTACATGAGCGACTGCCATTTGTCCCATAACTGATTGATTAAGACTTTCGAAATATATGTTTCTTGATAAACATTCTAATTCGCTAGTTTTCCAATCTTCTGCATATAAACTTCCTGTCGAAAGTCCTATTGTAATAACAGCTGCGTTAAGTATCCTTCTTCCGTAATGTATAACTCGATATTTTGTGTCCGTCAAAGTTTTCTTCCCATATTAAAGTATCACCAAAATCCCAACCCATTTGGTTCAGGAGTTCTACCGGAATTGGTAGAAATAGTTCACCGTCATCGCCTGCCTCTACAGTAACGGTATGTGGTTTTTCTTCTTTCAATCTTCGACCCATATAGTCCCAATAATTTTCTTGTGTTTCATTTTCCATATTAGTGTCCTATAAGAGTTATGGTGGGCCGGCATGGAATCGAACCATGCGTGAGTCACCTCGGCGGATTTACAATCCGCTGCCACACCTTGTAGCATCCGACCCATACATATACAATATCACATGATTCGTGTTATGTCAATAGGTTTCTACAACTTTATCTGCAATTCCATGAGTTACTGCTTCATCTGGTGTCAACCACATATCAGACTCAGGCAACAAATGTTTACGAATGTATTTTCTACTCTTACCAGTACACTTTTTATAATGTTCCATCATTTTTTCTGATGATATTTCGAATTGTTTAATTTTCGCATATAGTTCGTGTTCTTTACCACTAGAACCATATGAATATTGATGCGACATTATAGTGGTGTTCTGTGTCAAGTATCTATGTCCACTCTCCCCTGCCATCATTAACAGGACGCCACAGGACGCGATAGACCCCATGCCATAGGTGTATACGGGAATCCGTGACTGTTTAATAACATCAATCAAGTGAAATGCAGAGGCAACCTCTCCGCCGGGCGAGTTGATATATAATCGAATAATATCAGGAGACTTTGAGGGAGGCATCAAATTATATTCCATTATCATTTTAACCAAGGGCATACAATTTTCTTGATCAAATTTCTTGTCCATAAACAAGATACCATTTTCCTTGAGTACAGTGCCTGGCGGTTTTTCAAATGTCAAGTCCTTTGGCATAGGTTCTTGAGGTGGCATTTGTGTAGGGGGAGTCGGAATCAAATTTATCTTTTCCTCTATCACTTCTACTTCTTCGATTACTTCTTTAATTTTTTTACTTTTCTTTGTCATTTATTAATCTTTCAAATTCTCTTAACCGTTTATATACACTCGCCAACTCAATAATCGTAGGCCATGATTTAAATAGATATTGAAGTGACCCCTCAACCCTACCAAACGCACGAATGATCTGTTGCATTACGCCCAGTGTCATTACACCAGCAACAATAGCGGGTGCAAGGAATATATATGCAACCAAAACATTTGCTTGTAGGTAAGCGAGTCTCCCAATATTAAAGTACAAATAGTAAAGATAACTTTTGAAGTGAATATGTCGTACTCCTTCAAACATTTCATCTAAACTTTTTGGTCGTGTCGTACCGTCATCTTCTGCAACTACTAGAATTTTTCTATATGCAGCCTCGCGTTTCTGTAAGTCATATTCTATACCTACAAGACGCAATATCCATGCGAGGATAACCATTAGGATAGTACCCCCTACAGCCCATATCAGAGCACCGCTCACAAGGCCATATGACCAATCACCAAAGAACATGATTGGAATACCTACACTCAATCCCATTAGTAATGGAAAAAATTCAATAAGAATCATAACACTTTCGATAAGACTCGTACCCAAGGTTTCCATGATTCTTGAAAATTTGATTGTATCTTCTTGTACCCGTTGAGAGGCGCCTTCTATGGTACGCGCCTTGTCATATACCGAATGATACCATTCAACCATGCTTGTGCGCCATCTAAACAGAAAATGAGATGTTAGATAACTGGTCGCAAGGCCCAACACTACCCACATTGCTGCAAGTGATCCAAACCCCGCAAGATTTTCCCAATATTCTTCTATAGTCACTGCATTAGGTGTACCCAATGCTTTCTGTATCATATCGTAAAATCCACCAAACCACTGATTGATCTGAACATCTATCTGGACTTGTAACCAGAGTGATGTTAAAATTACGAAAGAACCTACATACGCCCAGAGGGCCCATGATTTAGTTGTGAAAAATTTCCACATATCGTATCCTTTCTATTGTTTAACATTATTTTCCGTATTAACTGGTTGATACCCCCTCATTATCAAAACGGCTTCACCAGTTGTATTATCTTCGTCAAATCTTCCCTCTTGCATATTGCCGCCGGCAGCTTGTTGACGAGCCTCTTCTAGTTTTTTCTGGGTTTCTCTGTCATAGGGAAATTTATGTAATCTAAAATCTTCCAAATCATCGCTCCAAATCCACATGACAATATTTTCGCCTTTGTCAATTAGTTGATGTCCGACATATACCCAAGTGTTTGCAGGCATTCTATTTATGGGTGCTCCTGCCAGATATATAATAGTCCATATAGCGGCCGCACTTGCCGCGATTGCAAAGGGCATTGTTATCAGTTTAAACAGAAATGCAGCCCTAGAATAATATGTAAGTACTGCAACCATCGTACACAAAATAACACTCATAGTTAATAATAGTTCGATTCCATCATTCATCTGTTCTTCCCCCTTCTATCCCCAACATTGCAGGGTCTTCTGCGTTTTCCATTAAGTTTACCTCTGGATCACCATCGCGAATTCTACCAGATGGTGAGTCGCTTGGGCCTTTATAAAAAAGAGGGATTTTAATATCAGTTCTTAGGTCAGTAACTTTTCCTTTAGGTGTTATTACCCAAGTTGCTATTGTCTTTTCCTGACGAAATTCTAAAGTGTCTGTAAAATTGAACGCTACACTATAAGGTCGCATTTTATGCATTTCAACTTCAACAGGTGTGGGATATTTTTCTGTAGTTTCATCCACATCTCGTTTAAAAGAGTAATTATGAATATTCAAAACATATTCGCCCGGCACCACTGCATTAATGCTCAGGGTTTCCAAATTTCTCAATAATAATGTTGGTATACCGTTAATATCGTACCAATCGTTTGAAGAACCTAAATCATCTCGCTCTAAAACTGTCCAATTACCATCTTTACGTCTGAAACTAGTCAATTCCCCATTGGGATCGCGCAACCAAACATCTATGTCGGAGTGCGAGTCTTGAGGCCAAGATATGGTAATTAAAAATTCCGATATTGGGTCTATTTTGCCTTCATCTGCTATCGGGTTTATTAGCAAAAATGCTAGTAGGAGTAAACTTGTAAACCCCACTAACAAATTAAACAATAAATCTACAAATGATAAGTTAGAACTATATTTTCTCATTTTCTGCATCCAATAATACCAGCTCAAATTTTAACAAAATTGATGATACTAGACCACACAATGAAGTTAATAAAGCAATACCCATACCGGAGGCCAAATCGCCTATTACACGTTTCATTTCTTGTGTAGATGAAGTATCAATATCAACAAATGTTGTAGTTAATACTATTAGAAAACCAATTAATGTACCTACCATGCCGATAGACATCACTGTTTCAGAAAAATACCACAACGGTTGTAGTTTACTTTCTGTTATTTTTTTACCTTTAAACTGAATTTGATATGAGTAATATCCAATAATTAAACTAATCATTGTAAATATTCCTAAAATTCCGACACTAATTTTAGTTGTGTCTCTTTCCCATATAAAACTCGACGCGCCGATGTAATATTCGAGAATTGCAGCAAAAACTGCAAATATTACTACCGTGGTCCACCATTTCCAAAATACCATATTATCTTCCTTTAATTAATTATCTATCTATTTATACCTAAATAGTTATATGATATTTCAAGAAAGGTCAATTATGTTTAAATTAGTATTACTTAGTATGTTACTTATTGTCTCACCTGTCTTTGCACAAAGTCAAGAACTTCCATATAAAATAGAATATGTACCGGACACCCCACTTGGGCCTATGTTAAAATTTAAAGGTACATTTGTTAAAGGTTTGACAGAACACTTTTTAGAAGCTCTAAGACGATATCCAACGGTTACAGCAGTTTCTATGTCATCTCCTGGCGGTTCGCTAGATGAAGGATATAAACTCGGTAGCGCCATGTCAAAGTACAATTTGGTAGTATGGGTTCCTAAAGGAAAAGTATGCGTGTCTGCATGTGCGTTGGCATTTGTCGGCGGCTGGAAATATTTGGTTGGTGGCATTCTCGCGTTTCACTCGCCATATTTGCCAAAGTACGATCCCGCATCTAAATTAGAAGGAATTTATTATGCTGGACAATATACCGGCGTTCAACAAATGTATTATTTTGCTGCAAATGGTTTTCGGGCACAATTATACATGACGATTGCACAATACACTGATAGAGAAACTTATGTGATGTTTACTAATACTAACGATCTACATCATTTTTTAATGATAGATGAAAGAACTTATAAAGAATATTTAAGTTGGACAGAACAACCCAAAACTGTAATTCAAGGCGGCCCAGCAGAATTTACTGCGCTGGTAAAACAAAAACGACTCGAATTATTTGAGGAATTAAAGGGCGAGCCTGCTGATAAACACCAAGCAGATCCTAGAGATCTACTTGGTCCTAGAAAAGACAAAAGTTAGTCTTTAATATCTTTAAGTTGGTACAACCCCTCTGTAAAGTTTAGGGCATTCTGCATGTCGGCGAACATTTTCGGCGACATGGCAATAAGATCATACGTTGTCTCGCGTTTATCATCATTAAACTGCCTGATATACACAATATCATCGGCAATAATAAGTTGAACATCTTCATAGTCTCCCGTTTCATCCATTACTGTTGTTACAGTGGAATCAAATTCAAATTCATTAGTGAACATGGCCTTCCTTTGTATGCACTAAGAGTTCTCGACCTAATGCAATCTCAAAACCGTTATATTCGGTTTCAAATACAGGTTCGCCGTACCGATAGTGGCCTGTCCAATTAACATTAGACACATCTTCATACCACATCTTTACGTTTTCTGTGTAAGAGGATGCTGATGCCCAAGTTCCATTGGCCTTTGACCATTTTGCAAAATCTAGTTGCATCATAGTAGAATGGTCACTCTGAGCAGTCTCAGGAGTGATACGGTCATATTCTTCGAACCGAATGTCACTCCAGTTCGAATCGTCCGTTGCGGGTTGTGGTGTATTCATATCAATCATATTTGGTTTCCTTCCATCCAAGACTGCATTGCAGCCTGTTCTTCTACCCATTCTTCGTATTCTGCAACTTCGACTTGTTTGCGTTGCAGCATAGATTGTAGGGAATAAATCGCGGAGCGTTTCTCATCACTCGCACCTTCATCTAAAGCAATAAGAGCATTTTCTAGCACTTTTACGTCTTGCATTACATCAATCATAACGAATCATCTTTCTTTGTGTTATACTTAACAATACCATATCTCGGCAGGAATGTCAACCCCTATGCAGCAACTTTTGTTGCTGCGGCACAGACACGTTCAAAGTTGTCTTTGAATTCATTGTCGTATGCGAGGTTGAAATGATAGGCACAATAGGATGCACCATACATATAGTCATGTTCGGATAAACCTTCTGACTGAAGCAACCAACGAATTGCATCATCATCTGAAAGGTTGTCGGACAGGGATTGTACCTCATCCAACCGAGCAATAAAAGATAAGAGAGCGTGTGTCTCTTGATCTTCTTGCCGTTGTGAGCTGCGGGCACACTCATCTGCGAGTTCGTCCCATTCGGACTGCTTCTCCTCATCGGACATGGCTTCCCATGCGGCATAGTATGAAGAAAGAGGGCGGAAACCGTAGGCTTCTTTGTGGAAGCAGGAGAGTGTCGCGGTGTCAAAATCGTAAGTCATATTGTAGTCCTTTTAGGGTGATTCTTTCTATACCATTAAAGTATCATACTTTGGAGGTAATGTCAAGCACTCATTTCGGAAGTTCTTCGATAAACTCTTTTCTTTTGAGTCGTTTATTGATTAACTTTACCGCCTCGATATATCCCAAATCTTTTTTAACATACCGCCAAGTATACGCCAGACCCCCTGTAACTGTACCACTGTAGTTAGCTCTACGAACCCACACAATGTAACCACCTTCTTCGGGTTGTTGACCATGCAGTCTCTCATCGCGTCCTATCGCGTATACAGTCTCATTTTTGTCTTTTCCCTTACGGGCAGTATGTTTGTAAATCATATTATTTACCCTTCTATCTCAGAAAATCCCATCATGTCCACATTGTATTTAGTGTTTCCAATTATCATTTTATCGCCCATTGAGGTAGACCGCAATCCAAATGTTTTTCCTTTTACAACAGGAAGTTCTGTCATTACCAAAACATTACGGTTAAAATCTTCATTTCTGGAACCGTCTGGCAATTCACTACCCATTGACCACGAACCGTAAAGGTTTTGTGTGAAATGATATGCGGCGGTTAAGGCCTCTTCTTTACTTGCGGTATTTACGAGCATCGTGGATGTATCGACATAAGCAACAACTGTTGGTGTATCTTCGAAAGCGGTATGAATAACTGCGACTTGCATTTTTAGTCCTTTCAGTGACTAATGATTCTCTCTATACTACTGTTCTACCATATACTGGCGGGTTTGTCAAGCACTCATTTAATATCGTTTCTCCATTGCTTTATAAACTGTAACTTTTGTGCAACACTCCAATTAGCAAGATAGTCGTTGTGTTTATCAAATAATTTCAATATCTCTTCTTCAGAAACCACGTTATGATCGAGTATGTGTTCACCAAGGCTATGTTGAGAAAATTCCCCGATATCATCACAAGTAACCATATCTAATGCCCATGCAGGATCCACTGGCATTTCTGGATTTTGGTTTTGTAGTTCACTAAGGGGAATTACATACTTATGAGCAAATGTATATACCGTATCTACTACTACATACTGTTCTTTTTCATCAATTTCCATTACAAAAACTCATCATATTTTGGGTCATCAAGAACCTTTTTTGTAGTAAACCATGAAAGAGTATACAGAAAATGTTTTCCATAATCACGCAACATTTTTGCCTCTACTTCTGGATCATCAGAAAACATTCTAAAATGTTTTTCGCCGGTATCAATTTTTCTCAATTCCTCTTTGAAATCTTCAAGTCGTTCAACTAATGTATTTGCAAAGGCCGTTTCAATGTCATCATAAGATACATCCATTTTATAATAGTCACTCATTTGTTTTCTAAATCCTTTATTCTTTTTTCTAATTCGATAAGTTTTTCTTCAGTATAAGACTGTTTTTGTGTAAACCAAGTCCATCCATATCTATCAATAATTTTATCTAAAAATTCATCGAATTGTTGATATAGATATATCCCAGCAATGGTAGTGCGGAAATATGCAAGAAACGCTGCACCTAACAAGGCGCCAGCGATTGATGTATAAATCCATATGTTATTATCCCACATTTCTTGCAGTGTGTCAATCATTTTTCTCTCCTGTATATCGAATATAATATTTTATACTGTGGTCATAAGCACCGTCAAACGGTACTCTTTTCTTAATCGCAGCCCATCTACCGCGTAATTGGTCTTTCAACCTTTGCCAGACTGTCATATATCTAATGTTGCCATAATGATTAATATATTTCATATCTCCATGATGTTTATATGTCATTAGAGCAGGCGGTACAGAAGTCACAATGTCGTTATTATTGACATATCTATGGTGTACTGTCGAAATATTCTTAATGAATGCCCTATTACCAACTCTGGGAGAACCAAAGGTGCATAGAAAATCGACTTGGTAATACTCTATTTTTGATGCACATAAAGTCGCCATTGCACCACCAAGAGAATGGCCGGTCAAGTATATTTTTTTATTGGGAGCCTGTGCCTCGACAGCGAATTCTATTTGATACCACAATTTTTCCAATTCGTTATCAAATCCCTTGTGACATTTTCCAATTTTTTGTGGAACAAACCATGCATTGATATCCGCTTTGATGTCATTCCATTTGTCAGATTCAGTACCCCTAAACACTATTACTAATTCTTTGACGTTCCAAACAATATAACATTGGGCCCCTGTATTATTGACAAATAGACAATGTGGATATCCCAATTGATTAAATTCGTGTTTTGCAATGTTGGGTTCTTTATAGGCAATACCCGACATTTTTGCAAGTTTATGTGTTAGTTCCTGCATTTCCTTACCCCTTTATTCATACACCCTATTATGGGTATCGTGACACATCACAAAAGTAGTACATTTGCTCAATTGTTTTAATTCACTCGCCCCCACATAAGTACAGGCAGATCTTATTCCACCCAAAATGTCTTGTATAGTGGGCCCGATACTACCACGATATGGTATTAAAACTTCTCGTCCTTCACTCGATCTATAATTTTTCAGACCACCAAAATGTTTTTTGTTTGCAGCATCACTACTCATACCATAAAACTGCACAAATTGTTTCTCTTCTATAACCGATGTATTAGGTTCTTCAAATACTTCGTTTGTAAAATATCTTTTAGTAATAACTTCACCACCGCCCTGTAAATGACCGGCAAGCATACCACCTAACATAACAAAATCCGCACCCCCAGCAAAGGCCTTTACAACATCGCCAGAAGTAGTACATCCCCCATCAGCAATGATATGACCACCAAGACCGTGAGCAGCATCGGCACATTCGATAACTGCGGAGAGTTGCGGATATCCCACACCAGTTTTAATGCGAGTAGTACAGACAGAGCCAGGTCCAATACCAACTTTAACAATATCAGCGCCATTTAAAATCAATTCCTGTGTTTGGTCTGCCGTTACAACATTACCAGCAATAATTACAATTCTTGGATAGTTATTACGAAACTCTTTTACAAAATCCACAAATCTTTCGGTGTATCCATTTGCAACATCGATGCAGACATATTTCAGTTTGCCGTCAGTCATCTCATAAACACTTCTAAACTTATTTATATCGTTTTCAGTAATACCAATACTCATAGCAACATGATCTGTACGCCAGTTTGTATCGTGTTCATCTACATCAAAGAAACTCACCAGTTCCATCGCATCATATGTCTTGACTAGACATGTCATAATTCCCTGCTCTGCAAGAACATCTGCCATTTTAAATGTTCCTACTCCATCCATATTAGCAGCAATAATAGGAATACCCTCAAAATCATGCGGCGAGGTAGAATACGGATAACTTGGACTATAATTTACAAATTTAAAAGTTCTATCCAAATCTACTTCGCTACGACTTTCTAGTGTACTGCGTTTGGGGCGTATCAATACGTTGCTGTAGTCCAACTTAATATCATTTTCTATTCTCATACTATTTCTTCCTCAAATTCCGACTCATCGGGGTTTATGTGTATTTTTACTGTATCGCCTTCAATTGACAAGAATACCGTATCAATATCATCCCATGAATGAGATGTCTTATTATCATCAATAAGTACCAATTCTTTAAAATTGCCAAGTCTAACCATATTCTATTCCTTTACATTTTTGACATTTGTAGGTATGCACAGGGCTTGATAATTGAAGGGCTCTCCCATAGATTCCAGTACATAATTTTTGACTTTATAACAATCAACCATTTCTAAATATGATTGTTGTTCTACAACATCCACATTACCCTGCTGATTAACAACTACTAATATAAATAACCATTTCATTTAGAATCATTCCTTAAACATTCAACATATCTATTGTAACACGCCAGAATCTACCTGTCAATATTTTTTATAAATATAAGAAAAAAACTAGGATATATAATGCCCACCTCACTCTACGAATTCAATACAGAGCAAAATTTTAATACAGCTTGGATTTATGTAAGGCCTACTTCTAACCTTAATGGCGAAGATAACCCAAAAGTCCCACGATATTTGGCGAATAGACAATCTGAAAAGGGATCGTGGGGGTTAGTAGTAGATGGTGAAGTAATTACTCAAAACGAGGCATTTGTCGGATTTGAACCTACTTTCGGCATCGCCGGCGGTGGAAATTACTCAGTTGGAGACCTAAAGTATACATCTCCTACCTACAATGATCGACAGGATACTAGTACAACTGAAACTCAACAAACTGGTCAAAATTTTATTGGTGGGCCGCAAGGCAACGGTATCTATAGTGGCTCCACCACTACCGAAACCGCATGGTATGTGTTTGATCAAACCGGCGGCGATCCTTGGACGGTAATAATGTGGGAAGGTGATATAATCTTTTTCGGCACATTATCCCAGTATAACCAATTCGATAACCCCGGCGTATCCCTACCATTCGGCGATGTGACCTATGATGAAAGGACTAATGCAGGATCCACGTCAACAGTCCAAGCCATCGAAAACGGTTTACATAAATATACTAGAGGACAGGCAGTTGCCCGTGCGACGATCCCCACGGGCATTGGCGGAATGACACCACCTATGACTTCACAAGCAGGCCTTGAAAATGGGGCCCCTCAATCCGGCAATTATACTGTTCATAAAGTTGCTAAAGAAATATTCGGGACTACACAACAGGTACTAGTCCCTAGTAGTTTAGATCAAAATACATACTACGAATTCTATGAAGTATTGTGGACAGAAGCATCAGAAGTCAATAATTATAGTGCCTCGGCAGTTATTATATTACCCACTCATATATTACAGAGATCTATAGCACAACGTAGTGTTGCGATGAAGTTCAACGGATTAGATCTTAGTGAAAGTTATATAAGAGTTGCATCTGATATGGCATCTGGATTGGGTGAAGTAAAAGATCTGCGTGATAATTATGGAATTGAAGCACAAGCAATTCCAATTGTTTTAAGTAT
>ENA-OSJC01000467-OSJC01000467.1-marine-metagenome-genome-assembly--contig:-NODE-467-length-39719-cov-5.733465_pt1 | contig 39719 bp, 36 predicted proteins | sample MGYA00237885_ERZ534234 | MGnify/ENA primary metagenome ERZ534234 (study PRJEB26413, sample SAMN06343907) | marine metagenome | isolation source: coastal waters | place: Atlantic Ocean: West Antarctic... | reverse complement strand
TTTTGAAGTTCATTTGTCATGTCATCTAGTGAATTTGACAATGTTCCTAGTTCATCATTTCTACTTTTAAGCTCATTTATGTTTGTTTTTTTTCTACTCTTTTCTTTAATTATTTTAGTATAAGCGACTAAATTTTTTATGGGCTTAAGAAAATATCTATTTAATACTAAAGAAAATACAAAGATTACTATTCCAATAAAGATTGCAGTTCGCAATATAAAAGTTTTTCTTTCATCAATTGCAGCCCTAATATCATTAGCATTTTCAGTTATTGCAAGGTAACCAACATTATTTCCATTTACTGTTACATTTTTTACAGTTGTTAATAGAAATCTATCATATCCCTCCTGTATAAAAGTAAATGCCTTACCATAATCTTTTGACCGTGAATAATTTTTCAAAATACCTTTTAAAGAAACGGTTTTTTCTTTATTCATATTTTTTGTTTCAATTGATTTTTTTTTAGTTTCTTTATTTAAACCATTTGATGCATTGGGAAGCAGTGTAAATATTGTACCGCCAGCACCGCCTTTGTTGCCATATTCGTGAAAGAAAGCCTGTGTTCCATCTTCAATAGTACCAAACCGAGTCGCGGCTGCATCTTTAAGTGCAGTTATACTTTTGAAAAGTTTTACTACTAGACCTAGCTTCTTAGCCGCGTCTAGTGCTGTAGCCCAGTCTTGGATACCATTTTCATACTTTGTACCTTTCTTACCGATTTCAATTAAGGCTTCGGCTTCTGGTAATTCTGCTTGTACTTCATCTGGTTTAGGGGGTCTTGTACCTACAGGGTCTGGTGTTCCCAGTACCCCTTGTCCTCCGCCATCTCCCACGTTGGGTTCTTGCTGAGTTCCTCCAGTAGTTTCTTCTGGAGCTGGGGCTGGAGTGGATTGTGGATCCAAGACAGGAGGTGGCGGTGGTACCGCTGTACGTGGTGATCCTGTTGTTCCTGTTGGCTCATTTGGCTTATCAACTCCTGTGTTTATTGCCGCCTGTTGTGACACTACACGAGTATGGTACGGCATTAGGTACTTATCTGCAAGTTTTCCGTTAGATAAGTTCTTTCTTGCACGATCAATGATAGCCTGTGAGGCTGTTCTTGGGTCTTTACCTAAGCTCAATTGGTACTCGCTCAGAGAGTTTTCAAGAACAAGCCTGTCTTTATCTGTAACAGCTTTATCTGCACCTAGTTTATCTACTAAGTTCTGAACAAACTTTCTGTTGTCATCAATGCCTTGCTGTACCTCTGGGCTACGCTGTTGTGTGGGGGTTGTAGGTGAGGCTGGGTTAGGCTCAGTGAAATTAAAACGATCACGTATTGCGGCTATTGCAAGGCTTAGTGTTTGATCACCTTTTGGCATTGCACCTAGTTTATTGAAGTCAGCATAGGTTCTTAGAGATTTCTTTTCTTCTTTAGATGTACGCTTGTCTGCTAACCTAGCATCAATAATACGCTGTATTTCAGCATCTATCTCTTTAATAGACATACCTTCAAGACTGGCTTTTTGAGCAAGTGCGTTGTGCATTGTGCCTCTAGGGTCAGCTCTCTGGTTAAGTCTTGCGTCTCCATAGTTAGGGGCATAACCTTCATTGTACTTAACAACATTCTGTGCCGCTTGATCTTTGGCTTTTACTGCTTTTGCGGCGGCTATCTTAGCTTTTGCGGCGGATATCTTAGCTTTACTTGCCGATGCCTGAGCGGCTTTAATACGTTTAGCCCTACCTTCTACAACAACTCCGACAGGAGAGGGCATACCCGCATTCTTTGTGTTCTTTTTAACAAAGCGGTTCACTTTAGACCTACGGCCTGTAACTGCATCTATTGCACGACCACCAATAACTAAAGGTATCTGTGTTGCTAGTGATGTACCACCAGTACCAGCAACAGCACCTAAGTTTAACATAGTGCCTATTGATCTTGCAGGATCGTATGATTTACCAATTTGAGGTAGTGGGTTAAAGACATCAGTAAACTTTGAAAAGCCACCTTTAAGACCAGCCGCGTATAACTCTGTAACAACATTTGATTTATACATTGACTGAACAAGCTGTTGGCCTTCTAGTGCCTTGCCTACAGTGTCTTTTATAAATTGAATGTCTTCATTAGAAACTACAGAACCTACTTTGGTATTGGCGTTTTTAACTGCTTGGTTAAATCTTTCTAAGGTTGCTTTATCTGCACCTTTAAGAACGTCTTCGCGAAGGATTTTTGCGGCAGTGTTTATATCGACAGTATTCTTTGATCTAGCTGTGTCTAAGGCAGTGTTTGCACCCTTTTTCGATGAAGGGTCAATGTTTTTTAGGTTTAAACCTTCTTTACTAGAAATTTCTTTTAGCATCCTAGCAACATCAGCCGCCGCTTGGTCAACTTCTGGATCAAGTTCTTGGCGAGGCTTAAAGACAACTTCACCAGTCTTAGATACAGTTGATATAGCTGTGCTAACAGTGCCAGAAGATGTACCACCAATGATGGCCTCACCAAATGCTTGTTTTGGGTCTACATTAAGGCCAGCTTCAGTGTTTACTGATGTACCAACTTGTTCAACAACACTCTGTAGGCCCTCTGTGCCAAACTCTTTAAGGGCTGTCATCAACACCTTACTTTTACCACCCAGTCCAATTGAGTCGAGCAATGCTATTCCAGCAGTAGACGTAGAGACATACAAGAAATCATCCATGTTGGGCTTGTCTCTGCCTTGGTTATTTGCTCGCTCTAAAGCCATCGGGCCTAAATGTTGTGCGGCACTAAGAACCATAGGGGCCACAATAGCACCACCAACAGCACCTGCTGGACCAAGTGTTGAGCCAAGCGCGGCCCCACCAGCTCTCGCTCCAAGCTGACCAACAAACTGTGCACCTTGCTCTATTGTCGCTTTTGGTAAGTACTTATAATCGTAACCTAAGAACTGGTCTGGATCGCCTTTAATAAACTTAGCAGATGCTGACTCATAGCCTTCTGGTGCTTCAGTTAAGTTTGTTAGAAATTCACCAGTCTTTTCATAGCCAAGAACACTTGCAGTTGTACCCATAGCATCCAAAGGTGCGTCTACACCTTGCGCGATAGCCTCCATGAAGCCACCTGTAGGACTGTTTATACCAGTGTTATCAGTGTTATCACTGTTATCAGTGTTATCATTAGCTGGAGGCGTATCCTGTGGTCTTAAAGCCCTATAGGCGTTTGCAACTTTATCAAAATCTGGAGTACCCTTTTTGTCTTTGTTTTGGATAAGCCAGTTGGCGTATTTATCTAATCTAGCAACATCAGCCATAGTTTTTCCTTATTATTAACCTATAATAGCGTCTGCTTCATTGTATAGAGCGTCATTATTATTTGTAGGGTTTATTACATCAGACGGGTCTTGGTAATCTTTTCCATGTACGATTTCGTTGTATACTTTCTTGACTTGATCAAGATTACGCTGGAACTCTTCTTTATTATTAGACTGCTTCAAGTTACCGAGGGAAGAACTAAGTAATCGAAGTTCTATATTGGATACCTGACCTAAAGCACCGCCTGTCTTAGATGCGTTACGCATTGCCTGTAGCCTATCAAACGCAACAGCGGCCTCTATAGTTTCAATGTTTAACATGACACTGTGTGCTTCCGTGGTCGGTACTGACTTTAGTAAGTTACCAAAGATACCTGTGGCATTGTCAAATATGTTCATAGAATCAAATATGTTTTTAGATGTATCATTATCAAGTGACGACTGTATGCTATTGATAGACGCAAGTGCCGCTTGTCCGTATCTTAGTGACTCAGGGGAAACTGGTTTGTTATTTTTAGCGTCTGCTTTAGCCTTCGCCGCAGCCATGCGTGCTTCAGCAAGTCTTGTTGTCTCGTCTTGGTTGAACTTAGCAATCTCGTTGGCTCTGTTAGCATCTTGTATTTGACCATACTCGTCCATGCCCGCACCGAGAGCCTTGTTTAGACCTAAGTCAGAGTTTGCCATTATTCTACCGCCAGCCCTCATCAACATTTCGTTTCTACCGATCTTGTCGTAGGGCATGGATGAACCACGAGCATTCGCAGATGACGCTGAGAATGACCGTGAGTTTGCTTGGTTTGTGTTATCGTCCATAAGGATTGGCGTATTATTTGCTACCTTGGCGTTTTCGTCACTTAAGACGGCTTCAGTAGACATATCAGAGTCTGACATTAGAGTGCCATCGTCCATCCTGTGGTATCCAGCGGGAGCGTCTGATTTAGGGATTTCCATGTATGGGTCTAGCCGTGCTTCCGTGGGCATAGGTTCCGTGGGCATAGGTTCCGTGGGCATACCATACTCGCCTCTTCCGCTACCTACTAGCCCTTCTCTGTCTGAGAAAAATTCCTGTGCTTCAGCTAGGTCAGCAGGGTTAGCATTTGGGTTTTCAAGTATACTTGTTGCGGCTGAGAAATCCATATCAGCAGGAGGCAGTGATGTCAGTACAGGCTCCTTGAACGTAGGAGATAGCGTTTTCCGTGCTTTCAATATGTCTTCTTCGGTTGCGTTAGGATTCTGTAGTATACCTAATGCTTCATCTTCGGACATTAGAACTGGCTTGGTGACAGTAGTATTATCTTGTGGGACATAGTTTTCTAGTACAGGGGCTAGTTCCGCTTCATTACCTTTGGTGGGCTGAAAGTTATTTAAAATCTGCTGGTTCAAAGCTTCTATCTCACGTTGCCTTGCCTCAAATTCGGCTTGCTGTTTTTTTAAAAAAATACGTGGACTTCTCAATAAATTAGATTTTGGCATCTTAGTACTCCTATCTACCGAGTGTGTGGGTTTGGTGTAAATCTGTTGTAGTTATACATAGGTTGCTGTTGACCAGAGCCAGAGTTCTGCCCAGCACCAAAGTTCTGTTTGGCAAAACCAAAGCCAGCCATAGCACCACCAATAGCACCCGCGCCTGTACTGTTGTTGTTAGCTGAAAATTTGTTTGAGGTGTCTGGGGCTTGTCCTAACATACCAGATTGGTAGTCTTTACGTTGATTTAGGTAGAAATCACGTTGCTCTTCATATCTGCGACGCTGATCATCCATCCCTTGCTGTCCGTAGCCTTGCAATGAGTTACCCGCATTCATTCCAAAGTTAGCACCTTCGCCCAGCGTATTCATGCCTGTTTTGTAAGCGTTCATTATACCAGAGTTGGCGTTGCCTGCACTGTTCAGTGCTGTGCCTTGGTCTTGGAACTGCTGTCGCTGGCTCTGTAGACTTCGGTCAATCAAGTTGTTTTGGATGTTAGACGTCATGTCTGCGCGCCTGTCGTTGTAACCACGGTTGGCTACAGCTTCCGCAACGCCCGCACGGCTAGAGTTCGTGTTGTTAGAACCTGATGCCGCCATATCTATACCAGTCAACGTGTTCTCTTGTAGGTTACGGCGATCATCACGCATAGCTGAGTCAACTAAGCTACCCGCGTTTGCTGATGCGTAGTCTATAGCTGTTCCCATGCGGTCATTCTGTGCCGCATTAGCCATTCCTTGGTACTGTCCGTACAATGAGTTGGCGTTGTTACCAAAACCACCAGTGTTATTCATCATGGCGTTACCTGAGTTCATCATGTTGGCGCCGTAGCCGCCCATAGTGTTCGCAGTGTTAAGCTGGTAAGCGTTGGGTCCTTGGTATGTATCGCCTGTGTAGGCTCCAGCCTTCAAAACGTCACCTAAAGCACTTTCACCGCCCTCTAAGTTACTATCGACGTAAGGTTTATACTGGTTAAAAGAAGCCATGTTAGCCGCATTAGCTGCGTTAGCCGCCTTGCTTGCTTTTTTTGCACCATAAATCCCAACGCCCGCGCCAATTAATGCGCCTCCTATAGCAAATGCCATATAATTATTTCCTACTCTTTATCTGTATCTAGTGTTTGTTTATTGAGGAATTTCTTCAGCCCTTTTAGGTCTGGCTCCTCTAGTCCCATAGCTTCATAGCTGGGGCTGAGGACTTCATCCTCAATTGCATCTAAATCGTCTTCTGTGGTGTGCTTGGTAAGGTGTACGCAGACTAATGTTGTATCTTCTTCTATGTAGAATGAGCGTTTCTCGCCTGCTGGAGACACAAATGTCAGTGGTCCTTTTAAACGTCTTTTACCACCATCTTCAGATACAACTAAAATCGTGCCCTGCATTAAGAACGTAAGGTGGGCTTTCTTGTGTAGAGCACCAGCCACTACCATGCCTTTAGGCATAAATATCTGACGTCCGTAAGCACAGCACCCATAGTCTTTATCCATCGGGGTAAAGAAGTGCTCAAGCGGCATTAAGTCCGCGCCATCTTCTACTTCACCAGTCTCTATACCGTTCAGAAGTAACTCCTGTAGCATCATTATAGATGTTCTGGTTTTAAGGTTCTCTTTAAGTTTTAACATGTGGTTGAACTGCCTTGTACCTTTGGTGGGGTTTAAACGGCAACCCACGCTGACCCATTGTAGACAACGAGTTTGGTGACGCCTGAGCCGATGGGCTCCCAAGGTGCGATAGCAAAGCGAACCATCCCTTTTCTTGGGTTAGTGGGCTCTCTGTCGGTTACTTGGATACTAGCATCTGCAATTGATCTTATAGATGCTTCTAGCTCGCGTAGTTCCTCTTGGACGTAGTTTGGGAGAAACTCTGGAGCTAGAGTAGGTGCTTGGCGTCTAGCGTATGTAGACACCAGCATGTTGATTTTGTCTGAGATTGCCATAGTAATAGTTACCTCCGACCTGTGACTGTTATGTCTAGGTCCATACCTGTGAACGAGAAGTCCTTGTCGGCAGTAGCTGTCATTTTGTACGACAGGTAACGACCCGACATTCTAGTATCCACCTTGTAACCATTGAGGCTATCAAAAGTTACTTCAGAACCATAGTTCGGGGTGGCATGGGGTATCTCCGCCGCACCAAAGGTGAACTTAAAGTCCCCATCGGAGCTGTTTGTGGAAATCTGGGGGGTAATCCGAGAAATGACTTTGTAGCCACTTAAAGGTATACCAGACTCATCTAAATCTAAACCCACGCGCTCAAGGAAGAACGGTTGAGATACCGAAGTGTCCAAAGATTGCGCTAGAGTACCTCTTTCAAGTAGGTCAATTCCGTATACTTTACTGTTAGATACGCCACCCCCAGATAATGACACAACAAGAGGTGTCCTAGTGAATGGGCTTTCTTGGTCGTGGTAAGACCCACCAAAGTTAGCGTATGACTGGGTTGCCCCAGAGTATGCAAAGACTGAGTTGACGTTTCCTTCAGTGCCAGAAACTACGTTTGGCATATCTTGGAATGTCCAGATGTCCTCGTTGTAGTTGTAGACAGCCGCTCGGTTACAGGCAGTCCCATCGGGGAACACAGCCATGTCATCGCCAGTGTGGTAGCAGAAATAAAGCTCTTCTAAGATACCGTTGTGTAGAACAAAACACTGGTCTGCCTTGCTGTTGTCGATGCCAGAGAAGATGTAGTCTCGGACACGTCCATCACATATAGACTGGCGGGTGTTGCCATCGGTCACGTAGATGTCATCTCTATCGAAGACATAGTGCTTACCTTCAATCTCTTTAATGCAATTCTGGTTAATTACCCCAGCGTCATCAAACAATTTGCGGAAATTAAAGATAAATGTACCGCCGACAAACTCCATCATCCACACTTGGTCTTGTGAATACACAAGGAAGTTAGAGCCTAAAGTAGCTCCGTCAACTATGGGCGTCTTCATCTGTACGAGGTCGTTGAAACCAGCGGAGTTCGTTAGGTCACTCGCGTCCCAAGTAGATGGGATGCTGTTAGCCAACACTGGGTCACTAAATCGGACACGGTTAGGGAAAGCAGTGCTGCCTTCGACTGTACCAAGGGCAAGCAAAAAGTCACCGTATGATCTCATGGATGTCGCTCTTAAATTAGAAGGCCAGTTGGTCAGTGCAGTGAAGTTGTTTGCGCTGGGCGTCCTGTGTACTGGAATTGTGTCAAGCCTGTTGACGTACTGTACGTCTGCAAGGATTGTTGCCGTCACTGGGTTTGCTGAGGCACTTAGGGAGCTGTTGAACTTCTGAGACAAAGAACCGTTAGTCATCTCAAAGATGTCAAAGGTGTTATCTACCACCAGAACAGTATCAAACCCAGACTGCGCGGCAATGCCGAACGTGAACTTAGGTGTTATGGACAGGTTTCCTGAGATGCTTCTAAAGATAGGGCCTCGGGTTACTTTGCCCTCGTGAAAGCGGATGTTCTTGGCTCGTGTGTAAGCGTTGATGGGAAGGCTGTATGGGTCAATGTCTGTAATGACACCTACAGTTCCCAGCCCACGGATTGGGAGGTTTGGCATGGGCTATAGGTTCCTTATGTTAAGATGGTGGTGCGTAGACAATTACGTTGAAGTTTTCATCAGATGTGCCACCGCTAGATATTACTCTTGTGTCAACCTTGAAACTTGATGTGCCTTGCGTGTTTACAGACTGTGTTCTTGAAATATCACCAGACGCACACTGGCAGAAAACCATGTAGTCAACAGTGCTTCTAGTGTCTGTAAATGTAAACGTATAGTTACCTTGGCTAGTCCTAACCATACCTGAAAACCCTGAGTTAAACGTTGTACCTAAAGTGCTGGTTGTGGCGTTGCTTACTCTAGCATATGCAATTATTTCTAAGGTTAGGGTAGGCGATGGGACGACTACTGAAGTCACACCAGTTACGTGTCCGTAGGTATCTAAAGTGACATCTTGTATAAAGGTGCTGCCACTGTTGTTTACAGATGCCTGACTAGAAGTGTCCGCGTGAGTGACAGTGGGGGCCCCAGACGTACCACCTCCAGCTAAACCAGCACCAGCAGTAACTCCAGTTATCTTGGTGTTCAACTGTGTCTGTAGGGCGCTGGTCACGCCGTCTACATGGTTTATCTCTGCTGTAGTCGCAGTAACGCCATCCATCTTGTTGAGCTCGGCTACTGTAGACGTAATGCCAGTTAGGGTGTTCAGTTCGGCTGTGGTGGCTGTTAGGCCGTCAGTCTTATTGAGCTCGGCTTGAGTGGCTGTGATTGCCCCAGTGATGTTGGGCAGGGTAGACTTCACTGTGCTCTTGATTAGGCGGATGTGATCGTCAGCCTGCGCTACGCCGTCTGTAGAGGCGGGGTTTGAGGTGACTAGGGAGTTAATGTAGGTTCCAGTTTCGAGTGCCATAATGGGGGCTTTCTGTAATGCGTTTGGTGGAAGAAGGGGGCTGTTTGTGTCTGTTGGGGACTCTTGTGTCGAAGGCCGAACAACAACAACAACAAGAACAACCTTTAGCCTTCTTTTTTGAATCAGTGTTATTCTTGCGAGTACGGGGGGTCAAATTCGCTGCCGTACCCATAAAAACTATTGATCCTATGCTAACCCACTGTAATCGCTGTATAAACATGAGAGGAGATAAAGCTTCCCCTGTGTTCTGGTGTAATAAACATGCGCTGCTGATCGTATGACATTAGCCATTAGAGAAATTTGTCAGGATGGCCTTTTTAATCTTTTTGCAGGGATTGGGACATGAGACAACTATTGCATCTTCAGCAACTCTTTGAATTCATCGGATCCGACACGAGACGCCTTTGCCAGTCTGGCAAACAAACGACCCACTAGGATTGACAGTAGAAACAATAGACAACCAGAGACAGCAAGCGTTGCATATGTCGTCATAAGTCACACCAAAGCTCGCTGTGGCACCACGGGCAGGCCTTATGCGCTTCATAGGACAACTCAGACCTATTATACCCAATGTCTTTGAGCTCTGGACTTGAGCGCATCTTGAGTTGATCAGCGGACCGATTAGCAAGACAATGGTATTCCCAAGCCGCGAGGTACAATACAACAGTCTTGAGACATCTAACAGTTAGTCTTAATATTCTAATAGTCATCCTTAGCCATCCTTGCCTGGTTCTTCTTTGCTTTTGTTTGCGGAGGTGGTTGTACTCAGACCATCCTAGACCTTTAGCTGGCTTAAGTAGGGCCAACAGGAGCTACATCAGCACACAAGGGAAGCTGTGTTGGCTGGTGCTCTACTGAAGGCCCAAACGCCAGCAACTGCTTCAACAGTTCTAGCGTATCTCTTGTGTCCACCAGCCGCATCGTCGGGCAGATGTCATGTTTCTTCTCTATGATGGTTCATAAGTACTTTTGGTTGGCGCAAGCTGTTGACAGGGGACCAGCCGTCGGCTAATAATAGTGGCAATGGAGGCGCTCAGTGCTTCTATCGACTGCAATTAGGGAGACTGTAACTCTCTCGGGGAGACCCACGTCTGGTTCGATTTCAGTGTCGCCTGCTACTCTTCCATTTAATGTAATTTTTTGTTAGCTGTTTAATGAAAACAGAGGCTTTAATTATGATTCATCAACTTATCACGCAAACTCATATAAATGATTTTCAGCGAGACGGTGTTGTCATGATTAAAGGATTATTTGCTGATTATGTGGATCTTATTCGATCAGGTATTGCGCGAAACATGTTTGAACCAGGACCATACTCTGCTGAAAATTTAAATAAAGGTGATGAAGGACGTTTTTTTGATGATTATTGTAATTGGAATCGAATTTCTGAATTTGAGGATGTAATTAGAAATTCACCTGCAGCACATGTTGCAGCAAATTTGATGAAATCAAAACAGGTACAGCTTTTTCATGATCATGTTTTAGTTAAGGAACCTGGAACGTCAAAAGTTACACCTTGGCACCAAGATGCACCATATTATTTTGTAGATGGAATTCAAAATGTAAGCCTTTGGTCACCAGTAGATCCAGTTAAAAATGCCAGTTTGCGATGTGTTGCAGGAAGTCATTTGTGGAAAAAGCCTGTTTTGCCTACTCGCTGGCTATCTGAAACCAATTTCTATCCTGACAATGAAAAATACATGCCCGTGCCTGATCCTGATAATGAAGATATGAATATTAAGGAATGGGAAATGGAGCCAGGTGATGCAGTAGCATTTAATTATGGGATTTTACATGGTGCTCGCGGCAACAGTACTAATGTGCGAAGGCGTGCGTTCTCGCTACGTTTGTTCGGAGACGATGCACGTTATGTAGAGCGGCCTGGCCCAACATCACCACCATTTCCAGGTCATGATATGCAGGCTGGCGATAAGTTACGTACTGATTGGTTTCCAGTAATCTATAGTAACTAATAATTTTTGAAATCAATAAAAATACTCAGGTTGAGATTGTTTAACAACATTAGGTATATACTTTAGTATATTGATAAGTAATTATTTTTTTTTACGTTCAGACTTTTCAACTAATCCAGATTTGCCTTCTCTTCGTTCTAGCTCTTGTAGTACTGAATCAAATTTTACATCGGATACTGAAAGCATTACGAACAAATGAAACAACACATCTGCTGCCTCTTCAGTCAAGTTTTGCTTATCGCCTTTGACGGCTGCAATTATTGCCTCAATAGCTTCTTCCCCAAATTTTTCAGCGCATTTTTCAGGACCACGTTTAAATAGTTTTGCTGCGTAAGATTTTTTATCATCTTCGCCTTTACGGCTTTCAATAGTACGGGCAAGTCGGGTTAGTACATTTGGCATTTTAAAGTCTCACTGCTACGCCTGCGTTTTGCATGTGCGTTTTTGCTTGTTTAATCGTAAAATCTCCAAAGTGAAAGATTGAAGCTGCTAATACTGCGGATGCGCCACCTTTTGTTACACCCTCTACAAGATGATCTAAACTTCCTACACCACCTGATGCAATTACAGGAATGTTCACTGCATCACTGATAGCACGAGTTAATGGTATGTTATAACCATCCCGTGTGCCATCACGATCCATAGATGTAAGTAAAATTTCACCAGCTCCTTTAGAAGCGACGAGTTTTGCAAATTTTACTGCATCAATTCCAGTACTTTTACGCCCACCATGAGTGAAAATTTCCCATTTTCCAGGGCTTACTGTTTTTGCATCAATAGCAACAACTATGCATTGTGATCCAAATCTGTTAGCGCTTTGTGCTATTACATCAGGATTGGCTACCGCTGCTGAATTAAAGCTAACTTTGTCTGCACCAGCTAATAGTAAATTCCGTACATCATTAGGGACACGTACACCGCCCCCAATTGTAAGTGGCATAAAGCATTGCTCTGCAGTGCGTCTTGCAACATCAAACATAGTACCACGGTTTTCAAGAGTTGCGGCAATATCAAGGAAGCATAATTCGTCTGCTCCAGCATTATCATATGCTTTTGCACTTTCGACGGGATCACCTGCATCAATTAGGTCAACAAAGTTTACGCCTTTAACAACACGTCCATCTTTGACATCTAAACATGGAATAATTCTAGTCTTTAACATTTTTATAAGATACTCCGCCTTTGACTGAGGGCAAAGGTATAAATTTTAAAATACTTAAATTGTAGGGTCTTATTAAATTGATAAACATTTATTATCCGCCAACAACTTTAGTTTAAAAATAAAAATTATTTTATGACTTTAAATTTATGACTTTAATAGTGCTGCAGCTTCGGGAACATTTATTATGCCATCATATAAAGCACGACCAGAAATTGCACCATTTAATGGTGCATTGCACGCCTTTAATGCGCGCAAGTCATCCATAGATGAAACACCACCTGATGCAATTACAGGTATGCTTACTGCATTGGCTAATGCTGCCGTGGCTTCTATATTGGGGCCTTGCATAGCCCCATCACGATTAATATCTGTATATATGATTGCAGCTACGCCCACGTCTTCAAATTGAAGAGCTAATTGAGTAATTTCAACGTTGGTTTCTTTAGCCCAACCTCGAGTGGCAACCATGCCATTGCGTGCATCAATACCGACAGCAACATGTCCTGGAAATTTGCGTGCTGCTTCCCTCACTAATTCAGGGTTTTCAACTGCAATTGTACCTAATATTACGCGAGATAAGCCCTTTTCTAACCAATTCTCAATTGTCGCTAAATCTCGTATTCCACCACCAAGTTGTACTGGCACTTTGACTGTTTTCAAAATTTCTTGAACAGGAACTGCATTTATAGGAATACCAGCAAACGCTCCATTTAAGTCAACAAGATGTAACCATTCACACCCATCAGCTGCAAATGATGCGGCTTGAGCAGCGGGATTGTCATTAAAAACAGTTTCTTGTTCCATTCTTCCTTTATAGAGCCGAACACATTTTCCATTTTTGAGGTCGATAGCGGGATAAAGAATCATAGTTAATTTCCAAAATAGTAACTTTAAATCGATTTACCTTGATAATGCATAAATTGCAAAGATATCAGAAGGCCAAGTTAAACAAACTATATTAAATTATTCGAAATTAAATTTGAAAAATTTAAGGTTTCCAGCTTAAAAAATTACTTATTAAGCGTAAGCCTGTTGATTGGCTTTTTTCTGGATGAAACTGTGTTCCAATTATATTTTCACGAGCAACTGCTGCTGTAATTTTGCCACCATAATCTACTGTTGCTAACAGATCAGCATTAATTGCAGGTTTCAATTGATAGGAATGAACAAAATATGCATGATCATTTTCTTTTATTCCATTAAATACTGGGTGCTTAGTGGTTAAATTTAGATTATTCCAACCCATATGTGGAATTTTTAATTTTTTATCATTTGGTGATATTAATTTAACATCACCTTTTATCCAGTCAAAACCATCATGATCCCCATGTTCTAATCCACGGGTAGCCATCATCTGCATTCCAACACAAATCCCCATAAAAGGTTTGCCAGATTTTACATGTTCTTCAATTGCCCCAAAAAGACCATCAATGGCGCCAAGCTCGCGGCGACAGTCTGCGAATGCACCAACCCCAGGTAAAACTAAGTGATCAGCTTTGCGCACAATATTTGGATCACTGGATACAATTACTTGCCCCACTCCCAGCTCATCTGACATTCGCTGAAAGCTTTTTTCTGCAGATCTTAGGTTGCCAGAATTGTAATCAACAATAATTGTACTCATTCAATAAGAGTACCTTTAGTTGATGGAATATCGTTTGCTTTACGAGGGTCTGTCTCTATGGCCATACGCAATGCTTGTGCAACAGATTTAAAGGTAGCCTCAACCATGTGGTGGCTGTTAAATCCATCTAGGCCGCATACATTTAATGTAATTCCACCTTGAACAGCAAAAGCTGTGAAGAACTCACGCACCAGTTCAGTATCGAAAGAGCCAATTTTTGCTGAGGGAATTTCCAGATTCCAAACTAGATATGGGCGCCCAGATAAATCTAAAGCTGTCCGCACCAACGCATCATCCATAGCTAAAAGACTGGATCCATAGCGTCTAATTCCGCGTTTATCTCCAATTGCTTGAGATAATGCCTTTCCTATAGCGATACCAACGTCTTCTACTGTGTGGTGATCATCAATGTGTGTATCGCCCTCTGCTCGCACAGTAATATCTATCAAAGAGTGGCGAGACAATTGGTCTAACATATGGTCAAAAAAACCAATACCAGTTTTGTTATCGTATTTTCCTGTACCATCAAGGTTGATGGTTGTGGAAATCTTTGTTTCCGCCGTGTTGCGGTTAATATTTGCTGTACGCATCACACTATTTCCTTTGTGTTGATGTTTTGCTTATATAAGGGCTTTCAGTTTGTTGAAAGCCTAGAATTTTAACCAATTATTTCTGTGACCTATGATTCAATCAAAACGGCTAGGCGAATATGCATCTATTTTGATATTACTAGGTCTATCTAATACTATATCTCGAACTATTTGCCCAATTTTGGGACCCATAGTCAGTCCTAAATGTTGAGACCCGAATGCAAAAACAATTGAAGTATCTTTAGGGCTACGCCCAATCATTGGAAGACTGTCAGGTAGGGTCGGGCGTGTGCCTTGCCAAGTAGTTTCACCCTCGTGTTCAATATTTGGATATAAACGATATAAAAATTGACGCAGATTATCAATTGCCTTTTGATTTGGCGGCATATCAAGGGGTGCGTACTCGGATTGGCCAGCGCATCTCAAAAAACCATCCATAGGTGTTAAGCCAAAACGTTTATCCACGATTAAATAAGTATTTGGAGGCATGATTGATGAGTTCTTTAATGATAAGTGATATCCTCGTTCAGCTTGCAATGGAACATTGTGGCCTAAAGCAGATGCTAATTCTTTCGACCATGCTCCAGTAGCCAAAACAATACTGTTGGCAGTTAATTTTTTCCCATCTTTTAGCATTACTGTACTCTGACCAAGTTTTACAACTTCACCAGCATGAATAGTGCCTCCATTTTTTTGAAAATGTAATGCTAATGCTGCTACATAGGCAGATGGGTTAGTTATCCAGCCGTGGTTATTGTATGCGATACCAAATTTATATAATTTTGAGATGTGTGGGTCACGCTCTAAAAGATTTGTTCGTGATAATTCAGTCCATGTAATGCCTAAATCCGCACGTGTTTGGTTAGCGAATCTATCTGAAGTAAATTGTCGCTTATGTCTGTATAAAAATGTTAAATCACCACTAGTAATATAACGATCAGCTTTGGTCCCTTTGGCTAATTGAGTATGTCTTTCCACTGTATCATATAATAATTCGTTTAAAGCATTTATAATTGGACGTGATTTGGGGCGTGTACCATTCATGACAAACCCTAATGCCCAGGGTGCAAATTTAATTAAATAGGACCATTTTAGATAGACAGGGCTATTTGGTGAAAACATAATTTGTGGGATCATTTTTAGCATTGAGGGGTTAGCTATTGGCATCACGCCCTCACGAGCCAATATTCCAGCATTTCCAAATGAAGTTTGGCTCGGATCCCCTGCAGGTACACGATCTATTAATGTAACTGCTGCCCCGGAACGGCGTAATTCCTCTGCGCAACTAATTCCAGTAATGCCTGCGCCAATAACTATAACTTTTTGTTTCATGAAATTACGTTTTAGAAAAAGTAAAATGAAGTCAAACACTAATGTAATTTAATAATATTTTTGTATTGTCATAAACTCTAAATTCTATCATCGTCTTTAAAACAGGAGTTCATTTTGGTCGATACTGCAAACAAATTTTCCTTATGGGCTATTGAAATTTTTGTTGCCTCAGTTGAGGAAGGCTCAATCTCTGCCGCAGCTAAAAGGCTAAACTCTAGTAATTCAACTATATCCCAACAATTAACCAATCTTGAAGCGGCTTTAGGTAGCGAATTATTGGATAGATCTACTCGACCAATGAAACTTATGCCCACAGGGCAGTTATTTTTACATCGTGCTCGCGCAATCCTTTCCGAAGTTATGCAAGCTAAATCAGAATTGGCGCAATTTGATCACAGCCAAATGGTTCGTTTGCGCTTAGGAGTAATAGATGATTTTGATGCTGACGTAACGCCTAGCTTGATGAAAAATTTAGCAAAACGTATGAAAAATTGTCAGTTTTTGTTACAAAGTGGCCAAAGTTATGCATTATCAGAAGAGTTACATGCACGAACTTTAGATATGGTTATTTGTGCTGATTTAGAGCGGGCACCTGACTGGATGGAGGTTCACCCAGTTTTGACAGAGCCATTTGTTGTGGCTGCTGCTAAAGGAACTATTGATCATAACAGTGATATTCAAAAGCAACTTTTTGATCTACCCTTTATTCATTATTCATCTAGAACTGTAATGGGCCGACAAATAGAAAGTCATTTAACGCGCCAAGGTATCCGACTACCTAACCAATTTGAATTTAATAATTATCATGCCATACTTTCTATGGTTGCGGATAAAACTGGCTGGACAATTACTACGCCATTAGGTTTTTTGCGTGCTCAGAGGTTTCAAGAAAATGTTGAATTAATACAATTACCATTCGAACCGATGTCACGAACTATATCTTTGATTGCAAGAAAAGATGCGATGGTTAAAATGCCAAAAGATGTTGCAGAAATTTTGCGCCCAATTATTCAAGACCAAGTTGTAACGCCACTTGTAATTGAAATGGATTGGTTAAAAAATAGCTTTCGCTCGCTTGGGTAAATTGCGTTTTCATCTAATACTTCAATAACCTTTAATAGATTCTGACATAAAATTTTTATACAGCGTTCTTAAAAAAAGTTTCAAACTGATCTGCTACCATACTTGCATCAATTTCTTCCATAAGTGTTTCACGAGCTGTTCTCAAAACTTCATCATCGATTACTCCAATCCCACGTGCATCGATTAAATCTCTAATATATGTGGAGGAAAACTCTGGATGCGGTTGCATTGTAAATGCTTTCTTCCCATATGTAAGAATAGCATTTTTACAGTAATCGTTTCCTGAGATACCTGTTGCACAAGCAGGTGCAGTAATGACTTGATCTTGATGATATGCATTTAATGTAACCTTAGAACCATCTTTATTTTGATAAGTTTGACGTCCAACTATCCACCCACCTTTAAACTTTTCAACATGTCCACCTAAAGCCTGGGCTATGATTTGATGACCAAAACACACTCCAACTATCGGTACATTGGCATCATAGCTCTCACGAATAAAATCTTCTAATGGTGGTATCCAATTATGCTTTTCATAAGCGCCATGCCTTGATCCTGTCACTAACCAACCATCACAAGCATCAACACTTTTAGGAAAGGTATTATCTATGACTTTAAATACTTTAAACTCAAAGCCACGTCCGTGCAAAAGGACCTCAAAATTATCAGGATAATCGCCATGTTTAGGGACAAGTGCGTCTGCTGCAATACCCGCTTGAAGAATGCCTATTTTCATTTTTTTACCTGTTTTAAAGCTGTATTCATTAAAGTTTTCTTACGATTCTGAAGATTCCAGATAGGGTGTGCAACCTCATCCTTATTTACCAATAAGTATCTTTTAAAAACAACAAAATAATCACTAAAATAATTATTATTATTATATTCTAAAAATTTATTTTTTTGATTATTAAACGTAGCAGGTAAATTATACCATGGTATATTTGGATGTGCATGGTGTACTGCGTGAAAGTTATTATTTAAAAATAGAATTAATAGTGGACCTCTATCTTGTACAATAACAGAACGGCCTTGTGATAACTTATGTGCTCTATACTCGATGTGTGTAATGGTGCAAAAAAATAGTTGATCAGAATTTAGTAACTATTTTCCAACACTTTGACGCGCAATAGCACTATCACGATCATTAACACCTAGTAATTTGGCAATTAAGCGCATCAAACTGCTTTCTTCTTTGTGGCGTTCCCCATCTGCTAATACAATTTCCCAAAAGTCACGGATGACAGATTGACGGTCTTCATAAGGCACCGAATCTTTTATTAATCGTGTGAATCTGACTGTATCTGGGGCCTTACTTTCTAATTCTTCCGCCTCTATGCGTAATGCCTCTGCTTTGTCTAAAGCTAAATTATAGCGAAATTGTAGCATTTTGTTGATTAATATTTTTTCACCAGCATCATAATCTTCATCAGAACGTGCTAAGCGGACTAATAAAGCAGCCATAGCGAGGCTCGCATCCTCCATACGTAATGTAGGGGGAGCAGTAGATTTGAAAGCGTTGAGTATATCTTTAAGCATTTAGTAACTTTAAGTTCAGATAACGATCTGTGCAAGGGCTTCTCTTATGTAAAACTTCCAAAAGTATGTTTTTTAATGAATAATAGCGCCAGTAAATCTTAAAAAAGTTATACCAACCTGCTTTGCTCTAATGCAGCTCTTACAAAGTCTCGGAATAATGGGTGTGGTGCAAATGGTTTGGATTTTAGCTCTGGGTGATATTGCACACCAATATACCATGGATGATTAGTGACTTCGACAATTTCAGGTAACTTACCGTCAGGAGACATTCCGGAAAAAATTAATCCACAATCTTCTAATCTTTTACGATACTCTACGTCGACTTCATAGCGATGGCGATGACGTTCTGAAATTGTAGTTTCACCATAAATTCCTGCCACCTTTGAACCCTCTAAAAGTGTTGCATCATATGCGCCCAAGCGCATTGTCCCGCCTTTGTCATCATTGACTGCACGTTCAATCGTACGATTACCTTCAACCCATTCTTTTAAATGATACACAACTGGTTCAAATCGCTTTTTACCTACTTCATGATCAAATTCTTCAGAACCAGCATTCTCTATTTTTGCTAAATTTCGTGCGGCTTCAATAACAGCCATTTGCATGCCTAAACATATACCCAAATATGGTATTTTATTTTCACGAGCATATTTTGCTGCTTTGATTTTGCCTTCGGTCCCACGCTCACCAAAGCCGCCTGGAACTAAAATTGCGTGAAAGCCTGATAAAGTTGATGCAACGTCATCTAATTTATCAAAAATTTCAGCATCAATCCACTGTAACTTAACCTTAACACGATTGAACATTCCACCATGTGTTAGTGCCTCAGAAATGGATTTATATGCATCTTCGAGTTGTGTATATTTTCCAACAACAGCAACTTTTACTTCTCCATCTGGCTTATGTATCCGATCCGATACATCTTCCCATATTGTAAGATCTGGCTTCGGTGCAATATCAGTTAAACCAAATGCCTCTAAAACGGCCCTATCCATACCTGCGTGGTGATATGCTAGTGGTGCATCATAAATCGTTTCCAAATCATATGCTGGAATTACTGCATCTGGTCGTACATTACAAAATAGTGCTAACTTTGCTTTTTCTTTTTCTGGAATCTCTTTATCTGAGCGGCACACTAAAATATCGGGTGCTATTCCTATGGAACGTAATTCTTTTACTGAGTGCTGTGTTGGCTTAGTCTTTAATTCGCCTGACGTGCCAAGATAAGGTAATAATGTAAGATGCATAAATATACATTGTCCGCGCGGCTTATCTTGAGAAAATTGACGGATAGATTCGAAAAAGGGCAGCCCTTCAATATCTCCAACTGTGCCACCAATTTCACAGAGCATAAAATCAACTTCAGCATCTCCAATTTCTATGAATTCTTTTATTTCGTTTGTTACATGGGGAATTACCTGAATTGTTTTACCTAAATAATCACCACGGCGCTCTTTTTCTAAAACGGTAGTGTAAACTCGGCCAGATGATATTGAGTCAGTTTGACGCGCGGCAACACCAGTAAAGCGTTCATAATGTCCTAAGTCTAAATCAGTTTCGGCACCGTCGTCAGTTACAAAAACTTCACCATGTTCAAATGGAGACATAGTACCGGGATCAACGTTCAAATATGGATCTAGCTTACGGAGGCGTACTGAATAGCCGCGGGCCTGTAACAAAGCACCTAAGGCAGCTGAAGCTAATCCCTTACCTAAAGAGGAAACTACACCGCCTGTAATGAAAATATAACGCGCCATAAAGTTGTAAGCTCCCGTGATTTTTACAATATATTTGATGAATTACAGTATAAAAAAACGCTGTACTCACGGGATTTGACGTATATGAGTTTCTTACGATTCTGGCAAGGATAAAGACCTACATTATCCAGATTATCTTATCCAATTTATGGATATTGTTATTTTATAAAGTTAACTGCCCTTGTTTCTGAAAATTAATATTAAACAAAAAACGCCTAACAACATGTGGCACAAGGCGTCAAATAATGTATGTTTAAATATTATTCAGCTTTTGGTGGTAATGCCGGTTCATCTGATGATGATGGCGGCAGTAGATTTCCGTCAAGCGCTTTGGGCAATTCTATGGTGGGTGCTTCAGATGACGTAAATCCATCTATAACCGAACTTCCACCAGCATTTCGCGCTGCAATAATAGTTAAAGTTATTGAAGTTATCAAAAATGCTACTGCAATAATCCATGTTACTTTAGCTAGCGGGGCTGCTTTTGGCCGCCCACCGCCTCCATTACCGCCGCCGCCGCCGCCAATACCTAAACCGCCGCCTTCAGAGCGTTGTAATAAAACAATACCAATCAAAGTGACTGATAATATCAAATGAATAACAAGTACGACGTTTTGCATGACTATAGCCTATTGTGTGCGAATTAACTTTCCGCTTTTTAGGGCAAAGGGCTAAGGCTGTCGATGGGTTATTTTAGGTTCATGGTAACAACCTCATTCTACTATTATGAATGTCGCGACAAATTGGGTGTTTCAAGCTGGGATTTGGCTCTATATAGTAAGGTAGGGATTCTAAAAAAAGAAAGAGAACCTTATGGCTAACGTCGTTGTCGTTGGAGCCCAGTGGGGTGACGAAGGTAAAGGTAAAATTGTTGATTGGCTTTCTGAGCGTGCTGATGTGATTGCACGTTTCCAAGGTGGGCATAATGCTGGCCACACGTTAGTTATTGACGGTAAAGTTTATAAATTGCATGCATTGCCATCTGGTGTAGTACGCGGCGGCAAGTTGTCAGTGATTGGTAATGGTGTAGTCCTTGACCCCTGGCATTTGTTAAAAGAAATTGAGACAATAAAATCTCAAGGTGTTGAAATTAACCCTGAAAACCTTATGATTTCAGAAAATACGCCGCTTATATTGCCATTACATGGTGAATTAGATCGTCTTCGTGAAGATGCTGCCAGTAAGGGCACTAAAATTGGGACTACTGGCCGTGGAATTGGTCCAGCATATGAAGATAAAGTTGGCCGCCGGTCTGTTCGTGTTGCCGATTTAGCAGATTTGGCAACCTTAGAGGCGCGAGTTGATCGTGCGCTACAGCATCATAACCCGCTTCGTAAAGGGTTGGGTTTTGAAGAAATTAATCGTGATGAATTACTATTAAAGCTACAAGAGATTGCTCCGAAAATATTACCTTATGCAGCACCTGTTTGGAAGGTTTTAAACGAAAAGCGCAAAGCAGGAAAACGTATTCTGTTTGAAGGAGCTCAAGGGGCACTATTAGATATAGATTTTGGTACATATCCATTTGTAACCTCTTCAAATGTTATAGCCGGTCAAGCTGCCACAGGCGTTGGCCTTGGGCCAACTGCTATTGATTATGTTCTTGGAATTGTTAAAGCCTATACTACACGAGTAGGTGAGGGACCCTTTCCATCAGAATTACATGATGATAACGGCCAGAGATTAGGTGAGCGTGGCCATGAATTTGGAACTACAACTGGTCGTAAGAGGCGGTGCGGTTGGTTTGATGCGGCTTTATTGCGTCAAACCTGTGCAACTTCAGGGATCACTGGAATTTGTTTGACTAAATTAGATGTTCTTGATGGTTTTGAGACATTAAAAATTTGTGTGGCCTATGATTTAGATGGAAAGCGTCTAGATTATCTGCCAACAGCCGCAGACCAGCAAGCGCGATGTGTGCCCATTTATGAAAATATACCTGGTTGGTCTGAAAGTACTGAAGGCGCTAGATCATGGAATGATTTACCCGCTGCAGCAATTAAATACGTAAGACGTGTTGAAGAGCTAATAGATTGCCCCGTTGCATTGGTTTCAACAAGCCCAGAACGTGAAGACACGATTTTGGTTACAGACCCGTTTTCAGATTGATGACCTTATCTTATAAAGCGCGCCGCCGCCTGTCTTTGATTATTTTGTTAATTGGATTACCTGTGTATATTATGGTATGCGTAATATTAACAAATCTATTGCCACGTCCTAATATGATATTAGAATTTATTATTTATGTTGTTTTAGGCATAATTTGGATTTTTCCTTTTAAAAAGATATTTTTAGGTGTTGGCCAGTCTGACCCGAACATTGATAAAAAAATTGATAAATAAAAAGATATAATCATGACACAATATAACCAGTTTTTTACAACAGATGGTGTAAATTTAATTGGTGGTGGAAAGGTATATCCAGACCAATTACAAGATATTCACAATAGTCAATTGCGTCTGTATTGTGCTGACGCTGGTATGATACATGCAACAGCAGCCGGCCTAAATATTTCAGGTGTTATTGGCGATCTTGATACCGTAGGGCCGCTAAAGGATGCTCCATTTCCAGTTGAACATGACTTGGATCAAACTACCACTGACTTAGAAAAGTCTTTAAATTTGATACAAGCTAAATACATTATTTGTTATGGATTTTTAGGCGACCGAATGGATCATTCTTTAGCGGCGTTTAATGCTATTTCAAAGTCTAAGCAGCCAGTATTTTTAATTGGAGAAAAAGATGTTTGTGTACTTTGCCCAAGGCACCTGACGTTAACTTTACCCCTGAATACAAGGTTTTCTTTATTTCCAATGTCACCTACTTCTGCGTGCTCGGTTGGACTAAAGTGGAATGTTGATGGAATAAATATGGCCCCATATGGTACGGTATCCACATCCAATGAAACTATTGAAAATAAAGTTGAAGTTTGGATTAAAAGGGGAATAGCTTTAGTTATATTTCCCAATGCCGTGTTGCCTGAAGTTATAAATCAGTGGCCTGATTAACACTCTGGTAAATTAACTGCTAAACCACCAAGTGAAGTTTCTTTATATTTCGAATTCATGTCTAATCCTGTTTGGCGCATAGTTTCAATGCAAGCATCTAATGAAACTAAATGTTTACCGTCTCCCCGTAATGATAATGAGGCTGCCGAAACAGCTTTAATTGCCCCCAAGCCATTACGCTCAATACATGGTGCCTGAACTAATCCTTTAATAGGATCGCAAGTCATACCTAGGTGGTGTTCTAGGGCAATTTCAGCAGCATTTTCAGTCTGCTCAGCTGTACCGCCTAAAACAGCACACAAACCTGCAGCGGCCATTGCTGCTGCGGAGCCTACTTCGCCTTGGCACCCAACTTCTGCACCTGAAATTGAAGCATTTGTCTTTATTAAACCTCCAATTGCAGCGGCAGTTAATAGAAAATCTGGTATCTTAGATATTGATGCTGCGGGCACGTGATCAAGATAATATCTCAGTGTGGCTGGTATTACTCCAGCGGCACCATTTGTTGGGGCTGTTACTACTTGTGCACCAGCTGCGTTTTGTTCATTTACTGCCATTGCATAACAAGACATCCAATCATTTATGATATGAGGAGGCGCTATATTACGGCTTTGTTCTCTACGAAGTGATTCATGGATGCCTTTGGCCCTGCGCCTTACAAACAAACCACCTGGTAATATGCCATCTTTTTTTAGACCTTCCTCAATACAATTATTCATAACGTCCCAAATTTTGTTAATACCTTTAGAAAGCTCTAACTTCGAGATGTTTGCTAGTTCGTTATCTAATTTTATTTGTGCAATTGATTTGCCACTTTTAGCGCACATCATAAGCATTTCCTCTGCATTTTTGAAAGGAAAGGGAATTAGATTTCCCTGAACTGCAATTGGGGTATCTGAGGCTAATTCAGCTGCAGTTTTGACAAAACCACCACCAACTGAATAATATGTTTCTTGAAAAACTATCGTCCCAATTGAGTTATATGCATAAAAAATCATTCCGTTTGGATGGCCATCTAAAGTTTTGTCAAAGTCAAAGCGAACAGCAGTTTTAGGGTTAAATAAGTATACTGGGTGTCCTCTTGGTTGTATTTTTCCGGATAAATTAATTTCTTCAAGTGCCGCTTGGGCTTTGTTTGCGTCAAAAGTATCAGGTTTAAATCCTACTAAACCCATGATGGTCGCATAATCTGTGTGATGACCTTTGCCAGTAAATGCTAGGGAGCCATGCAGCGATGCACTTAAGCTTTCTGCTTTTATTTCAAATTTTATCAGTTGATCCAAAAAACGACTAGCAGCTACCATTGGCCCCATCGTGTGAGAACTTGAGGGGCCTACGCCGATCTTAAAAATGTCAAATATCGAAAGAAACATACATAGAATCCTATTATTTTTGTCACCCTATATGAATTTGGGTAGAATGGGTTCAAGAAGACGTCATATTTTGGCGATTTTAGACATATTTGAACCTTTCTACGTGCAGAGGGTTTGTAAAAAAAGTATGATATTGGAGAATCTTTCTCAAAAGGTATTTTTTAATGAAACTTGACTTAGCTCCTGCTGAAATCGGAAAATTAACATCTGCTCGACGGGCGCTAGATTTTGTTAAACCAGACATGAAATTAGGTTTAGGAACTGGCTCAACCGCAGCTTGGCTAGTAAAGTTGTTGGCTTATGAGATGCGTGAAAATGGTTTAAAGTTTGATGCGTGTGCTACATCATCCGCAACGACACAGTTAGCAGAGAGTTTAGGAATAAAAATTAATAATATAGATGAATTGGGTCAATTAGATTTAGCTATTGATGGCGCTGATGAATTTGATCAAAACTTTAATTTGATCAAAGGTGGTGGAGCTGCACTACTTCAAGAAAAAATAGTAGAAACAGCAGCAGATCAATTAATAATAATTACGGATGCTTCAAAACAAGTTAAACATCTTGGCGCTTTTGCACTTCCTATTGAGATTGTTAAGTTTGGCAGTGAGACTACTCAGCGCTTAGTTGAACATACTTTAGCTGACCAAGATGTAGATGGGAGAATTGTAACCCGTAGAGGTGGTAAATCCCCTGTTGAAACTGATGAAGGTCATTATATCTTAGATCTTCAATTAGATCGTATTGGTAACCCTAGAGCATTATCAACGGCATTGTTAAATATTGCCGGTGTTGTGGAGACTGGTTTGTTTTTGGACATGACTAATTCAATTATAATGGGGGATTACAATTGGAGGGCTTTAATTAAATCAGACGATAGTCTCAACTGGGTGGAAACGTACTATGATATGTCAATTTTTTCTGATTTTTTAAAAGGAAATAAAAATGAAGTATGATTTTGACCTTTTTGTAATTGGAGCTGGCTCGGGAGGAGTTCGCGCTGGGCGTTTGGCTGCGCAAAATGGTCAGAAAGTAGGCTTGGCTGAAGAATATCGATATGGTGGTACATGCGTAATCAGAGGGTGTGTGCCAAAAAAACTAATGGTGTATGCGTCTGAATTTTCTGAAATATTTAAAGATGCGGCTGGTTATGGTTGGACCATTGGTGAATGTTCATTCGACTGGGCAGCTTTTATGAAGTCAAAAGATAAAGAGATTGATCGACTTGAAAGTATTTATGAAAATATTTTAACAAATAATAAAGTTACACATTTTCGTGCTCGTGCCGTTTTAAAAGATCGTAATACTGTTGAACTTTCAAACGGTAAAAAATTTACATCAAAGCATATTCTTATTGCAACTGGTGGGCATCCGTTTGTTCCAAATATTTTGGGAAGTGAATACGCAATTTCATCAAACGAGGTTTTAAACCTTCCAAAACAGCCCAATCGTGTTCTCGTAATTGGAGGGGGGTACATCGCTTGTGAATTTTCTTGCATTTTAAATGGCATGGGAACAAAAACTCTACAATTTTACCGTGGTGAACAAATCTTACGTGGCTTTGATGTAGAAGTACAAAACTTCGTCGCCGAAGAAATGCGCGAAAAGGGTGTTGATTTGCATGTAGGCAAGGACATTAAAAGTATCGCAAAGGTTGAAACAGGGTTGCTTGTTAAAGATAACCTGAATAATGAATTTATTGTAGATCAAGTTTTGTTTGCCACAGGGCGCATTCCAAGTACTCAAAATTTGGGTTTAGATGCTGTAGGTATTAAAAAAGGCCTTGGAGGCGAAATCATTGTTGATGAGTTTTCTAGAACAAATATAAACAATATTTATGCCATTGGAGACGTTACAAACCGCGTCCAGTTGACGCCAGTTGCAATTGTTGAGGCTACGGCATTTATAGAAACAGTATATAAAGATAATCCAACCAGCCCAGATCATGACTTAATTCCAACGGCTGTATTTACTCAACCTGAAATAGGAACGGTTGGGCTATCTGAGGAAGTGGCGAGAGATTTGGAGGAAATAGAAGTGTATTCAGCTATTTTTCGCCCAATGAAGGTGATTTTAGCTGGTCGAAATGAACGAATGTTAATGAAAATGATTGTGTCAAAGGCATCTCGTAGGGTATTAGGGTGTCATATAGTGGGCCATGCAGCTGCTGAAATGATCCAGTTGGCTGGTGTTGCTCTCAAGATGGGAGCGACAAAAGAAGACTTTGATCGTACAATGGCAATTCACCCTACGGCGGCTGAAGAATTAGTTACAATGAGCGCACCAAAAAGATAGGTATGATTTAATTTTTATGTAAAAGATAATAAGAAAAATCATATTTGAACAAACTGGGAAATAATGTTTTACTTCCTATTTATAATTCAAAGCAATTTACAGGCTTGAAGTTTTGACAAAAAGTGTCAAATAATATTCTGTAAAACACAAATTCTTAGGAGGAATTTGAATATATGGCTGGTAATGGCACAGGAGGCCCTTGGGGCAACGGCGGCGGTAATCGCGGTTCTGGAAATAATGGTGGTGGCGGTGATCGTCCACCTTCAAGCGGTGGTCAAGGCCCCGATTTAGATGATTTGGTGCGTAAAGGCCAAGAGCAATTACGTATTTTAATGGGTGGCAAAGGTGGTGATAATAAAAATGCCTCACCCAATGGTGGTGGATCTGGTATTGGGTTTGGAGGTTTCGGGCTAATCCTCATTGCCATATTTGGCATATGGGTTTTTAATAGTTTTTATAGAGTCGATACCTCTGAGCAGTCAGTCGAGTTGTTTTTTGGTGAATATTACAAAACAGGAAATGAAGGTCTTAATTTTGCCCCATGGCCAGTTGTCACAAAAACAATCTTGCCAGTAACAAGAGAAAACTCTGAAGATATTGGTGTGGGTCGAGGTGCTAGAGCTGATGAAGGCTTAATGCTTACAGGTGACGAAAATATTGTTGATATTGATTTCCAAGTTGTTTGGAATATCACAGATGCGCAACAGTTCTTATTCAACTTACAAGACCCTAAAGAGACAATTCGTGCTGTATCAGAATCTGCAATGCGTGAAATTATTGCCCGCAGTAACTTATCTCCCATTTTGAATAAAGATCGTGGTGCAATTACAATTGAGTTGAAGAAACTAATTCAAGATACATTGGATACATATGGTACAGATAGAAGCGGCAATATCTCTGGTTCTGGTATTAATATTATTCGTGTGAACTTGTTGGGTGCTAACCCACCACGTGAAGTTATTGATGCTTTCCGTGAAGTTCAGGCTGCTGAACAAACTCGAGACACTTTAGAAAAACAAGCAGATGCTTATTCCAATCGAGTTGTGGCTGAAGCCCGTGGTAAAGCGGCTCAATTGATGGAGCAGGCTGAAGGTTATCGTGCACAAACTATTAACGAAGCTGAGGGTGAAGCATCACGCTTCGTAGCTGTTTATAACGAATATGCAAAAGCACCAGAAGTAACTCGTAAACGTTTATATCTAGAGACTATAGAAAAAGTTTATAGTAATGTGAATAAAGTCATCATTGATGAAAATAGTACTGGACAAGGCGTAGTGCCTTATCTGCCGTTAAATGAATTGACCAAACAAAAGACTGGAGGCAACTAATGAACCGTATTCCTACTTTTTTCTTGCCCATTTTAGCCATAATAGGTTTCCTTGCATTATCATCAATATACGTTGTTGATGAACGTGAAAAAGCGTTGCGTTTATGGTTTGGTGAAGTAACGGCTGTTATTGAAGAGCCTGGCTTAAATTTTAAAGTTCCATTTTTACATGAAGTAGTAAAGTATGAAGACCGTATTTTGCCATTAGATGTTCAACCAGACGAATTTACTCCACTTGATGATCGACGTTTAGTTGTTGATGGATTTGCCTTGTGGCGTATTGAAGATCCAGTTCAGTTTCGACGTGCGGTAGGGTCTGGGGGCCAACGTTCTGCCACACAAAAATTAGATGGTATTATGAATGATGGTATGCGATCTGTTTTGGGTCGTGTTACTTCAAACGAAATACTTTCAACTGATCGCGCGGCATTAATGGCAGAAATTCGAGACGCTGTTATCGGTCAGGCATCAGTTTTGGGTGTTGAAGTCGTAGATGTTCGTATTAAACGTGCTGATTTACCTGAGCAAAATCTAGAAGCAACATTCGGACGAATGCGGGCTGAGCGCGAACGCGAAGCAGCAGATGAGATTGCACGGGGTAACGAAGCTGCACAACGAGTTCGTGCATCTGCAGATCGTACTGTTGTGGAGACAACGTCTGCGGCTCAGAAAGATGCAGATATTATTCGTGGTGTAGCCGATGGAAAACGTAATGCTATATTTGCGGAAGCTTTTGGGCGTGATCCAGAATTTTTCGCATTTTATCGTTCGTTGACTGCTTATGAAAAGTCATTGAGTGGTAGTAACTCGACTATGGTTATTTCTCCAGATAGTGAGTTTTTTGACTACTTAAAGTCTGACACTATAAAGTGAACGACTTTTTAACTGCACTTGGCCTTGTGGCCGTTATAGAGGGGCTGGTACTTGTACTGGCCCCTTCACGTTTTGAGGACTTGGTTCGATTTTTAGAATCTATGACACATGACCATCGCCGTATTTTAGGAATAATATTTGTTAGCATTGGACTTGCTATAATCTGGTTTGTTAAAATTATGTAGATTAAGGCTGCTTATCAATATCTAAAAAATTAAGTGACATTTAATCAAATTGATTTGACGAATATCAATTTTATCTTACTTGTATTGCTATGAAAAAAAAACGTTAATAATACCTAAACTTATTCGTCAGTAATCATAATATTTTTCTAAGGAGAAATCACTCGTGAAACCAATCGCAATTTCTAAAATAATATTTACACAACATGTAAGATCCATGACCATTTCTACATTCGTGACGATTGTACTGCTGTTGGCGCAAGCGATAGCTGGCCATGCACGTGGTGCTCCAGAAAGTTTTGCTGATTTAGCAGAGAAACTATCACCTTCTGTAGTAAATATAACTACGACAACAACTATAGAAGGTGCTGTAAATCAACCTATGCCACAAATCCCTAAAGGAAGTCCTTTTGAAGATTTATTTAAAGATTTCTTTAATAATGGCCCTGGAGGAAAATCCCGCCAGCGTAAAAGTAGCGCTTTGGGTTCTGGTTTTATAATTTCTGCTGATGGCTATATAGTTACGAATAACCATGTAATAGATAAAGCGGATGAAATTGTCATAGAGTTTTTTGATGGTAACAAATTAGTTGCTAAATTAATGGGCCGTGATCCAAAGACAGATATAGCATTATTAAAAGTTGAAGCTACTGTACCTCTGCCATTCGTTGGTTTTGGTGATAGTGATATTGATCGTGTTGGAGATTGGGTTATGGCAATCGGTAATCCATTAGGTCAGGGATTTTCTGTTTCTGCGGGTATTATTTCTGCACGCAACCGGACTTTACGTTCTGGACCATATGATGATTTTATCCAAACAGATGCTGCAATTAATCGTGGTAATTCTGGTGGGCCTTTATTTAATATGAACGGCGAAGTTATTGGTGTTAATACAGCTATCATTTCTCCAAATGGTGGGTCCATAGGACTAGGTTTTTCTATGTCCTCAAAAGTTGTGAGCAGGGTCGTTAAGCAATTACAAGAGTTTGGTGAAACGCGGCGTGGATGGCTTGGTGTGCAAATACAAGATATTGATGCTGATATGGCAGAAGCGCTTGGCCTGAAAACTGCTGCTGGGGCAATGGTTAGTGGCGTTCCTGCAGGGCCTGGAGCTGATGCTGGGATTATTACTGGTGATGTTATAATATCATTTGATGGAGTTAAGGTTGAAGATACCCGTGGCTTGGTTGGTGCCGTTGGGAATGCTGATGTAGGAAAAGTTGTTCGTGTAATAATATATCGCAATGGTAAGACCCAAACTATTAAGGTTACATTAGGACAACGTGAAGTTGCCGAAAAAGTAGCTGTAATTCCGGAAGTTGAAGTTCCTAAAAAAATTAAAGAAGCAGAAGAAATGGGTATGAAATTAATCGCTTTGACAGAAGAAGTTCGTGCAAAATTAAATCTTTCTGACGAGGCTACTGGCGTTGCTGTTTTTGCTGTTGATGAAACTTCAGACGCTTTTGAAAAAGGTATCAGGGCAGGAGATTTGATCATTGAAGCGGGGCAGGTGAAAGTGATTTCCCTAGAGGATATAACTAGTATATTTAAAGAAGCAATAAAAGTGGGGCGTAAGTCTATACTATTATTAGTTGCAAAAGGTGATAAATCACGATTTGTAGGTTTGTCATTAAATGATTAATTAATTTTATATAAAACCCCGAAAAACGATTGAGGGTTTTACGCCTAAAACTTTTAGATTTAAACAAAAATATTAACCATAACTTTAAATTGTCTTACAAGAGAGTAGTGCTTAATCAATTATTTTCAAAAATACAGTTTTAAAATAGCTGATTAAAATTAATTGATCTTTTATTATATTAGGTAACCGCAAAATACTAAGTCTACAAAAAAATTCTGGTAATCCTGAAACTCTCTGCTTAGACAGGCTAAAATATAAATTTGGAGGCTCGAATGGCCAAGATTACATTCATTGAACATAATGGAACTCAGCATGAAGTGGATGTTTCCAATGGCTTAACTGTCATGGAGGCTGCGCGTGATAATAATATTCCTGGTATTGAGGCTGATTGCGGAGGCGCATGCGCTTGCTCAACATGCCATGTTTATGTGGACACGGCCTGGTCAGATAAACTGCCAGCTAAAGATGCAATGGAAGAGGATATGTTGGATTTCGCATATGAACCAAGCGAATTATCACGTTTAACTTGCCAAGTAAAAGTAACAAACGAACTCGATGGATTAGTTGTTAGGATGCCGGAAAAACAAATCTAATATTTATTGATAAAATAGATAAAATTTAAAGTGCACGCCATCCAATGTCGTTACGATAGAACCCATCTTCCCACTCTATTTTCTCAATTGTTTCATAAGCTTTGTTACGCGCTTCTTTGAGACTAGCCCCTCTTGCTGTAATGCTCAAAACCCTACCGCCCGTAGTTCTAACTTTTGTAGTATCCAGTTCAGTGCCTGCATGGAAAACTTGGACTTGGCTTGATTGATTGATGAGGTCTAAACCTTTTATTTGTGTTCCTTTTTTATATGTAGACGGATAGCCTTTAGCGGCATAAACAATAGTTAAGGCGTGATCTTCAGCCCAGTTTAGACGTATTGTATCAAGTTCGCCCCTAGCGCATGCAAGCAAAGCATCTAGGGCTTGCGCACCTAATCTCATCATTAATACCTGACACTCAGGATCGCCAAACCGAACGTTATACTCAACTAAACGAGGATTTCCATCTTTAATCATAAATCCAGCGTACAAGACCCCTTGATATGGAGTGCCCCGAAGCGCCATTTCATCTATAGTAGGCTGAACTATCTCTTTGAGGGCTTTTGAGGTTACTTCATTTGTCATTATGGGTGCAGGAGAATATGCACCCATTCCACCGGTATTTGGACCTTGGTCATTATCATACGCTCGTTTATGGTCTTGTGCTGTGCCAATCGGCAGTATGTTTTTTCCATCAGATAAAACAAAGAAGCTGGCTTCTTCACCTTCCATAAATTCTTCAATGACAACTTCAGTTCCAGCGGCACCGAACGCACCACCAAAAATATCGTGTAAACCATCTATTGCCTCATCCACTGTCATTGCAACTATTACCCCTTTACCGGCAGCCAGACCGTCAGCTTTTACTACAATAGGGGCGCCTTGATTTGTTACATAGTTTATAGCTAAATCTAATTCTGTGAATCGAGCATATTTAGCGGTAGGCGCATTTGATGCATCACAAATTTCTTTTGTAAAAGCTTTTGACGCTTCGAGTTGGGCAGCTGCTGCCGATGGACCAAATGTTAGGATATTAGCCTCTCGCAAATCATCTGCTACGCCCATAGCAAGTGGAGACTCTGGGCCTATAATTACAAATTCAATTTCATGGCTTGTACAGAAGGCAATAACGTCTGAACCATTTTCAATGTCTAATTCAACACATGTAGCAATTGCAGCAATTCCAGCATTTCCTGGAGCACAATATAAAGTATCGCATTTTGGATTTTGATTAGTGGCCCATGCTAAAGAGTGTTCACGTCCGCCTGAGCCTAAAATAAGTATGTTCATTTAATTACAATTCCCTTGGCCTTTTGTGGCGTTGGTTCTAGTATTTTCAAAATGAAAAGCCAATAGAGGATACGGTTATGTCTGATTTGATTGATAGTCCAAATGAAGGTGAAAATGCGCCAGAATTTACTGTGTCTGAATTGTCAGGTGTTTTGAAAAGAATGATAGAAGGCGAATTTTCCCATGTCCGTATTCGTGGAGAAGTTGGCCGTGTCTCACGACCGGCATCGGGTCATTTATATTTTGACCTTAAGGATGATAAATCAGTAATTGCATCAGTTACTTGGAAGGGGCAGGCTTTAAAGTTAGCTGCTCAACCTGAAGAGGGTTTAGAGGTTGTTGCCACTGGAAAAATAACAACTTTTGCAGGACAATCACGGTATCAGATGATTGTTTCTGAGATGTCAGTGGCAGGTGTTGGTGCCTTAATGGCGCAATTGGAAAAGCGAAAAAAAGCTTTGGAAGCAGAGGGCCTCTTTGACGCTAGCCTTAAGCGTGACATTCCATATTTACCTGAAATTATTGGGGTTATTACATCTTCATCTGGTGCAGTTATTAGAGATATTTTACATCGTCTAAGTGATAGATTTCCTCGTAAAGTAATAATCTGGCCTGTTGCTGTTCAAGGTGAGAAATGCGCCCAAGATGTTGCTAAGGCAATAGACGGTTTTAATAGCTTTACACCAGGTGGTGCTATGCCGCGTCCTGACTTAATTATAGTTGCACGTGGTGGTGGATCCATCGAGGATCTTTGGGGCTTCAATGAGGAAATTGTTGTGCGGGCTACGGTTGCCAGTAATATACCCTTAATATCTGCAGTTGGGCATGAAACTGATACTACATTAATTGACTATGCTGCAGATCTACGCGCTCCAACACCGACTGCAGCAGCTGAACATGCTGTGCCGGTGCGTGCTGATTTAATGAGTTGGCTTTCATCGATGGATGAAAGGCGGTTAAGGTCGTTATCAACAAGTATTGAGTTTAAACGCCAGCGGTTAAAAGATCTTAGTCGGGGATTGCCAATTCCTACTGAATTAGTAGCCATGCAAGGCCAGCGTTTAGATATGTTTTCGGAACGCTTACCTAGGGCATTAAGAGCGGCTGTGGATAATAAGCGAGCTGAATTGGTGCAAAATAGTGCTGGACTAAGGCCACAAGCTTTAATTGGACAAGTTCTGCAAAAAAATCAAATTCTCGAACGATTATTTAAAAATCTAAATACTAATATAAAGACATCGACGGATAGGGTGAAGGGTAAATTGGACGGCTTGGAGCGCATTCGGCAAACATTAGGTTATCAAGCAACTTTGAGAAGAGGCTATGCGGTTGTCCGTGATCAAGATGGGCAGTTGGTTGTTTCCGCAAAATCAGCTAAAACTAAGCAAGAATTGGAAATTGAATTTAAAGATGGCAAGTTAAAGGTTTAGATGCATTTTTGCTTTCATAAAGATTCAATAATAAGATTAGAAATGAAAATTTTTAACTGATAATATTTAGTTTTAAAATATACTAATTACGAATTTTACGACTTAGAAGTCGCTTTTTCTACTTAAAATAGTTGTTGTCAAGGTTAGAGTTAAATAAATTTTTAAGGCACACGTGATGACTTCAGACAAAAAAACAAATGGTGTATGGAAATCAGGTAAAGGCAAGGGGCGTAAAACACCCAAGGGTCGCCAAGTAACTGAAGAAGCATTATTAGATATAAAAAACCTATTAGGCGATCGTGAACGTCGTGCAGATTTATTAATTGAATTTCTACATCTGGTTCAAGATAAGTTTAATCATTTATCTACTCAGCATTTAGCTGCATTGGCAGAAGAGTTACGTCTTTCACAAACTGAGGTTTATGAAGTTGCAAGTTTCTATGCCCATTTTGACATAATCAAAGAAGGTGAAGATGTTCCCCCAAGTCTGACAATCCGTGTCTGTGATAGTTTATCTTGTGAATTAGCTGGTGCTCAAGATTTATTACGCAAACTTGGAGCTAAATATAATGGTGGTGGCAAAGTTCGAGTATTGCGGGCTCCTTGTATGGGGCGATGTGATATGGCACCTACCTTAGAGATTGGCCATAACCATATAGATTATGCTGATGATGTTAAAGTTTCTGATGCAATAAGTACAAATAATATTCATGCAATAATTCCAGACTATGAAACTTTAGACGTTTATCTATGTGATGGTGGTTATAGAGAGCTTCAAGCTTTACGCTCTGGATCTAAGACGCCAGACCAGGTTCAAGACGAAGTATTGGATAGTGGATTGCGTGGATTGGGCGGGGCTGGCTTCCCTTCTGGTAAGAAATGGTCATTTGTAAGGATGAATGAGGGTATTCGCTACTTGGCGGTTAATGGAGATGAAGGTGAGCCAGGTACATTTAAAGATCGATATTACCTGGAACGTGAGCCACATGTTTTTTTTGAAGGCATGTTGATTGCCGCTTGGGCTGTTGAAGCAGAAAAATGTTATATTTATATGCGTGATGAATATCCTGCAGTATTAGAAATTTTACGTAGAGAAATAAATAATTTAGAAAAATCTAGAATTATTGATACTGGATTTATTGAACTTCGTCGGGGTGCTGGCGCCTATATCTGTGGTGAAGAAAGTGCAATGATTGAAAGTATTGAAGGTAAAAAAGGCCTGCCACGTCATCGTCCTCCGTTTGTAGCTAGTGTTGGGATTTTTAATAGACCTACATTAGTTCATAATGTAGAAACGCTTTATTGGATTGCAAAAATTGTACGTGGTGGCCCAGATGTATTTGGAGCTCATGGTGTAAATGGCCGTAAAGGTCTAAGAAGCTACTCAGTTTCTGGACGTGTATGTAATCCTGGTGTCAAACTGGCGCCTGCGGGAACTACTGTTCGTGAATTAATTGAAGACTATTCTGGTGGCATGTTAGAAGGCCATAAGTTTAAGGCATATCAACCTGGTGGGCCTTCTTCAGGCTTGCTCCCTGCATCTATGGGTGAAATTCCATTAGATTTTGATACTTTGCAAGAATATGGCACATTTATAGGATCTGCTGCAGTGGTCATTTTATCAGATCAAGACAGCGCAAAAGCGGCTGCATTAAATATGTTAAAGTTTTTTGAAGATGAAAGCTGTGGTCAGTGTACACCATGTCGTGTTGGATGTGAAAAAGCAGTTAAGTTGATGAGTGAAGACAAATGGGACCAAGGCCTTCTAGAAGAATTATCTGTTGCAATGGTTGACGCTTCTATTTGTGGCTTAGGTCAGGCTGCGCCAAACCCCATAAGAATGGTTATTAAACATTTTAGTGATGAAATATAGATCTTAATATTTAATCATATATTTTGATAATTTCACTCTTTGTGGCTTTTTTGTGTTGAGGCCACATATTGCGTTCTTTTCCTTGTTGTAAAATAACGTTACACAGGCACAAATAAATAGGCAAAGCCATGTCTTTCTTTAAAAAACTTAAATCAAAACTATTTAAATCTTCTTCAAAAATTGAAGAAGGAATAGATTCTATTGTTGAAGATGGCAGTACTGATGAAGCAGAAATAATAATTGAAGTTGAAAATAGTATTGCTCGAAAATATCAACCTGAAATATTATCTGAGCCTGAGCCTGAGCCTGAGCCTGAGCCTGAGCCTGAGCCTGAAGCCAACAAAGCTAAAAGATCTGGTGTGGGAAAAGAATATAATCCAAGTAAATTAGATCTTGAAGGTGAGGATGTTAAAAGTTCTAAGAAACTTAATTTTTTATCGCGAGTTTTAGGACGAACTGAAAAGCCTACAAAAACTACTAAAAAACGAATATTTGACGATAGTATGCTTGAAAGCCTTGAAGAGCTTCTTATTAGTGCTGATATGGGAGTAGATACAGCGCTTCGTGTTTCAGCAAATATGGCAGAAGGTAACCTTGGTAAAAAAGTGTCGGTTTCAGAAGTGAAAGCGCTTTTAGCTACTGAAGTTGCGCGCATAATGGAGCCTGTAGCAAAGCCAATGCCGTTATATCAACAAAAACCCCAAGTTGTTTTAGTTGTCGGTGTAAATGGTTCAGGGAAGACGACTACCATCGGTAAACTTGCGTCTCAATTTAAAGCTGCTGGAAAAACAGTTGTGATTGCAGCTGGTGATACTTTTCGCGCAGCGGCGGTGGAGCAATTGCAGGTTTGGGGAGGTCGTGCGGGTGTTCCTGTCTTAACTGCTGCTGAGGGATCTGATCCAGCGTCATTAGCTTTTGAGGCAATGGCAAAGTGTAAAAAAGATGGTGTTGATTTGCTTATGATTGATACAGCTGGACGTTTGCAAAACCGCAAAGATTTAATGGAAGAGTTAGAAAAAATAGTTCGCGTTATACGAAAGAGTGATGAAACAGCTCCCCATAATACTTTATTAGTACTAGATGCGACCACTGGTCAAAATGCAATTAAACAAGTTGAAGTTTTCCAAGATGTCTCAGATGTTTCCGGCTTAGTTATGACCAAATTAGATGGCACAGCTAAAGGTGGTGTATTAGTGGCACTGGCAGATAAATTTGGTCTACCTATTCATGCCATTGGTGTCGGTGAAAAAATTGATGATTTGCAAGCTTTTGATCCGGAAGAATTTGCTTTGGCCCTAACAGGAAGTGATGAGTGAGTGATTATATTACGCTAATGGCAGGCACCCCTGCCGGTAGTCAACTTGCACTTTGTTTGGCTTTAGCAGCTGCGTTCTTCCATGCAATTTTTGGTGCTTTGCAAAAGGGCCGACATGATCCATGGCTATCGCGTGGTGTAATTGATATGAGTTATGGCCTCATTGCTGCACCTTTTGCCCTGTTTGTTGTTCCATGGCCTGAACCGTTTATGTGGTTAATTTTTGCAGGAATGGTGATAATTCATGTAATATATAAAATTACCCAAGGTATGGCCTACAGTTATGGAGCTTATACAGTCGTTTACCCTGTTGTGCGAGGATTGGGACCACTAATTACTGTTTTTGCAGCGGGGTTTATTTTCGGTGAAACTTTTGAACTGACCCAGTGGGGTGGTATTTTACTTTTAACACTTGCAATATTAGCATTGGCAGGATTAAATCTATTCCGCATAAATAAGATTAATAGATCAGAATTGTATTTGGCTCTCATATGGGCAGTATTAGCTGGTATTATGGTTGCGGTTTATACCACATATGATGCTTATGGAATAAGGTCTACAAGCAATCCATTTACATTTTTAGCTTGGTTTTTCTTTTTAGACGGAGTTCTCATTTTTCCGTGGGTAGCCTTGTTAAGGTGGCGTGCAATGGAAAATCCGCCTGATATTGCACCATTGGTTGCACGTGGATTTTTTGGTGGCATTGTTGCATTTTTAAGCTTTGGATCAGTCATGATAGCTACAAGGTTAGATAGCGTAGGCGAGGCCGCTGTTATTCGTGAAACGTCTCCTATTTTTGCAGCTTTAATTGGTTGGTTTTTCTTAAAAGAGACTGTTGGGCCTATTCGCATTGTGCTAATAGGATTTATAGCGCTAGGCGCAGTATTTGTGGAATTTGGAGGCTAAAGTGATTGAAGAGAAAAAAGTACAACCTTGGATAAAGACTGCATTGGAAATGGGGCCAGTAGTTTTATTTTTTATTGCCTATTCTAAGATTAAAGATAGTGAATTTGTAGTTTTTGGTGAGACCTATGAAGGCTTTATAGTTGCTACAGCACTATTTATCCCATTTATTTTACTTGCAACGGCTGTCTTATATTTTTTGACAGGAAAACTTTCTAAGATGCAAATATTCACAGCCATATTAGTTGTCGTGTTTGGCGGTTTAGGTATTTGGTTTAATGATGAGCGATTTTTTAAAATGAAACCTACAATGATTTATTTACTATTTGGTGGAATTTTAGGTTATGGATTGTTAAAAGGGCAATCCTATTTACGTGTCGTTATGGACGGTGCTTTGCCGATGGATCATGACGGCTGGATGATATTAACTAAACGATTCATGTCGTTTTTCTTTGGTTTAGCTATTGCAAATGAAGTTATCTGGCGCACTTTATCTACGGATTTATGGGTAAATTTTAAAACATTTGGCCTACCCATTGCAATGTTTGCATTTATTATAACTCAAGCAAAAACCATTTCGAAACATTCGCCTGATGAATAGTGGTCACTTTAACTCATAAAAATCTATATAATTTGTATTTTAGGTTAAACGAAATTATTTATTTTTGTAATCTGATTAAAAATGGCAAATATATATTTTGAAAGTAAGTTACAATAAACAGCCACAGGATATAATGGTGTATTTATACTTAGAGTGGGTCTATTGTTTTTGATACTAAAATACCAAAAGATTAAATATTGACCTCTTTTATTCATCAGCGTAATAATAATTTATGGCTATTTGTAACCGGATTGTGGGCCACATTAAATAAGCCACTAAAAAGTTTGAGGTGCTTAATCCCGAATTTGGTTTGATTTTACAGATGCTACCTTAGGAATAATATGATGGAAAATTGGAAGTCGCGTACCAAATTGGTGCATGCAGGTGTAAAGCGAAGCCAGTTTGGTGAGCTGTCAGAGGCATTGTTTTTAACGCAAGGCTTTGTCTATGATAGTGCTGAGCAAGCTGAATCACGGTTTTTTGAAAGTGGTCCAGAAGAATACATATATGGCCGCTACGGAAATCCAACTGTCCGAATGTTTGAAGAACGCATGATGGCACTTGAGGGTGCGGAAGACGCATTTGCTACGGCCACAGGAATGGCAGCTGTATCTGGGGCATTGTTTTGTATGTTAAGAGCTGGAGATCATATTGTATCGTCTCGAGCTCTGTTTGGTTCCTGTTTATTTGTTGTGGATAATATCTTACGAAGGTGGGGTATTGAAGTAACGTTGGTTGACGGTACTGATTTAGATCAATGGCGCGCGGCAATGCAAACTAACACTAAGGTTTGTTTTCTTGAAGCTATATCTAACCCCACATTAGAAGTCT
>ENA-OSJC01000465-OSJC01000465.1-marine-metagenome-genome-assembly--contig:-NODE-465-length-39798-cov-5.682183_pt1 | contig 39798 bp, 35 predicted proteins | sample MGYA00237885_ERZ534234 | MGnify/ENA primary metagenome ERZ534234 (study PRJEB26413, sample SAMN06343907) | marine metagenome | isolation source: coastal waters | place: Atlantic Ocean: West Antarctic... | reverse complement strand
TGCAGGATCTTTCAGTCGCTCTTTCATCTTGCTACGGACAAACTCTGAGACTTCTTTATTTATTTTTGCATCAAAGAATATTTCTTTAAAAGACGATAACCATAATTCCAAAGAACCGTTTTCGTAAATTCTTTCCAAAACTTCTAATCTTTCTTCGGGTGTGTTGTCTGTCCAGTCTCCATCTTGCCAACTGAACTCAAAACCCGAAAACGTTTTAGGAAGATTCTCTTTAAGCCATTCAAACCGAGACTTATATTCTTCAACTTCTTTCGGCCCGTACTGCGGATTGTTCATAGCGTTAGTATATTGCGGCGTCCGAATAAAGACTTTCAGTTCCTCGCAGTCAGGCGCAATCGTTTGAATCACCTGGATCCCTGTGGCTCCATTACCTACTACGCCGACACGCTTGCCAGTAAAATCAATTTCTTCTTTGGGCCATCGGGCGGTATGAAAGACCCTGCCCTTAAATTGCTTTGTTCCCGGAAATGGCTCTTCTAGCGGTGCTGAAAGCATACCGGTGCAGCAAACAACAAATTGAGCGTCTATCAGTTGACCATCGCTTGTTTCAAGCCCCCATCGATTTGATTCTGCATTCCAATGAGATGAAGCTATAGTGGTGTTGAATTGGATACTCCGTCTCAAATCTAAGCGATCGGCTACATAGTTCATCCAACGTTCTATTTCCGGTTGGCCTGGAAATCTTTGAGACCAACTCCAGTCTTTGTAGAGCTTTTCGTCGAACAAATACTGGTAGATATAGCTTTCAGAGTCGAATTTAGCCCCTGGATACCTGTTCCAATACCATGTGCCCCCTACACTCGACGCAGTGTCAAACAGTTTCACTTTCAAACCTTGAGCTCTTAGTAAATGGAGCTGATACAAACCAGCAACACCTGCTCCGATTACAGCCGCATCGAGAGTTATCGCCCCAGCATTCTTTCCATTTTCGTTGGCACGGTTTTCCATGTTTAACTCCTAAATCATCAAACGCTGATCTACACTAAGATGAGGTTAACCAACTTTATTGTTGGGACCTCTAAAAAGAGAAAGGATAAGCTGAACAGGTTCCAGTCACTTCTACATGTTAAATTTCTAGAACAAATGTTCTTCGTAAGTCCTCATTGTGCACGAAAACAGCAATAAAAACCAATGTGCTCATATCAAAATGTGTCTACGTTTTAGAAGGAGCAAGTGCTTCAAAAGTCTCCCAACTCCAGTTTACAGACATCGGCGAATCGCTGTCGTAGTCCTCATCCTTGTTGCATGGGTAGATAACTACTTGAGTAGCACCAGCGTCCGCAAAAGGCTGCAATTTCTCCCTGATCATATCAGCATCTCCCCATGCGCAAATGGCGTCAATCAGTCGATCGCTGCCACCGTCGGTCCAATCGCTTTCTTTATATCCAAGAGAGGACCATATTTTTTGATAAGGGAGCTGGGACATGTACCAAGCACATGCTTTTCTGGCGTAATCTCTTGCGGTATCAGGGTTGCTGTCGAAAACGGTTCGGACAACTACGGGTAATTGTTTATCAGGCCCAATCACCGCCCGTGCATTTTTAACTGTTTCTACGGTCTGTAAAAACAGAAATAAGCCGTCCGCTTTGCTTGCGGCAACTTTCATCAAACCTGGGCCATGCCCCGCGATAATTACCGGAGCCTTAGTCGCTGCTGTTGGGCTGAGCACAGGTGCTTCTTTCATTCGATCCAAGTATGCATTCATTTTTGGCACAGGCATTACCCAAGTATGTCCTCTAGGCTCGATCAATACCGGGTGTGACACTCCTAGTCCTAGGGTGAATCGACCATTAGAGAACTCGCTAAGTGTGTTCGCAGCTTGTGCAGATGCGTCCGCATCATGACCAAAAACGTTAGCTATCCCGCTTGAGATTCTTATTCGGTCTGTATGTGCCAGTAAATAACCTGCGGTGGCATAAGGCTCTCGCCCGCATACTTCAGGCATCCATAGCTCTTCGTAGCCTAGTTGCTCGAGTCGTTTGACATTTTTAACCAGTTCTTCACCCGTCGTACCTTCCGTCCACTGAATGATGCCTAATTTCATACTCATGTTCTTTGTCTTTCCCTGTCAATTTCTCAGTAGTTTCTTGATGGAAGTCTATACTATCCATATGGATAAACAAATTATCCTCCCAAGATTGCACAATCTTAATAGTCGTGAATCTTTTAGGCACTGCATCAGTCTGGTTTACGGTGGAGCTGTCTACTTAGCTTCACAACAATCTTTATAGCCGCAACCCCTTTGACCTGACGCTTTTTAGTTTATTTTAAGCTGGATAAATAGAGCTAAAACACGGAGTGGTCTAGCAGTCCTTTAAAGTCATTGACAAAAATGCTTTGTTACCTGCAGACTATGAATTAGTGGTTTCTTTGTTGATGAAACAAAGGAACGGGGAGCACTAGCTGTAATGACCTTAATTTGTATTTGCAACCTCATGCCTCCTGTTCAAGAAAACCTCTGCAGCCTTATTTAGCTTTAGTTAAGGATGGTGGTTATGGCACGTAAAACTGGTGTACAAGAAAATCGAAGTCATTCTCAAACAGATGATTTTATTACGAGAACGCACGTTCTCCCTCTGCTTACTAACAAGAAAAAAAGACAAGAGTTGATTGAAGAGCATCGACTAAATCCCATAGGCTTACCTGGCCAAGGAGGTCATCCTGCGAGTCGTCATAGTGCTGATTTGGCTCGTGTGATTGACAAATTTCGCCGGCAAGGAATGGAAGGTAAGTACGTCAGGATCTGTGTGGTGCCTCATACCGGATATAAGATCGGAATCACCTCAGGTATCAGGGGTGTTCCCGTCAAAATTTTAAGTAAGATCTATGAGTCAGAAGATGCGTGCGAACACGCTATTTTTAAAAAACGGGTTAAAGATATTTTAGAAAAATACAGTTGAAGTATTAAAGGGGCTCGAGAACTTCTGCATTATCTAGCCTAAAGCATTATTAAAGAGGGGAGCTTTGATGTTAAGGATTACAGGTTATAGCGACAAATATTCCGTATGCCCGGGTGATAACGTAAAGTTTTATGTGAATTCTGAGAAAAACGAGAACTACTCAGTGGATATCGTACGACTAATACATGGTGACACTAATCCGGATGGGCCTGGCTTTAAGGAAAAAATAATTAGAGCCGCATGTAATAAAGAATATAAGGGTAAAAATCAAAAAATCCATGGAGGGTCATATGCATGTGTACAGCCCGACCACAGAATGGATGTTTCTAGTTTCACACTGCAGGCTTTTATCTTTCCAACTACTCCTGACAAAGGTGTGCAAGGAATAATAACAAAATGGGTAGGTCCAAAGCAGAGTGGCTTTGGTATGTTCATTGATGAGAATGGCTGTTTGGCGTGTTGGATAGGGAACGGAAAAGGACAGGTTGTAAAAGTTTCAAGTGGCAAGCCTTTGCTTCGGAAAGTCTGGTATATGGCTGCTGTTTCATACGATGCTAAGTCGAAGCGCGTGAAAGTTATCCAGGAGCCAGTGGTTACTCCGACCAATGGAGGTCTCGGGCTTTCAATGCTACACCCTTCTTCCACAACTACAGGGATGATCTCTCAAGTAGTTAAAGTGAAGCCTGCAATGAATAATGCTCCATTACTCATGGCCGCGAACACAAAGCGTTTATCATCTGGTCGGTACGTTAAAGGAGGGCATTACAAAGAAGCTTTGAGTGAGTTCCCCCTACCCGAGCAAGAGGCAGTCTACAATGGGAAAATTGATAGGCCACGCTTTTCCAGTGCGGCACTGGATAAGCATAGTATCGATGCTTTGGCTCGCGGGTTTACAACTTGTCCAGCTGAATTACGCTCTCTAGTTATCGCCGCATGGGACTTCCATGCAAATATCTCCGACAATATTGCATCCTGCCAAATAATTGATACCTCGCCCAACAAGCTGGATGGATTTGTAATTAATTTACCCGTACGAGGTATGACGGGTTTTAACTGGACTAGCGATGATATTGTCTATCACCATGCTCCCAATGAGTACGGTGCAATTCATTTCCATGACGATGACATCGATGACGCCCGCTGGGATGAGAGCTTTAGTTACAAGATACCTAAGAAACTGAAAAGTGGAGTATACGGCGCGCGATTAAGGATCCAGGGAAAAGAATCTCCTGAAACTGAAGATTACGTCCCATTCTTTGTTAGGCCTCCTGCCGGCACAGCAACAGCAAAAGTATGTTTTATCGTGCCAACAAACTCGTATCTCGCCTATTCTAATGATAATTTAGCCACGAATTCTGTTGTCGCCGAGTTGCTAGCCGGCCGTGTTCCTATTATGCAAGCATCTGACCTTTATCTTAATGAACATAGAGAGTACGGCCTGTCTACCTATTCATGTCACTCTGATGGCAGTGGGGTTTGTTATTCTACTAGGCTGCGTCCGATACTTAATATGCGGCCTAAATATCGGCATTGGCTGTCTCCGTCTTTATGGCAACTTAATGCAGACCTTCACCTCACTGATTGGTTAGAAGAGAAAGGTATTGAATATGACGTACATACGGATGAGGATCTTGATCGTGAAGGGGTAGATTTGCTGAATCGCTATCGAGTGGTTCTAACTGGAAGTCATCCTGAATATTCCTCAGAGAATATGCTGGTTGCTTATGAGTCTTATCAACAGTCTGGTGGTAGGTGGATGTACATGGGTGCAAATGGCTTCTACTGGGTCAGCCAATACCATCCTGATAATTCAAATATCATTGAGGTACGTAAAGGCGAAGCCGGCACGCGAGCCTGGACCGCAAACCCTGGAGAGTACAATAATGCGTTTGATGGAAAATATGGAGGTATGTGGAGAGCTCGTGGTCGCATGCCAACCAAAGTCTGTGGTTTAACTTTTACTGCATACGGGTTTGATGTATCAACATACTACCGACGAGAACCAGACTCGAAGCGTAAAGAGTGTGCTTGGATGTTCAAAGGAATTGGGGCGGACGAAGTTATTGGAGACTTTGGCTTAGTCGGGGGCGGTGCTGCGGGGTTAGAGATCGATCGGTATGACTTAGAGTTTGGTACACCCCACCAAGCCTTCCTATTGGCGCGTTCCGAAGGTCATAGTGACTTAATGATGCAAGTCAATGAAGAAATTCATTTTACTGTCCGCGGTTACTATGGTGGTGGCGATGAAAACCCCATGGTGCGAGCGGACATGATTTATTATAAAACGCCTAATGATGGTGCTCTCTTTGCACCGGGATCGCTGGCTTGGTGCGGCAGTTTATCGCACAACGATTACAAAAATAATGTGTCGAAATTGATGGAAAATGTTCTCAAAGGCTTCCTTAAATCAGGACCATTGCCGTAGGGGCCCATGAAGGATCGTAGTTCCTATATGCCACTAATAACTCCCCCAACGGGGAAGCATGTAGTGCCTACGCGCAGAGAAGAATTGTCTCCCTTGGAGAGTGCCATCACTACTGATCTTGATCCTGATAAATTGAGCGACCTTGCTGAAGTGCTTTTCGCTTTTAACAACTATAAAGTTGGCCCTATGAAGGGATTTTATGTCGCGATTGAAGTTGAGGCTGGGAAGTTTTGGTGCGTAGGACAGCTTTGTGCCGACCGGTCAAAACCCATCAAGCTATTTGATAAGAAGCTTTTCAAAACCGCGAAAGGAGCTCAGCGTGCCGCTGAACGATTACGTGACAAGATGCTAGCTTAAAAGCTCAGGGGAATCGGTAGGGTTTTGATGGAACTTGAGTTTCCCGTGATACTCTATGAGCTCTCTAAAACTTACTCTCTTCTTTCTTGAGTCCTCCCTCCAGTTCTTTCCATGAAGTATGTTTCGATTCCTTTTTCTAGTGAAATTAAGTTCTAAAGTGCATTTAAAATTATGGTATTTTAAAAAGCTAATAGTAAACAAGAGGAACCTTTTTTGAGTAATTCTATACAGTACGGTCTTTTTGATTGGATAGATCGATCACCCGTCACGGTTGGACAGCTTTACGAGGAAAGGCTCGAACTTGCCGAACTTGCAGATCAGGCTGACTTTTACGGATACCATCTAGCTGAGCATCATGGAACTAGCTTAGGTGTCGCTCCTTCACCAAGTGTTTTCTTCTCTGCTCTAGCACAGAGAACAACGAACATTAGGTTTAGTGCTATGGCATTTTTACTTCCAATGTATCATCCAATAAGGTTGGTAGAAGAAGTGTGCATGCTCGACCACTTATCTAATGGTCGAGTTGAATTAGGGGTCAGTAAAGGGGTGTCCCCATATGAACTAAAGTGTTTTGACGTAGATCCTAATTCTGCCCAAGAAGTTTTTACCGAGGCGCTTGAAGTCTTTAAAAAAGGAATGACTGAGACTGTTTTGAATCATAACGGGGAACATTTTAACTTTAAAGATGTCACTATTTCATTAAAACCCTTACAAAAACCTTACCCTCCGTTATGGTATCCGACATTTAGTGAGTCAGGGACAACTTATGCTGCTAAAAATAGATATAACTTCCTTACGTTAGGACCTTCCGCTTTGGTGGCATCATTGGCAACGCTTTATAGAAAAGAACAAAACCAATTACCCGATCATGCTCGTGTTTCGAATACTCCGAAAATAGGAGCCATGAGACAGATTTTTATTGGCCCAACTGACGAAGAAGCGCTGAGGATTGCAGAACTAGCTTATCGTGATTGGTACGAATCAATTACAGAGCTTTGGCATAAAAATGCTAATTCAAGTTTTGATGCTTTGTTTGGTTGGGAGGCATGCCTAGCTTCTGAAACTATTCTTATTGGGTCAGCGGATACTGTTCTCGAGCAGATCCAGAAATTGGTCGATGAGAGTGATATCAATTATCTAGCAGGAGCTTTCGCTTGGGGCTCACTCAGTTTCGAACAAAGCAAAAGTTCTTTATTAAGCTTTATTAATGATGTCGCTCCAAATATCACTTCCATGCAGCATGATTAACTACTATCGACTCTGTCGTATCAGGTGAATAGTTGGAGAAGTAAATAGAATGGATAAAACGGCTTTTTATCAAGATGCTCGCGTAGGGACACTTGGTCCCCTGGAGGGTGTCAAGGTAGTGGAGGCGACCACCATGTGGGCTGGTCCTATGGCAGGTTGTGTACTTGCAGATCTTGGTGCCACTGTCATTAAGGTAGAGCACCCTGATGGTGAAATTTCTAGAAATTTGCCTCCAGTACTTCCGAACTCGAAACTTACCGTCCCCCATGAAACAGTCAATCGAAACAAACAAAATATTTCTTTAAATTTAAAAAGTGCGACAGGGAAAGAGCTTTTTCTTAAATTGTGCGAAAGCTGCGATATCTTGATTGAAAACTTCAAACCCGGAACGCTAGAAGCTTGGGGTTTAGGATACGCGGACGTGCGTAAGCGGAGGCCCGATGTGATATATCTATCTATAAGTATGTATGGACAGTTCGGACCTTATAACGATAGACCAGGTTATGATCCTTTGGCACAGAATTTCTCTGGTTGGAGTTCTTTAAATGGGGATCCTGAAGCAGGGGCTACTAAAGCACCGACGTTTTTGGCAGATGATTTAGGTGGCTTGCATGGTGCAGTCGGGATATTAGCCGCGCTAGCCCATCGGAATCGGACTGGTGAAGGACAACATGTAGATGTTGCTCTAGTAGACAGTTTGCTTTTTCAAAGTAATGGTTGCTTGACCTCTGGGAAGTTAGGTATCCCTTTGCCGAAAATGGGCAATCAATCGTCGGTGGCTGCGCCAGTTAACAACTACCAATGTGTTGACGGCAATGTATATTTAGCTGTTGTATTAGACCGGCATTGGAAAGCATTATGTAGCCTTCTTGAAAGAACAGATTTGGCTCAATTGGGTGGGGTAGAACGAAAAAAAGAGTGCGAATTCATTGATAAAGTTTTTGCTGATTGGTGTGGGACAAAAGAGACGGAAGAAGTCGTGTCGAGATTAAATGAAATTGGATTGGCCGTAGTGCGAGTCAACACTTATCAGGAGGCTGGGGAACATTCACAGATAGAATGCCGTGATATGTTACAAGAGGTTGAGTTATCAGATGGCTCAAAGGCTCCGTTGACAGGGCCGGCAGCTAAGTTTTCACGGACACCAACAAAAATACGCAATGGCGCACCGAGCATAGGCGCTGATAATTTCCGTGTGTTTAAATCTTTTGGATTGTCATTAGAGGAAATGGAAAAATTAAAAGAAGATGGAGTTATATAAAAATAGCTTTAGACATCCGAGGCTAAATTACTAAAATGACTGATGTCACTAGAATTTCTGGGGAGAACGAAATGAAAAATAATAGGGTTGGGCAGATAACGACAGATCTTATCGAAGCTATAGGGGCGGTTTGCGTAAGGCATAGTGTGACGCATGACGAGTATCGCAATGCGGTTGATTTCGTTAGCCAAGCGATTGACGCCGGTGAGAGATCGTTACTTTTCGATGCTTTTTTAGAGGCAAATATCGTGGCAAGCGATCCAACCAAAACAACGGGCACAACCTCTCAGGTCTTAGGCCCTTTCTATATTCCTGATATGCCGCTACTGGCTGATGGAGTGCTAGCTCGATTTTCTGAACCGGGAGAGAGGTTAGCTGTTTCAGGCTCTGTATTAAGTACCGATGGAGTCAGCATAAGTAATGCCGAATTAGATTTTTGGCAAGCAGATGCGGATGGGCGATACTCAAACTTTAGCGAAGGAGTTGCCGAACATAATCTTCGTGGAAAAATCAGAAGTAAAAGTGACGGTAGTTTCTTATTGCAGACGGTTAAACCTGCACAATATACGATCCCTGACAACGGACCCACAGGAGTGCTCCTTAAATCGATTGGAAGACACTCTTGGAGGCCGGCACACCTTCATGTGATCGTGAGGCATAGAGATTACCAGACGTTAACAACGCAGATTTATTTCCAAGGGGACGAGTATCTGGCTACTGATGCGGTCCGCGCAGCTAGTGATGATTTGGCGTTTCCATTGTGCAAAAATGAAGATGGACTTTCGTTGGTATTCGATCTTGTCCTAAGAAAGTAATTCACTAATACCGTGGTAGGGTTTTGTAGTCGACGATAACGGTATCTTGTTTATTATGGATGTATGCGTCTACTGTTTCTCGATTCAAATGGGAGGCAAACATTTCAATAAAATCATAAGCATACCGCCTAAGAGTAACAGATTTACAGAAACCGATCTTGGTGACGCTATAGTCGAATAAATGCGAGGCATCTCTCGCGACAAGGTCGCCGTCATTTTTATCTTCGTAAGCTAACGACGCGATGATTCCCACTCCTAACCCTAGCCTTACGTAAGTTTTAATAACGTCTGTATCGACAGCTGTCAGAGCAATATTTGGCTCAAGTTCACTTGTCGCGAATGCGTGGTCCAAGGCTGAACGCCCGGTAAAACCAAAGTCATACGTGACTATTGGATGTTTGGCAATTTGGTCTAAGGTTAATTTCTTCTCGTTGTTCAAGGGATGGATTTTCGGAATGATAATGCTACGATTCCAACGGTAACAAGGAAGCATTACTAGATTCTCAAATAATTCCATAGCTTCTGTTGCTATTGCGATATCGACCTCTCTATTCGCTGCCATTTCTGCTATTTGACTAGGAGTTCCTTGGCGGATATTTAATTTAATATGAGGGTAAAGAGATATAAATTTCTTTATTATGGAAGGCAACACATATCTTGCTTGGGTATGGGTAGTTGCTAGAACTAATGAGCCTCGGCTTGTGTCTTGATAATCTAAAGCGAAATTTTTAATATTGGTGACGTCGGATAAAATTGACCCTGCATATTTAATGAGCTCTGCACCGGCCGGTGTCGCTTGGATTAATTGTTTTCCATTCCGTTCGAAAATTTCTACTCCTAGCTCATCCTCCAGCTGCCTTACATGCTTACTAATTCCAGGTTGTGATGTAGATAGCTTCTCAGCAGTAACAGATATATTAAAATCATTTTTACTGATTTCCCAGATGTAGCGGAGCTGCAAGAGTTTCATTCTTTTATTCCCTTATTCTTATATACCCAACGTTATTATAACCATATAGCATATAGACTGTTAGAGTCCTCTCTTACAACTACCAGCAGCAGTAAATTCCCCAAAAACCTTTGTGTTGGATAGGCCCCGTCCGTTTAGCGCATAGTCTGTTTTCGTACGTAATGGCTAGCTCATAAAGTATTATTGATTAGAGGCATGACTTCCTTAGCCATTAATTCCATTGAACGGCGAGAGAGCTCAGGGTTCTTCCAATCGTGTCCTGCGTAAACAAGTGTCTCGAAGTTACCAACTTCATGACGAAAGTTGAGTATTTTTTCTGCCACTTGGTCCGATGTTCCACAGATAATCAACTTATTCATGACGAAGTCATGGGTCACTTCGCTATCCGACATGTCCTTTCGGTCCTTAAATAACTCCGGCCTCCCATTGCCAATCAATTTTTTCATTAGGCTAGCGTAATAGTGTCCATATGGACCCTCTGGATCCATCGCATATCTCAAGGCTGTTTTTTCATCATCTGCAACGAAAATACTTTTTGCTACGCGCCAGTCTTGCTGTGAAAATTCCGCGTTAACCTCTCTCCAGCCCTTACAGAGCATTTCCCAGTGGGATGCGACCCAGATTGGCTGTAGAAAATTTGCGGAGATTATAGACCACCCATTTATTGCAGCGGCTTTTACGCTTTCCGAAAAAGGGGACATACATGCAACCATGATAGGGGGACTCGGTCTTTGATAGGGCTTAATGAAGATCCCTTGGCCAATTTCTTCATCTAATGTTCTTTGTGTTGATATGTCCCAGAAATCACCTTTCAAATCATAAGGAGGATCATTTTTCCAGATCTGAAGGATTTGTTGTATCGACTCGGCAAACATGGCTTTTCGATCTCGGTCAAGATTCCCAAACACTTCGGCATCAGATAACAGTCCACCGGGACTAATGCCAAAGATGAACCTTCCTTCAAGCATATGATCGATCATTGCAACCTGAGCAGCTACAGCGGCTGGATGAGCATTAGGCAAGTTTACTGTTCCGCTGCCAAGTTTTATGTTTTTTGTCTGATACGCCAGACTCGCGAGGAACATGAGAGATGAAGTTACTGTTTCCGCTTGATCTGTGACATGTTCTCCCACAAAGGCTTCATAATAGCCCAGTCTATCTGCTAATAAGAATGCCTCTCTGTCTTCGTTAAGAGTCTCAAGATAGTTACGATTTTTTGGATGAAGAGGCATTGTGAAATAACTAAGCTTCATATTGCTACCTTGAATTTACCTATCTCTCGAAACTTATTGTGTGTCTATTCTAGGCAGAAAACTAAGGTAAATGCACTTGGCTTTGGTTTGGCAGTCTGTTAGTTTGTCATACAGAAGAACACGTAAGGGAGAACAGTGTGTCACTTGAAAAAGCGCTGGAAAGTATTCGAGCGGCCTCGGCAGAAAAAATGCCAGAAGGCATTAGAACAACGCTGCAAAAAGCGACTGATGAGCTTCGGGGATCAGGAATACTAAAAAAGGTAATGAAAGCAGGGCAGATTTTACCTAATTTCACGCTTCAAAATCAGAACAATGAGCCCGTGTCTTCTGCCTCCATCTTAGAGAAAGGTTCACTAATCCTTACCGTTTTTAGAGGACATTGGTGACCCTACTGTAATGCGGAGCTGTATGCTTTGCAGGAACTTAATGCTGAATTTTCGGAGGCAGGGTGCACTGTAGTTGCTCTTAGCCCGCAAAGTGTTGATTTGAATCTAAAGATGGTGAACTCTAACAATCTTGGCTTCGATATTCTCACAGACCCTAACAATGACTATGCACATGCGGTGGGTTTGAGATTTGAAGTGCCCGAGCAAGTCAGGTCGATTTATCTGGGTTTCGGAATAGACTTACCAGCTTGTAACGGAGATCAAAGCTGGACTCTGCCAATACCTGCTAATATGATCGTTGGATCAGATGGAACAATTTTAAATGTCAACGCAGATCCTGACTACACGCGAAGACCTGAGCCGTCTGCGACATTGGAGCTACTCAAGCGACTCGTTAAGTAGAAAAAATGTTCGCTTTCCCTTAGTCTAAAATAATAGGAAAGCTTCCTGTACAGACGGAGAATTCTCCTATTATCGAGGCCGTATAGCCTGACTTCAGGAGCTCATTAAGGCATTGCTCAGCTTTGTTAGAAGGCACCGCAGCAAGTAACCCCCCTGACGTTTGAGGATCGACTAAAAGGTTCAGCTGTATTGATTTGTGGGATCTGTCTCGTGTGAAGATTTTTTCTGTCGCAAGAAAATTATCGGATTGCAGCGAGCTAGATAGACCTTGCTCGAATAAGACCTCCGCACCAGGAAGTATTGGGATTTGTTTCGACCTGAGCGTGGCCTGAAGTGATGATTTTTCAATCATTTCAAGAAGATGGCCGGCAAGACCAAACCCAGTAATATCAGTCATAGCGTTGACGTCGTTCCGTAGAAAAATTTCTGATGCTTGTTGGTTACTTTGCACCATAATATTTAGAGTAGTATGTAAAAAATCTGAGCGAGCTTTCCCTTGCATCTTAGCGGCAAGAATAACTCCTGTTCCTATAGGTTTTGATAAAATCAATACGTCACTTTCTTTTGCTCCCTGTTTGCGTATGATTTTTTCCTTATCGCAATAGCCGTTAATAGCAAATCCCAAGCTTGCTTCTGGCCCTTCGCTCGAATGCCCTCCGACTAATGTCACTCCATCTTTGGTCAGAACTGACAGCGCACCCGTCATCATTTGCGTTAGCTCTTCTTGCATCAGGTGGACAGCTGCTAAAGGCACGGTGGCAAGAGCAAGCGCGGTTTGGGCCACTGCCCCCATCGCATAAATATCGCTTAGTGCATGGCATGCTGTTACTTGACCTAAAATATAAGGATCGTCGATGAAAGTTCTGAATCCGTCGACTGTCTGGACCATTACGGTGTCTTTAGGCAGCTCTATAATCGCGGCATCGTCTGGACTGCTTAGTCCGATGATGACTTCCGGCGCTTCAGATATCCCTAAGCTATTGAGGGCATTATGTAGCACTTGGGAGTTAATTTTTGAACCACATCCACCACATCTCATTAGATCAAACTGTTGCGAACCCTCCCCATTACTTTCCGCAATCATATTATTTTTCATCTCGGGGAAGACGGTAAATTTTTTAACGAAACTTTCGTCGATAAAGGTCTTTAAATACCAGAGCCATTTTCCGGAAAGGGTCAATGCGCCTTTATTCCCCACGACGTACTTATCACCCATTGTTATGAGGCTAAGGATAGAGCGTTGTGGCTGGAAGCGGATTAATTTTCTACCTCTGCAAAGACGGCGAATATTCTGAGCCAGAACTCGCCCTTGGCGCACAGCAAAGACACCAGATTTTGGCCTTGGCGAAAACTCCATGTCTGCAACATCCCCTGCTGCAAAAACGCTTTCAGTCCCTAGGACGCGCAAGTGGTGATTAATTTGAATGAATCCTCTTTCAGAGGTAGGAAGCCCGCTGGTTTTAAGCCATCCAGGCGCCTCTGATCCTGTAGCCCATATGATTTCGTCAACCGTGATTTTCCCCCCGGTGTCGTTTTCTAATTGTTTGTTCTTTACTTTTGTCACACGCCAATTAGTTAACACCTCAATTCCTGCAGAGGCTAGAATTTTCCGACATGTTTTTTGAGTGTTTCTAGGGTAAGAGCTCAATATTTCAGGTCCTGAGGTCAGGATCTTAATTGATGCGGCAGTATGGGGAAATTCATTCTCGATTTTGTCAATTGAAAGGCGATGTTTTATGGACATGGCAAGCTCTATCCCAGCTGGTCCGCCACCCACTATCGATATTATGGGGGGCGATGATAGGTTCTGAAATGTTCGCTTAGCATTTTCCCATTGGGTGTTGAATTCACTTATTGGTTTTACAGGAATAACCTGTCCAGCATCAAAAACGGAAGTCTGAGATGCTATGGCACCGCAGTCGATGCTAAGCAAATCAAATTTAACGTTTGGTCTATTGCGGCAGATAACAAACTTTCGTTCAAGATCGATGTTTATGACCTCATCGTGAAAAAGTCGCGCCTTAGCAAAGTTGCACAGAGGACCAAGATCTATGTGTGAATCCGCGAAATCATAGTGTCCTGCTACAAGTCCGGGCATCATTCCTGAATATGCAGTGAAAACTTCTTTACTGATAACTGTTAAGCGAACACCGGGCTCGGGCCGCATACCGAAGTTTTTTATCACAGTGAGATGTGCGTGTCCGCCGCCAACAAGCACTATATTGGTATGAATTGGTGAAGATAAATCCATTGTTATTGAGTATAACGCACAGCTTTAATAACGACTTTCCCAGCCTCGAGGATCTGTATGTGGCTCAGACCATTTATCTGACTCATCTTCTAAAATTTTACTCTCATTCAATCCCGCATTTTCAATTTCACTCATTGCTTGTGATGTGAACTCGGCACCAGGGCCATTACCCGCGATCACAAACATTAAAACTGCGTAACGATCCTTCGGCCCTTCCGTGACATTTTCGAACCGACGAACGGCTCCAGGCGGAAAGGAAATGACATCTAAGGGCTCCAACATTTTAAAGTTTTCCGAGCCATCAGCATTTTCCCAGCTCGCTTTCCATCGACCTGTCATACAGATGAAAGTTTCATTAGTATCGTGATTATGCATCATAGGGCCTTTGCCCGGGAGCGCCTCACAGTAACCTAGGTTGAAACCTTCACTGATTTTTATAGCAGACATTCTTGCGGCAGAGGCTCCGACCGGCGAAACAACACCGGTTTCCTCACCTGCTGGAGGTTGAAACCCTATAACGTTATATAGTATCCGCTCAGCGCCCGGCATATAGCTGTCGGGCAAGCCGCCGTCGAAGCCTTTTAAGTCTGAGAACTTTACGCTACGCGAGTTCATGTCCTCATCGGAGGGGTAAATTCTAGGTATTTGTTCTTTGAAGGTCATATTGATATCTCCCAAACGGACTGTAAAATTCTAACGTGCAAACAACCAAAAATAGTGATACAAAAACATCTGCACATTTAGTTCAAATCGTGCAATTTAGTCGATCGTACAACACTTATTTTATTAGTTCAGCTTTATTGGTCATTAGTGATGTCATACATTCATATTGAAGTAGAACCAAATGTCTCGGGATTTGGTGCCATTGTTACGGGGGTGGACCTTAGTCCACCTGTATCCACTAACGTTATTTATGAAATTAAGAGGGCTCTTACGCAGCACAGCGTACTGAGCTTTCCGGGACAGGCGCTAGATGCGGATAAGCTGCAGAAATTTAGCGCTCAGTTAGGACCTTTTGGCGAGGATCCATATATAAGATCAATGGAGAGATTTAACCATGTAATCGAGGTCAAGCGAGGTGCTGGAGAAACTGCGCCTATTTTTGGCAGTTTATGGCATTCGGATTGGAGTTTTCAAGAGGAACCTCCAAGTATCACTTGCTTGTACGGAGTCAATGTTCCTCCTCACGGGGGCGATACCTTGTTCGCGGACAACTATCGGGCTTATGAGTCTTTAGCTAATGAGGTGAAAAGTCGAATAGCGACTTTAAACGGAGTCCATTCAGCGACGCGGGCTTATAGCCCAAAAGGTCTTTTCTCGAATGATGATAAGACACGTTCGATGAAGATCCTTGTTTCCTCCTCTGCTGAGGAGACAGTAACTCATCCTTTGGTAAGAAGACACCCTTCCTCTGCCAAAAAATCACTATACGTAAATCATGTCTATACTATTGGTATAGAGGGACTGAATTCGGGCGAGAGTGACGCATTGTTAAATGAGCTTCTATCGGCATCAGTTCAAACGGAGTTTATTTATCGACATAGATGGGCTCCGGGTACCCTGGCGCTTTGGGATAACCGATGTGTTGCTCATCTTGCTGAAGGCGGGTACGAAGGCTATGACCGCTTACTTTACCGCACCACAATCGCAGGGGAGAGTCCCGTGTCAGGCACGCACTAAAGAGCCCGTTGAAAAGCATCTCGAGATATCAAGCGCTCGTAATAAGCATCGACCGCCGTTAGAGCAGAAGTGTCGATAAACTGTTTGGCTAGATGAATACTGTAGCCGATACCGGTGTCTACTGCCGTGAAACTATCTCCGAGGAGGTATTTTTGTTCAGAGAGAATCGGCTCTAGCATTTTTATTGAGAGAAACAATCGGCGAGACTCCAATTTTTGAACAACGTCTGATCTTTTTTCAGGGGCGATAAAGACTTTCTGTTGCACTAAGGCGGCCCCATGCACTGCAATAGTCTCTGCGTAATGGATCCACTGTAGCCACTTGATCCTGTCACTAGATCCTGGTGCGCGATATAATCGACCATCATCGTAATTCTCGCATAGGTATTGGCAAATCGCGCCGGATTCAAACAATTTGACTTCCTTGTCTACCAAACACGGAACTCTTCCCAGAGGTGAAACTGACAAATAATCTGGTGTGCGCAAAGACTCCATACTGAACTCTAAGGTTTCAAGCTCAAATTCAACTCCCATCTCATAAAGCAGCCATAGCGAGCGCATCGACCTGGCGCCAACACAGTGATATAAACGCATCATTCACTCATCCTAGCTCTGTTTCTAATTAGTAAAAAAGCAATACTATGATATTAATATTGTATATTAAATTATCAAAAATAGGGTTCAGCTTATGACTAATCGCTTGGCAGGGAAAACAGCACTAATTACTGGAGCCAGCAGAGGAATAGGCTTGGCGATGGCGAAGGCATTTGCCAAAGAAGGGGCTTCTCTCGTGCTGAATGCACGAGGTCAAGAGAAGCTGGACGATGTTGCTGAAGAAATTAAAGCAGAATATGAAATGGAAGTCCTTGCTTTGCCCGGTGACGTGACGCGTGTAGAAAGCGTAAAACGTATCGCAAAGGAAGCCTCCGAATGGAAGACCATAGATATCCTTGTTAATAATGCGGGCATACATATTCCTGCGCCATTTCTTAGCTATACGTTCGAAGAATTTAAAAGTGTTATGGAAAGTAATGTGTATAGCGTTTTCCATGTCACCCAAGCAGTGCTGCCTGGAATGATAGCAGCAGGAGGAGGAAAAATAATTAACCTTGCTTCTACTGCCGGGAAATGGGGATCACGGAATCAAAGTGCATATAACGCTTCAAAACATGCTGTAGTTGGCATAACTCGCTGTTTGGCCTTAGAAATGGCGCCACACAACGTTCTTGTAAACGCCATATGTCCTTGGATTGTTAATACGGATATGGCTGCAGGTTTTATGGATGGCCACGCGGCTGCGTTGGGCATTTCACCTGCCGCATTAACAGAAAAAATGAATAGCTCGGTGCCTCTAGGAAGATGGGTGGAACCCCATGAAGTCGCAGGCCTCGCGGTATACTTGGCTAGCGATGAGTCCTCCTACATTAATGGTCAAGCTTGGACTGTCGATGGCGGCTATACAACAATTTGACAATGAAAATATATTATCCGGGCCTTTGATCCTAGTGACCAGCAGCTCGGCGCTTCTATTTGCATGTTTGAACTATTGACAGCCTACCGAATTGCTACGGGATTAATAATAGATTGCACCGATCCATAGAAACGAGGTTGGCCTAAAACAAAAAGGAACTCCCAACCTTCATCTTCCGCTAATTTTCTCGTGTCCATATTTTCTAACAAATAGATCCCGTTTCTAGTGAGCATCTCTTGGTGAACGGGGAAGAAGACTCCTTCTTGCTCGAAAGGCACGGCCTCAAGGCCATAAGTATCAGAACCTACGGCAATAATTTTTTTCTTCGCTAGAAAGCGAGCACCGCCCATCCCGAGCCCTGGCTCGCCTGCCATAAAGCGTTTTGGATCTGATTCAGATATGTTCATCCACCCTGTATGAAAAAGAACAACGTCTCCTTCTTGTATCACGACACCTTGCGCTTTCGCCGCTCCGGTAATTTCTTTTTCATTGAAAACGGTGCCTTCAGGGAGTATCGCTTCTCCTAGATAAGCTGCCATATCCAATAAGATGCCTCTGCAAACTATTGGCGGAATATTGGAAGTAGAAAATTTAGTAAGTCCAGTTACTTTTACAAAATCTTTTGCATGGACACCATTGTAATAGGTGTGGTTTACACCTAAGTGGCCTAAGCCATCTATTTGGCTGCCGATTCCCATATAGGTGTACATCATGTCATCGTTACCGGTTGCTTGATTTGTGCCGGCAGGTTTACCTACCCCGTCGTCTAGCTGGAGGATCGTCATTTGGAATTTCCGTGGACCATATGCCGGCGTGTCTGGTCCTGTTTCTATTCCTAGAGGATAGGTCTTTCCGGTTTTAACTAATTTTGCAGCTTGAACTACAGCCGCGGGGCTCAGGCGATTGGCAGCGCCAATTTCGTCGTCGGGTCCAAATTCAGATTTAGGAACATCACTATTCGCTTGTACTACGCAAACAGTCAAAAGTAGAGCTAGCGCACCAATTAAGCGTAAATATATCATTGTCATTCCCCTCTCAGTCGATATGATTGTGGCCCCCTTTGATAGCGGGCATTGACCTATACTGGCATGATTTGATTGGAGGCGAAAGCAGGACTTGTGTTAAATATCCATCTTAAATTAACCACTATGGGATTGCTTTGGGCGAGTTCATACCCTTTGGGTAGATATCTATCTGTGTACGAGGTGCCACAAGCTATAACTGCATGTAGAGCTATTGTTGCTTTTATTTTTTTAGCTAGTGTCGCGCACTATAGAGGACAGCTCGCTATAAAAATAAACCGAGAGGTTTTTTGGCATTTCATCTTGCTCGGAGTGTGCGGTTTTTGTATACACAATTTCTTTATGTTTAAGGCACTTGAATATACTGAGGCGGGCACAGGCGCAGTTATTAATGGCGTCATTCCGGCTTTGGTTGTCTTAGCCGATTATCTTGTGTTTAGACGAACTGTTTCTCGGATTTCGCTATATGGAATTACTTTAAGTTTGTTAGGAACCGGCCTAGTGGTGACCCATGGGGATTTCATGGGTTTTCTTGAAAATGGCATGGGTATTGGCGAAGGACTGTTTCTGGTAGCTATTACTGGTTGGACAGCATACACGGTTTTAAGTCGCCCTTTATTGGCTAATTACCCAGCTATTACTGTGACAGCGTATACGTGTCTCTCGGGAGGAATGTTGATGCTCCCCTTTGTTTTCTTTGATCTTCCTGCCACCAAAGCTCTGCTGGCTGATCCTAAAATTCCTATCATCCTTCTGTCTCAAGGTATGTTGACTATGGGGTTAGGATTTTTATGGTACTACGAAGGTATAAAAATACTCGGCACTGCCAAAGCATCAATGTATCTCAACCTGGTGCCTGTTCTTGGAGTAGCCTTAGCCGCAGTTACATTGGGAGAGCGACCAGATGTTTCCCTACTAGTAGGGGGAGCTCTCGTTATTGGAGGTTTACTACTAGCTAATAGAACTTGAACTAGCGCTCACGGTTCCATTGCTCATTCAGCCAGGCTATTGCCCGGGGCATAGCGACTGAGAACGATTGCACGTCATAGTGGTTAGAAGCTGATACTGATGTTAGAGTTACAGGGTAGCCTTTGCCATTCGCGATTGCGCATTCCTTGTGAATCTGCTCATAGCTAAAGATATCGTCAGATACACTCGCCAGCATCAAGATGGGAGACTTAGGTTCCAGCCGTCCAGATGGACAACCTGCCAGCGAGATGCCATTAGAAAAAACGTCGGGATACGCGTTTATGTAATGGAAAACTCCCACTCCACCCGTGCTATATCCGGAGATCGTAATTTTTTTTCTATCTATCATAAAAGACTTTAGCGCAGCATTGAGGATATTCATAACAAATGATTCATTTTCAGCAGAATGCCACTGTCCGCCGAGCGATTCGGGGGCGAAGATGATCGGTTCTAAATGGTCAAGTGGCGCTAAGTACAGCTGCTCTAGAAGAGGCCGTCCGTAAAAACGTGTGGGTTGGCCGGCATAGTGAAGTATGCAGACCAGCGGCCGCGGAGTGTTGTGCGCATAACTAGATGGAATAGACAGGGTAAATCGTCCTTTTATGCCTCCATGTATTCCGACCTCAATGTCATGAATACCTTCGCATTTAGAGGAAAGTGTATCCTCTAAATGTCTGACAATGTTGTTAGGGCTCGATTCTTGATCTTTCATCGGTTTAAATTAGCATAAAGTGTATTTTATAATAACCAATGAGGCCGATTGGGGTTACTTCGGCTAATGGTTTTTGTGGGGGAGGTATAAATGGACAGTATTTGTCAGCTAGAGATTACAAAGAGTGGTATCGATCAATATCTTTTAGAATGGGGGGCCGATATTTTCAAAGGTGTACTGCTTGTGCAGATTAGTGAAAATGCCGAAAATTTTGACGATGACGCCATCGTTGTGTCGAAGCAAGCTGAAAGGAAGGGCTTTTCATCTGTCATCGCCCCTAATGGAAGTAAGCGTTTCTATTTCAGGCTCTCGGATTCTAGCGGCTTTTCAATTGTTTGTGCTGAAAGAGCACTGGGCTTTAGTGGGGGGATTAATTTTAGAGATATTGGCGGGTATGCGGCAACTGGTGGACGTAGAGTCAGCTGGTCAAGAATTTTCAGATCGGGGCATCTTTCTAATTTAACAGCAACTGATTTGGATTTTTTTAAAAACCTTAATGTCCGACGTGTGTGTGATTTTAGATTGGTAGAAGAGCGTGAGAAAGAGAATGCTAGGCTTCCTAATAATCCAGAGCTAATTACTTTGGAGATAATGCCAGGGGTAGGCGACCCGCGCTATTTTCACAAGCTTTTTCAAAAGGCAACACATGTAGAAGAAGTGGTGGTGGCAATGCGAACTATGATGTCGTATTTAATAAGCGACAATTTACAGAGCTATAGGAACTTTTTTGACGAGTTGTTAAATCACAGCACAAAAGGAGCTCTACTTGTTAACTGCTCCGCAGGTAAAGAGCGGACGGGCGTCGGTGTTGCTTTGTTGCTAAGGGCACTAGGTGTGCCACAAGAAACGGTTTTATATGACTTCATGTTATCAAAAATATATTTTCCTGCTGAATTAGAAGTCGACCGAGTACTAGAAAAGTATGGAGTATCGAATGAAGACGGGAAGGGTGTTAAACTGATTTGGCCATTGTTGGAGACGCGCGAGTCCTATTTGCAGAGCGCTTTCGAGACTGTTGATTCAGTCTATGGCTCCATGGAGAATTTTTTAGAGTCTGGCCTCGGATTAGATAAGATAAGGCTGGCAGAATTAAGAAGACTATATACAACTTGAGGGAGAGGGAAATGTCAAAACTTTATGTCGACACTGATAAATATGGATATCAATCAGAGTTTGCGTCTGTAGAAGCCTATAATTCGGCAGTTAAAGATCTCTTAAGGAGAAAGTTTTCAAATAGCGACGTCCCTTGGGAGGATTTTGTTTTTGAACTCGAAGAGTCGCTCGTTACAAAGGCTGATATGACTGCCATAGAGGAGCGACTGCTAGCCTATGGACATAGGTTCGAGCCCTCGGCGATGTCGTCTAGTCAAGAACGGCCAGAAGCATACAAAGATTCAGGTCTATTTAACGAAGACTTTTTTTTCGAGCACGAAGACGCACCGACGGCGGATATTGATGATATTGGACGAATGTTAAGAGGAGCAGGGGATAATGTCGTCAATCACGAAAATAATTTGACGGGTATTGCTCAGTACATTCGTACTAGCGATAAAGTACTTAAATACCTTACAGACGGTGTTCCTGAAAACACTATCGCCATAGTTGATGACTCAGGAGGCACATTAACAGCTCCGATATTGGAACAGTTCTCAGGAGTGCTATGCGCTGGCGGCACAACTCGGTCACATTTGGCGATATTAACGAGAGAATACAACATCCCGTGTTTGATGAATGTGAAATTGAATGGGATAAAAAGTAACGATCGTATTGAGGTCGAGGTGACAGCTCGTTCTAAAACAGCAGATGATTACGCGAGCGGAGTTTCAACGTTAGCGAAAATTTGGCGGCTGTAGAACTTAGCGATCCAGCGATTGAAAAAAAGGAATCCTTGAATGTCAAAACCAGAAATAACATACAGCCAACTATTAGAGACTAATAATCTAATACAGCAAAATTCTGATGAAACATACTGGCTATGTGCGACACGCACAGTGCAAGAGTCGAAAATATTTCCTGTGTCGGCATATATTTTGTTTTCATATCTCAATTGCTTCTATAGGTTTCCAGAGCTGCTGAAGAAAATTGAAGCCAACATGTCTGCAGAAGAAGTTGGAGACAGAGCGCGCAGTTCAGGAATCAAGATACTCGCTTGGACAATCCCATGTTTTTATTTGCTAGGACGCGAGATGCTCATAAACTGGGGTGTTATAAAACCAACAGATGCTGTGGAAGATGTCGTTTATGTTATGGATTTCTGGAAGCGATTCCAACTGTCTTGGCACAGAAACAATGGGGGGCTTACTAACAAGCAAGGGGGACACAGGGCTCAGATATTTCCCGAGCAAAAACTACAGGTGTTCCATGCAGATGCTTTTGAGTGCGAAGTGGGTGACGACTTGCATACTTCCGCGCAGGAATTTATGGCCACTGTTGCGCAGTATGGTTTTCTTGTCTCATGTGAGAGCCGGCTAACTATACATAATCATGGGCCTTATAAGATTTCTGATAATCGAGAGATGTTAATTCGCGACTTCCGAGAACTTTCAGAGTATGACTTTCCTTGGTTGGACGATGTGGCAAATGAGCTTGACTACAATAATCTTACTGTAGCAATGATTGTAGAGGATACCCATATAACTCTGTTAGATGATTGGGGTTCTTTTGAGGCTGAGCCAGAGCTTAAGTCAGAACATATAAAAGCGATAGGGTTGTGGACTGCAGACAATCTTACAGATGGTCATTTGCCAGTTGGTATGGGTAGTCCAGAAGAATTGACAGCGACTTTCAAGAGTTTGACGAACAAAGTTAAGGAGGCAACTTCTAAACTGTGGACTCAAATGGCGGGTTGGAGCCGAGATCAGCAGATGGATGCCGGTGCGCTGAATTATTTTGCCTGTGCTAAAGAGCTTGCACACATCGCTGGTTGTTATGAAATGAAAGATTGGATGATGATTGATGAACGCGCCGAGCGTTTCCGACCATTGCTAAATGACGAGTACGGAAATTTATTCCTTGGGGAACTGGTTGGGATGATTACCCAGCCAAGCCAGATGGCGCACGGGTACACAATGGCGCAGCATACAGATAAACCAACAAAAGGTCTTAGCTTTATACCTTACTCTATATTAAAAGATGAACCCTATACTCTTGGCGTGGGGCCGATTAGAGGAGGTGTCACTAATTTGTCAGCTAAAGTAGACCGATATCGCACCTCACAAGGCTTTATGACGCAAGAACAATTAAATAATGCATGTCGTTCCTTTACGATGACGTGCTGCGAGGAAAAATACCGTCTTTTATGTGCTGATTGGGTCAAGTATCACTATGATACTGAGCTTGCTGATGAGCTATTTAGGATTGAGCAAACGAACTCGAGAAACCTAAAAGACCGCGGGGCTGGGTTGACCTGTCGGGATATCGAAGACATGCGCCTCGCACGAGTAGAAAAAGCATAAAGGAGAAACGGATATGGTGACCCCAATTCACGCGATAATGCATTCTACTGCTGTGAAAAAGAATGCTGACAGAAATATGCTTGCTAGTCATGTAGGGCTTTCGGAGGAAGTGTTTTCAAAAGTGTTGTCGGATGCTCTGGTGACCGAGAGATTGGTTGAAATAGAGGGGCGCTATTTGCTAACGCCTTCAGGCCAAATGATTGTGCACAGCGAATATTCAAGATTCTATGCACATATAAGAACCGATCAGACTTTTGTAGATGCCTATAAAAAATTCGAATATATAAATACAGATCTGAAGCTACTAATTACGCAATGGCAGACTGTTGAGCTTGCCGATAAACTGATTAGTAATGATCACTCTGATGCGGATTACGATAACCAAATAATTGACAAGATAGGCAATTTACACGAACGTTATCAACCTATTTTAGAGATAATGACAACTCTTTTGCCGCGGCTGTCTTTTTATCAGGACAAGCTAATGGAAGCTTTAGAGAAAGCGGAAGATGGAGAAGTCCAATGGGTAAGTGATGCGCGGTTAGAAAGTTACCACACCATATGGTTCGAAATGCACGAGGATCTTTTAAGAGTCTTAGGTCGGGTTAGAGAAGAATAAAAGAATTTAAAGGATTAAATTCATGGCTAGATTAGAAGGGAAAATTGCACTCATTACTGGAGCGGGCACCGGGATTGGGAGGGCGTGCATGGAGCTTTTTGCGAAGGAAGGGGCAACAGTTTTTGGTGTTTCGAGAACACAGAGTAACCTTGATAAAACCATGTCATTAGTTCGAGCATCCGGTGGAAGTGGCAAGACGTATAGTGCGGATCTATCGCAACCGGAAGAGGTACAGAATGCTATAGATGATTGTTTACATTCGTTTGGACGCATCGATGTCCTACTGAATGCCGCGGGAGTTGGTTATAACTTGCGTGAAAGTAGTCAGGGCTCTATGGATCCCATTGATACGACACCTATTGATAAATGGAAAGAGGTTATGGCAGCTAATCTGGATAGCGTTTTCTATGTATCTCGACTTGTCATTAAACAGATGAAGCTGCAGCAAAAAGGGTCTGTAGTGAACATCTCCAGTATCTTTGGATTAGGAGGTGCGCCTGATGCACATACTTATACAGCCACTAAAGGGGCGATTATCAATTTGACAAAGTCTATGGCGGTGGCTTACGTAGACGACAAGATTAGATGCAATGTAGTTGCGCCTGGCTTCGTTCAGACACAGATGGTGGAAAGCGTTATTCCGGATCTTTTCTCAGATGCGAACCCTAAGTTGGTTTCTCCTATGGGACGGCCCGCCACTCCAGAAGAAGTGGCTTACGCAAGTCTGTTTTTCGCCTGTGAAGAGTCATCATATTGTACTGGCACAGTGCTTGCCGTCGACGGCGGTGCTACTGGGAGAGCCTGAGTCGCTCATCTGTAATTTTATGTGTTGAGGGTTACGAACGTAAAGCGTAATTCCCCTAGCTCTTTTGACTATTTTTAAGTTTGCTACGTAGGCTAGAAGTTTTTTCTAGATCCACAGACAAGGTGCCGTCTTCGACTCTCCCTTGGAAAGCAACGCCATAAACTTCTTCGGCCCTGCTCATGGTTTCCCATTTTTCGACAACATCTTTCAGTACTTTATCAGGGTTCCTTTCTAAGGCCGATCCATATCCACCTCCACCGGTGTCTGTTCCCCTTATAAATTCGCCAGGTTCTAATGTTATCTCGATGACTCCCGGAAGTTTTTCTTCAGTTCCCGTTTTCCCTATATGCCAGGTCGTCGCTAGAGGACCTGGCTCTCCTCCGCGCACACCCTGAGGTGGAGAATGCTGCCCATCGCACGCCACAACAACAGTCATTTTATCTTTCCTTGGCCCGTAGATGACTTCTGCACCCGGACCCCCTCTAAATTTCCCTGCACCACCACCACCTGGTATGACTTTTAAAGACTTAAATAGTATTGGGTATTTGGATTCGTCTACCTCGACGCTGCCTCTATACATTCGTCCCGCTGCGACGGGCAGTCCATAATTGAGCCAACCATCAGAGCTCGGGCTGGCCGGGCCACCGTTCACTATTAACCATTCCTGATTAATATAATCGCTGCCTTTGGAGCGCCAGTCTTTTCCAGATATTACGCCTGCTGCAGCTCCCATGCCTACACCACCTTCCGCAAGGCCATGATTATCGCTGAGTTGTGCAAACGCAGCTTGTGTTGCATTTAAGACTCGGTCTGCAACGTTTGTAGTGGCCATAGAGGTACTGTATGGAAATTTTGGTGCGCCTGTTATGCAACCGTCTCTTAGCTTGATATTTACACGAGAAAAGCTACCCCCGTTAACAGGTACTGCTTCTAAACAGTTAAACACTCCGGCCATTGCGGTGCTGGTAGCGGTTGCAACGGTTTGATTGAAGCCACAAGCTTTATTGTCTTCGTTTTTAGTAAGGTCTACTTCTATTTTCCCATTCTTCGAGTCTATATCAACATCGACTCTGATATCTAAACCCTCTGGCAGTACTGTGCCGAGTGGGTCCAGATGTCCCCAACTGGTCAATTTTCCGCTAGGCATTTTCTTTATAGCCGAAATCATGCGGCGCTCCGAGTAGGAAAACCAGTCTTTCATAAACTGTTGGATCGTCTCAATACCATATCTTTCCACAAGAGCGATTAGTCTTCTTTCTCCAATTCTAGCAGAGCCGATTTGAGCTAAGTAATCCCCATACCATTGCTCAGGCACACGGAGTCTTCTTTTACACATTCTTATAATGTCATCGACATCTTGATAATTGTCTTGAATTTTTACACAAGGAAATATTAGTGCGCCTTCCTCGTAAACGTCTCGCGCATAGGCGTGGTAGGTGCTAGGTATTGAGTTCCCACAATCAGCCATATGAGCTTTCGCACACGTTGTAAAAAGATGGACGCCGTCTATAACTACGGGGACCATAACCATATGATCAGCGGCATGAGTATTACCCGCATAAGGATCATTATCTAAAAATGCATCTCCCGACTTAAGGTTTGTATGTAAGGTGGTCATTGATTTCCCTTGCAACGGGCTACCAAAAATATGTATTGGTAGACCATCTCCAGGGCATAGAAGCTGGTTGTCTGCAGTAATAATAGAGCAAGAGAAATCTCTAACTACAGCTAGGACAGCCGATCGTGCCGTCCTAAGAAGAGTATTAGTCATCTCGGCTACAATTGCGTTGATGCGGTTAGATAGAACAGCCATGTGGACCGGATCCATTTCATAGGAAACAGCATTTTCTTTCTCAGTATTCATATTAAACCTTGCTCTGATGGCGTTAAAATATACCTTCCTCCAGCACTCACTTTGACAGTCGAACCGGGGGTTATAACTAGTGTTGATGTTGGCTCTTCTATGATAGCTGGTCCACTAATTAGGGCTCCAACATTTAGGTTCTGCCCTAAAAATATCGGTGTCTCAACCGGAGTCGCTCCAAAGTAGGCCAGCCGTCGCCTATCTTCATTGACAGCCTCACTGCCGTCTACTCTGCCTGGTTCTAGTGAGGGCGCGTTTACGTCGGCTATCAATCGACCCCGCCAGTTCAAACATTCCACAGTTTGTCCTACATCTGTAATTGCGAATACACGGTCATGCATTTTATGAAAAGCATCTACGAGGGCAGTGACATCATTTTCATTAGTGAAGTGTCCGGTTTCAATTTCAACTTCGAGTTCCCAGACTTGGAACCGGTATCGGGCTTCAACAAAATACCGCTTTTTGATTTTATCGAATCCACGCAACCGCAGTCGTTCTGCAAACTCATCCAAGGTTTGATTGATCTTCCCAAGAGCCTCATTTACGCCTTCATAATCAAACATATCTGTAGCTGTTAATTTACTGGCACCCGTTTCGGTGATGATATCTGAAAACTGCATTCCAGAAGCACTTAACGCACCTGCTGTTCGAGGAATGAGCACAGTTGTACAGCCTAGTTCAGCTGCTATCGGAGCAATACCCAGTCCTCCAGCCCCACCGCCGGCGACCAAGGTAGAGTCGGCAGGGTTAATCCCTTCATTTACTGTTAGCTCCTTGATCGCTTGAATCATATTCTCATTAGCAACCGCCATGATTGCGAACGCCGTTTGCTGCACATTTTGTTGCAAGGTTTCTGCTAACGGTTTGATCGCAGTAACAGCAGCTTCTTCATTTAATTGCATTCTTCCACCAAGAAAATGTGCAGGGTCGATATAACCTAAGACTACTGCAGCGTCAGTTACTGTTGGCTGAGTACCCCCAAGGTTATACGAAGCTGGTCCAGGCTCGGAACCCGCGGACTGCGGTCCTACTTGAAGGAGTCCTCCGCTATCTACCCAAGCTATGGACCCTCCACCTGCACCAATACTATGCACAGCGACAGATGCCATTCCCAGGTTATCTCCGGTCCATTGAGGACCAAGCCAAGTATCTCTAGTGAATTCAACCTGTCCGTCTCGCACTAAACTGACATCAAAGGTTGTTCCTCCAGCATCACAGACAATCACGTCGTCACTGAGCTGTTCGGCGTTGGTGTAAGCCAACCCAGCTATAGGTGCCATGGCAGGCCCGGACTTCACCAAAAAAATTGGTTTTTCTACTACGTCCTGTAAATGCATTACCCCACCAAACGATGTACTCACGAGCACATCGTTTTTATAGCCGGCACTCGTTAAGTCTTGTTCAAGAGTGATCAGGTATTCCTGCATTAAGGGTTTCAGAGAGGCATCAATCGCGGTAGATGATGCTCGTCTATATTCTCTTAAAATAGGGTTGATCTCACTTGAAAGAGTATAGGGGACTCCAGGCAAAATCTTTTCGATTAAAGCTGCAATGAGCTTCTCATGCACTGGGTTTGCGACAGACCAAAGGAGACAGACCGCGATAGCCTCTATTCCTTTTTCAGGAAAAGTCCTTAGCAAGGAGCTGACTTTTTCTTCGTCCAATGAAATTTCGACGCCGCCTTCGGCGCTTATCCTTTCAGGAACCTCAAATGTCAGGCTTCTAGGTATATAAGGGTCTGGATATTCCATGCGAAGATTGTGTGTTTCCGGTTTACCTCCTTCCTTTAAGAGCAACGTATCAGGAAAGCCTTCAGTACTTATGAATGCAGTCCGAGCTGTTTTTCTCTCGACTATTCCGTTGGTCGCTCGGGTGGTACCGTAGATGAATAGTGAGGTGTCACGCAGCAAATCTTTTACTGATGTGTCGAGTTCATCTGATGCCACTTCTAAGGCAGCTGAGATGCTAGCGAACGCTCGTTTTTTATCTGTCAGTGCTTTGCCCACAGTAAAGCGTCCATTTTTGTCTGTCACGACGACGTCAGTAAATGTTCCACCCGTATCAACGGAAATTCTATAAGTCATTGAGTTCTCGCTTAGCTATCGAAATGTAAGTTTTATGTTTCTATCAGGCGATAACTTATCACAGTATTCTGTTTTCGGATAGATGGTCTAAATTGCTTTTCTCAGCATTTAATGTCGAGGACATTAAACTTGCTGTGAGTCATGGCGGCACTAGTTTATGAGGTTTCATTTTATTTTAGCAAAAATCCAAATTTAATGAATGTGTAAGAAGCTATCAGTAGATATTAGACTGGTAGATACCGAAAACCGCTAGCAGTGGAGTAAATTATTTTTATATTCAAGGACAATCAAAAATTTCAGCAATTGATCCTGTTTTTCTAGTAGAATATTTCGCTCAATGGTGGCTATTTTGAAGGCCCATGGTTTAGCGATGTAAACTCCGTCAGGCCTGGAAGGGAGCAGCGGTAGCATTAACTGGATGCATGGTAACCCTAGAAATAGCCACCGCCGTTACTTTGATAAACTAGATTAAGTAATATCGAGATGTCGTATTATGAGCTACGAAGTGCTGGCGCGAAAATGGAGACCAACATCTTTCGATGAGGTAATAGGGCAATCCCACATTTTGCGCGCATTAGTCAATGCGCTAGATAGCGGAAGGATGCACCATGCCTATTTGTTTTCTGGTACCAGAGGTGTAGGAAAAACAACGCTGGCGAGAGTCCTCGCTCGAGCACTAAACTGCGAGAAAGGCGTGACTAGTAACCCCTGTGGCTCGTGTGGTTCCTGTAGAGAAATAGACGGCGGCCACTCTGTCGATCTAGTGGAGGTAGACGCGGCGTCGAGGACGAAAGTCGAAGAGACTCGTGACCTGCTAGATAACGTTCAATATTTACCTAGCTCTAGCCGATATAAGGTTTATCTGATAGATGAAGTCCACATGTTCTCTAATCATTCGTTTAATGCTCTTTTAAAAACTTTAGAGGAGCCTCCTCCTCACGTAAAGTTTCTACTCGCCACTACTGATCCTAAGAAGTTGCCTGTAACTGTTCTATCACGTTGCTTGCAGTTGAATCTCTCCAAAGTTGAGAAAACAGAAATTTCTGACTACCTAGCAAAAATATTGAATTTAGAAGGGATACCGTTTGAAGAAGATGGACTCGTCACAATAGCAAAGAATGCTGGAGGTAGCGTGCGTGATGCTTTGAGTCTCCTTGATCAAGCAATAGCACATGGGGGCGGAGCAGTTAAGACGGATAATGTTTTAGCAATGCTTGGAGCTGTGGACCAGTCGTACATTATTTCTCTGTTAAAGTGTTTAGCTGATGGAGACGGGCATAATTTAATAAAAGCGTCTAGAGCTTTTGGAGCATTTGCTCCTGATTACAGCTCAGTATTGACCGACATGTTATCTGTTTTAGTTAGGGTCGCGACAGTTCAGGCGCTTGGCTTAGCAAATCAAAAAATCGAAAGTGATGAAGAAATCATCGAACTTGCCCGAGAGGTGTCTGCTGAAGACTGTCAATTATTCTATCAAATTGCACTAGTCGGTCGAAAAGATCTTGAGATCACGCCTGATCCGGAATCAGGTTTTGAAATGAATTTGCTGCGCATGTTAGCCTTCAGAAAAAAAGACTTTTCTGAGGTTACTAACCAGCTTGAAGAAAAGTCCATTGAAGTGGTCTCCAAAAAAAAAAGTGAGCAACTAGCCGACCAAGCTCAAGTCGAAGCGGTCACAGAAGTAGCACTTTGCAGTAATGAGGATTGGCATGCTGTTGTGAATAGCCTAGATATTAACGGGCTTGCGCGTGAATTGGCGAGACACGCTATATTTGTAGAACTGGATCAAAATTCTTTGAAATTATCTGTTGCATCGAAGCATGACAAGCTAATGCAAAAGAGGGCAGTTGACACTTTAGAGGAGCAGGTTTCTTCTTATCTGGGACAGAGAGTCACGCTTTCAGTCAGTGTCGCCGAAGGTGATAGCCTGGCTTTATCGCTATCTGAGCAAACTCTCGCAAATGAGCTGGAAGCACAGAGGACTGCCGAGAAAAAAGCTCGTGAAGATCCTACCGTAGTTGCTCTCAGCGAAAAATTCGATGCGGTAATGACAACAGTGTCACGAAAGACTTAGCTGCTAGCTAGCAAAGGCGTTACTAGCTTAAAAAAAGGAGTATCACTTACCATGAAAAATGGCCTTGGAAATATGTTGAAGCAAGCTGAAAAAATGCAAAGCGAAATGGCTCGTGTACAAGAAGAATTAGCGGGGAGTCGTGTTGATGGCGAGTCTGGCGGGGGAATGGTAAAAGTGACCATGAATGGCAAGAGAGAAGTTGTGGCCGTAAATATTGAATCTGTAGCGACTACTGAAGATAAAGGTATGTTAGAAGATCTTGTCGCAGCAGCTGTGAACGATGCGATACGGAGGGTTGAAGAATTGTCGGCTGAGAAAATGGCGGACATTACCTCAGGCATCGAACTTCCTGCTGGCATCAAGCTACCTTTCTAGTAGAATTTGATTTATGAATTTTTCGCCATTACTTACCGATCTGGTTCAGCGTCTGCAGTATTTGCCGGGTATCGGGCCAAAATCAGCACAAAGAATTGCATTTTATTTGCTGGAACAAAATAGAGATAAAGCTCGAACTCTTGCTAAGGCGATGGAACGGGCAGCAAATGAAATTGGTAGATGTCTTTCATGCCGCACGTTTAGTGAAGTCGATACATGTGTGATATGCGAGGATATGTCACGAGATCAGTCGCAGATCTGTGTTGTTGAAAATCCATTAGACATACTGGCTATAGAACAGGCGCCCGGCTATCGAGGTTACTATTTTGTTTTAATGGGTCGCCTGTCTCCACTAGACGGTATTTCTGCGGAAAGTATCGGCATTCCTTTTTTGGACGCGAGACTCAGCCAAGGTCAAATAAAAGAAATGATCGTCGCAACCGGGACCACGATGGAGGGCGAGGCGACATCGCACTACCTAAAAGAGCTGGCGAATCGACGAGGCGTATCTGCTACTCGTATTGCTTATGGAGTTCCTGTCGGAGGGGAGCTGGAGTTTGTTGATAGTTCTACTTTATCTAGAGCTTTAACCAACCGCCAATCGTTTTGAATGATCGCTGTATGGCAGATTCGGATGTTAAATTGTTTGTGTAATATGGATTGAATACAATAAATAAAATAATGTGAGCGGAGTAATTAATGAAGTTTTCTGACGGTAATCTTATTTGGATTGATCTTGAAATGACGGGTCTTGAACCAGAGACAGATTTAATCATTGAAATAGCTACGATAATTACAAACTTTGACTTAAGCGAACAGGTAGCAGGGCCAGTTTTGGCGATCCATCAGTCCTCGGAAGTGCTTGCAAGTATGGATGAATGGAACACTAGACAACACAACTCTTCCGGATTGGTCGAAAGAGTGGTCAATAGCCAGATAAGTGTCGGTGCAGCTGAATCTGCCACACTTGAGTTCTTGAACGAATATGTGCCTTCAGGAATTTCACCAATGTGTGGCAACAGTATAGGCCAGGACCGCAGATTCATTTACAAATATATGCCTTTGCTAGCAACTTTTTTTCACTATAGAAATATAGATGTTAGCACGCTTAAAGAGCTCGCTGTCCGCTGGGTTCCTGAATTGCCTGTATTTCAAAAAGACAGTGCACATCTTGCTATGCAAGACGTACAGGACTCAATTAGCGAGTTAAAATATTATCGTGAGCAGCTGCTAAGAGTCCCTCAAAAGTAAGAGCGGTGTCTATAGTGATAAGTTCATTTGGAAAGCAGTCACGGGCTGCGTCGATGGAATTAACAGGCGACTGTCTTTAGGTATTTCGTGATGAAAAACGATTTGAGAAAACCAACTGTGAAGATTATCGTCAGCGAGGCCGAAATGGAAATGCTCGGCGCTCAAATAGCGTGCGCTGCAGGTAGTTCTTGTGTCTTTTATTTAGATGGTCCATTGGGGGCTGGAAAAACAGTTTTGGCTAGAGGCTATATCCGTGAGCTAGGTTTCATCGGCCCCGTTAAAAGCCCCACGTTCACTCTTGTTGAACCTTATGATGTGGGGGGCGTGGTACTTAACCACTTTGATTTGTACCGCTTAAACGATCCGCGTGAATTAGAGTTTATAGGTATAGAGGACTATTTCTCTAGTGGGGCTAATGTAATAGTTGAATGGGCGGAGAAAGGGGTAGGGGTTTTACCGACGCCTGATTTGTATATCTCGCTTAATTACAGTGCACAGTGCGACTCTAGGGAAGTTGGTTTAGTTAGCGCAACTAAATTTGGTGACGAAATCTTGCTTAAGATGGGCGGCTGATAGGTAGTGACTTTGGACGCAAAAACAACAGACCTTCTTTCCCCCTTTTCTCTTTTCTTTTTGTTGAAGACAGTCACCGCATTTTGTCTGATTCTATCCTTTGGTGATGGCTTTGCCGGAGTTAACGCTGTTCGGATGTCGAATCAGTTTGATACCGCACGAGTCGTTTTTGATATGGAGGAGAACAGTGATTACACGGTTAGTCAATTAAAGAATCCAGCACGAATAGTCGTAGATTTCAGCCATAAGAGCTCCGGAAAACCATATAACTTAGACATAAAAAAGAATTCTTTTATACGAGGATTTCGACATGGCTTGCGGGGACTAAAAAGCGAGCGGTTTGTCTTTGAGGTGAGGGGACAGTCGAAGATATTATCTACTTTATTACAGCCTACTGCTGAAATTGGCTATCGTCTTGTTGTTGATATTCTCCCTTTGGAGGTCTTGTCGGTGGCTAAAGAACCTGCCATAGGAGGAATAGTAAGTAGGCCCAATAAAAAGAGAAGGATTGTCGTGGCGATTGACGCTGGACACGGCGGTAGGGACGTAGGTGCGATTGGTGCCGCTGGGACATACGAAAAAGACATTACCCTAGCTGTTGCCGAGGAGTTAGCGTCTTTTGTGAATGCGAATTCTAGTATGGACGCGATACTCACTCGTCGCGGAGACTCTTATGTCAAGCTCCGCAGGCGACTTGCCTTAGCTCGGAATCACAAAGCAGACGTGTTTGTCTCTATCCATGCCGATGCATTTAGAGATCCTCGCGTCAAAGGGTCATCTGTTTATATTTTATCTCGCAGTGGGGCTAATGGAGAAGCAGCTCGCTGGTTGGCTGACAAAGCCAACAAAGAGCAATTGGTTGGCGGGATATCTTTAGATAGCAAAGATAGATTGCTTAGTAGCGTTTTGATCGATCTATCACAGGCAGCTTCCATAGAAGCGAGCACTGCGTTAGGGAGAGCGGTGCTGGAGGAACTTAAAAAAATAGGGCCATTGCACAAGAAAACAGTCCAAAAAGCGGGATTTGTTGTTTTGAAATCACCGGACATCCCATCTGTTTTAATCGAGATGGCTTTTATTTCTAACCCATCAGAAGAGAAGCGTTTGACTAACGCAGGATACCAAAAAAAATTGGCCTTGGCAGTCTATGAAGGGATATTAAAGTACTCTGTCGGAGAGAGCTCTGAGAAATCTGGGATGGTCTTTCGAACGCATAAAGTAGTTCGTGGGGATAATTTGTCTGATCTGGGCGCGCGCTACTTAGTCTCCATCGATGACTTGAAAAAGATGAATAATTTAGACAGTAATCTTTTGCTTGTGGGTGATACTCTTAAAATACCGGCTTTAGGAGGAAGAAGCTTTCGGGAACACCGCATAATAAGTGGTGATACTTTGTCTGACTTGGGTGTGCGTTATGGTGTCAGTGTTGCCAGCCTAAAGAGGTTTAATGGACTTCGTACTGAAAAAGTCTATGTGGGAGATATAATTAGAGTTCCATGGTAAAAGCAGCCAGATATTTTCTTTGGAGTTCTTATGCGTTTGATTGAGCCGTTTCGTCAAGCTATCAATCCGTTGTCTGACTTATTGATTAATCAAATTGCAGCAGGAGAAGTTATAGACGGCCCCAGTGCGGTGGTGAAAGAGTTGGTTGAAAATAGCTTGGACTCGGGTTGCTCGTCTATCGTGATTTCTCTTACGACTGGGGGTCTTGACGAGATTATTGTGAGTGACGATGGGCAAGGCATTTTATCAAAGTACCTTCTGGCTGCTATCAAGCGGCACTCGACGAGTAAAATATTAACAGTCGAGCATTTGCAACATGTGTCCTCGTTGGGATTTCGAGGTGAGGCATTAGCAAGTATTTGTTCGGTTGCGGACGTTCATATCTGCAGTTGGCATGCCGAAGAAATGCACGCTTGGTCTCTGGCTGTCAAAGCAGGTGGCAAGCCGATAGGGCCTCAACCTGCTGAAGGTAACTTGGGTACGCGGATCTCGGTTTCAAGTTTGTTTTACAACATTCCCGCGCGGAAAAGGTTTTTGAAACAGGCTAGAAGTGAATACCTTAAGATTAAATTTTTAGTCAGGCAATTCGCCTTTGCATTTCCTTCAGTGTCGTTTTCTTTAAAGGATCCTTCCTTCAAAGGCTTGGACTTCATGGCGGCTAAAATCCCTGAGCGGCATAATCGATGGGATAGATTGTTTGGCAAGCGTTTCCAGGATGAGGCGTTAACAATCAAGTCAGAGCGTTCTCAGGTTAAGATAGTGGGATGGATTGGAGGCGCTGGACTAGCGCTCAGCAATACTGATAATCAGTTTCTATCTATCAATAATCGTATCGTCAACGACAAATCCATCTCTCATGCAGTCAGAATGAGCTTTGTTAACACAATTCCTTCCGGTCGCTTTCCTGCCTATGGCCTTGCTCTATCAGTGCCTTTCGATTCGATAGATGTCAATGTTCATCCACGAAAACTGGAGGTGAGGATAAAGAATATCCGTGAGTTACATGACGTTATCTATGCGGAAGTAAACGGCGTGCTTTTTGGACACTCTGATCACTTATCGGAAGGTTTGGCCAATACGTCTGTCAGTTATCCCGCTGTAGTGAGGGAAAATCAACCTTCTGTCAGCAAGCCTATCGCCTACAATGACTATGGGAGGCCGACATTTGTTGTTGGGAATCAGTTTTTTATTCTTATTGGTGATGACGGGGCAAGAGCGATTGATTTAAACCTAGCCTGGAAAACTTTGTTACAGCGTCGATTGAGCTCTCCCAATAACATTAACAGCAAACCATTGTTGTTGCCTCAGAGGCTTGAGGCCTCAGAAGCGATGATCTTGCTGAACGCAAAGAGCGGAATGGAAAAAATTGGTTTTCATTTCTCCGACTTAGGCATAGCGGGAGAGGTGTTACGCGGGATACCAGTAGTATGTCCTTCATTCTCCGCTGAAATTTTCTTGTCTACTCTATGCACGCTACCTCTTCGTGAAGATGAACTTATAGAAAACATTTCAAGTGCTATAACTGCAGCGATTGATTATGGGACGTTTGATAAACCAAACCTAGGAACTTTCGAAGAACTTGTTTCGTCGGCGAGCTCTCTATCTTATGACTGGACACGCTGGATTTTTGATTTAGATGCAACTGCGCTCACAAGGGCTGATAAAAGTGGCCTGTGATATCGGATACGAAGGGCCTTTAGTTTTTGTTATGGGGCCAACTGGGGTAGGGAAAAGTAATTTCGCCAGTAGACTGTCTGATTTTTTCCCTCTTGAAGTTATTAACGTTGACTCGACTTCTGTATATAAGGGTTTGAATATAGGCTCAGGAAAACCAAATAAAAAAATTCTTACAGCGACTCCTCATCATCTACTTAGTTGTATTGATCTAAGCGACACTTATTCTGCTGCTAGGTTTCGATCTGATGCCATCAACGCAGTGTCAGAAATACGGGCCAAAGGTAAAGTTCCTGTTTTAGTTGGAGGAACTGGAATGTATTTTCGTATGCTTGAGAGAGGTATGGCACCGCTCCCCAAGGCAGATTTAGAAATTCGAAGAAATCTGCAATCGTTGTTGAAGGAACATGGAGTAGAGTATCTTCATTCTATTTTAAGTAAGTTAGATCCCCTATCTGCTGAGCGAATAAATCGAAACGACCCTCAGAGAATTATCAGAGCGATTGAGGTATGTAGAGTTTCCGGCACTAAAATGTCGCTCCTCATTCAAGTCTCGCAGGAACCTCTAAGTATGCCGCCCGTTAAGTTTGTTCTCACTTTACGAGAAAGAGCGAGGATACAGGAGCGAGTTTCATTGAGATTTCTTTTGATGTTGGAACAAGGGTTGATTAACGAAGTGGGCGAACTTCGTCGCTCTCATAAGATGTTTCGGGATTATCCTGCTCTCAACAGTGTAGGATACAAACAAGTAGGAGAATTTTTAGATGGACAAATTAGTCATCAAGAAATGATTGAAAAAGCTATTATCGCGACGCGTCAGCTTGCTAAGCGTCAGTTGACGTGGCTGAATCGAGAAGATCGGTCGGTTTGGTATGAGTGGTCGGAGCCAGAAAAAAATATTAAGAGTGTGCTCAAATATCTCGCTAAGCGAAGTGTAATCGCTTGAGTGGTATTTTGATTTTATCAATGAGTGTTGATAAACATTTTAAACGCATCCAGTTAAGGTAATTGTTAATTTAAATGTCAGCGACAGAAGAAAGCGTATTGTTACTTAATATCCAATTGTCGACGGAATCGTCGACGGACACCAGCGAGCTATCTGAATTGGTGGTGGCCGCGGGACTAATAGTAGTCGGTGAGATTCTGTCTAAGCGGACAGCTCCAGATTCAAAATTCTACGTTGGTAAAGGGAAGGCCGAGGAGGTCGCTCTTTTTGTGAAAGAGAATGAAGTTCAACTAGTTATTTGCAGTAAGGATCTGTCTCCAGTGCAACAGCGTAATCTTGAGAAGCTTGTTTGTTGCACTGTTATCGATAGAACTGGGTTAATCTTAGATATTTTCGCGCAACGGGCCAGATCTTTTGAGGGAAAACTGCAGGTGGAGTTGGCGCAACTGGAACACTTGTCAAGTCGGTTGGTACGTGGTTGGTCCCATCTGGAGCGTCAAAAGGGCGGAATTGGTTTGCGTGGGCCAGGAGAAACACAGTTAGAGACTGACAGGAGACTGATAGGTGGCAGGATAAAACAAATTAAGTCACGCTTGAATAAAGTTAAAAAACAGCGTTTCCAGAACGGTCAATCACGTAAAAAAGCGTTACTTTCCACAGTAGCTTTAGTTGGTTACACCAATGCCGGTAAATCAACTCTTTTTAACAAGTTAACTGGTAATAGCGTGTATTGCGCAGATCAATTGTTTGCGACGTTAGACACGACGATTGGATCATTAGTAATTAACGGTGAGAATCCTATATTACTTAGCGATACTGTTGGCTTCGTTAAAAGCTTGCCGCATAATCTCGTAGAGGCTTTTGCCGCCACGCTAGACGAAACACGCGAGGCAAAACTCCTTCTTCACATTATAGATGCAAGCGATCCGGCTAGAACAGAGCGTATTGATCAGGTTAACGAGGTTCTGCAAAGCATTGGGGCATCCGAAGTGCCTGTGATAGAGGTGTATAACAAAATCGATAAAGTTTCTGATTGTGCGCCGCACGTCGACTATAAAAGTGATCTAAAGGTGCAGAGGGTTTGGATCTCCGCAGAACGGGAGATCGGGCTCGACCTATTGCTGGATGCAATTTCCGAACAGGTTAATGACGAGAAAGTCGCCGAGAGAGTAACAATCAAGTGGGAGAGTGGCGGTAAATTAAGAGCTATGCTCTATGAATGGGGCGCTGTGACCAATGAGACGTTGGGCGTAGAAGGGGAGTGGGTTTTAGAAATTGTGTTATCAAAAACTAGATGGCAAATTTTTACTAGTAACGAGGACTATAGCGATTGTGTTTCGGTAGAAGGAAGAAATTCATCGAATTCCCATCCGGCTTTCTATTAATCACACTTCAACATTGATTTTGGTGCTATTATTGATTGAACAAGATATTGCAGGCTATTACAATCTTATAGCCTGTTAATGTAATCACTCAACTTAAAGAGAGTTTGATAAGTATGTCCTGGAACGATTCTAACGGAAACGATCAAGATCCCTGGAAAAACAAAGGGAACAACCAAGGTCCACCTGACCTTGACGAGGTTGTGCGACGAATGCAGGAGAAGCTTAGCAGTATTTTCGGCGGCGGCGGCGGTAAAGGTAAAGGTAAAGGCTCTGGAAACTCAGGCAACAGCGGAACGTTTCTGGTGGTATCTATTATTCTACTGGGGCTGCTGGCTTGGGAAATGGTTTATCGTATTGATCCGGCAGAAAGAGGTGTCGTAATGCGTTTCGGACAGTATATTTCGGTACTGCAGCCTGGACCTCACATACGGTTCCCTAGACCTATCGAACAAGTGGTAAAAGTTAACGTTGAGAGAATCCAGACGTTAACCTCTGATTCGGCGATGCTTACGGGAGACGAAAATATTGTTGATGTGGAAGTGGCGATCCAATACCGAATTAAGGATGTAAAGAATTACTTATTTGCTATTGCTGATCCGGACGTTTCTGTGAGAAGAGTGACCGAGTCTGCAATTAGAGACATTATTGGAGGAAGCACTCTATCTTTTGTAATTACTGAAGGAAGAGCTGAGATTGCTACCAACGCTAAGATTTTGATTCAGCAAATACTTGATAACTACGCATCCGGGATCGACGTTACCAGTGTAAACATGCAGCCAGCTAAGCCGCCAGAACAAGTGAAAGCGTCTTTTGACGATGCGATAAAAGCACGCGAAGATGAGCAACGTAAAATTAATGAAGCAGAAGCCTATCGGAATGAAGTCGTTGAAAGATCTGCAGGTGAAGCGGCTCGAATTCGATTAGACGCCGAGGGCTATCAGAAGAGTGTTATTTCTCAGGCCGAAGGAGAGGCAAGTCGGTTTAGCCAGCTCTATACTGAATATGAAAAAGCACCAGTAGTGACTAGAAACAGACTGTACTTAGATGCTAT
>ENA-OSJC01000464-OSJC01000464.1-marine-metagenome-genome-assembly--contig:-NODE-464-length-39832-cov-22.695736_pt1 | contig 39832 bp, 27 predicted proteins | sample MGYA00237885_ERZ534234 | MGnify/ENA primary metagenome ERZ534234 (study PRJEB26413, sample SAMN06343907) | marine metagenome | isolation source: coastal waters | place: Atlantic Ocean: West Antarctic... | reverse complement strand
TTTTTAACTCTTTCAACAAAGCCCATTGCTTTGTGTGCTGGCATGTTACCTACGTCAATATAGAACACACGTCTTTCTGGTGCTCGTTGTACACGATAGATAATAATTGAATCTTCTAATAATTCTTTTTGCTTGTATACTTTAAACACAGGTTCAAGTATACTATCACCAAATGGCCAGTTGCTATTCATTCCGTCACTTAAACTAACATGCACAACATGTGCTGAACTTACTGCAAACTCTGAATTAGTACTTGAAGAATTGTTAGCAACAATACCAGCATTGCCTTTGGCTGCTGAATAACCAGTTGTTGGATTAACTGCGGTTGAGTCTTGATGTTTCTTTGTATCAGTTGCTACTAGGTCATGTAAATTCAATGCAATATTTTTAATAATGTATTGATCAATCGCTCGACCTTCGCTTTCGTTAATAATTGTTTTGGACACATCACCTGAATGTACTTGTACAAGTTTATATGTTTCGGGATCTCTAATAAAGAATTGATCGCCATATTTAATACATTGTCTAAACATAGAAAACATTCTACGTTCAAAGTTATTAATTTTGCACCATTGCTTTAGTGTAGTTTCTAATGCACTAATTTCTGAATCTGTTGGTTTTGAGTTGTACACAAGTTTAAATGGCAACTTAGTTACAGGATCTAACTGTGTACTAAATTCTGCAATAGTATCTAGTGCTGCATTAATTTCACTGTCTTGGTCCATCTGATCATACTGCGTATATCGTTCAACGCGATTTGGTTGACCACTGTATACTTCAGGTAACCAACTCTGCCAGCGATTATTGCTCGTGGTTCCACCACTTGTTCCATCTCCTGGGTTGTATCTTGTAAAATGTTTTTTCCAACTCATATTATTATGCCTTTTGCGTTATATATGTATTTATCACTTTGTACTGTATTAATAATGATGTCCACGTCTTCTAGCTGCTAACGCTTCCCTTCTTTTATTTTCTAACAGTTTTGCCTCTGATTCTAGTGCTGCAATTGATCTAGTTAAGTAGTCTGTTTCCAATCGTTGTATTTCTCTCTGTTCAAAGGTATTATTACTTCTTATTATACTGCCGTTCTGAACTTTTGTCAACCTTTCCTTTAATGCTGGTAAACTAGCAGTAGATAGCTGTGCTACAGGTGTTGAATCAAATTTTGACGTTAATCTATCTGATAGAGATGTACTTGTAGGTATAATGTCGCCTGTTCCAGGTGGACCATTATTTGTAGTTACAACTGTTGTAGGAGCATCATCTTTGGTGCTATCTTCGGTGCCATTAAACCATTGTGTAAGCGCACTCTTTGCATCTGCGCCAGTACTTGCTACTTTATTAAATGTTTCAGCTACTCCGCTAGTTATATTTGTTAGCGTAGTAAATGGAAGTGTAATTGCGTCTTGCATACTTAAAAACATCTTAGTTGCATCATTCATTGTTTTAATTGTTGTACCTGCTTCAGCTAGCTTTTGTGTAGTTTCTGTAATTTTTGCCTCAAGATCGCCTGCGCCTAATTTAATCCATTCTCCAAAGTTCTTTTGAATCATTACACCAGTGCCTTGTAAATCTTGTACAGCTCTAGCAAACGTGCCGCCGCCTGCGGCTGCTGTTGCAATTTTTGTCATATCCATATTATTAAATTCTTTAAGCAATGCATTGTTTGCTTCCTCAGATGTAATGTCGCCGTCTTGTACCATTTTATTAATTCTTTCAAAGAATCCCTCTTCCATAACAGTTTCAAATGCAGTTCTTGCTTCGCCGTTCATTCCAGTTCGTATATCAAAGTTCTTAATATTATCTGAAAATTGGAAAAGGTTTCTATTTAATGAACTAGCCAATTCTTCCATTAGTGCATTACCCGGTCCTTGGTCTTTTACAAGTGACAACTGTTTCATAAATGCTTCTGCTGTAGCTGCTTGTCCGTCTAATCCTTGATCTTTTAACTTAGCAACACCGGCTGCGCCGAATGTATCACTAAGTGCGTCCATTTGTCTTGCTAATGCATCGCCTCTATTTAATGATGTTAAACTTGCAAGTGCTGTTGATTCAACTACTAAGTCTGTAAATCCTTTTTCTAGCCCTGCGCCACCATCTGCTAGCTTTTTATCTATTCCACCTGTTAAACGTTGTGTTTCCATATAATTAGCATAACTGGTCATTAATTCTGTATTCTTCATACCTAAGTCACCAAGGTCGTCTGTGCCTTCGGACATTGACTTAAATAACTTTACAAAGTTTTGAGAACCTCGTGATACGTCTCCGCCGAGTGCTGTCATTGTTCCACCAAAGCCTTGTACTGTTTCAGCAAATGCATTATATGTTACACCAGCTTTAAAAGTTGAGCTATACAGGTCATCAAATGAACTTGCTGAGTCAAAAAAGATTGCACCGCTTTCGATCATCTTGCCCTGTACTTCAGCAAACTGTTCAAACTTTTTAGCGTTCCAACCTGCGTATGCAAGTACAGCATCTGTTGCAAGATCTAGTCCACCTCCAAATCTGTCTAAGAAGCCTGACAATGCTGGAAACTTTTTAGTCACTGCTTTAAGACCGCCTTTACCATCTGATCCTTTCATTGTATTTACTAACTGTGATGCAGAATCAACTACACCAGATAATGGTTTTTCTGCGTTGCCAAAGAAACCTGCTGCTTTAGTGATATGCTTTGCACCTGCAAGAATCATTGCTGACTTGCCTTTTGCATCTTCTTTATCAGTTTCTGTGTTTGATTTGACTCCTTTAATTACATCATCTAAGGCAGTGAGTACTTCAAGATCTAGGTTGGCACCTTTTTTTACACCCTTGAGCATTTGTCTAGTTATTGCTTGTTCTCTGTTAGCAAGCTGGACCATTTGAGCTAGTGTGGTCTCTGTTGCCCATGCTGGTATTTCTAGTGTACCCGATCCATCTGGTAATGGTATGTTAAGTTTATCTGCCATTTAATATCTCATCTTTTATTGGAAGCCTGCTGCCTCTTCCACTGCAAGTTCTTCTTGCAGTTTAATTCTCTTCTCTATTAGTGCAAGATGATAAATTTTTAATTCAGCAATCTTTGCTAGTATACTATCTTGTTGTAGTTTATAATTTGATAATTCATCTTCTGTGAGTGCATCCTGGCCTTCAACGGGTTCACTATCTTGTAATTCAGTTAACTCGTCATAGTTTTCTACTAATTTTGCTTGATCAAATTCATTCTTTGCTATAGTAGCTTGAGCAACTTCTATTGTTTGTACTTGTTCAACTGCTGCTTCTATTTGTCTTTGTCTATTTACTGTCATTATTTCTCCAAACTCGTCACCTCTACCAAATAGGTTAGCTGTTGCATTTCCCAATGCCATCATCGAGTCAGTTAACAGTTCTGCACCCTTGCCCATGCCTTCGTATCCTGGAGTTAATAATTCTTGCATATTTTTAAAACCAATAGCCATGTCATCAATGACATCAATTGAGCCATCTGCTTTATCCATCATTTTTATATAATAAGAAGAACTTTCTAATTCAGTTACATCAGCATTCCAATAAGAATCTGGTATTGTGTTTGTTAATGCTTTAAGTTCGTTAGCCTGAGTTAACAGTGGATCAAATCCTGCTACTGTAACTGATTGATTTTTAATTAATTCTGCAAACTTTCTTTGGCGGGCCATTGCATCGGCTTCGCTAGTAATCTTACCGGTTGCAGTATCTTCTACTAATTTAATATATTCTTCTGCTACTCCCGGTCCTACTGCTCTGAATTTTGCCAGTATTTCAGCTGGAATATTATTTGCTGCGCTCTTATCAAACTTAATATCAGCCAGTGTGCTAGTGGTATCGTCTTGGAATTGTTTTGCAAAGTCTTCACCAAATGTTCCAGCGTTTAATATTGCAAAAAATCCAACTGCATCTGAAATATTCTTAGCTGCGCCGTCGCCTAATGTTTCTGCAATAGCATCAGCATTTTGAATTAATGCAACTTGAAAGTCTACACTATTTCTTGCTTCGTCTCTTAATCTAAGTGCTTCAGATCTTTGCATGCCTAAATTGTTTCCAGAAAATACTGCAAGTTTATTAGCAGATGCAAACGAATCTAGCACACGACCTTTTGTGTATGCATTCATTTCAGTAATCTCGCCTAACTGGTATAATGTTTCTGCTTCTTGTGCAATAAGTGCAGACTGGTCTTGTACAGCTAATCCATAGTCATGAAATACTTTATCTTGTGCAATATTATTAATAAAGGACGACATTGCAATTTGTCCGTCTAATACATCGCCCGATGCTGATATTATAAATGGCTTAGCTGCTTCTGACATTTCAGAATACTGTTTCATTCCCATTCCTAGTTTTGCAACACTAGCTCTAAGTGCAGTATATTGAGTCAGGTCGCCTGCAACTGATCCCATTTCAATTAATTGTTTCATTTCTTTTTGTTGTTCTGTTAACAGTCCTGCAAATATGACTCCAAGCCCAGTTGTAACAACTCCAATAGTTCCTGCTGACTTTGCTAATAATCCAAAGCCTTTGCCAACTACACCAAATCTGCTAGTTAAATTTCCTACGCTTATGCCAACGTTTGCTAATATCTTAGAAGTTTCATGTGATATTTCTGCCATTGCACCTGCTGCTGTCATGTCGGAAGTAGCAATAGTCAACGCTTTATTTCCTTTTACCATAACTGCTTCAGTAAACCCAGCAACATTGTCTGCACCTGCGGCTACTCGCTCAGCTGCTGCTTTAATTTTCTGTACATCGGCAGCTGTTGTTTTTCCAAGTATAGCAGCCACTTTAGTCATCGTAGAAATGTTAACCGTGTCAGCAGACGCTAACTTTCCCATAGTTTCTTCAGATGCCCAGGGTGGTAGGGCGCCTAGTATTTGATTTAGTTCATCTTGGTTCATAATTTAACATTTCTCATTAAGTGCCGTTTTAATTCTGATAAATACTATTGTAATATACTGTATTTATGCTATTCATAAAAACTGTATATAATTGGAGAATATAATAATGACAAACCCATTAATTCAAGCATATCGAAAGCCTGCATTATACATTCCATTACCAAGTGGTGGTAGATTTTATAAAAATCCGCCTAAACTTAGTATTGATAATGAATTAGCAGTGTACGCTATGACTGCAAGAGATGAGCTAATAACTAAGACACCTGATGCGTTGTTTAACGGAGAAGCTACAGTAAGTTTAATTAGAAGTTGTTGCCCTGACATAGTCGATCCTGACTCATTGCCAGTTGGTGATTTACTTGTTATACTTGTAGGAATTAGACAAGCTAGCTACGGTACCAGCATAGACATGGACGTTAAATGTCCAAAATGCGACGAAGACAATCAATTAACACTTGATGCAAACGTGTTGTTATCAAAAACAGTAACAACACCAACTGATCAAGATGTAACATTACCAAGTGATTTTAAAATTGTTTGTAATCCCTATACATTGCGTGACAGAACATTGTTACAAGTACAACAAATTAAACAACAAAAAATGATACAGGGTCTCGGCGATGCTGCATTAGACGACACAGAACGTCAAGACTTATTTGGAAAAACATTTGTTGAAATTGCTGAACTTACTGTTGCATTAATTACAAACAGTATAACAAGTGTACAGGGTAAGGACACAGATGTTATTGATGATAAGGATACAATCAGAGAATGGTTGCAAACCATTAGCAAAAAAGATTATGATATAATCAAAGCTAAGGTAGAAGAATTAAGTGAAAGTGGATTAGAAACTGAATTTAATGCTTCATGTCAGGCATGTGAACATACGTGGAAAACAAGTGTTGACTTAGACATTGCAAATTTTTTCGAGGGTTGATAGCTTCTCGTCAACCCGAACAAATTGTAAAAATAGTTGAGCAGTATAACAAAGAGATGGAAAAATTAGAATCAAACTATATTGATATAGTAATTCGTAGTGAAGGTTCGTTTAGTTATCAGGATATCATGACAATGCCAATTAACAGTATACAACTGTTAGTTGAACGTATGAATAATAGAGTTGAAGAAATTAATAAATCTCGTAAATAACTTTTAAGAGTGATCAGTGATTAACTTGTAATAGTCCACTGGCCAACTATCGTAGTATGTTGTATTATCTTTTAGGTGTGTACGCTTTTCTAGCAAATCATCAGTACGTTGAATAAACACACAATCCGTAAAATTCTTAACAAAGTGTCCACTGCTACGTGTACTAGTAAAGTACAATAGTGTAGGATTCTCTTCACCCAACTGGGCGCAATATTTTTCTACCATAGACATATCGTCTAAATCACCCAACCAACATATACCCATCTGAAACGCAATAGGATCAAATGATGTCATGGTCGTTAAATCATCACGTGCATCTATAAACTGTAGAGTCTGTTTTATTCTAGCACTTCGAGCATAAGGACAAACAGGAAAGCCATCGTCTTTTTTAGGTTCTATTGATGTTTGTACAAATGTTAGGAAGTTTGTTTGGAATTCGTTAAATGTCATAGTACTACTTTATTCTGAGTTTGGCTATACCCTATAGTAAGAGTATAGTTAATCGATATCTACGATATCATCATCTTCTAAAGCTAACGCTTTATTCGATGTACTTTGCTTACGCTTAAATTAATTAGTTTAATTGTATATTAATTATAAGAACATATGAATATAATTAACTATATTATTATTTATATAATAACTTTTTACATGATTTTCTATTCACACTTAGCTTATACAAAGCCAAGTGCAAAAAAAATATCGTAGTTTTTACATAGATATCCACTCACAAGTACTATAGTAAACCTAGTTTAACACCTAGGAAGGGCGGTTACGCTGTACCCTTATTACATACTGCTTTTCTAACGCAGAAACATCCGGAGCCATAGTATCGACTTTTGGACTATCCTCAAGTTACGAGCGTTCGTAGAGCTTGATCATTTTGATTTGTCAAATCAGTGTATTGACATTGCTGGCACACCAGTTCCGGTCACAACGAAGTAACCTCAAGGTGAGTAGAGCGATCTCTACTAGTCAGAGCCTGTGTTGCCTATATTAGTTTTGTTTTTGCCAGTGTTTGCGAGATATGGTATCGGTTTTGCTTTTTGGAGTTTTAGTATACTACTAGTTATATGATGCTTTAATTATTAGCTTATAACAGCGTTAAAACTTAACTTCTTGTATACTATAACAGAAATGATATAGTCTGTCAACTATTTTTTAAATGTTCTGTAAGAATTTTTGAGCTTCCAACTCTCACGTTGATGATTCCATTGTAGTAATCATCTGTTTCTAAAACTTTACGATCGAATTGTTCTTTTGCTTCTAAATAACTTAGAACACCTCTACTAGGACAAAAATACAAAATCTCTCTTGTAAATTTATCTTCTCCTAGTGTTAATACGTCTGCATTTAAATGATCTGAAGATCCCCAATAAGTTCTCCAATCACTTTCTTTAGTGCCACGTCTTTTATTCTTTCTTCCTTTTAGCGGTGGCTTAGTTGTTTTAAACCTTGCTAATTTTTTACCTATGTACTTTTTATCGTTAGTGAGGTTTGTAATTAAATATACGAACCCTTCACAGTCTGCCGGTAGTTCTTCAACTACTTCATTGTTATATGTCCACGGCATTACTGTTTCTCTTTGACCCATTCATTTATGGTCTTCCTGATTAAATCTAAGGTATCAAGCCCTAGTGTGGATTCATCTATAGTATTAGGAGCATGTAATAGTACATACTCGGGATTTGTTATTCCATCATCTAAATCTAATATACTTTGATCACCCACGGTATACTCTGACAGAATAATCATCTAACTTATCAATTAGATCGTAATCACCTGCCATTCTACACATCTTTTTAGCTAATTCTAATTTAGCATTAGTGTATTCTTTTATTTCTTCTTTAGTAATATCAAGTACTGGATTAGTGTCAATGAATACATGCTCGTATTTAACTTGCACACATGCTGGCAACAATTCTTTAACTTTATTATAATTTGTTAAGTCAATTGCTGGTTGTGTAATAACAGCCTGCGTAAATGCTTTTAAGTAATCTTCTTCGTGTGTTTTATCTTCAGTTGACAACCAAACAAGGTATGTTAAGCAAAACAAACTAGGAGCAAACGAATTACCAACTGGAATTTCAAATTCAGTTTTAATATATTCCTGAATATCTGTTAGTTGTTGTTTTTGTTTGCTATTTAACAATGTAGGATTGCCCGCAATTCCTTTAGGCAGTAACATTGCTTCAATTCTTAGAAGCATTTCGCTATACCAGTTTGGTTCAACTAATATAACTTCATCGTCCTTTTCTAACACGTAGTTGTTGAATACTAATATTCTAAGCATCAACTATCTCCACATTGGTATCAAATGTAGTAAAGCCATTTTCTTTTGTAACTTGTAACACGCTGTTAACCCTTCCTACTAATTCATCTCTATGTGAGATAAGCAATATATTCTTTTGTCTATCACGTTCCATTTTCTTTAATACACCTAATGCACTTTCAACACCAACTGTGTCCATTCCACTATCAACAAGTTCGTCAATGCAAAGGAAGTTAATTGGATGATTCATGCTTTCAAATACATCACGGAATGCCCAACTAAGTCCAAGTATAAGTCTATTACGTTCACCACGTGATAAATTATCAAAGTCTAAGTCCTGGCCAAGTTGCGTAATAGTTACAGTTAGATCACTTTGGAATTGTACTTCATGTGGTAAACCTAATCGTGTAATGTAATATTCTAATCTTGTATTAAGGAACTGTAAGTTTTGTTCAATAATCTTTTTACGAATAAAACTATCTTTATTAGTAAGTAGTTTTAATAAAAAGTCTTGATGTTCTTTAAGTTCCGTAAGTCTATTTACCTCTGCCCAGTTTGTGTCTTGCAATCCAGTAGTTCTTAATATATCAATTTGTTCTATGTATGGATTAACTTCTTTTTCTGCAGCAGATAATGTTAGTTGTAGTTTATCAATCTTAGAAGAATGTTTATATGCTTCGTTTAATGTATTATATTCAATTCTAGGAGCAGTACCCAATGTGCCAATGTCTGTTAACGCACTAGTATACTCTGCAATTAATGCATTATCAGTATCTATTAAATGTTGACTTTCATCAACTAGTTCAGTTTTTTGTGCAACCATTTTCTCATGCTGGTCGTCGTGTATTTCTTGTCCACATGCATAGCATTTATGTTCTAACGTTGCATCTAAATCTTTTTGTGCTTTTGTTAAACGCTTTTGCTCACGCTCAACGCTACTTGTAAGCCTAGCTAGTTCCGCTGTTAGGGTATCTATTTGACTCTTTGTTTTATTAAATTCTGCAAATTCTTCATGTGCAGTTATTTCTTTATCAATGTCAATGTGTTCTAATGCTCGTATGTCAGCTGTGTGTTCGTTAATACGGTCTGTTAATTGAATGCCCCATTGCTTTTGTCTACGTTCGAGATCAACAATGTTACTATTAATCCGTTCGTTAGCATCTTCAATGCCTTTAATTTTATATGACTCTTCTGTTACTCTATCTTTAGTGCCTCTTAATAGTTCTTTAAGTATGTCTGCCTTTTCACTAAGTTTAGTAATACCGAGTAACTGTTCAATCATGTCACGCTGATCGTTGGCCCGCATACTAAGAAATGGTTCTGTATATGTGTTTAACGCACAAATATGTTTAAACATAGTATGACTCATACCAATTACACGTTCAATTACTGCTTGGCTTTGTCTACCTTCGCCTTGCATTTCATCTGTAATTCCTTCGTTACTGTCAACATCGTCAACTAAAAAACGAAACACATTAGACTTACGCCCACGTTCAATTCTATAACTTACTCCAGTCATTTCAAAGTCTACAGTAACTAACATATTTTTATTATTAGTTTTGTTAACTAGATTATCTTTTTTAATATTATAAAGCGCAGCACCATATAATGCATAACTTAATGCATTAACAATAGTAGTTTTACCTGTACCGTTACGTGAACCATCACCGCCCAAGTCTAAATTGTTACCCAATACAAGTGTTAACCCTGCATTGTTAAAGTGAACAGCCTGTGTGACATTGCCCACACTCATAAAATTCTTTAAGGTGATATTTTTAATTATTAGCATTTAAGTTGTTAGTCCTGTATAAATGTCTACTAGTAGTTCTTTTCTAATAGTATCGCTTTGTACTGATTCTAGCTGTGACAACACAATGGAATCTACGTTTTCTACTTGTATGTCAACACCAGTTTGCCAGTCATTTGTGTGTTCTTCTTTTTTACTTGGCATAAGAGCAATCTCACGCAAGTCGTATTGTTTAGCAAATGTTTCTTTAATAAAGTTTGCTTCTTCATAAGTAATACCAACGTCTAAGCTAACACGTGCATATGTTTTGTTTGAAAGAAACTTGTCTGGATCATCAATTAGTTTACTTAATGTTAACGTTCTGTACTTCGGAGCATCAGGCCATGCTAAGTATTCAATAGTGCCGTCCCAATCTAAGAACATACAGCCTCTGTCATCGTCCCATGCATCAGCATAGTTATGAGGGAAGCAGTTGCCTGGATAAATTACATTACCACGTTCTTGTCGTTTGTGGAAGTGTCCACTAAAAACTTTCTCTGGACGAGCTAAGTCTTCTGCTTTAAGTCCGCCATGATCTGGCATTTGCACAAGTGCATTCATGTAGAAGCTTGGTAATTCAAAATGACCAAACATAAACTTACAATCAATTTCTTTTAACTTCTTCCACTCGTCTTCGCATAGCCAAGGAATAAATGCTACGCCATCCTCAATAAACGATTCATTGTTTATCATTCTTATTTTCTTAAACTCTTCAATCATTGACAAACTATGAATTTCTCGCTTCTCACGATAATATAAGTCGTGGTTGCCAGTAATCATAATAACTTCATCAAAGTTATCATTGAGTTTACGTAGGTTACTAGTTGTATAGTTAAGTGTACTAACATTAATGCTAGCACGATTATGATGCCAATCACCTAAGAAGAAACATTTTTTAATGCCTCTCTTTTGTGCTTCGGTGATCATCCATGTGATAAAATCTTCACAATCTTGATTATGAAGTCTACTGTTATTCTTCATACCGAAGTGGATATCAGTAAAAATTACTGCCTTATCAAAAAACATTTATTCTCCAGTGTTTGTTTCTTCGTTGTTATCTTCGTCAGCGTACTCGGTTACTTGCCCCTTCTTTAATGTTGGTGATATCTCTTTTAGTTTAGTTTCTCTATCAATATGTGCAGCCCATTCAGCATTAAATGTTCGTGTGCTACTTGGATTAAGACCTTCTTCTTCTAATAAATCATCTCTAATGTTTTGACTACGTTTTTCTAAATTAAGAACACGTGTAAAACTATTATTAATTGCAGCTGTGTAATATGCAAATGGGTTTTGTGATTTAAGTTCATTAAACTGTAAACCAATTTGTGCAAGCTGTAATAGTGCTTGTCCACGCATTTCGTCTACATAAGTGTACCCACGCCAGTTGCCACGCATACTATAACGTTGGCACAGTTTCAAATACATACGAGCTAATGTGTCGTTTGTTTTACCGTGTGTAACGCTAAAGTGTCCGTTATCTTTACCACCGTCCCAATGACTCTTAGCAACTTCTGTCCATTTGCTATTAATCATTGCATAATGTTTAAACGGAGGGAAGTTACATTTACTATGTAAATCTGCTTCTGTCTTTGGTTTGTTCTTTCTGTTCTCCTCTGGTACATGTTCAAATGTCATCACACGTAGTACAATGTCATCGTCTTGTATAGTACCAACATCAACTACAAAATCTGCTGCTCTTGGTTTAGTTTTCTTTCCTGTTAATCCTTGTTCCCAACGTTTAACTTCAACTTGATGTGCTTGTTTTTGTAATCGTGTTGCTCTAATTTGTTTAGCTTCGTCAATTGCTTCTTGTGTTACTTCTTCGAAGCCAGTTACTATTAAATCGTAATGTAGATAGTTGTCATCGCGTGTCCAACAATACGACATTTTGCTATTATGAATCTCTCTTAACATATCTTTATTTGTTAAGTAGAAGTTTTTTGTTGATTTTTCCATTGAATTATTCCTTTGTTAGCTTACATTATACATAGTTTGTGCATAACTGTCAACCAGTTAATTTAAATTGATAAATACTACGAACGGAGAAGTAGTATCATGTTAATTGAACACATTTTAAAAGAAGGGGTAAACAATATAGCGGTCTTTTATGGCGGTCGTTTTCAACCTATGCACCAAGGACACTCAGATGTTTATAAACATTTGTGTAGTAAGTTTGGTGCTGATAACGTATTTATCGCCACAACATTTAGTCAAAAAGCTAAAAAAGCACATGCAAGTGAAGACTTCAGCAGTGACCCTTTTACATTTAGTGAGAAGGCATCTATTATGAATAAGATGTTTAATATACCTGGGGATAAGATAATCAACACAAATCCATATCGACCAGACTTAGCAGCCATTGGCGCAGACCCTGCAACCACAGCAACAATACTTGTGTATGGTGCAAAGGACGCAGACAGGCTAGCAACAGGCACAGGCTTTTTACATAAGCTACCAGATGACATGGACGAGCTAGTTCCAACATCAAATGACAGAGGCTACGTATATGTAGCTCCATTGATGCAAGGCGGAATGAGTGCAAGCGACTTCCGAACAGACATGGCAGGACCAGAAGAAGATCAAACAAAGCAACAATCATTTAGCAAGTTCTTTGGTAAATTTGACCAAGGCATATTTGATTTTATTAAAGGGAGACTAACGTAATGGCTGGTGTAGAGCACAAAGCAAGTCTAGCATTAAAATCTAATAAGACAAGAATAAAGATGGCCGGACTGCTGGCGCCGCTAAGATTAAATGAAGGAAATGGATTAAGAAATGGAATAGTGTTTCCATTTACACCTACCATACAAGTAAGTCATAGTGCAAACTATGGAACATATGATGTTGCCGGATCAATTGCTCAACAAAATTATTACATGAATACACCAAATGCATCGTTGTCAGTAACAGCTATGTTTGCTTCCAACACTGTTGCTGAAGCGTTATACACAGCCGCAGCATTACAATTCTTTAAAACATGTACAAAGTCTGACTTTGGATCAAGCAACATGGAAACAGCTGGTACTCCTCCTCCAATATTAAGCTTCAATTGTTACGGAACATTGCATGCAAAAAATGTTCCAGTAGTGTTACGTAGCTTTACATATACATTACCAGAAGATACTGATTATGTAACTGTAGAAGTTGATGGCGAATCTATAAGTGTACCAACGCTTGTATTGGTATCAATAGAACTTAGCCCACAGCTTACACCTAGTAAAGTGAAATCTAAATTTAATATAGCGTCATTTGCTTCTGGCAGATTGCTTAACGGTGGAAACACAGGAGGATTTATCTAATGGCATATAGAACAGACAGTGTTTATAGAAACACAAAAACTATTAATAATCAATACTTAGACATTTTAAATATTGACAATATTGATATTGACAATACAACAACTGAAACAATAACACTAGCGGCACAGTATGATGAAAAGCCGGACTTGTTAGCACATGATTTATATGGCAACGCAAAGTTATGGTGGGTGTTTCCATTGTTTAATCAAGACATGCTAGTGGATCCTATAATGGATTTTAAGTCTGGTATGAAAATTACAGTTCCAGTAAGGTTCTCATAAATTATGGCAACACGTGACGCAAGTACTACAGCAATTAATAGCAGGAATAATAATCCTTTAAATATTAAAGATACTATTATTCCATGGCAAGGAGCAATCGGTAGCAATGGGGGATTCGAAACGTTCTCTAACCCAGAGTACGGATTCCGAGCAGCTGCTAAAAACTTATATACAAGCCAGGAGACGCATGGCAACGATACATTAGCAAAAGTAATCACACGTTGGGCACCGCCATCGGAAAACAAGACAGATGCATATATTGCTAGAGTAGCTGCAGATACAGGAATAGATCCAAATGCCGTAATTGATTTAAAAAATGATCCTGCTCTGACAAAATCACTAATAGAGTCAATGACAAAACACGAAGGCGGCGGCATGGGTAAGTTTGATGTTGCTCAAATAGAAAGTGGTATTGCGTTAGCAAACGACAAGCCTGGAAGTGAAATAGAGTTTAGTAAACAAGATACTGATCATAATCCTGATGAATATACATCTGCTGACGACACTGCTGCTACTACTATTGCCCCACAAGAAAGACGTAGACAGCAAGCATTTCAAGATCCAAATAGTACAAATTCTAAAAACTGGATGAGTACAGTTGACAGTCCAACATACAGATGGACATTATATATTGTAAATAATGAAGTGATGAATGATCCAACAATGCTACATAGTAGCGACAGTGCTGCAATAAATTCCAACAAAGCAAAAATAATTGCGATGCAAGGAGTAACAACACAGTTTACACTTGATAACTTTATGATGTTATCAACTGTCACACCAGGGCAGAGTTATGGTAACACAACACCAGGTATTATACAATTTGATTTATTTGAATCATTAGGATTTACTTTCTTAGATAGAACATTACGTGCTGGTATAGCAATGGGAAATTCAAGTAGTTTGTATACACAGAATTATATTTTAAAATTAGAATTCCTAGGCAGAGACCCAAAAACAGCAGCCAGCACTAAGTTTCCTGGCGTGTTCTTTTATCCAGTTAAGTTAAATCAAATTAGAAGCTCAACTGGGCCAGAAGGAACACGCTATAATATTGTTGCATGGTCAATGATTAAGCATGCACAAACAAATTCGGTTACATCAGTAGATTTCAAAATAGACAATATTACAACAGTGGGCTCATATGCAACTGGATTTGAAACCGGATACAACGATGCAGAAATAAGTTTATTAGATCCTCAAAAATACGCAGCTGGCGTAGTTTGGCCAGACAGAGAAATTAAAATTGAATTTGCTGGCAGTGCTAAATCAGTTGGCACAGTAAATGGAAAAGTCGTTAAAAACTTAAAACATTTTACACTGGAAACAAATATGTATGGAGGCGCCGCTGCAACAACAAGCGGTGCAAACCTGTCACCTGGTCATCCAGGTAACGGCTCAGATGGTATTGATACAAGAGAAGAAAATATAAACATCCATGAAGGAATTGGCCCACGCATTGCTGAAGACATACAAAAAAATTGTCCAGCTTGGGCAGATTGGTGTGAGCATGCTAGTACATTAGGTGTCACACCTAGTATCGTAGTAGAACTTGGACATAAGATTAGACTTAACAACGCAGGCGATGAAATGGGCCAAGGGTATCACGAAACAACAGTAACTACATTTAGTATACACATAAATTTAAGTCTGTCTGGATATAACGTAGATGCTGGCATAGCAGAAGAATTAGTAAATGATCAAGAGTTTCAAGTTGACTTATTTAATCTTAAGCCCATTATGAAAAATTATACATTTTTATATTCTGGGTTAAATACAGAGGTATTAAATTATCAAATTGATATTGAATCACTATACACAGTTATAGACATTCCAGTAGGTGGAGTTTATATGAGAGATGGTAGACAGCAATTTACTGGCACATCTCCAATTGCAATAACAAACGTAACATCGGCTGAAGCTGCTGCAAATGCATCAGTTAATACAAGTGCATCAAGCGCACGATTTTTAGAAGATATTGATTTTGGAACAGTGCATGGTGGACTTAATCAATTAGCCAATAGAATAAAAATGACACCTAGTATTGATGATCAAAACAAAGGCGAATCAAACAAAGACCAAACTCAAACATACTTACAAAGTGCAAACTTAGCAAAACGTGAATATGATGCATTGAACTTTAACATGGAAATTAAAGGCGACCCGTTTTGGATGGGAACAATGACATGCAGTATTGAAGGAAGATTAGAAGTACCAAATTATAATGCAACAGATGCGTTAATATCATTTATACAATACAATCCTAACGCTAGTGACTTGTTAGAAAATCAACGCAGAGGACCAGTTGATCTAATATCATCTGGAGTATATAAATTAACAACAATTGAAAGTAAATTCCAAGGTGGACAATTTACACAAACATTAAATGGATTTAAAGATCTTACTACAAATACATCGTTGGTGTTAGGACAACTACAAAGGATATCAGGAGAATAAAATGGCAGATATGATAAAACATGACGGAACACGTGTTTCACGTGGAGCAAAAGCTAATACATCCCCAAGCCTTAATAATATTAATGGAATATATATTGGCGAAGTAATTAGCAACGAAGATAGTTTATACACAGGAAGAATTACTGTACGTATATCTGATTTCGGTTCAAAAGAAACAGACAGGATATGTGTATTATCAACTCCATTCGGAGGACATAATAAGATTTTAGACAGTGGCGAAGACGAAACAAACGAAGCTGTTGCTCCTGTAAGTTATGGCATGTGGCCACAGCCACCAGAGATTGGAACTAATGTTGTAGTAGCTTACACAGGAACACAGACTCAAGGAATTATATTAGGTAGCCTTATAGCTAAAGATAGAAATTCTATGATGGGCGGTAATGCAAGTGGTCAGATTTATGCTGATGGTAAAACAAGTTATGGACCAGCAGTTGAGAAAAATCCATATGATAAGAATGATGCTGACACAAAACCTTTAAATGCAGCGTTTCAAGCAGTATTAAATAATCAAGGACTAAGTGTTGACTATGTAAGAGGACATAGTCAAAGTAACGCAAGAAGAGAATCACCAAGTAAAGTATTTGGTATTACAACACGACAAGGACATACGCTTACATTAGATGACGGCGATGATAAAAATTCCAGTAATAATATTAGACTGAGAACCAAAGGTGGAGCTCAAATATTAATGGACGACAGTAATGGATTTGTTTTTGTTACAACACAGAACGGAGATGCTTGGATTGAAATGGACTCCGCTGGACATATTGATGTTTACAGTAAGGCTGGAATAAGTATGCACACTGAAGGTGATTATAATGTACACGCAAAAGGCAGTATTAATATGGAAGCCGAAATGGGTGTTAATATAAAAAGCACAGGTGGGGATGGAATAAAATTAGAAACAAGTGTAGGCGGCATTGATGTACATAGTGCATTAGATATAAAAGTACATGCAGAAAATTATCATCTAAATGCTGTTGGAAACCTCATTATGGTTGGCACACAAATAGATATGAATGGGCCAGCGGCTACAGCTCCAACAAAGACAACAGTACAAAACCAAACTACAAATACCAGTGTACTAAAAAGTGCAGCAAGCAGAGTACCAGAACACCACCCATGGCTTGGTGCTGTTGGTGTAGAAGAAACAGCTACAACCGGTAAAGGGAATACAGCATAATGCCTATTTTTAAATTACAAGCAACTGTAGATTCTACTAACTTAATTGATTACGGATTATTTACTGTAATGGATAAAACTACAGTTGATACATTAATTAATTTAAATGAGTTAGAAGCAAGTGATAAACTTCTTAATCTTAAAGTTAGAACAATATTATGGTCAGGCTATAACAGAAAAGGAACAATTGGATATGGAAACATTGACAGTACTAACCTTAGTGGAATAGGACTTACTGAAGTACATGCATACACAGCATTTATTGAAAACTTCAAAGACAAAGAACGTAAATTTAAAAAGATATTTCCATTAACAACATTATCTCAATCACAGTATGATGCTATGTTAGATTTATATGTAGCAACCGGTTCTTTTAATTTTGTAGGCACTCCTAACAGACAATTTAATTTAACTGATTATATTAAAAATAGACAATGGGATTATATTGCAACTGCAATGACATTAGGTGGAGCTGATAGATTAAGCAGACAGGCTGATGCAAAAATATTAATGCTTGGAGACTATGGAGTATACAAACTTAGATCACTTATTAAAGAACAAGGGATACAAACACTTGTAAAAGAATACTCAGCAGGACAATTAACAACAGTGCAAACAAAACAGGCAGAATATATTTATTATGCAGAAACAAAAAGATTCTTGCCTAACATGACTGAAAATAGAAAACGAACTATAGTCACTCAATTATCTTAATAAATACTTTATAATTACAAGGAAAAGAAACTTGAACAACAGTGTATTACTACTTAACGCTGACGGACAGCCATTATCAATATTACCTTTAAGCACTGTTAGTTGGCAAGATGCTGTCAAGGCTGTCTTTCAACAAAAAGTGCGTGTAATCAGAAGTTATGACGGCGTGTACCTACGTTCTGAATCACTTACTATACCATGCCCTAGCATAATCATGCTAAACACATATCACAAGCAACCAATTAAAGCAAAATACTCGAGACGGAATCTATACCTACGAGATAATCATTGCTGTCAGTATTGCGGTAATCAGTTTAGTTATGCTGACTTAACCATCGATCATGTGATTCCTAAGTCACATGGTGGCAGGCTTACGTGGGAAAACACCGTAAGTGCATGCGGACCTTGCAATGTTAAGAAAGGTGATAAGCTATCTAAGCCTATTAATGTACCCACAGTTCCAAGCTGGCACAAGATAAACTACTCTGAAAAGACACATCAAATAACAATTCCATGCCCATTCTGGCAAGATTACATAAAATGGCCCGAAGATAAGCTAATTCTTCAATCATAATATACCTACTTATCTTTTTGCATAAATAGTTGTATGAGTAATATAATCGGATACACCACAATAAATTCGCCTTTCAGTAGTAAAAGTCTGTCAGGCATAGAACTAGCTAAACAAGATCTACTAAACCACTTTAAAATCCGTAAAGGAGAGAAGTGGACAGATCCAGAGTTTGGCTGTGACTTACACCTATACGTCTTTGAACCATTGGATCAAGCTACAATTGATTCAATTGACGAAGAGGTATATAATGTAATATCATATGATCCGCGATTTGAAGTAAACGAATCAAGTATTACAGTTAAGCAAGATAAACATAGTGTTACAGTAAATGTAAAGCTAACTTACTTACCAACAACAACTGCAACAGAGTTGCAGATTAAGTTCGACAATGAATTCGAACAAGACGCAGAGTTATAATTATGGCACAGAAATCAAGACAAAATAAATTATTTGCGGCAGAGGACTTTACAGTTGTATACGAATCATATATTAATGCAAATTTTCAAGCATTTGATTATGATACTATTAGAACTGCAATGGTTGAGTATGTCCGTAACAACTATCCAGAGAACTACAATGACTGGGTAGAATCAGCTGAATTTGTTTCACTACTAGACGTAGTAGCACAGTTTGGACACAACTTAGCATATCGAGTAGATATTAATGCTAGGAACAATTTTTTAAGCACATCCAGAAGAAAAGAATCAGTTTATAAATTAGCTGAGTTCTTAGGATATCAACCACGACGTAACGTGCCAGCGTACGGTGAGATGAAAATTACAAGTATTAAAACAAACGAGTCTATTATAGGTAGTGCAGGTGTTAGCTTAGGCGGCACTGACATTCTATATGAAGTAAGTAACAATGTAAATAACTTAGACGATTTTATTACAATTGTTAATGCAGTCATGGAGAACAGCAACCAGTATGGTAGTCCAAAAACATCAGCAGTAATTAATAATGTGTCAGCAGATTTTTACGATCTTAATAATACTCCAAATCAAATTAAATATGATATAAAAGGTACAGTGAATGGTGTTTCATCTGATTATAATATTATAAGCAGTGAATACGACAGCAAACTATTATCGTTTGCAGAGAAGTCGCCAGACCCTATTGGAAGTTTAGGAATATATTTTAAAAATGACGGCAAGGGAATTAACAGTGCTAACACAGGTTTTTACTTTGGTGTTAAGCAGGGTGTATTAGGTTATCAAGACTTTTCAATTGACACTCCAATTGATAATTTATCATTAGACGTAAGTGCGGCAAATGTAAACAATTCAGACATATGGGTACAGAACATTAACAGCACGGGCAACGTTATTAAGAATTGGAAAAAAGTTACAGATGTTAACAGTAATGTAATTTACAATGATTTAAAAGCAGGTGAGAGAGATGTGTTTAGTGTAAAAACTAGAACAGGCAATAAAGTATCAATCATGTTTGCAGACAAAGTGTTTGGTAACATTCCAAGAGATACTATCAGAGTTTGGTACAGAACAAGTGCAGACAGTACACATGTTGTTAGACCAGACGACTTGTCAAGCCAGCGTATACAAGTAAAATATACAGGCGCAGATGGCAACATATATACTGCAATATTTAAAATACAATTGATGCAATCAATTACAAATGCAAGCTCAAGCGAAACTATAAACGAAATTAAAGAAAACGCTCCAAAGAATTATGCTAGTCAAGATAGAATGATTACTGGTGCTGACTATAATACTTTGCTAGGAAATAGCAACGGTGCTATATTGAAAATTAAAAGCGTTAACAGAACATTTAGCGGACACAGTAGATATTCAAAATTTATGGATCCTACTGGAACATACAGCAACTTATACTTGTCAGGCAAGGATGCAACATTATACAGAGACAACAAACTGGTTTCAGTTTCAGCTGCAACAAATGACACAGAACAAGTAATATACGAAAAGTATGTTAAGAATATATTAGACAATGATGAATTTGTAAACTTATATTATATTGGGTACTCTGATGCGTTTGCTTCGTTAAGAACAGACAGTAGCCCAGCTTATATAGAGAATTCATTTAAATGGAACAACCCAAGCACAACTCCATCTGGAGTACTAACCGGTTATATAACAAATACATCAGTTATTCAACGTGTAGGATCGACAGTTGATACATATATGCAATACATTACACCTGGTGCAATGATTAAATTTGCACCAGCAGTAACAGCTTCTGGTAATTTTGTTGTAGGTGAAACATACAGAATTGCAACAGTAGGTACAACAGATTTTACAGCAATTGGTGCTAGTGCAAACACAGTAGGCACTAGATTTGTTGCAACAGATACAGGTTCGTTAGCAGATACAGGTACAGCAAGATCAGCACTAACTAAGTGGGCTAAGGTAGTAAGCGTATCATCAAATGGACTTGGTATAGAAGGCACAGGCGCACAAGCCGGTCAACCGACTGGGCTACGTGCTAACGGTACTGGTGCTATTATGCTTGATACTGAAATTCCAAAGAACTTTGAACTTAGTATTGTATATCCTGCATTAGCTAGAAAATTTGTTTCTAGAGAAAGAGATGTATTCTTATCATATTTAAAAGCAAAAAGATCATTTACTACATATTATAATTTTAAAACTAGAAGTTGGTCAATTGACACAGCTCCAGATCCATTTGTAGTTTTCTTACCAACCGCTTCAGAATCTCTTGTAGCTGGTATAGACTATATTATAGAAACATTAGGTACAACTGCATGGAGCGATGCAGGTTGGGTAGCTGGTAACGGCGCCACAGGTAATAACGGAACAGTGCCGCGTATTGGTGATAAAATTCTAGCAGCAGCAACAAGTTCGGCAGTTGGAACAGGTACTGCTAAGAAATCATTCCCAACACAGTTTGGCAATAATAAAGAGAGTTGGACAGTTTACTTTAATTACACAGGTGCAAACTATGATGTTTATTTAAGAACAATGAGACTTAATTTTAGCAGTGATTCGGTAAAATTAGGAAACATTACAAATGAATTAGAAATTGGAACGTACACTAAAAAAGCAAAACGTGATACAATTGGATTACTGGGTCAATTAGTTAACGGTGATATTGTTTCTAAGGGCGCATATTATGTATATGGGTTTGAAACTACTGATGCAACTAATTATAGACTTTCATTAATTGATGGCAACGCAGATAGCAGGCCAGACAATCCAGATGTATTTAAAGACACAGTAGGACAGACTACTATTGACTTAGCAAGCAAAACATATGGCGGCCAGTCAAATTTAAACTTTGAATGGGAACATATTGCTGCAGAAAACCAAGTTGTTGATCCTAGCTTTACAAACATTATTGATGTGTTTGCTTTATCAAAATCATATGACACAGCATATAAGAATTATCTAAACGGAACAATTACAACAGAACCACTACCGCCAACCAGTTACGAATTAGGCACACAGTTTACAAGTGTACTTGAAAAGAAAGCAGTAAGTGATACAGTTGTATTTAAATCAGTTAAGTACAAGCCAATGTTTGGTTCTATAGCAGAGCCTCATCTCAGAGCAAGATTTAGAATAATTAAATTATTTGGTGCTACTATTACAGACAGTGATTTAAAAACAAAAGTAGTTGCAGCAATTAACACTTTCTTTGATTCAAGTAATTGGGACTTTGGAGAAACATTTTACTTTACAGAGCTTGCAGCATACGTGCATGCACAGCTTGCAGGGTCATTAAGTAGTTTTGTTATTGTACCACAGGGCACAGGCAGTGTGTTTGGCGACTTGTTTGAGTATACTCCAAATACAGACGAACTTATTATACCAGATGTAGACACGGGTGATATTGATATCATCACAAATATTACCGACGCAAATATAAGAGCAGGATCATAATATGAAAAAGAAGGCAGGACAACCTCCAGTTAATAATATAAAAACTAGTAATTTTTTACCAAGTGTTTTTCAAACACCTCTTAATAAAAATTGGCTAGACAGTACAATGGATCAAATGGTTTCAAAAGGACCACTTGAAAATATAAACGGATACATTGGAAACAGAGGCGGAAGAGATGCAACATCAACTGATGATTACATTGATCCTAAATTTCATAAAGCGTTAAGAAAGAAAAATCAATTACAACCTGGTGCTATTTCGTATGACAACAGCGGCAACTTAACTAACGCAATTACATTTGATGATGTTGCACATTCTATTAATGAAAACTTTGCTACATATAATTATAATGCAGCATACGGAACCGGCTTACTTAGTTATACTCCTCCAATTAATATTGATAAACTTGTAAACTACCAGAACTATCGTTGGGTAGAAGAGTTACCTATATACGAAAGTATATGGACAGGCGCTGAGAAAAACTCAGTTACTATTGCAGAAACCACTTCAGTAATAACAGATGACAATAATACTATTAACATTGAAGAAGGCATGCTTATTAAATTTACTGGCAGTGGACAACATGCTGATATAGCAGACGACACATACATAGTAGTTGGCAAACCAGGCAAGTACACTCTACATTTATATTTTAGCGTAGACGGAGCAACAGTTACTAGAGTATACAACAACATAACAAAGCATACGCAAACAACTGATGGCGTGTATACTAATTCAAAATTATTAAACGTATTTCCAAATACTGCAAGCTCTTATTGGACCGCTGGTAAAACTCCGCAAGACTTAGTTACTGCATATAATGCTGACACAACTAGACTTCCTATATTTGATGGATTTAAATTTGCTGATGTTAACTCTAATCCAGAACAGTTAATGAAAAATGTATTTGTGAAATTTAAAGATGGAAACGGTGCTACTTGGACACATGCAAGCACAAATGCGTCAGATGTATATTCAATAACAATTGATGCAACAACAGGTAACTTAACAATAACATTAGCAACAGCTGCAGAAGAAGCCGCATTAAAATTAGTATCTCCTGGGCCAACAATTTCAGGAACTGGCTCTAATTCAGAAGATACAGTAATGTACCACCTAGGACTACCAGTAGTTCCTTTAAAAGATTACATTGTTATTTCAAAAGATGATCCAGCACAAACAGCATGGAGTAGAGCAAACCATTGGATTAACATTAGCACAATTAATAAGTTAAAAACATTACTACCAACTTATGATTTTACTGAAGTATCAAATGTAAACAGGCATGCAACAAGACCAATTATTGAATATAATTCAGAAATAAATTTATGGAACTCTCCAGAATATAGCACATATACTGCTACTAGCAAATCACTAAACATTGGAACTGTTGATTGGGGTGTTGGTAGTGAAGCCGAAGCCAACAGCATTACAGATGTTGGCGACACATATGTTTATGTTAATAACCTTACTGGAAAAGCTGGCAAGCGTTTTACAGTTACATTAGGCGCAGCAACTGAGATTACATTAGGCGGAGACACAACATTTACTATTGCTAATGTTAAAAGTAGTTATTGGAATGATTGGAAAAATGCAGACGCATTTGTAGAGTCCGGCGTAATTAAATTAGCACAACAAAAAACTAAAATAAATCAATATCCACTGTATAGATTTTATCAGTGCGAGGCAGTTCCATTAGAAAATATAGATGGAGTTTCATTTAAAGGCGAGAAGATATTTGGATACAAGCAAGGCACAGGCATAGTTGATACTGAATTAGGAATTGCATTAAGTTTTAAAGACACACCAAAGGGTGCTGAATTTGAATTTGAAAACTTTATTACAACTAAAAAATATTACAACACATACAAACATGTTAAGAATGACAACCTAAGTCATACAAAATCACAATCAGGCTATAGTCTTTTCAAACATAGAGATGTATTAAAAACAACATATATATCAACAAGTGTTGCCGCAGGTGCAACTGATCATGTGCAGTATGAAGTAACTGCTGCAGACACTCCGTTTGTGATACCAAAAGGAAGAAACAACTGGCGCCCAACACAAACATATTATATACACTCAGACAGAGTAAGATATACATCAGGTGGCGATCAGTATGCAATTACAACAGCGCACCAGGATGGAGTTAGTCACACAACACGTGCAGGCACAACTGATTTTATTGAAGTTGGCATAGATCAAATAGTTTATTTTTATAACTTAACAGGCGGTGTTGTAACACATACTGCTGCAGGCGAAGTTACTATAACAGTGGACCCAAGTGATGCTACTAAATTTAAAGTAGAATTGAGCGCACTTAGTAACGGTACTATGTTTGATATTATAATTGACGGCAACTTGCTACAATCATTTATTGCTACTGAGAAGTGGGATCATTTGTATCACCAAGTTACGGTTAATGGAAAATTAGAAGAAGCTTGCAAATCAGTTAGCAATACTTCAATAAGCATTGATGAAAGTGTATTAGCAGTTGGCGACATTATTGACTTACGTTGGAACAACAACGACCTTACAAACAAAACAACTAACACAAGTATGCCAGACATACACAAACACAACGTGCATAATAAGATGATGGAAACATTTACATTAAGCGAAACAATGGACCACTGGTCTGATAAGCTAAACACAATGCACGGCTTTGATGGCAATACATTTGATGAAAACAACTATGCAAGTATTCCAACATGTGTACATGGTGGAACTATATTCATGTACGAAGATGGTAGCATAATGAATGACATCAACTATTCTAATAACAAATTAAGTATAACAGGTTCACTAAGTGAACAAGCAAATGAATTTGTAGCATTTAGAAATAGAGTAGCTGCGCAAGCAAGAAGAGTATACGGAGTTGACGGAGCTACAAGCATACAAGAATTAACTAATAAAGTAATTGACAATGTTACTAGAAATAGATTTGATACAGGAATGTACAAAGAGTCTAATATGCTTTATACTCAAACTGATACTACACAATCGTGGGATGTAACTGATTTAACAAAAACTTCATTCAGAACAGGTTATACATTTAACGGCGATGTTAATATTAGAGACCACGGATACGTTTACTTAACAGAATGGAATGGTTCTTATCAATGTAAAAAACTTCTTTTAAAAGATAAAGACTATGATATAATTGGTAACTTTATTATTATGAAGAAAGCATTTGCAGCATTAGACCCAACGTTGCTAACAGCACCTAAACTAGAACTTGTCTTTACACAAATGGACAGTGGTTCATATGTTCCACCTAGCATGGTGAAACTTGGATTAGCATATGGTACTGAACCTCAAATACTTTCAAACACATTATACACACATGATGGTGTGCAAATAGATATAACTGGTAAAAATATTGAAAACGCTCAAGCAGGCGCTGCATTTGATCCTGTTAATGCAGTAATATTTGAAATGGAAAAGCGCATATATGCTGGACTAGTTAAAGAAGATAGCATGTACATTGACTTATATGGTCGAGCTGGAATAGAAAGATATAATTCTACAGTAGACTTTATACCAACACCACAAAACAACACATGGTTTACATTAAATGATTTAGACAACTATTTAGAAAAACATTATTACCAGTGGGCAAACCTTAATAAAATTACAAGTTTAAATACATCTGGATATTATGATGCAGCTGATCCATTTACATGGAACTATAGTACAATATCATTGTTAGGCACTGATAAATTGCCCGGACATTACAAGGGTGCATACACACATATATTTGGAACAACCACTCCACACATTACACCATGGCACATGCTAGGGCATGGATTTAAGCCAAGTTGGTGGGACGATCATTATAGCTGGAAAGATACTGCAAATGGTGGTGACGATGCAAAACGAGCAGCACTAATTGACGCATTGAAAAAAGGTATAGTATCAAAGCCAACAGCAGGCAACACAGTACAGGTTGTAGCTAATGCAAGAAACACATGGGACTGGGCTACTAAATGCCCAGTAACAACAGCAGGCGTCTTAGCCGATCCTAGTATAGTATTAGGCATGCCAGCAAATGTAGACAAGGCAGCAAACTTTGTGTTTGGCGATTGGGGACCAGTTGAGCAAATGTGGAGAACTAATGCAATTGGCCAAGCAATGACAGTTGATGCTATAATAAAATTAGTACCCGGCAAAGCATGGACAAACTTTTTCCAACCTGGCTTTATTTCTCAATACGGTAATGTTGTAAAAAATACAACTCGTTACTCAGGCATGTTAGCATCAAGTAATCAATATAAAATGCCAGGAGAGATATATGGAAATTCTGTTACTAGCATAGATGTTATTAATACAAACGATGACAGACCAGGTACACTAGAAGCAACAGGCTCACTTAAAATTATGGATGATTATGAAAGTACTATTGCTACAGCAACATATAGACTTAATGAATATCCAGCAGCTACTGGTTCTATTAGAAGTATTAGTGTAACTGACCGTGGACTTGATTTTACTGGAACTCCGGTGGTAGCATACGTAGGCACAACAGGAGCAGCAACAGGACTTAGTATTGATGTAACACTTGCAGAAGTTCCATTTGTAGCTAACGGTATTGCTCAAGCACAGTATAATTACATAAAGAGAAATCAACATAACGTTAGTCAAACAGAATTATATAAAAATTTAACAACTAAGCTACAACAAAAGTTATGCGGATTTACTAGTAAACATTTATTAGACTTGTCAGCAGAAAGTAGTTTAACTGGTGACTTTGAATTAGGTGAAGGCGACTTTAATATTGCAATGTACAGAGGTGCAGTTACAGATTCATTAACAGCAAGTGCAGTATTTGTTAAGAAAACACTAACTGGTTATTCAGTAACAGGCGTTAGCAACAACAATAGAGAGTTTAAATTCTTAGAACCAAATCTAGTTAATGCAGTAGATTATAATACTGTAACTATTTCAGATCAACAAATAAGAAGATATAATAAATTCGTAACAACTGCAAGCATAGCAGAGTACGACACAGTATTCCAAAAAGTACAAGACACCTATAACTTCCTCAGAGGATATTGGGAATGGATGCGTGTCAGTGGATACACAACTCAATATGATGGCGACAGCATAGCATCAGCATTTGTTACATGGTCGCTTACAGCAGAAGTAGGCAATGTATACATTTTACAAATTGGCAGAGAAGTAAAATTCAAACCAACACATGGTCATGTATATGAATATAACCAATTAAGTTATAATGGTAACGGTGTACTTTCAACAGACAGCGGAACAATACAAAATAAAGATTTAAGTATATCACGTGCAGATGGCACAGTATCGCTTCAAACAAAGAATGCGGAATTCTTTGGAAGTATTACTAGTGCAATATTAGATTACGAACATGTTATTATATTTGAAAATAAAACAACACAAGGTATACATTTATTTGATGACGTTAAGAACAGACGTCAGACAAGATTATTATTACGTGGACAGCGTACACAAAACTGGACAGGTGAAAAGAAAGCACCTGGTTACTTAGTATCTGATAATACAATTATTCAGAACTTTGACAGTGCAGTACAAAGTATAGACGACATGTACAGAACAGATGTAAATGAATTTAATGCATCATTTTCTAAAGCAAAAGATTTAACAATAGGAAATATAGACGGTACAATGCTTGATGGCTTAGGGCTTGATAAGAACGTACTTACAAATTTCTATCAAGGAATGATTAAAGACAAGGGTACTAAAAATGCTATTGAACATATTGGTAAGAGTAGATTATTAGATGGTGATGCAACAACAGTATCAGTGTACGAACAGTATATGTTTAGACAATCAGAACTTGGTAACAACGACATGGAAGATCCACTTGAGATAGAAATAGTTTCTAAAGATATTAATTCATCTCCACAAACAGTTTCGCTTGCCTCTTCTGGAACAAATGCTAATACAATTTATACAACAAGTAAAAAGATTATTAACGACAAAGCCATTACATTTGAAACAAAGAGTTACAAAGATTCAGATTCAGATATACTCACAGGTGGCGAACCACTTGAAAATGAAACAAGATATCATATTGCAGATGCATTTCAATTAAGTACTGTGTTTGATAGTACTGCTAACTATGCAATTATTCCAACTTGGAATAGTTATACAAGTTATAAGAAAGGCGATCAAGTAAGACATGAAGGTAAATTATTAGAATGTACAGTAGATTATACTGGACTAACTGAGCAATCTTCTACTATAATACTTGACGGTACAGTTTCTTTCCCATCATTTGTATATAACACTGTAGCAAACATTGCAGGCACAACTGTCACATTACAAAAGCAACAACTAGAATACAGTAATATTGTTGCAACTGGTACAGTTTCAAACCCTACACTAATGCCAGGCGCTGTATTAATTATTGACGGAGCAAGTATTCCGTTTAGTAAAAGTACAGATGTTCCAACAGTATCCGAAATGCCATACTTACAAGGCATATCAGGACCTGTTGCATTTTCAAATGTTACAGGAAAAACTATTTCAATTACAATTGATCCAGATGGGACTGGTACATCACCAGTAACGACAGCTATTGACTTTGATACAACACCATCAGACGTGGTTGAAAACTTTACAGGTGTATTAAACAAAACAGACTTTATAATAGTACAAGCATTAACAGGCAGTACATACAGCGTAGGCAGTGTTACAATAGATGGTGCAAACGAAACTGGGTATACTGTAAGTGGGCAGGATATTATATTTACATCAGCACCAATTGCTGGTGCAGCTATTGTAATTACCTTAGTACATTTACCACATCAGAAAACTGATATAGAGATTAGAGATAAAATAAATGCAGCAGGTATTGCTAGTTTTGCAGCATCTATAGTAGATGTAAGTGGAGTTAATGTATTAAAATTAATATATACTACATCTCATGTAGATGCTATATTAAAAATTGAACCAGGTGCAACAAATGCTGATTTAGGATTTAATATAGCAGGACAAGAAGACACTCCAACAAGTGTATTAATTGCTACACCACAGGCATTAACTTTAGCAGAAATTAGAGATGCAATTAATGGTGTAAATAGCCCAGCGTTAACAAAAATAACAGCATCAGCACCAGGACAATATTTAATATTAACAAGTACTAATCGTACAGCAGCAAACTTAATAGTAACAGGCGCAGGTGCCACTACTGTTGGGTTAACAGGTGCAAGTGGCTCCGCAGTTGGAAATTATCCATATGTTGAAACACCTGTAAATGTTCCGGCAGACATGGGATATGCAGTTGCTAGAATACAAGAAGAATTAGTAGCACAATCACTTGATTCAATAGTTAGTGCAACAGTTGTACAAAACAGAATTAGAATAACATCAACAGCAACAACGCTAACAATGGGAACAACTACATTTAATACTTTAGCTGGTCTCGAAACAGGTACAGTGACTTCAGCAGAAAGTACTATTGTAAATGTATTTGACACAGCTAACTGGATTGATGTAGCAGTTGACCCAGCATTATATAACATACTAGTAACTGATGATAGTAATTTTGAAGTTGAAACATCGGGAACTATTGTTACTAAGTTTTGGGGCTGGAACGTATTACAAGTGCAAAACAATCTAACACCATTGTATACAAAGAGTACACCTAACATAACTGAAACATTTGTTGGTGATGCAACAACCACTGTGTTCACAACAGTGTCTGATGTGTCAGCTACTACGTACAGCATACAGGCTGTGGTTGTAGATAGTGTGCCTCAGGTCGTAACAACCGACTTTACAGTAAGTGGACAAGTAATTACATTTATAACAGCTCCCGCAGCAACCGCTGTTATCCAAGTTACAATGAAACATGCTACAACAATAGGATGTGGTATTTGTGCAGGCACATCAAGTAAAGATGGAAATGATGCTGAAATAACTACTAACGTAGCACACGGGTTGCAAGTAGGTGATTATGTACAATTATTAAACACAACCACTACACCTAAGATTGATGGCATACACAAAGTAACAAAGATTAGTGCAAACACATCAATATTTTATATAGATGAATACATTGAATCATGTGGTAATGCTGTATCTGTACTGCCTTTAGTTACAACTAGATTCGCAGACACAGCTGCAATGAATGCTACATATACAAATCCACGTTGGTATTTAGAAGTAGACAAACTTGTATGGGCTTCTAGGACAGTACTTACATCAGGCGCTGAAGCAACACGCGGTACGTATGTACGTAAAACTAAAATTGATCCAAATGGAACTAGTACAATTCCTGATACATTTACATTTGTAAGAGACACAACAAGACGACCTACTAACAAAGACATTGACAGTATTGTAATTTATAACCATGCTGACAACAGAGCTAAAGCACAACTAGAAGTTTGGGATCCAATAAGAAAGATCATTCCAGGTATTGCTAGTCAAAACTTAGATTATAGTAACAGTGCAGATAACGCAATTTATACACACTCAACTGATATAACACATTTAGTTGACGAAGATACATCATGGGGCGAAGACCAAATAGGAACCAGATGGTGGGATTTATCTACAGTAAGATATTATGATTACGACCAAGGATCTTCTTCTTATAAAGCATCCACGTGGGGTAAGCTATACCCAGGTAGTAGTGTAGATGTATACGAATGGATTAAGTCAACAGTTGCACCAGATGATTATGCAGCAGCAGTTGAAAAGAATACTGAGATGTTTGGAACAGTAGCAACTGGCACAGCGTTCAGTGTGTACAACAGCCTTACAGAAGAAAACTTATATTACTACACATCAGTAGAAGAATGGAACCCACGAACAAGTTCATACATAGATGTATATTATTATTGGGTGAAAAACAAAACAACAACTACAGATACGAGAACATTGTCTGCAGCAGATGTAGCAAACATAATTAAAGATCCTACAGCAAACGGCGTAAGTTGGTTTGCAGTAATTAGCAGTAATGAATTTATTATTGACAATATTAGTTACTACATTGAAGATAAGAATACAGTATTACAAATTAATAAAAAGGGTGACAAATATAAGTCACACAATGAATGGACACTGATTGCAGAATCAAATGATATAATTCCTGAGTACTATATAAATCGTATGAAGCGTAACCTAGCTGGTAGAACTGATACTAAACTTAGAATACCTTTTAGTTCATTACACAGATTTAATAAGTATGGAGATGATTTAGATATTGGACAAGCATGGTTTAATGATTTATCAGATGCAAGGCGTAATGCAGTTATAACAATTAACAGTTTATTGCAATATGTAAACCTTGACCAAGCATATAAGAATACATGGGATAGAACATTGGTTGCAAACAACTTCCCAACAGTATTATGGAACTGGCATGATTACAAACTAGAATCATACACCGGAACTATTAATCATACATTACAAATTGGTGCTTACTCTCAGCTAGCTAATATAAATAGAGATAGGCATTTAGTTGTAAAAATTCCTGTATTTGATAGAGATGTTCAACTTGACAGAAGTGAGATTTATGCTTATAATACAGTTACAAAACTGTGGGATTTAGTACACAAGAGAAATGTAACAGTTCAGTTTAATGTTAGCTTGCTATCATTAGAAGGTGGATGGGACCAGGGCGCATGGGATACTGCAGGTTGGGACCAAGCAGACTTATCAGAATATTGGGAAACATTAATTACAGCATTGCACAAAGATATATTTGTTCAATACAACATTGGTGAAATGAACACGTTCTTCTTTAGTGTTGTTAAGTATATACTTGCTAGCTTTGCTCAAACAAACTGGATTAGAAAAACAGCATATGTTCAATTAGAATTTAATAATACAATAGATACAAAAACTAGAAAGTATAAGAAAGATAAAACTAATAGTGCAATAGGTTATATCCAAGAAGTTAAGCCCTTTCATACAAAAATTAGTACAACCACAAACAAGTATTTTCATAGAGATCCAGTTGGACTAACATTAACAGAAACTCCGCAAACAGTTATATCTATTAAACCTTTTGATATTGATGCTGCATTCGGCGGCACAACATATACAGCTGAAGCATTTGGAACTGATACTGCTACAACAACATTAACCGGTGGTGACTTTACTACTAACCACACTAACACAGATATTGTTAGTGGTGTTGGATATAACAGCCCAGAGTACTTTAACTATACAACAGATGGAACAAACAGAAATAGTTTAGTAGAAATTAAACCACTAGAGTTATTAAGAATTAATGTGCAGACTAACACAGCAGGCAGTACACACAACACTGCTTCGAGAACATTTGCACACATACAAGATGCAAGCGGGTATGTGAGAACATACGCATTGTTAGAATCTAAAGAAGCAGCACTAGCTGCTGATTTAACTATAGTTGCAACAAGCATAAGTGTAGCAAGTACATCAAACTTTGATGATACTGGAATTGCGTATGTTGGTGGTGAACTAATAGAATATATAAAAGAAAATTCAACGACACTCAATGTTTTAAAACGTGGAGTAGCAGGAACATTTGCTACAGCAGCAAGCACTGGCGCCTCAATAACACAAGTTAACACAGCAGAACTTACGTTTGCTAATGAGATTCCAAGTGCGCCACAGTACAATGCATTAAGTGATACGATTTTAAATAGCCCAGGCTCAACAATAGCACAAGAGTTGCTTAATTTAGGCAAGGGTATTGAATTATAATACTATTTAATATTTTGTATAAATAGTGTATAAGGAATAGGAATAATGAAAACATTAAATGAAAACTCAAGTGTTAAGGTAGAAGGCCACGTTGTAATCAAAGACTTTGATTCAGGTGAAGTTTTACTTGACAAATACAACGCAATAAACTTTCAGAATTTTGCAATGGCAGTAGCAAAGGCTATGGCTAACCAAGCAATTGCTGGAAGTACAGAAAAATATTTTATATCCAAATTAGCGTTTGGTTATGGAGGCACAACGATTGGTGCGAATGGAAATATTACATATAAAGATGCTAGAGTATCCGGAGAAGCTGTAAGTGGATTATATTCACCCAGTCCAGCTACAATTGGTGCAAACGCAGTAACAGATCCACTGCAAGTAGCAGTAACAACATTTACTGTAAACAATGCACAGAATCAACCATATTCAGATTTAGAATGTAAAACTATTTTAGATTACAATCAACCTGATGCAACTGGGCCAGCTATAGATAATTCAGCAAACTTTGATACAGCAGATGATTTTGTATTTGATGAAATTGCATTAATGACTGAAGCCGGAACATACTTAACACATTTAATTTTTCATCCTATCCAAAAAAGTAATAACAGAAAGTTAGAGATACTTTATACTCTAAGAATAAGAGCAGGAGTTTAACATATGGCATATACAATAAATAAATTTGGCGTAGCTGATATTATAGTAGAAGATGCTGAACTGAATACAACCACTTCATTAAGTTTAGTAGGTAAAGACAGACTTGGATATGGCGAAGCTATTGCACAAAACTCTGTTAAGCTATTAGAAAATTTTGCTAGTGAAACAGCACCAACAGACGCACAAGCAATAGAAGGTCAGCTATGGTGGAAGCCTAGCACAAACATATTACACATTAGACACACTCCTATTGTTAGCGGTGTTGCAGGAACTCCAGTATGGTTAACAATTGATGCTGGCAGTAGTCTTGTAAAGATTTTAGACAGTGACGGTACAACATTGCATAACGTATTTGTAGAACGTGCAAACGGCGTTCCAGTAAGCATAGCAAGTTCAGAAGCACAGTGGACTATTGCTACTTCAGATATACATCATGCATTCTTTACAGACGATAGAACTGGAACAACGGGTGCAGCAACAATCAACCCAGGACTTAACTTAAATACTAAGTCAACATCAGACATGTCAGTTAACACTCCAAAACTTACAACGAAGAAAATTACAACCGGTGGTAACACGGTAGCTGGAACAATTGATGGTACGTGGACACTAGTTGCAGGCGCAAAGCTACAAGCAACATATGCGGATATTGCGGAGCTATACACGTCATCTGAAGAATACGAGCCAGGCACATTAGTAATGTTAGATGAATTAGATGAATCACTGCATGAGGTAACTCAAACACAACATGCACAAGATCCAGACATATTTGGAATAGTAACAACTGATCCAGCAATGTTAATGAACAGTACAGCAGAAGGTACTACTGTTGGTGTAGCGTTGGCTGGTAGAGTGCCTTGTAAAGTTACAGGTATCATACAAAAGGGCGACAGGATTATATCAAGTGACGTACCCGGGCACGGCAAGTCGGGGCGTGGATTAGATCACAATTGGAGACATGTTGTAGGCAGAGCCTTAGAATCAAAAACAACATTAGACGAAGGTATAATTGAAGTAGTAGTTGGAGCAAAGTAAATGCCGTATCCGTCAAGACCAGTTAATGTAAATAATAATGCAGCGGAAACTCCTACCGGAGCCACTGACGGACGAATCAAGGCAGCGGAGTGGAATGAACTAGTCCGATACTATAATGAAATATGGGCTGACAAAATAGCAGTACCAGTGTTTGATGCAGCTCATCATACTGATGTAGAGAGACGTTTTGGCTGGGGCCAAACACCAGCAGCATATACTCCGTTAGTTGACAACACTCAAGTAATATTAATAAATCACATAAACCAATCAGTTGCTCAATTAAATGCTGGCGTTGTTCATCAAGACGATCAGGCCGCACCTGTAACTAATTCAATTAAACCACAGTTCGCAGATACATATCCAATGAACTTAATCACTGCTACACACTACATTGGCATACTAGACAAGATAGAATCATTAACAACTAACAAATACCTAAGCGACTTTAATGACTTAAACTTAGCGGAACAAGTTTCGACTAACACTGCTACATGGACTGATGACCTAGCAGTAGAACATAAATTTACATTTAATACATACAGTGATGCAAGACATTTTTTTAACAGCGGTGGTGAACTAACATTTGAACTATCAATGGCGCAAGGCGGTAGTGCCGGTAACATGGTGTGGCAAGAACTATTTGATCAATTTGATAGTATACGTATAGGTGCAGAAACTTGTAAAGTTGTTACTGATGATGCTGGACAGTTTGATGTTATTGGCACAAGCTCAATTGTACCAAAGGGATTCTATACTGGAATCAACTACAATGGTGGTGTCTCTCAATATACCACAGTATTAGACGCTGGTGTATTTAGATATGCACCTGGCGACACGACACATGCATACGTGTTTGTACACAGTGAATATAATAGTAGAAGAATTAGAATACAATTAAAAGCAGAAGAGGCTAACAACAAATTTAATATATATGCTAGAGTTATTTTAGTAGAAGATGCAGACGATACATATGATATTACACAAGACATAACATTAACATCTGGTTATTCACAGCCAGCTAACGCAACTACTAGAGCAAGCGATCGTACAGTGAACGCAGTTGTATATCAATTTGATGAACGACTAGCACCTACTGTAACAGAACATGTTGGATGGACTGAGACAGATGTATCTGCAAGCGCAGCGGCAGCTGATATAGTAGAATACTTTACAGGTGTATTAAACCAAACAGACTTTACAATAGCACAAGCACTTGGAAGTAGTATACAAATTGGTGAAATAACAATAGATGACGTAGAGCAACAACCAACAGTTGACTATACATTAAGTGGGCAAGTAGTTACATTTATAACAGCACCAGCTGCAGCAACAGCTATTAAGGTTACTATAGTTAGCGGTCAGTTAACTAATTGGACATCAGCTGATCCAGGCAATGATTGGAATCAAACTGTTGATCCAACTGACGACCCTACTGTTTATACAGATCCAACCAACTAAACTAATCACAAAACACCATTGACAAATCACCATAAATAGTGTATTATATATGTATATAATAATATTCTAACAGGAGAGCTCTATGGACGAACGACTTGAAAAAGCATTAGACTTTAGTAACTATGCACTAACTATCAACAATCAAAAAAGAAACATTAGAAACAGAGTAGCACAGCTACAGATTGTACACTACATGGGCGGAGTGTTCTTAGCAGATCATGGAACAATTGCATTTATAAAAACGTTAGTAGACATGAAGCATAAGAAATTTATTGTAATAGACAGTAAGAATAATCCAATCACAGTAAAAAGTGTTAAAGAATTATTAGAAAAACTTGTAGACGCATACATTAGTGCTACTACAGAATTTGATATTGAAAACGAAAAGCTGAAGAAAGCACGTAATATTAAAACAATAATGGATTGGTAATGACTGACTACGATGCCAAGCAAGGCGTATGTTTCTTTGCTTACAATAACGATCAATTAGATTATGTAAAGATGGCTATACTTGCCTCTAAGTATGTTAAGAAGAACTTAAACTTACCAGTCTGTTTAATCACAGACGAGGGATCAGAAAGCTGGCTAGAACAAAGTCATTCCAAAGAAGTTATTAACGAAGCGTTTGATTATATTGTAATTACAAACGACGAAATGAAAACAAACACTAGACAACACTTTGATAGTCCGTGGGCTAATTTTGCAGCGCAATTTAATAACAGCAACAAACATAAGATATATCAATACAGTCCATTTGAACAAACACTATTACTGGACATTGACTACATTGTAAAAACAGATGCACTACTTAAATACTTTGATGATCGACACCCAGTGTGTATGTTTGACAACGCATTAACAGTTAGAAATGAATTGCCAGCTGAGCGAGAACGGTTCTTGTTTGATGCTGGAATTAAAATGTGGTGGAGTACAGTTGTGTATTTTGATCGCAGTGATTACAGCGAATTATTTTTTAATACGTGGGCACACGTTGCAGACAATTATGAATTCTATCAGTACCTATACAACTTTCCAAGTAAGCTATTCCGCACAGACTATTGTGTAAGTATAGCAGTACACATACTTGCTGGCATGCAAGACAATCAATCGTACCTTGGAAATTTTGATGACACTTCACTAGTAAATATAAATCAGAAAGATGATATTATAGAAACACAAAGTATTAATGAATGGATAGTACTATCACATGATCAGAAAGAAGAATGGAAAAATATTCTAGTTAAACTAGATAAACAGGACGTACACGTAATGAACAAGCGAGCATTAAACAGAGTTCAGGATACGTTGTTGGAGTATTTTAATGAGTGAGAAAGAACATAGAGGCTATGTAATATTAGCAATGCAAGACTTTGAATATGAGCAAGCTACTGCTCTTGCATACAGTATTAAGATACATAACAAAGATGCTAGCGTAGCATTAGTAACTAATTATATTGATCGAGTGCCAGCACACTATACTGATATATTTGATCATATAATTGCATTACCGTTTGGGTCAAATGAAATTACAAGAACAAACGATTGGCAACTATACTGGGCAACTCCATACACACATAATATTGTTATTGATTGTGCTAGCCTTGTTAAAGAAAATCATATCACTGCATGGGAATATTTAGAAGATCATTATGATATGTATTTGTTTAACAATGTGTTTGACTTTAAAGGAATACCAGTAGAGAATAAAAAGTTTAATACATTCCAAGAAGAATATAAACTTAACACAGTATACTCGCATATGTATTATTTTAAACACGATACAGATTTAGCACTTGCATTCTTTAAACTAGCAGATGTGTTTATGCAGAACTGGAGAGATGTGTTTAATAATTATTTTACACAGGCACATGTTCCAACACATTATGATAGTAACATCATGTACAGCTTGCTTAATACAATTGTATTACACGACAGTAGGCCTATACATACTAACATTATTCAAACAGTAGACATGCCCAGTACATTAGAAAACAGATCAATAGGCAAGTGGGACAAGTGGACTGATAGACTAAATGTATGGAACAGTAATGGAGCAAAGGTAAAGATTCAAAACTTTGCAATAGCTACAAACCTATACTACGGAGAACAAGAGTTCATAACAGAAGATATTTTTAATGGTCACAGAGACACTTACAAGCAAACAGCAAAACGATAATCTTCGATCATACTTTGTAGTATTTGATACACACAGTGGTAAGATACATAAGATTAATAATAGTTATGTTGAAACAGTTGACGATGCACACACGCAAATAGAAACCGTTAACTCTGTTTGCAATGATATTATTAAAGGCAAAAAGTCTTTAAAGAAATATGGAATGGTGTGGGATGTTGTCAACGAAAAGTGGGACATTGGCAAGCGCAGTACAACATTAATAATTGAATCAAAACATAATAAGTTAATTCCATTTGATAAGAATATTGATCCAAGTACTGCTGAAATATTTGTAAAAGTATTTTACGATGCTCGTAAAATTGTAGTGGAAGCTAATAGAGAAAACATAACAAGTATAAAAAATCTAAGTGACATAACAGAAATATCAACTACTGAAACAAATCTACTAGATATTTATGTTACAAGAAAAAACGACCCAGATTATTTAATTAATACTATTAACATTGACCCATTAACATTATTTAAAAGAGGAAGACAGGATATATTTTTAAAAGATAGTTTAAGCACACATGTTGATTGGGAGAACATTAGCCTGTATGCAAAGTCAGTATTCAATACATACGGATGGAACATTCAGTCAGCCAACGCCAATACTGCTTCAACAGGAACACACAAAGTTGTACAACAATCAAATGTTGAAGATAGTTTTAACATAAATATTAACGTAGTAGATAATGTTATGAATATTGAAAGTAAGTTAACAGACGCAGAGAAATATTTCTTTGATGGGCGCAACAAAATGCGTTTTGTTGTATGCAACAATCATATAGATAATTTAGTTGGAGCATTTGAAGTATCAACTGATCAGCTATTACAAGATATGTCAACAGTTAATATAAATTTTAAATGGCCCGACAACCCTATACTACTATACAAAAACAATTACCTAGCAGTAAGCACACACGGAGAAACAGCATGAGCAAGATGACTAGCATAAACGAGTTTGACATTGTATTCATTAGTTACGATGAACCGAACGCAGATGAAAACTTTAACGATTTAATTAACAAATGTCCTTGGGCTAAACGTAGCCACGGAGTATTTGGAAGTGACGCAGCACACAAAGCCGCTGCAGATTTAGCAGAGACAGATAGGTTTATAACAATTGACGCAGATAACATTGTACGCGAAGATTTCTTTGGTGTTGAGATTGACATGAGTAAAATTAGTGATACAGATGTTGTTAGCTGGGCTGGCAAGAATACAATTAATGGATTAGTATATGGCAATGGCGGCATTAAGTGTTGGCCTAAAGATGTTGTGTATGGAATGCAAACACATGAG
>ENA-OSJC01000463-OSJC01000463.1-marine-metagenome-genome-assembly--contig:-NODE-463-length-39912-cov-4.037053_pt1 | contig 39912 bp, 35 predicted proteins | sample MGYA00237885_ERZ534234 | MGnify/ENA primary metagenome ERZ534234 (study PRJEB26413, sample SAMN06343907) | marine metagenome | isolation source: coastal waters | place: Atlantic Ocean: West Antarctic... | reverse complement strand
CCCGCAAGTGCCGCACCTATTGCAAAAACAATTGTATAGAGCTTGGAAATATCAACACCAAGAGCAGATATCATTTGACGATCATTTTGTCCGGCTCTAATACGGATACCTAAACGAGTTTTAGAAATTAATAAATAAAGACCAATCGCTATTATAATTCCTGTTAAAATTATAAACATTCGATACTTAGAATAAATTATATTAAAAGGTAAAACTATACTTCCATCCAGAGAATTGGGTATATTTAAGTATAATGGAAAAGCTCCAAATAACCACCTAACTCCTTCAGATAACAATAATATTAAAGCAAAAGTGGCTAAGACTTGATCTAAATGATCTCTTCTGTACAAACGTCTTATAATTAAAATTTCAATTAAAACTCCAGAAATTGCAGCAGCAAATAAACTTGCAATTAAAGCCAACCAAAAAGAGCCTGTTAAACCAGCAACAATTGCCGCGGCAAAAGCTCCTATCATATAAAAGGAACCGTGCGCGAGATTTATTAGCCCCATTACACCAAAAATAAGGGTCAAACCAGCAGACATTAAAAACAGCATTATTCCAAATTGAATACCATTTAAAAGTTGTTCTATAAATAAGATGAATGACATTTAATATATACAATCAAGGTGAGCATTAATATTACTCACCTTGCTATTTTTTTTACATTTTACATTTTGAAACATAAACATTTGAATGATCTTTGAGCCCAACTGAAACTATTTTATTGGTAAGTGTTTTACCTTCTTTAATAACTTCACGAACGTAAATATCTTGAATTGGGTGATGGTTCTTACTGAATTTAAAATTACCACGAGTAGATGCAAAGTCAGCTTTTCTTAATTCATTTCTAAATTTATCAGTATCTGTAATTTTAGCCTTAGACATAGCTGATATTAAAAGTTTTCCTGTATCATAACCTTGTGATGCATATAGAGATGGTAATCTTCCATATGTTGATTTAAAATCATTCACAAATTTTTTATTTGCCGCATTATCAATATCTTTTGACCATTGAGATGTATTTTTTACACCCAAAGCAGCATCACCTACTGCCTTAAGTATACCTTGATCAAATGAAAAGGCTGGCCCAATAACTGGAAGTTTAATACCTGATTGAGAGAACTGTTTCATAAAACCTATCCCCATACCTCCAGGCAAGAAGAAAAATACACTGTCAGCTCCAGATGCCCTAATTTGAGCGATTTCTGCAGCATAATCTTTCTGACCTAACTTAGTATATATCTCTCCAGCAAGTTTACCTTTAAAAAATCTCTTGTACCCTGTAAGAGCATCTTTTCCTGCAGGATAGTTGGGAGCAAGAATAAAAGAATTTTTAAATCCTGCTGAGTTTGCATATCCTCCAGCAGCTTCATGTAAATTATCATTTTGCCACGCAACGTTAAAGTAGTTCTTATGACAACCTTTCCCTGCTAAAGCAGATGGTCCCGCATTTGGAGATAAATAAAATTTTCCTTGATTAACAGTAGCAGGAACAACTGCCATAGCTAAATTTGAAAATATAATACCTGTTAAAACATCAACTTTATCCGATTGTATCATCTTATCTGCCAACTGGACTGCAATATCTGGCTTTCTTTGATCATCCTTAATTATCACATCAATATTTTTATTATTTTTAACAGCTAGCATAAAACCGTCTCGCACATCAATACCTAGGCCAGACCCCCCTCCAGATAGAGTTGTAATCATGCCAACTTTTACTTTATGCTCATCTGCATTTGCAAACGTTGAAGACATAAATAATGCTGCTCCAAATATAATTGTTAATTTATTCATTTTCTTTCCCCTAATGTCTACTTTAAGATTTGATGATAAAAAATAACTAATAATTAGAATAATAGCAAAACTTTAAAAATTTGATTATAAATTCAACAGATTAAAAATCTATATCCATACCATTTATAGAAAATGTTTTGCCATTGAAACCTTGATCCATTTTTTCAATTTCACTCATATTATGACTATCCACTCTTTTATATGGATTTTTTTTCATCTGCTCTAAACGACTTTCTAATTTAGGATCTTTATTTTTTTTAACTTTATTTTTATTTTTTTTTAACCATTTAAACATCTAACTATAATACCTTTTCGCTTGCTAATTGACAATGCGTTAACTTATTAAATCTATATTTTGCAAAAATACGATATAATTTATTTGTACATTGATATATTAGAGGCAATTTAATAATTAGAGACAAAAGACGCCAATATTTTAATTTGCTCCACATTAAAATAAAAGCATCAACTCCAACTTTTAATTTTAAATTTTCATCTTGAGCATGCAAAAACATTAAGGCATCATGTTGGGAAATTTTGATATTTTTTAATTCACTTGGGTTATTGGCTATGTCTAACCACTCAAATGTGTTTGATGGAGCTATTTTTATATAATAATTTATTTCTTTACTACAAAGACCACATTTACCGTCATAAAAAACTTTAACCAAATTCATAATCCATAATTCTGTTATATTAATCTTGAAATATTAACTGCTATACTTGAGCCTTTTCCAATAACATACGACCACATTTTTTCATAATTATTTTGTACTGATGACCCTTTAGCTTTTAAAGCTTCCATTTGATGATCTACTTCTTCATTACAACAAATTTGTAATACTTGTAAAAGATCATAAGAAGCAGACCTATCGTATAAAAATTCTATTTGCTCTTGATAATGTTTTTCTACAAAGGTTTCTATAGCTTCTATAGCTGAACAAAAAAACTTAAAGCCCAAGAGAGCGGAAATTAAACCAATAAAAAAACCCAATATTCTCCATAAAATTAATAATTTACTTCTCTTCATCCTTGGAACTAAGTATTTCATTACAATCAGGTGATTCTTTTCTGTCTTATAATGGTCTTTTGACATGTCTCTAATTGATTTATTCCAGAAAACACATCTTGCTCCGATATAAATCCAAACTGCACCAGTTTCACCAGCATGATTTGATCTCATCCAAGGCATCATATTTTTAGGAACATTAACTTTGTATGCTTTATAACTGTCAATTATATTTATTTTATTCATTTAACTTTTTACAATTAGAGTTGGTTATAAAGTTCACAAAATTTATTTTAATCTAATAGATTATTTAAGCTTCTTAAAAAAATAAACAAGATATTAATATCATTTTTATTTATATATTAAAGCTATTATGGCATGAAGATTGCTCCAAATATTTGATATAAAAAAAGAAAGTTATTATGGAACCATTATCAATTTTGTCAGTTATTATTCAATTAGCTACAACTGCTCCTCAATTAGAGAAGTTATTAATTGTTAAAGAAGTAGAATCATACACAAGAACTGAAACTATAGAAATTTATAGACAAAATATGAGCTCATTAAATCATACAAAATAGTAGAAAATAATTACTCAAAAAAAATATTTACAAACAAATAATCTCTAAATACATTTCATCTCATTTGTCGTAATACTTGACTCGTAGAACTAAGATGTAATAATCCATTCTATTCATTTTAAATAACCAATTAATATTTTTGAAAATATTGGGGACGAACAAAAATGGGGAAAGAAATAAGTATTGTATAATTACTTATTAATACTGGGAAATCATTATGGGAGAAATTAAATGATTAAATCTAAAACACTATTCAAGACAGGAACAAGTCTTGCTGTCCTTGTATCAGCAATTGCTTTTACAACATCTCCAGCCATAGCTGCAGATAAAAAAGGAACTATTGAAGTTGTTACTCACGCTGGAGCAGGTGGAGGAACAGACGTTAACTCAAGAATGATGATGCTTCGTTCAAGAAGAGTTTTAAAACAAGATATGGTTGTTGTTAATAAAAGAGGCGGCGGCGGTGCGGCGGCTATGAATTACTTTATGACAAGACCTGCTGATGGTAATACTATTCTTACTTTTACTGTTGGTCACGCTATTTCAATGGCAATGGGTAAGACAAAGTTAAAAATAGAAGATATGGCCCCGATTGCTAGAGGAACAAATGACCCTCAAATTCTGATGGTTAATTGTAAAACAACTAAATATAAAACTCCTGAAAGTTTTGTAGCAGGCATGAAAAATGGCGACAAAATAAGTTTTGGTGGAACTCACACTGGAACTATCGATCATATATCTGTTTTCTTATGGGCAAAAAAGACAGGTCAAAAAATGCCTAAATATATACCTTTTAAAGGTGGTGGAGAGCTTGCAACTCAAGTTGTAGCTGGGTCTGTAGATGTGGGAGTTTTAAATCTATCTGAAGCCGGAGCCCCTATTGAAGCGGGTGACTTATGCCCATTAGTTATTTTAGGTGATAATGCTATGGGACCTATTCCTAAAGCAAAAACAGCTAAATCTCTTGGTATTGACTTAGTATTATCTACTACTCGTGGATTTGTTACCCATGCAGGAGTTGATGCTGCAAGAGTAGCTAAAATGGAAAAAGGCTTAACTAAAGCAATGAAGCATTCTATGTATCAAGCTTATCTAGCTAATTCTGGGCTAGACAATACATCACCACAAGCTTCTGGTCCTTGGGGAAAGCAAATCAAATTTATGGTAAGTGAATTTGGTCCTGCTTTAAAAGAAATGGGACTTTTAAAGTAAAAAATTAACAAATTTAGATGCCCTTAATTAGGGCATCTAAAGGTACAATTATGCAAAAAAAATTATATATCGTTCCAATATTTTTAGCCTTTTTTTCAGTAGCAGTTATTCTGATATCTCTTCAATTAGATATATCTCCTGAAATGATCGTTGGTGATAGCATGCAAGCTCGAACCTTTCCTATCTTTCTAATGGCTGTAAATTTAACTCTAATTGCTGTTCTTTCATTTCAGTTTTATAAAAAATATCCAAAAAGAATTGAACTAGAACATTTTCCAACTTGGTTTAGTATGTTTCTTTTCTTACTATTTTACTTTCTTACAGTTACAACTGATATGTTTATTGGAATAACTGTTTGCATGTTTTTAATGGGATATACTTGGGGAGAAAAGCGTTTGTGGGTAAATGCTTGCAATGCAATTGCTACTCCTGGGCTAATATTTATACTTTTTGATTACGTGCTAAGAATCCGTTTTCCTAGAGGCTTATTAACAAATTTATATTATGGGTAGATAGAGAGTATCATGGAAGTAGCAATATCAGCAATGGCGTCAGTATTCATGGACCCATATTTAATAGGGTTAATTTTTGCCACTACTATTCTAGGTGTAATTATAGGTGTTTTACCAGGTCTTGGAGCAACAACTGGGGCCGCATTATTGCTACCATTTACATTGACTATGGAGCCTGTACAAGCAATAGCTGTCTTATCAACTATATATGTTTCAGCGACATTCGCGGGATCTATAACTGCTATTTTAATTAATACTCCAGGAACTTCTGCATCAGCAGCTACGACTTTTGATGGATACCCATTGGCTAAAAAAGGTGAAGCAGGAAGAGCTTTGGGCATAGCCGTTGTGTCTAGTACAGTTGGAGGTGTCTTTTCAGTTATTGTTTTGTGTATTGCGGCTCCACTTTTAGCTAGGGTGGCGTATGAATTTAGACCTCCTGAGTATTTTGCACTTACTATATTTGGTTTATCTATGCTTGCTAGTATAAGTGCAGGAGGAGCAGTAAAAAATCTTATTGGCGGAATTTTTGGTGTTTGGCTCTCAACAATTGGAGCAGAAAGAGTTACTGCAATTGAAAGATTTATGTTTGGTAATTATAATCTGTATGAAGGATTATCTTTCGTGCCTGTGTTTATTGGTCTTTTTGCCATATCAGAATTACTAGTCCAATCAAAAACAGTTAATAAAGTGATGGAAATTATTGCTTTGAAAGCTGTTCAATTACCATCAAAAGAAGATTATAAAAGAATATGGAAAACAATTCTTCGTTCATGTGGAATCGGAACTTTCATTGGTATTCTTCCAGCTGAAGGAGCTACTATAGCTTCAATGATAGGGTATTCTGAAGCTAAAAGATGGTCTAAGAATAAAGAAGAATTTGGAAAAGGTTCAATTGAAGGTATTGCTGGAGCTGAAGCCGCAAATAATGCGGCAACTGGGGGCGCAATGGTGCCAACTATGGTTTTAGGAATTCCTGGAAGTGGAACGACTGCAATAATTTTAGTAGGGTTAATGGTTCATGGATTAAGACCTGGAGCATATTTATTTACTGAACAAGTTGAAAAAGTGTATCAAATTTTTGGGTCAATGTTAATGGCAAATCTTATGTTTATGGCTATGGGTCTATATGCAGCAAAATTATTTGCTAGGATTTCTTTAGTGCCTATATCTATTCTTTGGCCAATAGTGTTTGCTCTTTCTGTAATTGGAGCCTATGCACTTCAACAGTCCTTACTAGACGTTTGGATAGCACTGATATTTGGTGTTTTAGGTTATTTTGCTCGACGTCATGGCTTTGCTGTTGCACCAATTGCTGTTGGTTTGATATTAGGCGAAATGGTAGAGACTAATCTGCAGCATTCATTAAAAATGTATGATGGAGCGTGGTGGATGATATTAGCACAACCATTAGCCGCTTTTTTCCTTTTTCTTGCATTTTTAGGATTATGTGGACCTTATATCTATAAATTAATTACAACTCAAAAAAGTTAATTTTATAGTTAAAAAATATTACTAGAAATCATGGAGTTCCATATTAGATTTAAGGCAATCAAGGTCAGAGTAATATTAAGGACAGTTTTAAAATATTTGTGCCCCATCTTTACCAAAACTTTTTTACCAATTAGAGTACCCACAAATCCACTTATGATCATGGCTATGATAAGAAGTGCATATTTAGCATAAGCAAAACCAACTAAACCAAAGATAATCACCTTTATTGAGTGTTGAATTGTCATTAAAGCTGAATGAGTTGCTAAATGTTTAATTGGTTCTAATTTCATAGTCTTTACCATTCCAGCCACAACGGTTCCCGAAGCGCCAAAAAACATAGTAAGAAAACCAGAAAAAATTCCACCAAAAAATATATGAGACGCACCAATAGCTGGTATTTTTCCAAACACAGACCATAAAATGAAAATAGCTACAGCTAATTGAATTAACCATGGTTCTATTTGTATAAAAATAGAACCTCCCAGAGACGCTCCAAAAACAGTTCCTAAAGTAAATGGTATTAAGGGACCTCTTTTAATATCTTTAAAAAAGATAACTGCTCTACCCATATTAGAGCCTATCTGAACAACCCCATGTATAGGTAATAAAGCAATAGGAGGAAGTTTTAAGGCGAGCAAGCCTAATAAAATTGCTCCACCTCCAATTCCAAAAGCAGCACTTACAAACGAAGTTAACATACTTGCAACAATTAAAAAATAAATCGTAAACTCAGATAATTCTATAGGCATATAATATTTTTTCTACTTTTCCAATGCGTGCGGAGGTGGAACAAAATAACGCGGCATCTCTCCTACTGAATTAACATCAACCTCAACTAAAACAGGCCCTATAAAAGCAACCGCTTCGTCTAAAATTTTCTCTAATGCATTAGCATTTGTAATTTTTTTATATTTTATTTTTGCAACTTTTGCTAATTCTTCAAAGTTTGGCACTATAGGATCCGCAAAAAACTTTCTTCCACCATACATACTTTCCTGAATATGCTTGATAACTCCATAGCCTTGATCGTTCATTACTAAAAAAACAACATCACATTTAGTTTCTGCAGCTGTCCATAAATCAGGTAAATTTAACATAAACCCTCCGTCACCACACATTGCTATAGTTTTTTTACCTTTACTACCTATTGAGGCTCCGATGGCTAAAGCCATTCCAGGACCAATAGCCGCTCCTACTGGATAAATGTTTTCTTCTGGTGAATTAATTGGCATTAGACGATTACCCCACATACTATTTGAAATAGTTACATCTCTTACCCACATCCCATCATCAGGTAAAATTTTTCTAATAATTTCTGGAAAATCTTTATAAGCTCCAAGTGTACTCTTATATTCGTTAGTAATCTTACTTTTAAGATCGTAAATTTCTTGGATCCATTGAGGTTCAACATCTAGTTGACTTGATAACCTACTGGCTAATTCACTTAAAACTTTTTTAGCATCTCCACAATGGAAATGATTAGTTTTATATGTTCTATTTTCTGCGTCTGGATCTATATCTATTTGTATAATATTTTTAGGCAATGCAAGAGACATATCTCTAGTTTCATGTCCACGCAATCTACTTCCCACTACAACCATTAAATCTAAAGTTTTATAAAACTCTTCAACTAAAGGAACTGCATTAAATGCTCCTAAACTCATTTGATGGCTTTCTGGGATAACACCTCTACCTTGAGTACTAGTAACAACTGCAAAACCCATTTCAACAAACTGTTTAACTTCCTCTCTTGCAAATTTAGCTCCATTCCCAACCCATAGAATTTTTCGTTTACTTGAAGTTATTATAGTCTCAATTTTATCTATAGAATTAGTCGTTCCTATTTTTGTATCAATAGTTGGTAAATTAATTTGATCTAATTGAGAAGGCCTTTCAATATTTGTCCTTTGAACATCTATTGGTATTTCTATTGAGATTGGGCCCATTGGAGGAGTAAGAGCAATTTTTACTGCATCTATAAGCTTTTCTAGCGCTTCTTCTGCATTGTTAATTCGAATAGCCTTTTTAGAAATTGATTTAAGCATACCTAATTGATCGTATACATCGTGAACTGTTCCTTGATTTTTATCTAAATTACCAGTTGCTGTTTGACCTGTAAAATGAAGAACTGGTGAACCAGCAAACCTTGCTTCTACAATTGACCCAGCTGCATTCGCAGCACCAGGACCAGTACTGGTAAAGACCACGCCAAGTCCATTTTTAGCTCTTGCGTAACCATCCGCCATATGACCAGCTCCCATTTCTCCTCTAGCTGGGATCATTCTAATAAAGTTACGCCTTCCAATAGCATCCAGCATTGGAATATTATGAACAGAAACAACTCCAAAGACGTTTTCAACGCCATTGTGATGCAAAAATTCTGAAACTAAATCTCCTACATTATAATCCTTCATAAGCCATGCCCCCATTTAACTTAAATAATAAACTAGTTAACTAACCCTACATTATGTTTTAATATTATGTAAAATGTTTAAAATAGTTGGTATTATAAAATGAAGTTAAAAATAACTCCTGGGACTGTAAAGTCTTGGATATCAGATAAAGAAGAAGTTGCATTTATTGATGTCAGAGAAATAGGACAACACACTAACGGACATCCATTCTTTTCTATATCTATACCATATAGTTTATTTGAATTTAATATAAAAACCCTTGTTCCCAATAAGAAAACACGAGTTATTTTAATTGATAATAATAATGGCATTTCTAATTTAGTATATAATTTAGCGCATCAAATGGGTTATTCTAATATTTCTATTATAGAAGGAGGAGTTGAAGAGTGGGTAAGTGCAGGGTATAAACTATTTGATGGTATAAATGTACCAAGCAAAAGCTTTGGCGAATTAGTTGAAAAATATTTTCATACACCTTCAATCACAGCAAAGGAATTAGCTCAAAAACAAAAAGATAATGAAAATTATATTGTCATAGATGGTAGGCCGTTCGAAGAATATAACAAGATGAGCATCCCTAAGAGTATTTGTTGTCCAAATGCTGAGCTGATGTATAGAGTTTCATCTCATATAAAAGATATCAATACTGAAATAATTATAAATTGTGCAGGAAGAACAAGATCTATTATTGGAGCACAAACACTTATTGATTTTGGGATTCAAAATAAAGTAAAAGCTCTTGAAAATGGAACACAAGGATGGTTTCTATCTGAATTGAGTTTAGAGCATAATAAAAAAAAATATCTGGAAGTTCTTCCAAATGATATAGAAATACAACAATTAAAAAACAAGGTTTTAAAATTAACAAACGATCTTAATATTGGTTTAATTGATCTAGAAAAAGCTCAAGAATTAATTATAGATAAGACAAAATCTACTTTTATTTTTGATGTCACCACTTCCAAAACAATTAATAGTATACCCAATACTATTATGAATGTTCCTGGTGGCCAACTTATTCAAGCTACTGACAAATACATAGGCGTTTGGAAAGCTACAGTAATACTTGTAGATGATGGCGATTTAATTAGAGCAGGAACAACATCTTTTTGGTTAAAAAAAATGGGATATGAAGTCTACATTTTAAAAGAAGGACTGTTAAAAGCGCAAACATTAAAATTTACAAAAGAGATAGATTATAAATTAATAGATTTAGATTTTATAAATTTAGAAGATCTAGTAAAAATTAAAAATAAAATTTTATACGACATAAGATCTAGTAAAGACTTTTGTAAAATGAGAATTAAGAATTCTATTTGGTTAAATCGCACTCATTTATATAAAAATAAAATTAAAACAGATGATCCAATCATAATGATTACTGACAATCTTGAGAAAGCAAGTTTAGTTATTAAAGACTTAAAACAAAAAAATAAAGGAGCTATAATTAAAGTTTATAAATGGAACCAAAACGAAATTACTAGTTATCCTTCTATAATAGATGTTACTATTGTGTCGCTCTCAGAACAAAATAATATCGATTTTAATTTTCATACATATATGCGACACGACGGAAATAAAGAGCATGCTAAACAATATCTTGAATGGGAAATAAACTTAGTAAGTAAAATGGATGAACAAGAATTATCTTTCTTTAAACTATCTCAATCACATTTTTAATAGCTAAACTAATCCTAACCAGCATCTTTTTCTTCTTCTGCCTTGATATTCGATCTTTGTATGTGATCTAAATTTATACCTTCTATTCTTAATAACCTTACCGGCTCTTTTCTTAAAGGAGAATGTACATCCCCAACACCATAAAAATGAACATCTCCAGTTTTCATTGTATAAGTTTTATCAGGTTTAACGTAAATAATATCCTCATCAGGCTGATCTTTTGTAACCTGCCAATCTGTCATTTCTGTTTCACCTGAAGCTTGTCCATATACCGCCCAACTTGACCCATGATCATGAGGAAAGCCAATAGCTTCGGTAGAATAAACATGTCCACAAATACAAAAACCAGTATAATCATCCTCATACAGAACTTCTCTTGGAGGGCTTCCTTCTTGTCTATCAGGAAGATTCTGCAACACAAAATTTTGATCCATTAATGCTTTAGATACAAAATAACAAATTTGATCTGAACCATTAGGCATTTTATTATTTTGCACGATTTCTTTAATATCATCGGCTAGTTCATTTAGCGTATAAGGCATCAATTACTCCTCATTATATTATATAAATATATTAATTTTACTGTCCCCAACGCAAGGCTATAGGGTCATATTTCTTTGCTAATCTTATTAAACCTTTTCTTGTGTTTTCTTCTAATGAAGGAATAGGGTGCCTACAAAAATCCGATTTGATAACTCCACCTTCTTTCATTATTACTTTTGCAGCTCTAAACCCACATTGTCTATTCTCATAGTTTATTAAAGGTAAAATATTATTATATTTTTCTTCTGATTCTTTATTTTTCCCATCGAGAAAATCTAAAACCACTGGTCGGATAAGATCTGGTATCATTGCAGAACTCATGTTACCTGTCGCTCCTGCCTCTAAATCTGCAAATAAAGTTATACCTTCCTCTCCATCAAAAGGTCCTTCTATAAAGTGATCTCCATCTTTTATAAGAATTCTCAACTTAGCAGCGGCTTGCGCACATTCTATTTTAAAACACTTAACCATTTCTATTTCTTTTGCCATTTTAATTAAAAGAGGAACAGATAAATCCACACCAGATAAAGGAGCATCTTGAACCATAATAGTTACCCCAGCTTCGCCTACTTTTGCAAATTGTTCAAAAGTTTGATCAGGTGTACCTTTCATTAAAGCTCCATGATATGGAGCCATCATCATTATCATTTCACCACCTAATTCTTTTACAAGTTTAGCTCTTGAAAAAGCAATATCTGTAGAGAAATGACTGATTGTTGTGATCACAGGAACTCTTCCTGCAACATGCTCAATACATAACCTAGTAAGCATCTCTCTTTCTTCATCAGACAATAAAAACTGTTCTGAGTAATTAGCTAAAATACAAATTCCATCAACATTTTGATCAATCATACAATCAAGAACTCTTTTCATTCCATCTGTATCTATTTCTCCATTTGGAGTGAATGGTGTTGGCGCAACAGGCCAACAGCCCTTGAATTCATTAGTAGCCATTTATCATTCCTTCTTTATTATGATTTTAAAATAATATGTTAATTAAAGATCAGGGTTTTGCCAAGTGTCTAATGTGATACCTTCTTCTCTTAATTTATTCTTTTGAACTTTTCCCGTTGCGGTTTTAGGAAATTGATCCATAATTCTGATATATTTTGGTATAGCAAATTTAGCTAAATTTATCCTAGCTTTAGTCAAAAAATTACTATGTTCTATATTAGTATTTTTATTCACCATTAACGCTATCATTACTTCATCTTCCATCCCTTCTCCACCTTTTGCTGGAATAGCGTATGCGGCAGCTTCTGTGATTTCTGAAATTTCTAAAAAAGCCTGTTCAACTTCATAAGAAGAAATATTTTCTCCTCGACGTCTAATACAATCCTTTATTCTATCAACAAATATAAAATTACCTGATGGCTCTCTTAGTCCAGCATCTCCAGTATGAAACCAAAAATTTCTCCATGACTCAATTGTTTTTTCTGGCATACCCATATACCCAGACATAAAACCATATGGTTGTTTTGGTCTAACCATAATTTCTCCAATCTGACCGTCAATTATTGGAGTATCTTTTTCTGAGTCTCTTATTTCAACTTCAAAATATTTGTCATAAACCTTTCCACATTTTCCGTCACCTTTTTCGTTTTTTAAGCCATATATAGGGATATTTACTTCTGTCATACCATAAAGCGGCAAAACATCTTTAACACCAAATCTATCTCTTAAAACTCTCTCAGGTTCGGCTGGCAAAGGAGCTGAACCAATTAAAATTAAATTATGATCTTTATCTAATTTTGAAGGCGTTTGTGCTACTACAAAAGCTGCAATTGCTCCTAACATATTAGTATGAGTTACATTATATTTTCTAATATCTTTAAGCCAATTAGATGCAGAAAAGCGCATTCGAATTATCGCTTTAGCTCCCGTCATAAGACATGCAAGAAGCTGCATAAATAACCCATTCGCATGAAATAAAGGGAGAGAAATATAAAATATATGATTATGAGTTAAATTATAGTTCTCTATTGTACCAATAGCAAATAACACACAATGTGCATTTGGCATCAATACACCTTTAGATGGCCCCGAAGTTCCACTTGTAAACATTACGCAAACATCGTCACTTGATTTTCCAATATAAATATCTTTTTCATTAATCAATTGATCTGATTTAAGATTTGAACACTTAAGAACTTGAGCATTTATTTTTTTAACTTGAACTAGTTGATTCACCTCTTCAAAATAAATATCATCTACTATGACAAAATTAGATTTAGACACTTGAATTTGATGAGCTAAAACACTTCCTTTAAGAGCCGTATTTAAGGCGACAAACATAACGCCTAAAAAACTAGATGCTACCCAATATGGGATAAACTCTTTAGGGTCATCTATCATTACAGTAATAGTATCACCTTGTTTAATATCTAGTTGTTTTAAAACGCTAGCTTTTTCTAGAGCTTTAATCTTCAAATCTTTAAACGACCATTCAGGTCCATCAACAAAATTTATTATTTTTTTTTCAGGGTGATTTGAACATTGCGTTAAAATAATGTCTGATATTAACCAATGATTAGGATTAGATATTTTAGGGTAATTATATGAGTCTATTGTATCCATTTAATCAAAATCTTTTTAACTTATATTAATATTTTTAGGGTTTTTAAGGTTTTTAAGGTATGAAAAAATTATTGAATTCAACTCCTTTGGCCTCTCAGCTTGAAGAAAGTGGCCACAATCCAGAACATGAAGATCACAGTTTTTAATAAGATCAACAAATTTTTTTCCTGACTTTAATGGGGTCATTTGATCATATTTAGCAAAAACCGCTAAGGCGGGAATATTTATTTTTTTAGACGCTTCAATTCCTTCATTATATTCATTACATGCTTCTAAATCTATCTTTAAAGAACTTTCTAAATTCATACTCATTATATTAAAACCTTCACCAAAGTGAGAGTGACCTGGCCAACAACCTGTTGACATTGCTCCATCTTTGCCATGCCCCCAAGTAATCATCATTTGATAAGCTTTTTTTATATTATTTGAAGCAAGATCAATTAAAAACTGATTAACAGGTATAGCATTTGATCCAGCAACAAAAATAATACCTTTTAAAAATTCAGAATAGAGTTTATTTAGCTCTAATCCTACTAAGCAGCCCTGGGAATGTCCTAATAAAACTATATCTTTAACGTTTAATTCTTTTATTAAATCATAAATCCATTGAGCCTGTTCTTTTATTGAACTCAGAGGTTTTCCTTCTGAGAAACCATGTCCAGGCATATCAGGAACAATAACAGAATATCCTTTATGAGCAAAATATCTAGCTTGTTGAACAAAGCTTAGATGGTTTTGACCTGATCCATGGATAAAACAAATCGTCATTTTATCTGTTTCTAGTTTTTTACCACCAGTTCCAATATATGTTTTTGTACCTTTAAAATTTATAAACATTAAAAATCCTTATTTCATTAGCTTTAACGCGGCATGAAACCCTTTATCAAAATCTTTCTTGATATCCTCAATATCTTCTAAACCCACAGATAACCTAATCATATCATCTGTTAAACCTGATTTTTTCATAGCATCTGAACTTAAATGAGAGTGAGTTGTGCTACCTGGATGAATCAGCAAAGTTTTTGCATCTCCAACATTAGCAAGGTGGGATGCTAGTTGAACCGATTCAATAAAAGTTTGACCGGCTTTCCTTCCACCTTTAATTCCAAAAACTATAACTGAACCTGAACCTTTCGGAAGTATCTTTTTTGCAACAGAATGATCAGGATGGTTTTCTAAATCAGGATGCTTAACCCACTCAACAGCATCATGATCTTTCAAATACGTTAATATCTCGTGAGTGTTTTCCATATGTTTTTTCATTCTTAAAGGCAATGTTTCGATACCTTGCATCAAATAAAAAGCGTTGGTTGGAGAAAGTGATGGACCAAAATTATACATGCCTTCTGCTCTAATTTTAGACGTTAATGCAGATGGTCCAAACTCTTCCCAAAAACTTATTCCTCCAAGAGCAAAATGTGGTCCAGATATAGTAGGGAATTTTTCTTTATCTCCCCAGTCAAAGTTTCCTCCATTCACAATTGCTCCTCCAATTGCTATTCCATGTCCTCCAAGCCATTTAGTTAAAGAATGAATAACAATATTAGCTCCATGTTTAAATGGTTGCATTAAATATGGAGTATTAAAAGTTGCATCTAAAACAAGAGGTATACCATTCTTTTTACAAATTTCAGCTACCATGGGGACATCCATTATATCTAAGCCTGGATTTCCAATTACTTCTCCAAAAACCATTTTTGTATTAGGTTTAATAGCTTTCTCAATTGCTTCAAGATCATTGGGATTTACAAAATCTGTTTCGACACCAAATCGGCTCATAGTATGCTGAAGCAAATTTACATTAGCTCCGTACATTTTACTTGAAGCTACAATATGATCTCCACTACTACATATGGCTGTAACCACTAAATGCATAGCAGCCATTCCACTAGAGCAAGCAATTGCTGAAGTGCCACCTTCTAATGCAGCAAGACGTTGTTCAAGGGCAGAAACTGTTGGATTGGAAATTCTAGAGTATAAATGTCCACCTACTTCCATATTGTATAAAGCAGCGGCTTCTTCTGTATCTTTAAAAACATAAGAAGTTGTCTGATATATTGGAATAGCACGAGACCCTGTTTCTTTGTCAGGCTCGTGACCTGCGTGTAATGAAAGGGTATCAAACTTGTAATTATCACTCATAATTTTTCCTAATTTAAAAATAAATATTTAACTTATATACTCTTTAATATGATTAAATTCTATTATCTTCTCTTAATGATCTCCTAATAATTTTTCCAGTTGTGGTCATTGGAAGTTCTTCAACAAATTCTATAATTCTAGGATACTCATGTGCAGCAAGTTTTTGTTTAACAAATTCTTTAATATTTTCTTTCATCTTTTTATTTTGATTTAATACATTTTTTTTATCTTTAGGAATTATAAACGCTTTTATTATTTGGCCTCTTATTTTATCCGGCACTCCAATTACTGCAACCATATCCACTTCAGAGTGGGAAAGTATACAATCTTCAACTTCATTAGGACCAATCCTATACCCTGAGCTATTTATTATATCATCTTCACGTCCCTTAAAATATAAATACCCTTCGTCATCTCTATAAGCATAATCACCTGTATAAAGCCATCCATCAACAACTTTTTGTTTTGTTTCTTTATCGTTTTCCCAGTATTTCAAGAAAGAGACTGGAGTATCATGCTTTACAACAATTTCTCCATCACACCCTGAATTATTAATGAATTGTTTGTTTTTATCCATTAATCTAACTACATGTCCTGGAACAGGTTTCCCTATGGAGCCTTGTTTAGACGACATTATAGCTCCATTATTAGAAACCGTTAAATTACATTCAGTTTGACCATAGAACTCATTAATGCCTACCCCTAATATATCTTTTCCCCATTCTAACAAATCTTCTCCTAAAGCTTCTCCACCTGAGCCTATTGTTCTTAATTTCAAAGCATCCATTCTCTTTGAAGGATTATATGCTTTCATCATTTTTAAAGCTGTTGGTGGAAGAAAAGTATTTCTAATATTAAATTTTGATAACAGATTAAAAGTAAAATCAGGGTCGAATTTCATCCCTCTATAACTAACAACAGGCAAACCAAAGTGCCAGGCTGGCAATAATACATCAAACAAACCTCCAATCCATGCCCAATCAGCTGGTGTCCAAAATATATCTTGAACAGGGTCCACTGAAGATAAAAATTCATGAGGCATTTCTACGCCAGGTATATGCCCTAATAAAGATCTGTGTGGAAGTAGTACTCCTTTTGGCCCTCCTGTTGTTCCAGAGGTATAGATGATAATAGCAGGATCAGAGGCCTTCGTTATTTTAGTTTTATAAGCATTTGAAGAACGTTCCAATAGTTTTGTGAAATTAAAAATATTTTTTTCATGCTGATTACCATCAATACAAATTATAGCTTTTAAATTTGGTAGTTTTTCATAAATTTCTTTAATCTTAATTAAAGAAACTTGATCACATATTACCAGGGAAGCTTCAGAATTCATTAAACGATAATATAATGCATCAACACCAAACAAACTAAATAAAGGTATGGAAATTCTTCCAGTTTTAAAACATGCCATATGACTTATAGCTGCTTCTGGACATTGACCTAAGATAATTCCTACTCTTGCATTTGATTCTAATTTTAAATAATCAAAAACATTTGCTAACTTGTTTGCTGAAACTTTTATATCCTTAAAAGACCAATTTTGAACTTTTCCATTACCTAGTATATTTATTAGTGCCGTTCTTTTTTGATATTCTTCTCTATCTACTGTATCTGAGGCAATATTGTAATATTCAGGAATATTCCATTTAAAGGTTCGGTATAAATCATCGTAATTATTTAACCTTGAGAGCATTGAAACCTCAAAAAAAATTTAAAAATAACCTTAATACTTGTTTAAAGTACATAAGTTAATTAAAATGACTATAAACTAATTACAATTTACACGAGAATGATCTTGAATGAAATAAGCCCTATAAGATTAGACGATTGTTTTACAAAGGATAGTGACCTAGCGTTAATGAATGGTGTCCAAGCATTAGTCAGGCTTCTTATTGAACAAGCTAAACTTGATAAAGATAACGGATTATTAACTAAAGGGTATGTCAGTGGTTATCCAGGTTCTCCATTAGGGACACTTGATTTAGAACTCGGGAGAGCAAAAAAACATTTGGATAAGCATAATATTGTTTTTCAACCTGCTGTAAATGAAGAATTGGCCGCTACAGCCGCTTGGGGAACTCAAATGCTTGGTTTATATGACAAGCCAGAAATAGATGGCGTTTTCTCAATGTGGTATGGTAAAGGTCCCGGCTTAGATAGAGCTATGGATGCTCTTCGTCACGCAAATATGGGAGGCGTAGCAGCAAAAGGAGGAATGGTCCTTGCTGTTGCAGAAGATCCGATAGGAAAAAGCTCTACATTAGCTTATCAATCTGAACAATCGCTTATATCAGCTGGAATTCCAATACTTTACCCTGCTAACGTTGATGAAGTAATTCCTATGGGCTTACAAGCCTTCGCACTATCTCGTTATGCGGGTATATGCGTTGCGTTGAAAATTACTAGTGATACAGCTGACTCAAATGCAGTTATTGATTTGAGCGTTATAAGACCAAAATTATTAAAACTAGAGCCTCCATATAACGTTCATGTAAATAGGCATGATCCAGCTCTTGAAAGAGAATCAGCATTAATTAATAGGCGTATACCAGCCTCTAAAGAATTTATTAAAAATCATAAAATTAATAAAAATTTATTTAACCCCAAAGAAAAAAAAGTTGGGATAATAACCGTTGGTAAAGCTACTACAGAAACAATGGATGCCTTTGAACGAATTGGCATTCAGTCACCAGAGAAAAATGGTATCGGAGTTTATGCATGTAAAGTTCCTTGGCCATTAATAAACCAAGAAATAATAGAATTTTGTAAAGGTTTTAAGGAAATACTTGTCATAGAAGAAAAAGGAGCGATTGTTGAAGAACAAGTTGCTCATATTCTTTTTAATATTAAAGAAAGGCCACTTCTATCTGGAAAACTTGATGCTATTACAAAAGAGGCTTTAATACCAAAAACATCTGAACTCTCCAGTGATATTATAGCTGATTGTCTTTTAAAAAAATTAGCTCCTAAGTCAACTGAGAACGATAAAGTAAAAGTAAAACCAGTTTCTTTAGGAGATAACCTGCCACCAGTGGCTACAAGGACACCATGGTATTGCGCAGGATGTCCTCACAACTCTGGAACAAAGACACCAGATGATCAGGTTACAGGTATAGGTATAGGTTGCCATTCAATAGGTTATTTTCTTCATCCAGAAAAGCTAACTAATTTTAGCCAAATGGGTGGTGAAGGAGGGCATTGGATTGGAAGAGCTCCCTTTTCAAACCAAAATCACACTTTTCAAAATATTGGTGATGGAACTTATGCCCATTCAGGATCTTTAGCAATCAGGGCCGCTGTATCAGCTAATGTTAATATCACTTTTAAAATTTTGTATAATGATGCAGTAGCAATGACAGGTGGACAAAAAGCCATTGGAGGAGCTACTCCATGGGCTATTTCAAAACAATTATCCGCAGAAGGTGTTAAAAAAACCTTTGTGGTTTCAGATGAACCAGAACAATTTCAAGAGACACGCCTCTTTGCGGACGGGGTAGAAATATTCCATAGGGATGACCTAATTAAGGTCCAAAAAGAAGTCAGGTCTATAGAAGGTGTTACTGCTATTATTTATGTGCAAACATGTGCAACAGAACTTAGAAGAAGAAGAAAAAGAGGATTAGTTGCTGATCGTGAAATTAAAATGTTTATTAATCCTGATGTGTGTGAAGGATGTGGTGATTGCGCAGAAAAATCTAATTGTGTAGCTGTCAAACCATTTGATCATTTCGATGGAACCAAAAGGCAAATTGATCAAAGTGTTTGTAATAAAGATTATTCATGTAGCAAAGGTTTTTGTCCAAGCTTTATGGGTGTTACATTAGATAAAACATTGCAGCCTTCTAAAAAGCAATATCCAAGCCTACCTTCAACTATCAACTTGTTAAATAAACCCAAGCAAAAGCTTAAAGAGACCAAGAATATAATAATGGCAGGCATTGGAGGAACTGGGATATCAACAATTGCAGCCATAATTGTAATGGCCGCTAGGATTGATAAATTATATGCACAATCGATGAACTTTACTGGCTTAGCTCAAAAAAATGGTGCTGTAACAAGTCAGATAAGAATTAGTAATAAAAAATCACTTTATAACAAATCAGCTAGATTACCTAATGAGACTGCTGACTTACTTTTAGGTTGCGATGCGGTTGTTTCAGTTTCTCCTTCCATAACAAGAACCTTAAATCCAAATAAAACTATAGCCATCATCAATGGTAGAGTTGAGCCTGTTGGCGTGGCTGGAGTTCATATTGGTACAGTTGTAGATGACCAGTTATTAAAAAAACATCTTGAGATACATCTTAAACCAGAAACAATTAATTTTATTGATATGTCTAATTTAGCTGAAGCATTAGTTGGAGACACTGTATCTGCAAATATTATGATGCTAGGTGTAGCCGCTCAAAAAGGACATTTCCCTATAGAGCTAACCTCCATAGAAAAAGCTATAGAACTAAACGGTGTAGCTATTCAGCAAAACTTAACAGCATTTAGTTGGGGTAGACTTTTAGCTGAAAATCCCAAAGAAGTTTTCAAAGCTGCAGGAATGCTTGAAAAGCCTTCAAAGGAAAAACCTATAGATGATTATATAACTAATTTTTCTAACATACTTGAAAAATATCATGACAAGAAATATTCTACTATATTTGATACTACTCTAAATAAAGTGCTCGAAAGAGAAGCAAAAATTTTTAACGATAAAACTGAATTACCATTATCTAGAAAAGTCGCACTAACGTTATTTAGAATTATGAGATATAAAGATGAGTATGAGGTTGCAAGACTTCATACATCTGGGGATTTTGCAAAGAAATTTTTACAAGAAAATAAAAATGCTAAGTTAGAATATTATTTAGCTCCTCCACTTTTTTCAAAAACAGATAAAGAAACAGGGCATCTTCAAAAACAACGTTTTGGATCATGGATTTTTCGAGCTTTTAAAATACTATCTTATTTTAAATTTCTTAGAGGAACAAAGCTTGATATTTTTGGGTACACAACAGAAAGAAAAAAAGAACGTGCTTTAGTTCAAAAAACTATAAATACAATTCATAAAATTTCGGAAATTGTGGATATTAATAATCATAAAAAAATTATAGATTTTCTTGAAATTCCTCTATCAATAAAAGGCTATGGTCATGTTAAAGAAAAGAACATGAAAATTGCTGACACTCAATGGGACAATTCACTAGAAAAGCTAACTAATAGTAAAAATTTAAAAAAAGCAGGATAAGTTTTAAATTAGTTTTGCTTCTTCTCTAAGTTTAAACTTTTGTATTTTTCCAGTACTTGTTTTAGGTAATTCAATAAAACTAAAATAACGTGGCACTTTAAACCCCGCTAAAAGTGACTTGCAATGATTTTTTAAATCAACTTCATTTGCTGAAGATCCTTTAATTAATTCTACAAAGGCGCATGGAGTTTCTCCCCATTTTGTATCTTCTTTTGCTACAACCGCAACAGCAACTATATCTGGATGCTTATATAAAGCATCTTCAATTTCAATTGAAGAAATGTTTTCTCCTCCAGAAATTATAATATCTTTAGATCTGTCTTTAAGTTGAATATAACCATCTTCATACCACACACCTAAGTCTCCAGTATGAAACCAACCATCTTTAAAAGCTTCATCGGTTGCTTTTTTATTTTTTAAATAACCTTTCATTGTTATATTTCCTCTAATTAAAACTTCTCCTAATGCAATTCCGTCTTTAGGGACCTCCTCATTAGTTTCGGTATTAATTATTTTCATATTTTCTTGGACTGAGTAGACAACCCCTTGGCGCGCCTTTAATTTAGCTTGCTCCGACGGCTCTAAATTACTCCATTCAGGGTGCCATGCACAAACAACGGCTGGACCATAAATTTCAGTCAAACCATAAACATGAATTACTTCCACTCCACATGAAGCCATTTTACTCAATACGGCTTCTGGAGGTGGAGCTCCCGCTGTCATCATTTTTATATTAGTTTTTAAAGATATATTATTTTTTAATAAATGATCCGCTACCATTTGCATCACAATAGGCGCACCACATAGATGTGTAATTTTATGCTTTTGAAAAGCATCAACAATTAAGTCACCCGCTGGCTGTCTTAAACAAACATGAGTTCCAGCTCTTTCTGTAATTGTCCAAGGAAAGCACCAACCATTGCAATGAAACATTGGTAGTGTCCATAAATACTTCGAGTGCATTGGGAGATCCCATGTGAGAGTATTTCCAATTGCATTTAAATATGCTCCTCTATGATGATAAACAACACCTTTAGGATTACCAGTAGTACCTGATGTATAGTTTAAAGCTATTGAATCCCATTCATCATCAGGTAATTTATGCTCAAATCTAACTCCTAAAAAATTGTTGATTTCAGTTTCATAGTCTAAACAGTTTATTTTATTAGCAAATTCAGATCTTTTATTTCCTACTAAATGATCTACATATTCGACTAATATGGGAGGATTCAACATTCCATCCAATGCTTTTTCTACAATTTGACTGTACTCAGAATCAAATATAAATATTTGAGCCTCTCCATGTCCCAAAATAAAATTTACTGTATGGCTATCTAATCTAGTATTAATAGCATTAATAATACTTGAGGCCATTGGTATTCCATAATGGCATTCCCACATTGTTGGGATATTTGGAAGCATGACTGCAGTTACACTTCCATGAATTAGCTGTTTATTTCTTATAAAGTGAGCTAATGCGTCACATCTAGCTCCTGCTTCCTTATAATTTATTTTATAATCTTTATATTCGACAGCAATATGATTAGGAAACGTATTTCTAGTCCTTTCAAGAAAAGATAAAGGACTTAAAGGGGCATAATTTGCTTGATTTTTATTTAAACCATCTTCAAAGATAGACATTATTAATTTCCTCCCATTAACATTAATAATGGTATGATTTTATTTTATCAACTAAGAATAATATTTTATATTAAAAAAACTATTACAGAATATTGGAGTTCATAATGCCCTACTCATCTCCCATAGAAGACACTCAATTTATTTTAGAAAATTTGTTACCTCCTCATAATGAATTAGATACTTCTACAATTGAAGCTGTTTTGGGAGAAGCAGGTAAGTTAGCTGATAATTATTTGGCTCCCCTCAATCACTATGGTGATAAAAATAATCCTATATTAAGACAAGACCACGAAGTCGAAACGCCTAAAGGTTTTAGTAAAGCTTTCTCTGAAATAGCCAAAGGAGGATGGATAGGCGTAGCTAGTGATTCAACCTATGATGGAATGGGATTACCTCTAAGGATGGGAGCAGCCATAAATGAATATTGGCACGGAGCAAATATGTCATTTGCTTTATGCAGCCTTCTTACGCAAGGATTAATTGACGCTTTTACTTTAGTTGGGACTGAAGAAGAAAAAAAAGAATATTTACCTAAGTTTAATTCTGGTGTCTGGACTGGTACGATGAATCTTACTGAACCACAATCAGGTACTGATCTTGCTACTATTAGAACTAAAGCTGATTACGATGGAGAAAACTGGAGAGTTAGAGGTCAAAAAATTTATATTACCTATGGTGAACATGATATGTCAGAAAATATTATTCACCTTGTTCTTGCCAGAACTGAGGGAGCTCCAGAAGGTGTTAAAGGAATTTCTACTTTTATTGTACCAAAGTTTTTAAAAGATAAAAATGGTAATTATTCAAAAAGAAATGATTTAAAATGCGTTTCAATTGAACATAAAATGGGAATCAAAGCTAGTCCAACTGCTGTCATGTCATATGGTGAAGAAGAGGGTGCCGTGGGCTACATGCTTGGTGAAGAAGGTAGAGGCATTGAATATATGTTCATTATGATGAATAGAGCGAGATTTGATGTTGGACTTCAAGGAATGGCTATTTCTGAAGCAGCAAGACAGAAAGCCTACGAATACGCAATACTCAGAGTTCAAGGCACTCCAATAAATCGAGAAAAAGGAACTGCAATAATTGGGCATGGTGATATAAAAAGGTTACTTCTCTCAATGAGAAGTTTAACAGAAGCTATGAGAGCGCTTATTTTAGTCTCCTCTGAAATTTTAGAAAGAGCTCACAATGGTGATAATAAAGCTTCAGTTAAACAAGCTTTTCTTATTCCTATAATAAAAGGGTGGTCGACAGAGCTTGCACAGGAAATAACAAGTAATGGAGTTCAGATTCACGGTGGAATGGGCTTTATTGAAGAAACAGGTGCAGCTCAATATATGAGAGATGCAAGAATTCTTCCAATTTATGAAGGCACTAACGCAATACAAGCTAATGATTTTATGTTTAGAAAAACTATAAAAGATAATGGTCAGGCTGCTAAATCATTTTTACAACAGATACTTTTTGATTGTGAAGAAAATCCTGAAATTACAAAGATAATTAAATTAACCTCAGAAACTCTAGACTATATTTTAGATAATAGAGACGATCTAGAAATGTTATCATGTATCAGCTTTGATTATATGATGGGATTTGGATATTTAGTCGGTGGATGGCTAATGTATCAAGCAAAAATAAAGGCAAATTCAATGTTACTTAAAAACCCAAAAAATAAAATATTTTTGAAAAGTAAAATAGTATCGGCTGAATTTTACAACCTTCATATACTCCCAAGAGTTCTAACTCACTTTGAGATCGTTCAAAAGGGTGGAAGTCTAGTCAAATTAACAAGTGATTCTAATATTTAATATATTAAATATAATTTTTAAGTAACAAACTATGACTTAAGTTATTGATAATGTTTATTTTATTTTTTAAAAAAAATTGTTAAACTTTATGTTGCTTTTAAAGAATTTTTGGTTAGCCTATAGTTAAAAGGTAGTGGGGGCTACTAGTGATATGTAGTGAGGGCTACATGTTTTCTAAGTAAAATCTCTTCTTACATATTTAATGTTTTTTAGCTTAATTAATTTTACTAATGCTTAGAAATATTTTGAATTTAACGTTGTTTAAAGTGATTTAACTAAAAGAAAAAAAATGTCTAATTATCCAAATATTAAAACACATAATACTCTTCCAAAAGTTCTACGCCATAGAGCTGAATCTATGCCAACAACTATTGCCTTACGAGATAAAGACCTTGGGATATGGAACGAAATTACTTGGAAAGAATATCATGATAATGTTTCCTACCTCGCTCTTGGTTTATCTAAGAAGGGCTTTAAACTGGGTGATGTAATTGGCCTTATAGGTGATAATAAACCCTCTTGGCTTTTCTTTGAGATTGCTGCTCAAGCAGTTGGAGGTATGAGTTTAGGTATTTATAGAGATACTCTTGACGAAGAAGTCGGATACTTAATAAATGCTGCAAAGGTAAACTTTGCTTATGCGGAAGATCAAGAGCAGGTTGATAAGCTTCTTAGTATAAAAAGAGCTAAAAACAATAATATTACAATTTTTTATGAAGATAGTAGGGGATTAAAAGAATTAAATGATCCGCATATTATTGATATGCTTGATTTAATCAAAGAAGGGAAAGCTATTGCTGCTAAAAATCCGAACAAGTATAATCAATTAATTGATAAAATATCTTCTGACCAAAATGCCATACTATGTACGACATCTGGAACAACATCTAATCCAAAGCTAGCAATGTTACCAGGAGGAAAGTTTATTGAGCATGTAGTTAGGTATTTGAACGTTGATCCTAAAACTATTGAAGATGAATATGTTTCTGTTCTCCCTTTTCCATGGATTATGGAACAAACTTATGCCGTTGGCTTTAATATTGTAGGCGGTATGAAGGTTAATTTTCCAGAACGGCCTGATACCGCTATGGAAGATATGCGTGAGATTGGACCAACATTTATGCTTGGTGCACCAAGATTATGGGAACAAATTGCAGCAGACATGCGTTCAAGAATTTTAGATGCGCCCAAAATAACTCAATGGCTTTTTAATGTAATGGTAGAAAGAGGATTAAAAGCAGTTGATCAAGGTAAAAGAGATTTTCTTGCTGATAAACTACTTTTTTCTTCATTAAAAGATAGACTTGGGTTTAGTAAAGTAACTTCTGCAGCAACAGGTGGGTCTGCCATTGGGCCTGAAACGTTTAAGTTTTTCTTGGCAATGGGAATCCCATTAAGACAACTTTATGGTCAAACAGAATTAATGGGCGCCTATACACTTCAAGATGTTCCAAAAGGATCTATGGATTGTGAAACAGTTGGATTTCCATTTCCTGATTGTGAAATAAAAATTGTAGACCCAGATCCAAATGGAATGGGTGAAATTATTACAAAACATCCAAGTATGTTTTCTGGATATTATAATGATACAAAGGCATTTAAGGAAACAATTAAAAAAGGTTGGATGTATACTGGAGATGCTGGATTTATTGATGAAAGTGGAAGGCTCAACGTAGTAGATAGAGTTAATGATATTGCTGTTAAATCTGATGGTGTAAAATTCTCTCCTCAAAATATTGAAAACAAACTAAAATTTTCTCCATACGTTGGAGAAGCCGTAGTTATAGGCTCTGAAAAACCATATTTAACAGCAATTATATGTATTAGATTTTCTATAGTATCAAAATTAGCTGAAAAATGGCAATTAGCCTTCACTTCTTATACGGGATTAACTGCAGATAAAAAAATATATGATCTAATAGAGAGTGAAATTTTAAAAGTAAATGAAAAATTACCTGAAAATACTAAAATATCAAAATTCCTTCTATTATTTAAAGAACTAGAAGCTGATGATGGTGAATTAACTCGAACTAGAAAAGTACGTAGAAGCGTAATTAATACTAGATATAAAGATATAATTAATGATCTATATTCTGATAAAAACATAGCTTCTATAAACACTGAATTTACACTTGAAGATGGCCGAAAAAGTAAGATTAGTGCAACAATGGAAATTAGACATTTGATTGATACTAAAAAGTTAAATGTGAAGAAGGCTAATAAGACAGCCCCAAAATCTAAAAAAGGCAATAAATAGATGAGCTTAAAAGATCTACAAAATGTTAATTTTGGCGAAAAAGTTATCGAACTTAAAAATATTAGCTTAGCTTTTGGTGGAGTTAAAGCACTTACAGATGTTTCGTTTGATGTAAAAAAAGGCGAAGTTTTTGCAATCATAGGTCCAAATGGTGCAGGTAAATCTTCAATGTTAAATGTTATAAATGGATTTTATAAACCAACTAGCGGCCTTATTAATTTTGCAGGAACAGATCGAAAACAAATGCAGCCAGAGTTTGCTGCTAAGAGCGGCATTGCGAGAACCTTTCAAAACATAGCTCTTTTTAAAGGAATGAGTACATTAGATAACTTAATGACCGGGCGAATGTTAAAACAAAAGCAAAATTTTTTGATGCAAGCACTTTATTTTGGTCCTGCTGAAAAAGAAGAAGAGATGCACCGTGAAAAAGTAGAAAGAGTTATAGATTTCTTAGACTTGCAGTCAATAAGAAGAACCCCTGTTGGTTCTTTACCATATGGATTACAAAAAAGAGTAGAGCTGGGAAGAGCTCTGGCAATGGAACCAGAAATTTTACTTCTAGACGAGCCTATGGCTGGAATGAATGTTGAAGAAAAACAAGATATGAGTAGATTTGTTCTTACAGTTAATAACGAATTTAAAACAACCATAGTTTTAATCGAACACGACATGGGTGTTGTTATGGATATTTCAGATAGAATTGTTGTATTGGACTATGGGAAAAAAATTGGTTCCGGATTTCCAGACGAAATAAGAAATAATAAAGCAGTTATTGACGCCTACTTAGGAGTATCAGATGATTAATAGGGAAATTTTTTATGAATGTTGAATTTTTAGACTTTATTCAGACTGTTCTAATTGGGTTAATGTCCGGAGTAATGTATTCATTAGTCGCTTTAGGATTTGTACTAATTTTTAAGGCCTCAGGTGTTTTTAATTTTGCCCAAGGTGTTTTTGCTCTTTTTGCTGCTTTAACTCTTGTAGGTTATCAAACCGGTCAAGTTCCTTTTGCACATCTTATAAATGATCTATTTGGAACAAATTATCATACCTGGTATGCATCAATGCCTAATTTTTTAGCTATTATTTTAACTGTTATAACTATGATTGCTCTAGCATGGATAGTGGAACGGCTTGTACTTAAACATTTAGTTAATCAAGAGCCTATCATTTTATTTATGGCTACAATAGGATTAGCGTTCGTATTGGAGGGGGTAGGAAGCTTAATGTGGGGCGACGACATGAAAGTTTTAGATGTTGGTATCCCTAGTGGAGGATCAGATTGGTTAGAACAGGCGACAATTGGTCTTGCTGCTGAAGGTAGTGAATATTATGGGATGTATATAGATAAGCTAAATGTATGGGCTACTGTAATTGCTGTTATTTTAGTTGTTTCATTAGCACTTTTTTCTCAATATACCAAAACAGGAAGAGCACTAAGAGCTGTAGCTGATGATCACCAAGCAGCTTTATCAGTAGGTATTTCATTGAGATCTATTTGGATACTAGTTTGGTCTATTTCTGGATTTATTGCGATGGTAGCTGGAATAATGTGGGGTAGTGAATCAGGTGTACAATTTTCTTTATCCTTAATTGCTCTAAAAGCACTTCCAGTTCTTATTCTAGGTGGTTTCACTTCAATTCCTGGTGCTATTATTGGCGGATTGTTAATTGGAGTTGGTGAAAAATTAGCAGAAATTTATATTGGTGGATATTTTGAAACTGGTGCGCTTGAGACCTGGTTTGCATATGTAATGGCACTTATATTTTTACTATTTCGTCCCCAGGGATTATTTGGTGAAAAAATTATTGAGAGGGTTTAAGTTTAATGATTTACAAAGAAACAGGTCAGTACAAGTCTTCATATAAGTCTGATCATGCTATTTTCCCTTTAATACAGGACAAAGTTGCTTTTAGCATATTAATGGTTATTGCTTTTCTTATCATACCATTTGTAATTGATAGTTATTGGGAAAAAGCTATTTTAGTTCCATTTTTAATTTTTTCCTTAGCTGCCATAGGTCTAAATATTCTAACTGGCTATTGCGGTCAAGTTTCATTGGGAACTGGCGGGTTTATGGCAGTAGGTGCGTTCTCTACATATAAAATTATGACTTCTTTCCCCGATCTTAATATAATGATTATTGTTCTTATTTCTGGTTTAATTACTGCATTTGTTGGAATTTTATTTGGCCTCCCTTCATTAAGAATTAAAGGTTTTTATTTGGCTGTAGCCACACTTGCATCACAATTTTTTCTAGTATGGCTCTTTAATAAAGTTCCATGGTTTTATAATTATTCTGATACCGGACAAATTACTGTATCCGAAAGGTTAATGTTTGGAGTACCTGTGACTGGAGCTACAGCTCCTCCATACGCAACATATTTATTCTGTTTATTTTTAGTAGTAGTACTTGGCTTTGCTGCTAAAAACTTAATTAGAAGTAAAACAGGTCGATCTTGGATGGCTATCAGGGATATGGATATTGCCGCTGAAATTATAGGCGTCCCACCTCTAAAAACTAAATTGTCTGCGTTTGCAATTAGTTCTTTTTATATAGGTGTATCTGGCGCTTTATATTTTGCTGTGTTTTTGGGTGCTATAGAAGTTACAGAATCTTTTGATATAATGACTATCTCATTTCCAGTTTTATTTATGATTATTATCGGAGGCCTTGGGTCAATGTTAGGCTCTTTTTTAGGAGCTGCTTTTATTATTACCCTTCCAATTGGGCTAAAATTTTTACTGGTAGACCTTGTTGGTTTATCCGCTGTTACTGCAAAACACTTTGAGGTATCCACATGGGGTTTACTGATGATTGTTTTTTTAATTGTAGAGCCTCACGGCCTTGCAAGACTGTGGTCCATCGCAAAAGAAAAATTAAGAAGATGGCCTTTCCCCTACTAAATTTATTTAGTAGAATATATTAATTTTATCTCTAAGGGAGGAACTAATGAGAATAAAACAACTTTTAGTTGGAATAACAGCTGCTGTTATCGCTATTTCTAGTTATGTAGAAATTGCAGTTGCAGATCTCAAATTTCCAATGTTAGTTTATCGAACAGGAGCATATGCACCTAACGGTATTCCAAACGCAGACGGTTTTGTAGATTATTACAAAATGATTAATGCCAGAGATGGTGGAATAGGTGGCGAAAAAATAGTACACCCTGAGTGCGAAACTGGTTATAAGACACAAGTAGGCGTAGAATGTTATGAAAAAAACAAGAAAGACGCTATGGTTTTCCAACCAATGTCTACTGGTATCACATATCAGCTAATTCCTAAAGCTACTGCTGACGGTGTTACTGTATATTCAACAGGATATGGAAGAACATCAGCAGCGAATGGTAAAGTTTTCAAGTGGGTTTTTAATGCACCTGTAACATACTGGGATGGAGCATCTATCGCTGTTAAACATATTCTTAGCAAAAACTCTGATAATATAAAAGATAAGAAAATAGCACTTGTTTATCATAACTCTGCTTATGGAAAAGAACCTATAAGAACTCTGCAAGTTTTAGCAAAAAAACATGGTTATAAATTAATGCTATTACCTGTTGATCATCCAGGACAAGAGCAAAAAGCAACTTGGTTAAAAATTCGTAAAGCTCGTCCAGATTATATTTTAATGTGGGGATGGGGTGTTATGAACTCTGTTGCAGTGAAATCAGCAGCATCTATCAAATTTCCAATGGAAAATTTTATAGGTATTTGGTGGTCAGGTTCTGAAAACGATGTTTTACCAGCAGGTATGGGTGCACATGGTTATAAATCACTGACTTTTAACGCTCCTGGAACTAATTATCAAGTTCATAGAGATATTAAAAAGTATGTGCATGACAAGGGTGAAGCTTCAGGTAATGGCTCTCATTTTGGAGAAGTGTTATATAATAGAGGTCTTTTTCAAGCTATGGTTCAGGTAGAAGCTGCTGCTGTTGCTCAGAAAATTCATGGAACTTCTAAAATTACAGCTGCTATGTATCGTGACGGAATGGAAAATGTTAAACTTGATGCTAAAAGAATGGAAGAGCTTGGATTTAAAAACTTCTCTCCGCCTTTTGAAAATAGCTGTGAAAATCATGGTGGTAGTGGACTAGCTGCCGTTCAACAATGGGACGCAAAAACTAAGACATGGAACATGATCACTGACTACATGGGAAGTGATAGAGATGTCGTTGATAAGTTAATTGCGGAAGATTCTACAAAATATGCAAAAGAGCAGAAAATAGCTCTACGTTGTAACTAAAAATAATATAGAGAGCCTAAATTTATTTATAGGCTCTCTTTTTAACCTTTAAGGTAGATATTATGGATGACATCAAACTAATTAAAAAAAATAATAAATCAAATAAACCAGAAGATATTTTAATAGTTAATAATATAGAAGTTGTTTATAGCCATGTTATTTTAGTATTAAAAGGTGTTAGCCTTAATGTTAAAAAAGGTGGAATCACAGCATTACTTGGTGGAAATGGTGCTGGTAAAAGTACAACATTAAAAGCTATATCTAATTTATTGTCATCAGAAAGAGGTGAAGTTACAAAAGGGTCAGTTACTTTTGAAAATGAAAATATTCATGGCCTTGATCCTTCACAACTTGTTAAAAAAGGTGTTATTCAAGTTATGGAAGGCAGGCATTGTTTTGAGCATTTAACAGTCGAAGAAAATTTACTTACAGGAGCTTATACAAGATCAAACGCTAAAGAAGTAAAAGAGGATTTAGAACGTGTATATAATTATTTTCCAAGATTAAGAGAAAGAAAAACTTCTCAAGCAGGATATACATCTGGTGGTGAACAACAAATGATTGCCATAGGAAGAGCACTCATGGCTAAACCGACTATGATATTATTAGATGAGCCATCCATGGGACTAGCGCCTCAGCTTGTTAAACAAATTTTTGAAATTGTTGCAGAAATTAATAAAAAAGAAGGAGTTACAATTCTACTCGCTGAACAGAATACTAATGTAGCTTTACAGTATGCAGAATACGCATATATCTTAGAAAATGGGCGTGTTGTTATGGAAGGTACTGCTGAATCAATGAGAGATAATGAGGATGTAAAAGAGTTTTATCTTGGTATTTCTGGAGAAGGTAGAAAATCTTTTAAAGATATTAAACAATATAGACGTCGTAAAAGATGGCTATAAAATTAAATGATGAGTAATAATTTTTTTGATAATTTAGAAACAAGATCTAAAGAAGAAAGATATGAAGATCATTTAAAAAAAATTAATGAATTAATTAAGTGTGCAAAGAATAATAAAAAACAATCATCAAGACTTAGTTCTTCAATACAAAATTTAAATCAATTAAGTGATATCCCAGTTTTAAGAAAATCAGATTTAATATCTGAACAGCTTAAAACCCCTCCATTTGCAGAGTTAAATGTTAGTGCATTAAAGGAATTTGCCCATATTTATAGATCTCCAGGTCCTATTTACGACTTAGATGGGCACTCTAAAGATTGGTGGCGTTTTTCAAGAGCATTGCATGCTGCTAATATTGGATATGGTGATATTGTTCAGAATTGCTTTTCGTACCACTTTACTCCTGCTGGAGCAATGTTTGAAGAAGCAGCAAGAATTTTAAAATGCACTGTTTTTCCTGCAGGTGGTGAAAATTCAGAATTACAATTAGAAGTTATGCATACTCTAGGAACAACTACGTATATTGGAGTTCCTGACTTCTTAAAGATAATTCTAGAAAAAGCTGATCAAAAACAAATATCACTTACAAAATTAAAAAAAGCAATGGTAACTGGTGGTCCTTTATTTCCTAATGTTGCTAAATATTTTAAAGATAAAAATATACAAGTGCGTCAATGTTATGGAACTGCTGATTTAGGATTAATAGCTTATGAGGCTGAAGAAAATGACGGAATGATTATTGATGAAAATATAATTCTTGAAATTGTAAAGCCTGGAACAGGTGATGTTGTTCAAGATGGTGAAGTTGGAGAGGTAGTGGTAACCGTTCTAAATAATTTGGAACTACCTATAATAAGGTTTGCAACAGGTGATCTCTCAGCAATTCTTGAGGGTGAAAGCTCAACAGGGCGAACTAACAAAAGAATAAAAGGCTGGATGGGACGAGCTGATCAAACTACAAAAGTAAGAGGTATGTTTGTTCAGCCATCTCAAGTTAATAAAATTTTAGAAAATCTTAACATTAAAAATAATAAAGCAAGAATTATTGTTAGTAGAGCTAATGAAAAAGATGAACTTCACATTAAAGTGGAATCCACTCATTCAGAACAATCTGAAATAGATTTAATTCAACAAAAAATATCAGAAGAATTAAAAAATGTTGTTAGTTTAAGAGGAACAGCAGAAATTGTTTCTATTAATAGTTTACCAAATGATGGAAAAGTGATAGATGATACACGTGATTTTGGAGAATAAAAATGATACTTAAAAATGTTAAAGCAGTTATAACCGGCGCAGGAAGTGGTTTAGGAGAAGGTACAGCTAGATACCTAAAAGAAAGAGGAGCAGATCTTCTTTTAATTGATTTAAATGCTGATGGAGTAAAAAAAGTTGCTGATGAAATTGGTGCCCAACACTTTGCTGGAGATGTATCCAATGAAAACGAAATGAAAAATGCTATTGAACATTTTGAAGGTTTAAATTGTTTAGTTAATTGTGCAGGAATTGCTGTTGGAGCAAAAGTTGTATCAAGCAGAGGTATGCATGATCTTAATCTATTTGAAAAAGTATTAAAAGTGAATTTGATTGGTAGTTTTAATATGCTCAGATTATGCGCCGATAAAATGCAAAGTAATAATCCTGATCATGAAGGTGAAAAGGGTGTTATTATAAATACAGCATCTGTAGCTGCCTTTGATGGTCAAATTGGTCAAGCTGCATACGCTGCTTCAAAAGGTGGAATTGTAGGAATGACACTTCCAATAGCGCGTGAGTTGGCATCCAATGGAATTAGAGTTAACACAATTGCTCCAGGCTTATTTGGTACCGCAATGTTATCTGGAATGAGTGAAGAAGTTCAACAAAGTTTAATTGCAACTACTCTTTTCCCAAAACGTCTTGGTACACCTCTAGAATATGCAATGTTAGTTGAAAGTGTTTTAACTAATGTAATGTTAAACGGTGAGACTATTAGACTTGATGGATCTATCAGATTAGCTCCAAGATAAATAACAGAATTATTATATCATGAAACTAAAACCTATGTATTTTGAAGACTTTTCGGTTGGCATGTCTTTTGACACAGATAGTACTTTAATTTCAAAAGAAGAAATAGTTGAATTTGCTTCAAAATATGATCCACAAACTTTTCACTTAGACGAAGATGAAGCAAAAAAAGGACCTTTTGGGGAATTAACATCTAGTGGCTTTATGACATTAGGCAAATCTTTTACGCAAATATTTAATACAGATATTTTCAATGGCACAAGTATGGGGGCATGGGGATTAGATGAGTTAAGATGGACGAAGCCTGTTTATCCCAATGATACTTTAAAAACTAGCGTTAAAGTTTTAGAGACCAAGCGATCAACTAAAAACCCCTCTAAAGGAACTGTTAGATTAAAACAAACTGTAACTAATCAAAAAAATGAAATTGTTATGACCTGGATATCGAACTCAATGTTAAAAACTAGAGAATGATTTTCAATAAAATTATTTAAACAAAAGCTTTTATTGCTGCAATTAAAGCTACTCCGTAGACAAACATCATAATCAACATTGTGTTAATTGAAAACCCTTTCATAAAAGAAGCTTTAGCCAACTGAGAAGCTTGAAAAATTAAGTCTGGCCAAGTATAGGAGACAAAGTCGCCTTGAGTAAAAATTACTTTAATTTTTCCATTTTCATCAACAACAGGTAATCTTCTAAATCTGTCATTAGACATAATTCTAAGCCAATCTAATACATCGTCATTTTCATTTGCCACTCTAGGGTTAGGTGTCATTATCTCTTCTAGTTTGGTAGTTTTAGACGACATGTGATTTTTAACTAATTTTTTTACAATATCTCTTTCAGTAACAATTCCAATCACTTTTTCTTTATCATCAACAATTACAACTGATCCATAATTTTTTTCCGACATTATATCAATAGCTTGAGAAACCTTATCTTTTTTTAAAAAAGTTACCGGTAATGGTTTTGATTTAAATTCAGGTCTATCTATAAGTCGACCACCTTTTCTTGCTTCCAATTTTACGCTCCTAAAAACTCTAGATATACATTACTTAGAAGATATCTATATAATACCTTTTTCCTTATTAAACAAGTTAAAGAAACGTTGATTTGTTTAATATAAATGATTTTTTTAAATGAATTAAAATAGATTTTATATTTCATATCATATCCATCCAGCATAACCATCATTCATACTCAGCACATTTTTAAACCCATTTTGTGAAAAGAAATTCGCCGCTGATTTGCTTGAAATACCATGATAACAATAAATTATTATAGTTTCATTCTTATCTTTTTCATTCAAAAAATTATTAATATTAATATCATCAATATGAATAGCATTATTGATATGTCCCTTTGAAAAAGAACTGATATCTCTAATATCAATAACAGTCACACCGTCTTTTTCAAGAAGCCTTTTTGTATCTTCAACAGATATGCAATCAAAACTCATAATAGTTTATAAAGCTTCAATAATTACGGCAATACCTTGACCACCGCCAATACACATTGTAGCAAGGCCATATTTACCTTTACGTTTTCTAAGTTCGTAGACAAGTTTTGTCAAAATAATTGCTCCTGTTGCACCAACAGGATGCCCAAGTGCAATTGCTCCACCATTTACATTCACTATTTCGGGATCTAAACCTAGTTGTTTATTAACAGCACAAGCTTGAGCAGCAAAAGCTTCATTAGATTCAACTAAATCTATATCAGATATATTTAATCCTACTTTTTTTAAAGCCATTTTTGTTGCAGGCACTGGCCCCATTCCCATTTCGTCTGGGTCAACACCTCCAAATCCATATGAAATTATTCTTGCTAATGGTTTCCCCTTTTTTGCTTTTTCTTCATTTGCTAAAATTAGCGCGCAAGCTCCATCATTTATTCCAGATGCGTTGCCTGCTGTTACCACTCCATCCTTTTTAAAAGCAGCTCTCAAGCCAGCTAAAGTTTCTGAGGTTGTATTTGGTTTAGGGTGTTCATCAATTTCAAAAATATCTATTCCTTTTCTACTTTTAATTTCAATTGGGAGAATTTGATCCTTGAATACTCCGTCATTAATGGCCCTACTAGCTCTTTGTTGACTTGTTAAAGCAAATTCGTCCTGCATATCTCTACTAATCTGATACCTGCTAGATATATTTTCAGCCGTAATTCCCATATGACCATGACCAAAAGGATCATGAAGAGCGCCAAGCATCATATCATGAATTTTTCCATCACCCATTCTAGTTCCCCAACGAAACCCGTCAATTATATGTGCACTATTTGACATAACTTCAACGCCACCAGCCATTGTAATACTCGCATCTCCCATAGCTAATAGTTGCGTTGCACTAATAATTGCCTGTAACCCAGAACCACATAATCTATTTACTGTTAATGCTGCAGAATCTTTGCTTAATCCGGCCTGAAGGGCAATAACACGACTTACATACATGTCCCTTGGCTCAGTATGAATGACATTTCCAAAAACTGCATGCTCAATTTCTCCTGCTTCATAACCTGATCGACTTATAGCTTCTTTAGCTACGAGCGTTCCTAAATCTACTGGACAAAAGCTTTTGAGTGCTCCACCAAACCCTCCAATTGCAGATCTATTTGCTGACATTATAAATGCATCATTCATTTTATATTTCCTCCTAAGATATTATATTTTTATAACTTTAATTTATTAGCTTTAGATCTAAATCACCTAAACTTTTAAAAAACTCATTCTCTCTATTTTGGTCTACTTTTTCAATAACTGAAGGTTTCCAGATTGGCTTTCTATCTTTATCAACTAGCATGGCTCTAACACCCTCAAAGAAATCTCCTATTTTAAGACAATTTTGAACCATCCTGTATTCCATTATAAGTTCCTCTTCTAAACTCATATCTTTAGCCAGTCTAATTTGTCTTAGTGAGATTTTTAAAGAAGTTGGTGATTTGTGTTTTAATTCTTCAAATTGAGCTTTTAAAAAAACATTTTCATTTTTTAAAACTTCTTCGCAACTTTTGAAAATTTCTTCAACAGTTTCGTGAGAAAAAACTTCTTTTATAATTTTCTCGTTATCCTTCAGGACACTATCATCAATATTGGGTTTAGAGGATAACTTATCAATAACACTTGAAGCTTCTTGATTGCTTTTTGGAGAATTGGAAATTAATATTTCTCTTAAATTTTCAATCTGATTAGAATTAACAAAATGAGTTGCAAGACCTAATGAAACCAAATCATATGCTTTTAATTTTGCCCCAACAAGCCCAAGCCAAGCCCCTACTCCTCTATCTAGTTGACCTAATAACCAACCTCCTCCAACATCAGGGAATAAACCAATAGCTGTTTCTGGCATTGCAAACATTGTTTTTTCTGAAGCTACTACATGACTCCCATGCATAGAAATACCAACACCCCCACCCATTGTAAATCCATTAATTAAAGCAATAAAAGGTTTATTATAATTACTGATTTTATAATTTAGTGTGTATTCGTCATAAAAAAATGAACGCGATAAATCCGTAGGAGGACCTCCTGCTTCCAAAACTTCTTTTCTTAATTTAACAACATCACCACCTGCACAAAATGAACGATCTCCAGCTCCTTCTATAATAATACATTTAATACCATCATTTTTTTCCCATACATTTAAATGATGATTTATTTTTTTTACCATTGGATGAGTAATAGCATTCAATCTTTCTGGTCTATTTAATGTAATTATTCCAACACCGTTTTCTTCTACAAAAATCACTTCATCTAATGACATTATTTTCTAATCCTTTTATATTTTTTTATTAAAATTAATTCTGTTTTAGTTTTCTGGATATAATTACTCTCATTATTTCATTAGTTCCTTCAAGAATTTGGTGAACTCTTAAATCTCTGACTAACCTTTCTAATGGAAAGTCTTTTAAATAACCATAACCGCCATGAATCTGAAGCGCCATATTACATATATCAGAACATATGTCAGTGGCAAAACGTTTTGCCATAGCACAATATTTAGTTGCATGAGGATCTTTAGAGTCTAAGCTAGTTGCGGCTCTTAATACCATTAATCTTGACGCTTCTAATTCAGTTGCCATATCCGCTAACTTAAATTGCGTCACTTGAAATTGATCTATTGATTTGCCAAACTGTTTTCTTTCGGCTGAATAAGTTAAAGAATTCTCTAAAGCTGCCCTAGCACCACCCAATGAACAGGCAGCAATATTAACTCTTCCTCCATCTAATCCTTTCATTGCAATTTTAAAACCGTCTCCTTCATTACCTACAATATTTTCAATTGGAATTTCACAATTATCAAAATTTACCATTGAAGTATGTTGACTATTCCAACCCATTTTTTTTTCTTGTTTACCAAAAGATAATCCTTTAGATCCTTTTTCAACTAAAAAGCAAGAAACTCCTTCTGCTCCCTCACCACCAGTTCTACACATAACTAAAAATAAATCACTTGTAGGACCTCCAGAGATAAAACTTTTAGACCCATTAAGTAAATAATGGCTATTACCTTTTTTTGATGCAGTCGTTTTTAAAGCCGCAGCATCTGATCCTGAACCTGATTCAGTTAAACAATAACTCGACATCATTTCCATTGAAGATAGTTTTTTAATATATTTATCTTTAATATTATCTGATCCATGTGAATCTATCATCCATGTAACCATATTATGTATGGATAAATAAGCCGCTGTAGAAACACATCCTCTAGATAATTCTTCAAAGATAATTGCTGCATCTAACCTATTAAGCCCAGATCCACCTCGATCTTCATTAACATATATAGCAGCTAAACCAAGTTGCGCTGCTTTTCGAAGAGTATCAATTGGAAAAATTTCTTTTTGATCCCATTCAGATGCATAAGGCATAAGTTCTGTTTCAGCAAAACTCTTTGCCATCTCTTGAATAGCCTTCTGATCGTTTGTATATTCAAAATTCATTTCTTACCCCATATATAACTTAAGTCTTAAATAAATATTAAATCTTAGCTGAACTCAAAATCATTTCTGCTGCTTTTTCAGCAATCATTAAAGTAGGAGAGTTTGTATTACCAGAAGTAATCGTTGGCATCACAGACGCATCAGCAACTCTTAATCCATCAATCCCTCTTACAAAAAGCTTATCATCAGTTACCGAAGATAGACTTGGTCCCATAGCACAAGTGCCTACTGGATGAAAAATTGTCGTACCAATATCTCCAGCAACTTTCTTAAGATCTTCATCAGTTTCAAATTGTATTCCAGGAGCATACTCTTTAGGATTATATTTTTCCATGGCTGGTTGAGAGATAATTTTTCTTGCCAGTTTTATCGATTGAGCTGCAACAATTTTATCTTGCTCCTCTGACAAATAATTTGGATCAATTGCTGGCGCTTGTTTGGCATCGTCAGATAATATATGAACGCTTCCTCTACTTTGAGGATTAAGATTGCATACGCTTGCAGTAAGCCCCGGAAAATCATGCAAAGGATCTCCAAATTTATCTAAAGATAAAGGTTGCACATGAAATTGTAAATTAGGAGTTTCATATGAATTATCTGACATAGCAAAAACACCAAGCTGACTGGGCGCCATAGACATAGGACCAGTTCTTTTAAGGGCATATTCCAGACCAATTAACATTTTTCCTAGAAAAGAATTAGCCTTCTGATTGAGAGTTATTGCGTTATCTAATCTATAAATAACTCTTAATTGTAAATGATCTTGAAGATTTTCTCCTACGTTTTTACTTTCAACATTTGTTTTAATACCTAAATTTGATAATATTTTAGGATTGCCTATTCCAGATAATTCTAAAATTTTTGGAGATCCGATTGAACCGGCTGTAAGAATAATTTCTC
>ENA-OSJC01000455-OSJC01000455.1-marine-metagenome-genome-assembly--contig:-NODE-455-length-40220-cov-4.574945_pt1 | contig 40220 bp, 40 predicted proteins | sample MGYA00237885_ERZ534234 | MGnify/ENA primary metagenome ERZ534234 (study PRJEB26413, sample SAMN06343907) | marine metagenome | isolation source: coastal waters | place: Atlantic Ocean: West Antarctic... | reverse complement strand
TAGAATTTTCATATAGTTCATGTTCTTGCTCCCCACTCCAGATACTTTTAGTTGATTGTCCGATATTTTTTTTATCCATCATAAAAAACTCCTGTATTTGCGTTGACAATAAAAAAGCAAAAAAAGATTCTATTTTTCATTTGGTTTTATTTATCAGATACACTGAAGGGATTACAATGAAACTTCCAATAATTACTAACAGTGTAGGAATTTCACCAAAAATAAAAAATGTTTGAATTATTCCAAAGATAGGAAATAAAGCATAAAAAGGAAATGCCTTTCCAACGGGATAGAATTTAAAAAGATAAAACATAGACATGTGACCAAGAATAGAAACGAGGATTGATGAATGAGCTATTAAAAGCCATGTTGTAATATTTATATTTGTCAAATGATGAATGGTATTTTTTTCAAAAAATATTGAAATACTCATAAGAACAACAAAGCCTGTCAATCCCATGTAGCTATTAGTAAGTGTTACATTTACTGATTTTAAGTGTCTAGAAAATATATTTGAGGTTGCATAAAATAAAGCCATTAAAGCAACTAAAAAAAGAGTATAAATTTCATTTTTTAATTCAGGATCAAAACCTATTATAATTATACCAAAAAAAATTAAAAATATAAAAAACCATTTTTTTAAACTTATTTTTTCTTTTAGAAAAAATGAGCTTGCTAAAAGAGCAAAGGGAATTGTTAGTTGAGATCCAATTAAAACAGGTGATAAAACTTTTGCATTAAGCAATGCTAAATTCAAAAAAAAATTAACTCCTACACCCATGGTTATGGAAAAAAACAACAAAGGAAGAATATCTTTTTTTTTTGGAAGTTTAAATTTCCAAAAAGGTATTAAGCATAAGAAAACAAGACCCATTCGTAAAGATGAAAATAATATGGGTGGTAGAGATGTATTTAATGCTAATTTTCCAACTGGATAAGCACTACCAAATAGAAACATAATCAGAAAAATTAGAAAATAATGTCGGACGCTCATTTCTTATTATAGGTAATATTTAATATATAAAAATTTTTTAATATTTTAACAATATTATAAAATTTAAAATATGTTGAATTAAAAATAAACGCATTTCTATTATTCATTAAAATTACTTTCATACTTTATTTGAATGGTTTCAGGCCAAATATTTTTAATATATTCAAGTATTGACCAAATTTCATCATCTGTTAAGTTTTCGTTCCCAAGCATTTTTCCTTGATAGTTTGGATTAGTTTTTTTATATCCATAGCGAATTATATCAAATAATTGTTGAGGGGCATGATGCCAAGTATGACCCGTACCATCTAAAGGTGGGGGAAGTCTTTGCCCCTCTTTATCTAAAGAAGATTTCCACTCAGAGTTACCTGATAAATTATTCATATGGCAAGAGGAGCAGTTACTGGCGTATAGTTCTTTGGCCATAGCTAGCTCAACCACTTTTGTATTATTAGATGACATATTGGGATCTTTTAATTGAATCCAGCTTAGAATAATGACTGGAACTAAAATAAAGATTAAAAGAGAAATTTTTTTAAGCACTAGACATTAAAATATCTTTTTATTTTAATAATTCAAATTCTTTTATTATTTTATCTGTATTTTGACCCACAAGAGGTGCGGCAACTTCTGATTTAAAAATTTCATTGTTTATTCTAATTGGACATCTTAACGTTTCAATATCGAGTCCATCTGATCTTTTTATTCGTTGAAGCATATCCAATACTTTAAATCCTTCATGCTCTAACATTTTTTCCCACTCTAAAACTTCTGCACACCAAATATCAGCTGGTTGCAAAATAGAAAGCCAGTGCTCAGTACTTTCCGATGCGAGCCAGTCTCCAATTAATTTTTTTATTTCATCTCTTTTTGAAAACCAATCTTTTTGATCTGTATATTTTGTAATTGACTCCAACTTTAAAAGTTCTCCTAATGCAGGTACGGGTGTCATTGCTATAGCGATATAATTATCTTTAGTTTTATATATTCCGTAAGGTGCTGATAAATATGCATGAGCATTATTATAAGAGCTTCTAATAGGATTTCTTTTTCCATCATTTAAATGTGTTGTTAATACTTCAAATTGGAAATCTAATAGAGCTTCCATTAAGCTTGTTTCAACCAAGCTCCCCTCACCAGTTTTTAAAGCCTTAACTAGCGATGCTAGAATACCTTCAACTAAATAATGACCGGCCAACATATCGGCAGCTGCTAAACCCATAGGAGTTGGGGCTTGATCTCCATTTCCATTTAACCAAGTTAAGCCAGATCTAGATTGAGCTAATAAGTCTTGTCCCGGCAAATCCTTCCATGGACCCTCATTGCCATATCCACTTACACTTCCATATACAATTTTAGGATTTATTTTTTTAACAGTCTCATAATCTAAGCCGATCCTCTCAATGACACCAGGTCTAAAGTTTTGAGTCATAATATCTGCTTTAGAAATTAATTTTCTAATTTTTTCAAGATCATCAGGATTTTTAAGATTAGCTGCAAAGCTCTCCTTGTTACGATTAATAGCATGGAACAATGTACTATCCCCCCCTATCTCGGTATCACTTAAATATATACTTCTGCACAAATCACCTGTTCCTGGTCTTTCTATTTTTATAACTCTCGCACCCAAATCAGCTAATCGCAAACCTGCAACAGGTCCTGATAAAAATTGGCTAAATTCTAATACCGTTAGTCCTTCAAGGGGTTTATTTTTTGTTAACATTAAAACTTTTTTCAAATTGAATTTTTAATTCTTCAATAACTTTTTCTGAAGATATGTCATTTAATAAGTATTGATTTATTATTGTTCCTGCAACATCTTGGTAATACATATACCCATCATACCTTGGTCTTAACCAAGCATTCTCTAAGGTCTCTAATGTGTCTTTAAAGAAATTATTGCTATCAGCGTTTATAGATTTATCATTCCAAGCTTCTAGATTACCTGGCTGTCCTCCTGAATAATAATAAAGATCTTTTTGACATTCTGCAGATGCAACCCAAAAAGTATATTCTAAGGCAACATCTAAATGTTTAGTTGTCTTTGATATTGCTAATCCTGTCCCACCAATTTGCGAACCTGAACAATTATTTTTATCCTGGTTAAAAGACGGAATATTTGAAAAATTTATAAGCGAATTTCGAAAATTTTTTCTGCCGTAATTAGAATAACCATATAGCAGTGGACAATAAACGATATTATCATTTGAGGACATATATTCAAGTGTTTCAATAGGATTCATTGTCAGGCATTCTCTTGGATTTAAATCCGCTAATCTTTTCATCATTTCTAAAATAAATATACCATCATTTTTACCAATAAATTCTTGATCATTTTTATTAATAGGATTGCCTATGTTGGCTGCAATAGTATTAAAGCTAGAAACAGAATCTACAGGTTTAATCGGCCACATTACTTTCTTATTTTCTGCAAGAATTAAGACTTCTTCATATGTATTGGGGATTTTATCAATTAAGTCAGATCTATATGCGCTTACAGGTGTGGCGGCATCGACAGCTAAGGCATATTGATGATTATTAAATTCATAGCTTTTGTGAGAAACACCAACACTTTGCCTTGTAAGAATCTCTAAATTTTTTTTATATTGATCATAATTGTCAAGTTCTATTAACAATCCTTTTCTTGATGCTTCCCCAACATGAGGGTGGTCAATAATCATTAAATCATAATCAAAAGCCATTTGTTCAATTGGTCTGTCCGCGAATGCTTGAAGGGATCTTTTTTCCCAAACTATCTCATAGTCAGGATGTTTTTTTATAAATTCTTCTGCAGTTGCAACCATAGGGTCAAAACCTCTAGGATGATCCCAGGACATTCCTTTAAGAATTGGCATTATTTCTTTATCTCCACCATATCTTTAAATTTTTCCGGATCTTTATAAGTAACTGAGTGCAGATGCTCACAATATAGGACTAGTTCGCCCTCACCTTTAAATACTTTATAACTAGTTCTAACAAGTCCCATTTTTAAATATTTTGGACGTTTTTCCATGTTTGTTCTAATTGTATAAATTGTATCTCCTATGAATGTAGGTTTTATAAATCTTAATTTATCGTAGCCATAACTAAATGAATTCACGCAGTTGGTAGCAACTAATCCTAGCCCATATGAAAAAACCATGGCTCCTGCTACGAGTCTTTTATTAAAAACACCTTCTTTAGTTGCAAAATGATCGTCTGCTACATAGGGATGCATATCTAAAACCATCATATTAAATTGCATTGATTCCCCTTCGGAAATAGTTCTCCGTAAAGAACGAATTTTATGGCCTATTATAACATCTTCATAGAACCAGTTTTCTGAATTCCAAACAGGGATTTCCGAATGTTCATCAGGCATATCCTTAGGAAAGGTAGAGTTTATGCCAATAGTAGGTTTATATTTAAATTCTTTATTCATATATAAAAAGTATCAAATCTTATTAGTTAATTATATAATAAAAAAATGAAATCAAGAGAAGATTGAATTAAGAATAGTTAATATATTCTAAGTGATGCTTCAAAAGCATCATAATATTGATTTTATATTTCTTTTGATCTTAGAATAATAGTAGATATTAATAGCAATAAATACAGGGAGAAATAAATGAAAAATATAATAAAATTTATATTAATTCTATTCACACTTAGTTTTTCAAAATTTGCTATCGCAGCTGATTACTCTTTTAAATTTGGAACTGTAAGCGCAGATACAGAGCCTTTATTAGATGCAATGAGATTCATGGCAAAAAATATTGAAGAACGTTCGGGTGGAAGAATTGAAATAGATGTTTATGGAGGCGCTGCACTTGGAACTAATAAAGAAGTATATGAGCAAGTTAAAAATGGGGCGATGGTAATGACCATAGCTGATTTTGGATACTTAGCAGATTATTACCCTGATATTGGTGTAATTGCAGGCCCATATCTTTTGCCTAATGCCAGTGATTTTGATAAGTTATTAGTATCAGATTGGTATTCAGAAACGTTAGAAAATCTTACAGCGGCAAGTGGCATACAAGTTACTGCTGCAAATTGGTTTTTTGGTGCAAGACATATTATAACTGATAAACCAATCAGACATCCAGATGACATGAAGGATGTTGCTACTCGTGTTCCACCAAATATTATGTGGGTAAAAACATTTGAATCAATGGGAGCTAAAGGAACGCAAGTTGCTTGGGCTGAAGTATACGGCGCTCTTTCAACCGGGCTAGTTCGTGCTGCTGAAGCACCTATTGCTTCAATTATTGGTGCAAAACTTTATGAGCAAAAGAAAGTTATTTCTATGACTGGACACTTTAAGTCTTTTGTTGCTCCTATGATGAACGCGGATATCTACAATAGTATGCCTAAAGATCTTCAAGAAATAATTATTGAAGAATCAATAAGTGCTGGAAAGTACATGACTAAGCTTATTATTGAAGGAGAAGAAAAACTTATTAAGCAACTAGAAGATAATGAAGGTGTTACTTTTGTTAGAGCAAGTGAAATTGATATGCCTGCTTTTCAAGCTGCAACTGCATCAACATATGATGCTTTTCCAGAATGGTCTGATGGCTTACATAAGAGAATATCAGCAATACTTAAATAATTTTCTAATTAAGAAAATAGCAGTTGGACCTAGTTTACTAGGTCCAACAAAAAACAGAATATATGAAAAAAAAAATTATTTTTTTTATTAATAATATTGAGGAAATTTTAGCATCAATAGCTATTACTACCGTAGTCTTATCGGCATTTTATGGAGTTATAAGTAGATATATTCTTAACAATCCTGTTGCTTGGTCAAATGAAGTTGCTACAATAAGTTTCACTTGGACCGTTTTTCTGGGCGCTGCTGCAGCATGGAAACATAATAAGCACATACATATTGATTTAGCATACAATATAATGCCTTCTTTTTTAAAGAAAATTTCAGATATAGTTAGGAATATTATACTATCTATCTTTTTTATATTCGTTTTATATTTAGCCATAAAATTTACAATTACTGCCTACAATAAGCCTACTGCTATTTTAAGAATTCCGTTTAGCTATGTAGATGCCTCAATAGTTTTATGCTTTACAAGCATTATTATTAGATCAATTCAAAAATTTTATACAAATAAATGACTTTTTTTCCTATAATTATTTTCTTTCTATTAATGTGCATCAGAATTCCTGTCGCCTTTGCTATTGCCATAGGTGCACTTTCTTTTTTTATTTCAGATAGCGGGATTCCTAACCATATTTTTATTCAAAGACTAATGTCACCTACACTTTCCTTTCCTCTTCTCGCTGTTCCCTTCTTTATTATGACTGGAGTGATTATGAATTACGCAGGTATTTCAAAAAGAATTATGAACTTAGCAGATACGATGGTCGGTCATTTTGTAGGAGGTTTCGCACAAATTAATATCCTCATGAGTACGATGATGGGCGGCATGTCGGCTTCAGCAAATGCAGATGCTGCAATGCAAAGTAAAATAGTTGTTCCTGAAATGATAAGGCGAAATTACACACCTGGATTTTCAGCTGCTATAACGGCATGTTCATCAATAATAGCAGTAGTTATTCCTCCTGGAATAGGGCTGGTTCTTTATGGTTTTATTAGCGGCACATCTATTGGTAAATTGTTTTTAGCGGGTATTGTTCCTGGTATTTTTTTAAGTGTCATACTAATGTTAACAGTAAGATTTTTATCTTACAAAAAAAATTTTCTACCAAGTAGAGAAAAAAAAGCTACTGGAAAAGAGTTATTTGCAGCTTTTAAAGAATCAATTTTTGGATTATTAATTCCAATTATAATTGTAGGAGGAATAAGGTTTGGTGCTTTTACGCCAACTGAGGCAGGAGCAATTGCTGTCGCCTACTCTCTTTTTGTTGGTTTTTTTATATACAAAGAGCTTACACTTTCTCTTATCCCAACGATTATTAATCAAACAGTTATAGCCACAAGCGTTATCTTGTTAATAATTTGCGCCGCCAGTTCATTTGGATATTACTTAACGTGGGAAAGAGTTCCTGTTATTTTGGTTAATTTTATAACAGAATTATCATCAAATAAATTTGTTATCTTACTAATTATAAATATCTTTTTAATAATACTGGGTATGTTCATTGAAGGTACTGCTGCATTAATTTTACTTACACCCATTTTTGTTCCACTAACTACATCCTACGGAATAGATCCTGTTCACTTTGGTATAGTTTTTATATTGAATTTAACTATAGCAGGTGCAACGCCACCGGTTGGAACCCTCATGTTTACGACTTGCTCTATTAGCAATGTAAAAATTGAAGATTATATAAAAGAAGGTTATCCTTTTATAATCGCTACCATTTTAGCTTTGCTTGTTATTACTTATGTCCCTTTTTTAAGTTTATTTCTCCCTAATATTCTTATGTAAAGATAAATTATATTTCTTTTCTTCTTAAAAAATCCTCTTTTTATCAATTTGAATATTTACATCAACCTTATATTTTATAAGAGAATCAATATTTATTTCCATGCCGTGCCCTACTTTATCAGGTAGTTCTATCTCACCCCGATCATTAACCAACATGTGATTATTGGTTATATCCCATGCTAAAGATTTTAACTGCATTGGATACTCGGCCAATGTACTTTTAGTTGATCCTGCGTAGGGCTGAATAGATGAAGATAATTGAAGGTGCGAGGTAAATGTGTGATTAACATATTGAATATTATTATTTTCTGCATAATCACAAATTTCTTTTCCTGCCAATATTCCACCAACAATACCTGCATCTATTTGAATGAAACTTACGCCACCATATCTCATCATATTTTTTGCTGACTCCACAGAATGACAAGATTCACCTCCCGCTAAAGACAGGGAACTTTTTTTTGCTAGTTGAGAGTATTCGTAAAAAGCATCTGAGTAAAAAGGCTCCTCCAACCAAGTAATATTTGCTTCTTTTAAAATCCCTGATCTACTCAAAGCTTTTTCTATATTATTACCCCATATAGCCCCTACATCTACCATTAACATCGTTTCCTTATCGAGACCTTCTCTTGCTGCTATCAGGTGATCCTTATCATTATCCAAGTCTAATCCAAAATCTTGCCATCCAAATTTAACTGCTTTAAATTTTTTTTGTTTAATTTCATTAGCAATTTTCAAAGTTTCTTGAGGGGTATGTCCAAATAAAACAGATGCATAAGCAATTTTTGGATGTGATTTTTTATACCCTATCATTTCATAGATCGGTACTTGGTTTTTTTTTGCCAATAAATCAAAAATAGCAACTTCTATTCCTGAAAATGTATGAGGTGTTTGTGCTATCATTAAAGATTTTTGTTTAACATTATGAATGATAGATTTTAAATCTTCTAAATTATTAATATTTTCTCCCAGTATTATGTCACGTATAGGATTGGCCGCTGAGTGCGATTTGGGGCAAATAAAATTAGCAATAGATGTTAAGGGGGACGCTTCACATTCTCCCCAGCCTGTAAATCCTCCTCCCTCAACCTTAACGATTAATGCATCTTGACTTCCATCTGCTATATCTAGAATTTCTGGCATAGAAAGATAAAATAATTCTATATTTTCAATTTTCATAATTTAATTGATCCAAGCTTTTGGCAAAGGATTTTATTGTATTTTTTATATCTGTTTTTGTGTGTGCATAAGAAATAAACCAAGTTCCTCTTCCCGTTATTCTAATTTTATTATCTTGCATTTTTCTAATAAATCTTTGCGACATATTTAGGTCTGTAGTTATATAGTCTTGATGGTTATGTAAAATATTTTTGTTTGTAAAAGAAATATGAAATATTGAGCCAACACCTTGAATGTTTATCTCAGTATTTTTTTCCTTAGCTATTTTGTAAAATTCTGAAGTAAGCTTTATTCTTATTTCATTTAATTTTTTAAAAAACTTTTTATTTTGTCTTTCTATTATCTCAATTGTTTTTAGAGCTGCCACAGTGTTAATAACACTACTATTATAGGTTCCGCCATGAATCACTTTATTTAAAGTTAAAAAATCCATAATTTCTTTCTTTCCCACCAAGCAGCTTAAGGAGAATCCTGAGGCAATACCTTTTGCAAAAATACTTAAGTCAGGTATTACATTTAAATGCTCTTGAGCACCACCCAACTTGATTCTAAACCCAGTAATAACTTCATCAAATATTAATACTATTTTATTTTTTGTACAAATTTTTCTTATCTCTTCTAAATATTTATTTTTTGGCAATATAACACAAGTATTGCACATTATAGGCTCCATTATTACGGCTGCAAATTTTTTTTTATACTTATTAATAATTTTTTTAAATTCAGTTATGTCATTCCAAGGTATTGAAATAATATCTTCTGCTGAACTTGCAATTTGTCCCATAGATTCCATATTGGTACCATAGGAATTATAAATTTTATTATTCTTATTTAGAGGATTAATTCCAATCATCTGGCTATCATACCAGCCATGATATTGACCATGAAACTTCAGTATTAATTTTTTGTTAGTGTAACCTCTAGATAATCTAATTGCTGCATGAACAGCTTCAGACCCAGAAGAGGCAAAACGAACACGCTCTGCACTTGGAATAATCTCTATAATTTTCTTTGCTAACTTAATTTCAGTTTCATGCTGTCCATAATATAATTGTCCTTTATTAAGTGAATTTTTAACAGCTGTTAAAACTTCTTTTGGCGCATGCCCCAAAACTATAGGTCCGGCGGCCAGAGCATAATCTATATAAGTGTTGCCATCAATATCTGTTAATTTACTTCCTTTAGCAAACTTGTAAGTTAAAGGAACGGGGTGAAAAATCATTCTAAAATGACTACTTACTCCCCCAGCTAAATATTTTTGAGATTCTTTGTACTGTTTTTTAGATTTTGAATACATAAAGCTTTATCTTCATTTTCCTTTAAAAATTTTCTCATAAGATTTTTTTGTACCATCGTGAAAAGAGCCAAACCATTTATCCAAAGGACTAGTTAGCTCTCCATAGTTACATTCAAAATATTTATGATGTAGATAATGAAAATATCCCGCACCTGGTACGGTTTTGCCTGTCTTGGAATTTACAACTAACCTCTCATAACCTGAGTGTCCTTTTTGAGCACCTAAAGTAGTATGGATACCCTGATAGATAAAATGCAAAGGATGGGATGGGATTACAAAGTGTAACAATATAGTACTTAAGTACAATAAATGCTCTACTGGATGCATGGAAAGACCAGACCAAGGACCTACATTTACATTTCTATGATGCAAATAATGTATCCAGTTATAAAGAGGCTTCCAATGAATTAATCGATGAATTAAGTAGAAATGAATGTGTTGGATGATAGGAATAAAAACTAATAAAAGTATAAAATACAAGGGGTTAGATAACCAATCTCGCATAGGAAATAACATATAATCATTAGCATAGCACCAAAGCATAAATGACTCGTATAAAGTCCAAATAGGGACAGCACTAAATAAGCTCCAAAACATATTTTCTCTTGTTTGAGAACCAAGGAGCCATCTTTTGCCTACACCCAGAGGTTTTAAATTATATCTATATTGATCATTTTGCGATTTATTAATATGCAAGTGTAAATGCCATAAGCCAGAATAGACGAATAAAATAATAAAATTTCGTATAAAAATAACTGACATCCAATCAATGTTAAAATGTTCAAATTTATCAAAAGCAGGGAGAAAATATAAATAAATTAATAAAGTTATCGTAAAATGAATAGCAGCCCATGGGAAAATAAAACCATTAGGATAATTAAAAAGCCACTTAAGAAAAGAAATTGGTTTTGGGGGCCAAACAAATATTGGTTTATACTCTAGTTTTTCAGGTTCCCAACCGCTACTAGGATTAATAGGTTTGTTTTTATTCATGTTAATTTATTTATCCTTAATTGTTATTATATTATTTTCGATTTTTATTTAGTAATTTTTTGAATAAAAGTAATTCTTTTTTATCTATTTTTATTGAATGATTTTCAGAAGGAAATTTATTTGATAAAACTTCTTTCTTAAATTCGACAAATGCATCAACTCTCTCTTTTTGTACCTCTCCATAAATTTTAATAAAATCTCTGTAACTTTTTGCATGTCTTGGCAAATCAATAGAGCTGTAACCCAATATATCATCTGCAAATAAAAATTGACCATCCCCTTCGCTGCCCGACCCTATAGAAATAGTTAACATATTAGTTTGCTTTGTTATTTCTGCTAAAATATCCTTAGGTACACATTCAATTTCGACAGCCCATGCCCCTGTTTCTTCAATTTTCTTCACGTCATTCAATAGTTGCATAGCTTCATTTGCATTCTTTCCATAAGCTCTCACTCCTCCAGTCCAAGTAGATTTCCTTGGCACTAAGCCTGCATGCCCTTGAAAAGGTATTTTAAATTCATTTAAATATTTCATAAAATTTAAGTTCCAGGAACCACAATGAATAGAGTCAGCTCCTAAAGCAACTATTTCAAAAGCTTTTTTTATAATTTCATCTTTAGATGAGTGATCTAGAAAAGGTATGCTTACAGTCAAAAAGGTTTTAGGTGCAGCCTCTCTTATTTTTCTCAACTCTGTACTAGGTCTTGTAAGAATTAGATCTATATTCGCATCCTCAGCAGCAGCAGCTTCTTCTGGAGAATTTACAAATATTTGTGTTAATTTTTTCTTTCCTTTAATATCAATTAAATCTTTTACAGTATAATTTCTATAACCAGGCTCTAAGTTAATAGAGAATACTTTTTTCAATTTATTATTCATATTTAAATTAATTATTTATATTTAAAAGAAAAAGACATAAAATTCAATTGAAAAAAAAATTGAAATAACTAAGGCTGGTATGGTAAAACAAAAGATATGAATATTAAATTAATTGATACACCTAAGCCAATTGGTAATTTTGTTAATGTAAGGTACTCTGGTACTTATGCATATATTTCTGGGCAAGGTCCACTAGATGATGATGGAAAATTAATAATTGGCAAAGTAGGAAGGGATTTAAACTTAGATCAGGCTTATGATGCTGCACGTCGCGTTGGAATTTCTATTCTCTCAATAATAAAAAATGAAATTGGTTTTGATAGAGTTTTTAAAATTGTAAAAATTCTTGGCTTAGTTAATTGCACTCAAGATTTTTATTTACAACCAAAAGTAATAAATGGATGTTCAGATTTATTAGTTCAATATTTAGGTGAGGAAAAAGGTATTCATGCAAGAAGTGCTATTGGGGTCTATGTATTGCCCAACAATATACCTGTAGAAATTGAAGTTATAGTTGAACTAAAAAACTAATAATAAATTAATCTAACCATCCTAACCACTGACTCTTAGATAATTTTTTATAATCAGATAAAGTTATATTGTGTTTAATTTTTTTATTAGTTAATTTATTTATTACTTTGTCAATTTCTCTTATAACAACCTTCTCCTGATTAATTTTTAAATTACAAGTATCTAAATCAAAATGATCCAAAAAAATTAAATCGTCTCTAACATAAATAGAAGGTTTATTTTTTTCTAAAAAGTAAGCAAGGGAATAAATAGTAAAATTAGCCTTTCTACTATTTACAAAAATTCTCAATCTGTTTATTTTATTGCCAGTAGGATCAGCGACAACTTCATAACTTATTCCAGCATAATTTTTTTTATTTATAAAATTTATCCAAAATTGTAAAATTTTACTTTGTTTAATTAATTCGTCTTTCCAATTTTTTTTATACCAATTTTCTACAGCAATAATTGCTGCATATATTGCTTCTTTCCCTACCTTAAAGCCTCTTCCAATACCTAAATTTTGAAGATATATATTTTTAATATGTTTTTTCCTCCCAGCAACAATTCCTGCTGTTAGAGAGCCCATAAATTTGTGAGCACTAAAAATACAAATATCTGGCTTCAATTGAAAAAAATCTTCCATATATTCCTCTGAAGCAGCATCTACAATTACTGGAACTTTATATTTTTTACAAAGATTTATAAAAACTTCTAAATCAACTGAATCATAATCAGAACAATGATGGGAAACAACATACATAGCACAAACTAATTTTTCTTTATTTTTTAACAGTGTCTTCTCCAATGTATTTATTGAGCAGGATGTTTTCAGACCGCATTTGATAACTTTAGCTCCTGATAAAATTATTCCCTGATAAACCTCTGCTCCATAATTTGTTAAATGTCCCGACTGAATGAGCACTCCATTTTTAATGTTATTTGTTTTAGGTAATTGATAAATTTTTTTAATATCATTCCCTGTAATCATGGCTGCCACACTTTCAGTTAAAGCTCCGGCAGCTGAGGCAGTAATGACTGCAGATTCTGAATTAAGATGCTTAGAAATTCTTTTTGATGCAATCGCTTGAAGTTCATCTATATTAACAAAGTATGGAAAAATGGCATTTGCTGCTTCAATTGATTTTTTATTAGTTATAGATGCACCAATCTTAGTCATGAAACCAGAAACATTAATAATTGGCGTTAACTTATTTTTTTTATAAAAGTTTTCCATTTTTATTAGAATGATTAAATCTTTATACTCATAAATAGTAAAATTTAATCTAAAAAATAAAATTTTTATTTATTTAAAAATGACATTTATATATGAATTTATTACTTGATATGATTTTTCTTTCAGATTATATGCTTTCTGATATGAAAATAACCGATATTGAAACTTACATACTTGTTGCTGACAATCTGGATCCAAGTTTAACTTCTTCAGCTCAAGATACCTGCCTAGTTATAGTTAAAACTGATGAGGGTATAGAAGGTTATGGGGAAACAGATACTAATCCCTGGGTAGCTAAAGCGTATATAGAATCTCCTACTACACACACAATGGATCAGTGCATAAAAGAAATGTTAATAGGCTCAAACCCTCTTAATATTGAAGAATTGTGGACTCAAATGTATGTTGGAAAAGCGATGACAGGAAGAAGAGGTGCTGGCGTAAATGCTATGAGCGCTATTGATATGGCACTATGGGATATTAAAGGCAAATATGAAAACAAACCTGTTTTTGAATTATTAGGTGGAAAAAAACAAGATTATGTAATCCCGTATGCTTCATTGCAGCCTGTTGGACATAGCTTTCAGGAGTACAAAGATTCTCTTGTTGCTTGGGCAATAAAAGCGAAAGAGCTGGGTTTTAAAGCTGTAAAATCTGAAGTAACTTTAAACGGCCCTTATGCCCATAGTGGTTTAAATGAAAATGATGAAAGAACAACAGAGGTAGTAGCTGCTGTTAGGAATGCACTTGGACCAGAAATTAAATTAATGATAGATGTCCAGTATCGCTGGCATGATGCGGAGGCAGCCCTTAAAACTGTTAAAGATTGGGGTCAGTATGATATTTATTTCTTAGAAACCCCTGTTTGGACGGACGACATAAATAGTTATGCACGTATGCATGATGAAGCCCCTATGAAAATTGCAGCAGGAGAATGGCTCAGCACAAAATATGAATTTGAAGATTTAATAATTAATGGCAAGATTGACGTAGCACAACCAGATATTGGAAGATGTGGTGGGCTAACGGAGGCTTTAAAAATAGCAGAATTTTCTCAACTGCATAATCGCATTATTGTTCCTCATTGTTGGAAAACATCAGTTTCTATTACAGCTACTGCTCATTTCGCTTTCAACACTCCTAATTGTGCATTTATAGAATATTTGCCTCCTCAGTTATGTGTAGAAGTGCTGAGAAAAGAATTAGCTACTGAGGGATTTGATTTTAAAGATGGAAAAATCTTACCGCCAACAAAACCAGGCTTAGGAATAGAATTGAATAAAGACGCAATAAAAAAATACCAAGTAGCTTAGGTCAAAACCTCAAATTCACATACAGCTTCAAGTTTTTTATTAGGCTTTAAAGATAGCAATCCATGATCTTTTCTACCTATCTTTTTTAAATAATAAGCATCTGCAGCATTAGTAACAGGCTCAATACAAAAAAAATCTTCCTTCGGCGGTGAATAGACATGCAAATTTTTAATATTCTTATTATTAATAATATTTAAAGATACATCTTTATTAATAGTTAATTTTGATTTGCCATTCCAGTTTAAAAAAGTTTTATCTATTTTATATTTATTTAAATTTATAAATTTTTTCTTTGAATATTTAGTTTTTTTAAAATTGTTTGATTTTTGTTCATACAAATAATTAAAGCTATTTGAATAAATCTTAGAATTTGGATCTAAATTAAACCAAGGATGAAAGCCTATCCCACAATCAAAAGAATACTTATCTAAATTTTCAACAGATATAGTAATAATTAAAGAATTTTTAATTAGTTTAAATTTTTGAGTAGATTTGTATATACGAGGAAATCCTTTTCTTCCGTTATGATTAAAAAATAATTCAATTGAGTTTTTAGTAATTTTATTAATTTTCCATTTATTAATCCACCCTTCTCCATGAATAGTTTCTGGCTCAAAAATATGGTTATTTCTCAATGAAATATAGCCCCCCTCTTTATGATCATAAAATGATTTTTTTCTTATGGGTCCAAAATAAGGAACAGTAGCAAAATATCCCGTAAAATAAGAGTTAAATTTATTAATTTTCTTATTATTATCCAGAGGCCTAAAGATATCTATATTTTGTTTTTTTTCCAAAAATTGAATTACACTTGCCCCCATCTCTGGAGATACTTTAAGAAGAAGATTTTTATTTTGAATTATCTTAATTGCCATTATTATATTTTAAATCACTATAAGGAATTTTAATGCCTTGATAGTTTGTTTTAAAAATAAATGATGAGCCAGAATGATTAAATTTTTTCATTTGATTTTTTGTTAATTCAAAATTAGCAGTTGTAACAAATAAATGATCTAATTTTTTTCCCACAAAAGTGACACTCGTAACGTTTAATGCAGGTATTTGTATCTCCTGATCAATCCTTCCATTATTAAGATTAATTCTAGTAATTTTAGATCCACCCCAATGTGCAACCCAAAGACCATGTTTATTATCTAAAGCTAAACCATCTGGAAAACCATGCTTTTTTTCAAAATTTATTAGAATCTTTTTGTTAAAATTCTTTAAATTATATTTATAGATTGTTGACTTAAATGAATCAGAAAAATACAAACTGTTTGATTTTTCATCTATTGCTGGACCATTTGAAACTTTAAATTTTCTATCTACGACATAAAATTTTTTTTTATAAAGATATCCAAAATAACCCAAATCTTTATTTTCTTTAATATGACTAAGACCTATCCAAATTTTATTCTTTGATATTGTTCCGTCATTATAATTCAATTTTTCAATTTCATTTTTTTTTCTAATATCTATAAATTTTTTTAATTTTTTGGTAGATCTATTGAAATAAAATAAGCCTGTAAGACAACTAATTATAAAAAATTTATTATCCAAAGGATAGACATTGCCAAGTGGCTTCGTTAACTTAAGTTTATGTTTTATTAATTTTCTTGAATTTAGGGAATAAAAAAAAATTGTTGGATTTATTACATCTAGGAAAACAATTTCATTAGATTTGTAAAGGTAAAAGCCACTCTCTCCTAAAGTTGTTTTTGAATCAATAATATCAAAATTAAACATTCACTTTGTTTGGTACTCAAGTAATTTATCTTCATTAATTTGAATGCCAAGTCCTGGAGACTCTGGCAGAGGTATCAAGCCATCAATAACCTCAAGTTCATTTAAGACTAAATCTTTTCTAAGTTGAGACTCAGCTAATTGTTTAGGTAAAAATTCAATATAAGGACAAGAGGCAGAAGTTGCAGATAAATGAGCAGAGGCAGCGATACCTATAGCTGACTTCCAACAGTGAGGAACAATTATTACACCATTATCTTCTGCATAATCACAAACCCTTTTTGCTTCAGTTAAGCCACCTACGCGTCCTACATCAGGCTGAATAACATCTATGTTTCCTTTTTCTATTGTCTCAAAACACTCAAATCTAGTCTGAAGCATTTCTCCAGTCGCTACCCTTGTTTTAGTATGTTGTGCTAACTTAGCAGTCCCTCTAAGGTCTTCAATTGGAAGAGGCGTTTCAATAAAAAAAATATATTCTTCCGAAATCATATCTAATGCTCTCAAAGCAGTTTTCCAATCGGACCAGGCATAAGCAACATCCACCATTAAAGTCATTTTTTCACCAACAGCTTTTCTACACAGCTTGACCATCTTAGCAAATTCATTATCGTCTTCTATTTGTAAATTATTATGAGAGTAAGGTCCCTTTATACAAATTTCTAATTTTGCAGCCTTAAATCCTAATTCCTTAGCCTTTAAAGTTTTGTCAACTAAGCTTTCAGAATATTCTTTTAATGTATGACCTTCTGGAAGCAAAGAAGCATAAGGTGTAATAAAATCTTTTCTTGAGCCACCTAATAATTTCCAAACTGGCTGTTGATAAATTTTTCCACATAAATCCCATAATGCCATATCAATAGCACCCATTACACAAATCCCTAAACCTCTCCTAGAAGTCATCATAGTTTTTTCATTCATTTCATGCCACAAACCTTGGACATTTCTTGGATCTTTCCCTATGAGAATATCCTTAAATCCTCGTCCCATAGCATGAGTTCCAGGAGAATCTAAAACTGCTTTTGCACCCCACGGATTTGTATCTGTTTCACCAATTCCATACAGTCCTTCATCAGTAAAAACTTTAACAATAAAATTGTCTTGCGCCGAACTACAAGCATCTGAATCAAAATCTGGAATTAATAAACTGTAAGTTTCAATTTTTGTAATCTTCATAACTATTACTTTCTTAAGATTTAGGGGGGAAATCCACCCCCCCAAATAAACAAAATTTAATTTGAAGCTTTAACTTCGTTCCAAACTCTATTACGCCATTCAAGATCTTCCGCTGGTTGTAACCAGTTTAATCTATCAGCATAATCAAGTCCTGATGACTCATGAGTTACAGTTCCATAACCATATCTAGTGTTCATTATTTCTTGAGTCTTTTTTTCAATAAAGAAATTAGCCCATGCATGTGCAAGTTCTTCATCCGCACCTGCAGTCATAGCCCAAGTATCAAGCCAACCAATTCCACCTTCTTTAGGTATAACATATTTAACATTATGCCCCATTTCATTAAGAGCAACTTCTTGAAATTCTCCCATTGAAAACATTAGAGAAATTCCTCCACCATCCCAAATTTGATTTCCTTCATCAAATCCTGCGAAATAAGTTACTACTAATTTTTTTTGAGCAATCATTGCTTGTTTAACTTTTTCCATATCGGCTTCAGATAAATTGTAAGGATTATCCATTCCGAGATAAATTGCTGTGTTAACAATATTATTATTGCTATCATCCAATATTATCATTTTTCCAGCATTTGCAGGATCATGTAACACATCCCAAGAATCTACTGAGTCAAATTCATCCATGTCATAAATTAATCCTAATGAACCCCATGAAATAGGAACTCCATAATATCCACCATCTATCTCTACTTCTTTAACATTTTGAAAAGCTGGCATTAAATTATTAAAGTTACTGAGTTTGCTTTTATCATACGGTTTAAGCAATCCTGCACCATGGTATCTTGGAAATAAACTCGTATCTATTGAAACTAGATCAAAGTCCTCACCTTTACTTGCTTGGGTTAATGCAAATAATTCATCAACACTACCTACATATTTAACCTTTACTTTGGCATCGTATTTAGCTTCAAATTCATCTATCCATTCTTGTTCAGCATAACCTTCAAAACAACCAAGGCTTAGTTCTCTAGCTGCATTAGCAGAAAATGCTAACGAATAAATAAAAGTGAATGATAATAAAATATAAATAATTTTTTTCATACAACCTCCCTGTTAATTAAAAATTGACGATATGTTAAAATAAAATCTTATCAAGTTATATCTCATATATAAATATGAAATTTACCTAAAAATGATTGTATATATAAGTGATATTGTTATATGATTTTATTAGAAAGATAATCATAGAAAATGAATAATCAAAACTTCTTAAAACTCAAAAATATTTCAAAAAGTTATGGGAATGATATGATTCTTGATAATATCAACTTTGAAATTAAGAGTAATGAATTTTTTACCATCCTAGGATCAAGTGGTTCTGGAAAATCTACTATAATTCGAATGATAGGTGGATTTATAAATCCTTCATCAGGAGATATTATTTTTGAAAATACAATAATAAATAATCAGCCAATATTTGAGAGACCTTTCAATACAGTTTTCCAGGATTATGCCTTATTTCCCAATATGAATGTTTTTAATAATGTTGGATTTGGATTAAAAATTAGAAATATAAATAAGGATATAATTAAACAAAAAGTTATAGAAGTCTTATCGATTGTTGGTTTAGAAAGTTTTGCCAACAGAATGCCACAAGAGTTATCCGGTGGCCAACAGCAAAGAGTTGCTCTTGCTAGAGCTATTATATGTGAGCCAAAAGTTATACTTTTAGATGAGCCGCTTGGAGCCCTAGATGCAGAGTTAAGAAAACAAATGCAATTATTCTTAAAAGAAATTCAAAAAAAAATTAATATAGCATTTATATTTATTACACATGACCAAGAAGAAGCAATTTTTTTATCTGATAGAATAGCCGTTCTAAACGAACACAAATTTGAACAAATTGGTACTCCAAAAGAATTATATTATAACCCAAACACTCCCTATCTCGCTAAATTTTTTGGTGAATGCAATTTATTTGAGTGCAATATTATTAATATTAAAAATGATATAATTCTTTTAGATTCTCATTTAGGGAAATTTGAAACCAAAACCAAATCCAAAAATATTAAAGTTGGAGATGATATAATCTACGGAATAAGACCAGAAGAAATTACAATCACAGATATTAAAAAAGATAATAGCATAGAATTAATTATTAAAGAAATTGATTTTAAAGGACCAAACTCAATACTTCATTTAACTAACAAGAGTAGAAATTTAACAATTAAATTACAAAATATAAGTTCAAATATTTCAAAAACTTACACTATAGATTCAGCTGTTCATATTAATTTTAATATAGAATCTGGTAATGTTTTTCTAAAATGAGTTTTTTAGTAAATTATTTTAAAGGTTCAATATGGACTATTTTAAGTTTTACTTTTGTTATTTTGTTAATACTGGTCCCCTTAGCATCTTTTTTATCATATTCTTTTTTTACAGTTGAAGGGTTAGAAATTAATCATGAATTAAGTTTATCAAATTATAAAGAATTCCTAGTCGGTGAAATTTATATTAGAACACTTTTTAGAACTATTTTTTTAGCTTTAGTTGTAATGTTTTCATGTATCCTTTTAGGATATCCAGTTGCTTATTTTTTAGCAAGATATGCTGGAAGATTTAAGTATGCGATACTTTTGATGCTAATCATCCCCCTATTCATGAGTTATATAATAAAAATATACATGATGAGATCTATTTTAGGATACTCTGGATTAATTAATAAAGTTTTAAAAATGCTTAATTTAATTGACAAACCCTTAGAATTTTTTTTATGGAATCAAAATTCAGTTATAATTACACTTGTAATAATACTATTGCCGCTAATAATAATTCCAACTTTTACATCACTAGAAAAAATACCTAAAAATATTGTTGAAGCATCTTTTGATTTAGGATGTAAACCTTTTCAAGCATTTAAATATGTTATTTTTCCAATAGGTTTTCCAGGTTTAGTTGTTGGAAGTATTTTTGTTTTCATATTAGCTTTAGGAGATTTTGTAACGCCTCAATTAGTTGGGGGCACTTCTGGATTTACTTTTGGCAAAATCATTTACAGTAATTTTGGCCTGGCATTTAATTGGCCCTTTGGAGCAGCATTAGCAAGTATATTATTAATTATATCTGTAATTATTATTTTAATAACTAATCATTTAACCAGCAAATCTAAATCATGACCAGATCAGAAAACTTTACAAAATATTTAATGGCTTTGCTTACTGGATTAATAGTGGCAGCTTTATATGCACCTATAGTTATGACAATATTTTTTTCGTTTTATAAAACCAGAAAAGGAGCTGTTAAGTGGGATTCATTTTCTTATGAGCCATATACTAAATTAATATTTGAAAAACAAATTTTAGAATCATTATTAAATTCGTTATATGTTGGTGGAATTACAGTAATTTGTTCAGTCGTAATTGGTTTTTATTTTGCAAATTATTATCACACAAGCAAAAGTAAAATGAAAGAGGTTTTACAATTTATAATTTTTTTACCTTTTCTTTTGCCTCCTATTATTACCGGTCTATCATTATTAATTTTTTTTAGAGAAATAAATTTGCCAAGATCTTTAAACACTGTTGTTATTGGTCATACTATATTTGTTTTAGCAATTGTTTTTAAGATCATCCTTAATAAATTAGAAACTTTAAAACCCTCGTTAATGGAATCAGCTTATGATTTGGGTGCAAGTAAATTTCAGGCTTTTTGGTATGTCCTACTTCCAAACATAAAATTATCGATTATTATAGCCGGTCTCTTAGCTTTTACTATATCTCTAGATGAAACATTAATAACTTTGTTTTTAGTTGGAAATGATACAACTTGGCCAATTAAATTGTGGGCTAAAATGAGAGTAGGTTTTTCAAAACAGGTCAATGCATCAGTAACTTTAATTTTAATTTTGACTACTTTTTTAGTTCTACTAATAGCAACAATTATTTCAAAATCAGAAAAAAGGACAGAAAATTAAATGGAAAATGCAAAAAGACTATTAAATAAAAAAGCTATTGTCACTGGTGGTTCCAGAGGAATTGGAGCGGGAATAGTAAAAAGATTATTTTCTGAAGGTGCGGAAATAATAATTGCTGATATTAGAGAGGAATTAGCTAGAAATCTTATTGAAGAAATAGATAAAGGCATTGGACAAATTACTTTTCAAAAAGTAGATTTATCAGAAGAGAAAGAAATAATAAATTTATTTGAATTTGTCGAAAATAAATGGGCAGGGCTAGATATCTTAATTAATAATGCAGGAATAGAAGATGATTTTTTATTAAAAGATCAAACCTATGAGAAGTATAGAGAGACCATGAAAATTAATCTGGATGCTCCATTTTTATGCTCTAAATATGCACTGCCTCTTTTCGAAAATTCTAAAGGTGGAAGAATTGTTATGATTTCTTCAATCCAAGGTATCAGAGGTTATAAAGGGAACATATCTTACAACACTGCGAAAGGAGGAATGATTAATATGACAAGAGTATTAGCTGTTGAATTAGCTGAAAAAAATATTTTAGTTAATTCTGTTGCACCAGGATTTATTAATACTCCATTATCTGTGATGAAAGATGGTAAGCTTGAGTGGGATACCGATTGGTTCAAAGATGTTTATTTAAAATATGAGAAATTACCAATGGGAAGATATGGTAATCCTGAAGATATAGCTGGGGCTGTATATTTTTTCTGCTCTGAAGATAGTCGGTATGTAACCGGTCAAACACTTCTTGTTGATGGTGGTGTCTCTAGTACTTTTTAAATAGTGAAAATAGAAAAATTAAAATATTTATGATTGTTCCTGAAGAAATTTTAGTAATTTATCAAATGAAAAATAACTTTTAAATAATTAAAATTGAGTGTAGAATTAAAGAATAACAACTAAGGAAGCGTAAAGATGGTAGAAATAGAACAATTTTTTGATGATTATGTTGTAGGCTATGAAAGATTAACGGCAGGAAGAACGATCACCGAAACTGATATTGTTATGCATGCAATGCATTCAGGTGATTTTTATCCTCATCACGTAGATGCAGAATTTGCTAAAAAAGGACCTTTTGGACAGCGTATTGCCCAATTTAGTTGCACCTTTTCAATTGGGATTGCCCTAACAGCTTCTGTTGTTAATAAAAGAGCTTTTACCTATGGATTTGAAAGGTTACGATTTCCAAATCCTGTTTTCATCGGAGATACTATTCACACAAAGGTTACAATTAAAGAAAAAAAAGATGATCCAAAAAGACCGCAGTATGGCCAAGTTAATGAAGCTTGCGAGATATTAAATCAAAATGATAAATGCGTTTGCTATTCAGAGCATATATTACTTGTAGAAAGAAAAAAACAAGAATGAGTACTCAATTAGTAGATAGACTTTCTAAGTGCTACACAGGCGTAGTTCATGATATTATGCGAGATATGGGACATACAAATTTCACTCTCCCCCACGAAATAAGACCATGTAAAAATCACCATATTTTAGCTGGTCAAGTTTTTACCTTAGAGGGTGAAGTTGATAAAAATCAAAACCACCATGAGTCTCTATTAGCTTGGACAGGATTCTTATCTAAAGCTCCTAAAGATAAGGTGGTTATTTGCCAGCCAAATACAAATGAAGTTGCATTAATGGGAGAATTATCTGCTGAAACCCTTCAATTAAGAGGAATTAAGGGGTATATTGTAGATGGCGGAGCAAGAGATATGGATTTTATACTAAAAATTGATTTTCCTTTATGGAGTAAATTTTTTACACCCAAGGATATAGTAAAATTCTGGAAACCAATAAAATTTGAACAAAAGATTAAAATTGGTGATGTGGAGATTATGAACAACGATTATGTTTTAGCGGATATCGATGGGGTTATTATTATTCCTCAAGATAAAATTGAGGAAGTACTTATGGGCTCTGAAGATAAGATTAATTCAGAAAATCTAGTACGCAAAGCCATTAAAGAAGGAGTTGATCCTCAAGAAGCTTATTTAAAATATAGTGCTTTTTAATAATTTATCTTCAATCTAAAATAAAATTATTAATTAGATCCTAATTCAAAAGAAAGTTTAGCTGCATACTTATTCATTATTGAAGCTGTGTTTTTTAGATTAATATTCTTTTCATGCAATCTATTTAGATAAGGAGTTGTTAATGCTGCAATAGCATACCCTGAATTATCAAAGATTGGATAAGATATATTTGTAATTCCTACGATTTGAGTACTTTTAACAATCTCACATTTATCTTTTTTAATTTTATGAATAGTTTTTTTTGAATAATTTTTTTCTAAAGCTAAGAGTTGTTTTTTCGGTAAATGTAAATTTTTTTCAAATCCTAAAAAAACTTTCCTTCTTTTTAATCTTCTGATTCTCTCTTTATCAGTTTGAAACGTTAAAATAACTCTGCCAGAAGAAGTTTCCAATAAATCAAATGTTGATCCAATTGATACGTGATAATTAAAAGGCGATCCACTATCTACTTGAGCAATAACCAAGAGTTTACCTGCCGTGTATATGGATAAGTGTACAGACTGCCCGATTAGAGTTGTAATTTCTCTCATGATAGGTGTAGATTTTTCTAATAAAGTTTTTGTTGGACTAAAAGATGCGGCAAGATTTAATAATTTATAAGAAAGTTTGAATTCATCTGTAGATTTATCAAATTCTATATAATTTCTCTCTTTAAGCGTGTTTAACATTCTGTATATTTCATTTACAGACTTGTTTAAATGATTTGCAATTTTAGCTTGAGTTAACCCAACAGATGAAACTGCTAGAAGTTCAATTATATCTAAGCCTTTGTCTAAAGCTGGAGCTCTGTATGTTTTTAAATCTTTCAAGAGTTAAAACCTGTTTTATTCATAAATTGAACATTTCATATATGAAATACATTGTAAAAACAAGCACTTCAAAATATAAGCATACTCATGAAAATTGGATTCGGTCTTTATAGAAATTCTCTAAATAATGAAAATTATAAATTTGCCAAACAAATAGGAGCAACTCATATAGTTGCTCATTTAACGAATTATTTTAGTGGAAGTAATCCTGAAATTTCATCTGGAGATAATGATGGTTGGGGTCCTTGTGATAATGAGCCCATGTGGGATAAAGACTTATTAAGTGGATTAAAGAAAGATTTAAATGATAGCGGTTTACAACTAGAGGCGCTTGAAAATTTAAACCCTCTTCATTGGTCGGATGTTCTCCTAGATGGTCCCAATAAAGATATTCAAATTGAAGGAATAAAACAATTAATAAAAAATATGGGAGAGGTTGGCATTCCAATCTTAGGGTATTGTTTTTCTCTTGCCGGAGTTTGGGGATGGGAAAGAGGAGCTTATGCTAGAGGTGGTGCTGAATCAGTAGCGTTAATAGAGGGAAGCAGAGATTTTCAAGAGCCTATTCCTGACGGAATGATTTGGAATATGAGATATAGAAAAGGTGATGCTAATAAGTTTGTTCCAGAAACAACAGAAAAAGAAGTTTGGGAGAGATTAAAATATTTTTTAGATGAAATAATCCCTGTTGCTGAAGAAAACAATGTATCTCTAGCTGCACACCCCAACGACCCTCCCCTGCCAATCATGAGAAAAACGGGTAGAATTTTAAAAAACCCAAGTGAGTATATTGATTTAATAAACATGAATAAAAGTAAAAATAATAAAATTGAGTTATGCTTAGGATCAATACAGGAGATGGCGGAAGGGAATCTTGAAACATATGTAGATACTTTTGCAAAGGACAACAGAATTGGATACATTCATTTTAGAAATGTAAAAGGTAAAATTCCTAACTATATTGAAGCATTTGTTGATGAAGGCGATATTAATATGATTAATATAATAAAAATATTAAAAAAAAATAATTATAACGGTGTTATTATACCTGATCACACACCAGCATTAAATTGTGATGCCCCATGGCATGCAGGAATGGCTTATGCAGTTGGCTATATTAAGGGCTTAATACAATCTTTATAAATTCAATTAAAAGCTGGTTGAGCCTACAGCCAAAACATTATTTTCTTGCAAATATGAATTACAATTATCATTGTTTACTCCTCCCGTAGGAATAAATAAAATATCTCGGAAAATTTCATTAAAAAATTTTAATGTACTTGTACCTCCATTTTTTTCTGAATGAAAAAATTTTAAAACCTTATAATTATATTCTATTCCCTTCATAATTTCTGAAGGAGTTGAAATGCCAGGAATAAAATTCAAATTATTAGTATTAGAAAAATCTAACATTTTTTCATTAATTCCTGGAGAGATATAAAAGTTAAAATTATATTTTGAAACTTCCTGGAGTTGTGAAATTGATTGTATTGAACCAAGTCCAATTATTAAATTAGGGTATTTTTTTTTAATCTCAATAGACGTATCTAATGCAGAGTCACTTCTTAAAGTTATCTCAATAATTTTGAATTTCTTAGCAACTAAAGTATCAACTTTATTAAAAATATCATTAGGCTCCCCACTTCCTATTATCGGTATTTTTTTTTGTATTTGAATTTTTTTAATAAAATTAGATTGCATAATTTTTTGATACAAATTTTTCTTTGTTAATAATAGCACCTTTTGTAAAGGCAACTTTTTTTCCTAGTTTATGAGCAGATTTTATACAATCACTTATTTTGTTGTTCTTCATGTAGTTAAACAAAAATGATGCGTTAAAAGCATCTCCGCAACCGGTAGTATCTAAAACCTTTTTTTCAAATTTAATATTATATTGAAAGAATTCTTTGTTTTTATATATTTTGATCATTCCGTTACCATGCCTGTATACAACTAATGCATTTAACGAATATTGTGTAACAAAATCTTTTAAATTTTGTATTTTTAATGAAGTAAGATCCTCATTTGAAATAAAAATAATATCACACAATAAGCTAAATTTTTTAATTATTTTATTTGCAAGAGTTATATTGAACCAATTTTTTAATCTAATATTAAAATCGATATAAATTTTTACGTTATTTTTTTTTAATATTTTTAATAATAAATAAAATTTATTTAAGTTTTTTGTCTTATAAATTGAAAGAGTAATTCCTGAAAAATAGATAGCATCACATTTACTAAATTTTTTTGAAAATTTTGTAATATCAATATTGTCAAATAATGTCTTTGCTGCCGAATCTGATCTCCAGTAAAAAAACTCTCTTTCACCCTTTTTATCATTTTCAATTAAATATAGGCCAATAGTTTTTGTAGAATTAATCAAAATATTGTTTGTTAAAATTTTTTCTTTATTTAAATATCTAATCATTTTTTTACTTAAATTATCCTTACCTACAGATGTAATATAAGATGTTGTTGCTCCTAATCGAGATAGGTAGATAGCCGTATTTGCTGTATCACCAGCAAAATCTAAATTATACTTTCCATCCTTAGATGAAGATAATTCAACCATGCATTCGCCAATAGAAAAAATATGCATTATATTAGCTAATTAAACATTAAGGATTATTCAAAACTCTTTATGACGCCTTTAATTTCAGCTAGGCCTTTCATCCTTCCTAACAAAGAATATCCAGGAATTGTAAATCGATTTTTATCATGCAAAATACTATGACCATGATCAGGTCTCATAGGAATTTGATTATTTGACTTATTATTTCTTTTTCTTCTGCCCTCTTCATTAAGCAAAGCTCTAATTATTTTAACCATATCTACCCCACCTTCTAAGTGATGGCTTTCATGAAAATTATAAGAATTTTTTTCTCTAATTATATTTCTTAAATGTATAAAATTAATATATTTCCCATATTTTTTAATAATTTTTTCTAAATTATTTTTTGTATCAACACCTAGCGACCCTGAACAGAAAGTAATTCCATTGTGTTCATCTTTAAATATTGATGTAATAAACTCTATATCCTTCTCATTTGACACTATTCTTGGCAATCCATAGATATTATATGGAGGGTCATCAGGATGAATACAATAATAAATATCTAAATCTTTCAAAGCTGGAAATATTTCTTTCAAAAATAATTTTAAATTATTTCTTAAGTCATTGTGACTAATTTCTTTGTATTGAGAAATTTCATATTTTAAATTTTTTAAGGAATATTGCCTATCATTTGCAGCAAGACCACCCATTAAAGATTTTTTTATATTATCTTTTTCTGTGTTGCTAATAGTCTTCATCAATTTTTTAGCTGTAGAAATATCATTGGTTGTATATCTTTCTTCGGCACCTTTTAATTTAAGAATAAAAACTTCAAAAATACACATATGAAAATGATTATATTTAAGAGCAATAGATCCGTCCGAAAGCTGATAACTCAGATCTGTTCTTATCCAATCAACGATAGGCATAAAATTATAACATATAGTCTTTATATTATTTTTAGCTAAATTTTTTAAGGAATCTTTATATTGCTCAATATAATATTTATATCTTCCTGCTCTAATTTTAATATCATTATGTACTGGTAAACTTTCTACTACAGACCAATTAAGTTTTAATTGATCTTTAAAATTAACAGTTTCGATAATTTTTTTTCTTTTTTGTATATCACTACTAGTCCACTTTTCACCATATTTAACATCTTCTAAGGAGGTAACTATGTTATTAGCTCCTGTCTGTCTTATTTGATTAAGGTTAGACGGATCATTTGGTCCAAACCATCTAAAAGAATATTTCATATTGATTTATAATGTTTTTTATTAGTGTTACAAATTAAAAACTACTATGAAAACCTCCATCAACTGGGATAATACTGCCTGTAATAAATTTAGACTCAGGGGAACACAGGAAGCCAACAACACTTGATATATCCTTAACATCTCCAAAACGATTAAGTGGAGTTCTCGATAATATTTTATCAAATCTTTTAGGATCTTTCTTTTTAACCCTAGCAAATATAGCTGTTTTAATAAAACCAGGACAAATACAGTTAACATTAATAGAAAATTTCCCCAACTCAATTGCCAAGATTCTTGTGAGGCCCGTTAATGCCGTTTTACTTGTTGAATAAGCAGACACATCTGGAAGTCCCATAACGCTTGTGACTGAACCAATCATAACAATATTGCCTTTTTTTCTTTTAATCATTTTTTTAGCGCACTCTCTAGAAAGAGAGAAAACTGAGTTTAAATTAGTATCAATAACATTACTCCATTCATTATCCGTTGTATCTAAAGCTTTCTTTCTTAAATGAGTCCCTGCATTATTTATCAGTATTTCTATGTTCCCAATATTTTTTTCAATGTTATTTACAAGATCCGATATTGAGGATTTATCAGATATATCATTTTCAAATATATGGCATCTTGTTCGTAATTTTTTTTTTGCTTCAATTAATTTATTTTTTCTTCTTCCAGTAATAACAACTGTATATTTCATTGAATGAAGTTGTTTTGCAATAGCAAAACCTATTCCTGTTCCACCTCCGGTTATTAAAGCAATGCTATTTTTTTTCATAAATTATTATTTAATATTATAGATTCTATTTGCATTTTCAGTAAATAATTTTTTATTTTCATTATCAGAATAATGCTGCAAAACTTCCTTGTAGGCATTAAATATTTGGTCATAACTTCCAAATAATTTATCTACCGGAAAATTACTAGCGACTAAGCATCTATCTATACCAAAATAATCAATAACATATTCAAATATTTCTTTAATACTATTAACAGACCAGTGGTGATCAGTCATAGTAACAGCAGATAACTTGCAATAAACATTTTTATTATCAGATATATGTTTAATTCCTTCCTTCCATCTATTAAGTTCATGGGGATTTCTTTTAATAGGCTGACCAACATGATTTAAAATTATAACAGTATCAGGATTATCTTTTGCAATATCAGATCCATCTAATAATTGATTATAAAAACAACCTAAATCAAAAGATAAATTATATTTCTTTAATAATTTAAAATTTTTACGCCAAACATCAGATTGCATCATATTGATATTAGAAAAAATAAAATCTTTATCGCTATCATGATTGAATTGATTGTGTCTTATGCCATTAAACAAATTTGAAGATTCTAAATGTTTATTAATAGTATACTCTACATTATCATTAATTAAATTTATGTGACCAACAATAGAGTTAGGATAATCATGGGATTTAGAAATTTTATCCAACCAGATAGTTTCACCCCAAGCCCCAGGTTCATCATTCCACTCAGCTTCAACGTGAACACTTTTCACCACATTTTGATTTTTAATATCTTGCAAATAATTGTTAATTAAATAACTATTTGCCAACATTGACCAATCGCCAGTCCAGGGGTGGCTTTTAGAATTTAACCATCCATGAGAATATTTAAATTTATAATCCCAAAGATGATGGTGAGCATCAGTAATTTCACCGTTATACATATTTTATTTATTTATAATAAATTTTAAAATTTGTATATAAAATCTTTATTTAAATATAAATTCTGTTAATCTAATGAAATTATGAAAAACATAGGTTTGAAACAAGAATGGCCAGTTCCATCAAATAAAATTCCTATTATATTCATTGGTGCAGGAGGTATAATTAAAAATTGTCATATACCGGCATATAAAAAAATTGGGTTTGAATTAATGGGAGTATATGATTTAGATAAAAAAAATTCAAATGAGCTATCTAGAGAATTTAGCATTCCAAACGTTTATGAAAGCTTAGAAGAAGCATTAAGTATAAAAGGAGTTGTATTTGATATTGCCGTACCTCCTGATCAGTTATTAAAAATTGTTAACTTACTTCCAAACAATGCTTATGCACTTTTGCAAAAACCAATGGGATCAAACTATTTAGAAGCAAAAAAAATACTCGAGATTTGCAAAGAAAAAAACATAACTGCTGCATTAAATTTTCAATTACGTTTTAGTCCGATGATGCTCTGCTTAAGAGATATTGTTGAAAAAAACATAATAGGAGAAATTGTTGATATTGAGTTTCATTATTCATATTTTCTTCCTTGGCATCTATGGCCTTTCTTAGAAAAGTTAGATCGGGTAGAGATTCCTTTAAATTCAATACATTATTTTGATTTAATTCGTTCTATTTTTGGAATGCCTAAAGGTGTTTTTGCTTACTCAACAGGACACCCTAAATATCCTAAACTAAAAGATGCTAAAACCACTGCTATTTTAATCTACCCGGGAAATCTTAGGTGTGCCCTATCATTAAATCATTGTTATCAATTTGGCCCTACAAACCAAAGTGCAAATGTAAAAATAGAAGGCACTAAAGGAGTTGCATTTCTTACATTGGGTTCAATGCTCAATTATCCTAATTATCTTAAAGATAAATTAGAAATAAAAACTGTTGATAATGATTGGGAAGAAATTCCTTTAGAGGGCAGTTGGATGCCAGATGCTTTTGGAGGAACAATGTCCAATCTACAGAGATTTATTTCTGGAGAGGATAAAAAACTTGAAACTGATGTGAGTGACACAATCGATACAATGAAATTAGTTGATGCATTATTAAAATCTCAAGATAGTTTTTACAAAATAGATTAATTTAAATTAAAATATAAATTATGTAAAAACTTGAACTTTAATAGACAAGTCTTTATTTGCTGCAACTTTCATAGCCTCTTCACAATTTTTTAAATTAAATTTATGTGTCAACATATCACTAAAATCAAATATTTTTTTATTAATTGATTTAACAGCTTCATTAAATTCAGTAGTAAATCTATATGATCCAATAAAATTTAATTCTTTAAGCATTATTTTACTGTATTCAATGCCTATAAGACCGCCTGGCATATTGCCAACTTGAATAACTTGTCCTGATTTTGATAGTATGTTTATAATATTATTTATAGAATTTGTGTTTCCTGAGGCCTCAAATGCAATATCAAAAAAATTGCTGTGATCTTTTAAAAAATTATTATTAGTAATAATATTAATTGAATTTATAATTCCAATATTTTTTGCAGCTTTCAAAACATTATCATTAACATCTATAATAAATATATTTTCTAATTCTGTTAATTGAATAAGAATTTTTAAAATCAACAAACCTATAGGGCCACAACCCGATACAATGATTTTTTTATTTTTGTAATTATTTATTAATGAAGTTGCATGAAGTGAAACAGCAAGAGGTTCTGCAAAGGCTGCCTCTTCAAAACTTATATTTTGCTCAATTTTGTGACATTGAGATTGATAAATTTCAATATGCTCTCTGAAAGCACCTTGCGTATGAGGAAGTTTTGCTGCACTTCCAAAGAATGATCCATTTTCACAAAGATTATTTTTATTTAATTTACAATAGGAACATTCATTACAGGTAAGTGCAGGGTTAACTATAACCCTATCCCCTACTTTTAATTTAGAAACTTGTGATCCTAGCTCAATTACTTGTCCTGAAAATTCATGACCTAGTATTAATGGTTCTAAAATTTTTCTACCCCCATTTTCACCATGCAAATAATAATGTATGTCCGAACCACATATCCCACAATTCTTCATCTCAATACGAACTTGATAATCATCTAATTTTTTAGCTACTGACTCAACTTCCATAAAGCTATGGTTTTTAAGATAAAAACTTTTCATTAATAAATCGAATTATAGCAAACATAGTAAAAATTCAATTTTTAATCGCTATATATAAAATTTATATATAAAATAAGATATTATATATGAATATTACTTGTAACTTTTAGCTTTAAGTGATTAACTTATTATTAATTAAGTTAAATTTACTGGGAGGTAAAATGATTAAATTAAGATATAAAATACTTGGTATTTTAGCATTTCTGCTAATCTATCCATTTAGTATGGCAAATGCTCTCCCTCCTCTTGCGGCGGGATCAGATTGGCTAAGAGATTGGAGTGGAACAAAACTTGTTCTTACATCTCACACTGGTGCTACTACTGATGCAGCAAAAATTCTTGCAGAAGAATTTGCAGCCATCACAGGGGCAGAGGTTGAGGTTATAGATGAATCATGGACTGATTTATTAGCTAAACATCAAGCTGATTATGCTGCAGGCAATGGAAGTTATGATGTTTTAACTTGGGCTTATTTGTGGGCAGGAAATTATATTGAAGGTGGACTAGTTGATGACATGACTCCTTATATGGAAAGTGATTTAGTTGATCCTAATTTCGATATGGCAGATATTCCTATGGCTTTACAAGAAGTATATGGAAGATATAGATTGGCAAGCTCTCCTAACACAGAAGGTTTATGGGCAATGCCTTATAAATTCGATGTGTATCTTGCGATGTACAGAAAAGATTTATTTGCTGAAGCTGGATATGATGGATGCCCTACTACATATGAAGAATTATATGAAGCTGCTGCCAAAATAAAAGCTAATCATCCAGATATGGATCCTCTAGCTTTTCCAATGGCAATGGGTGGAAATTTCTTGTCTAGTTTTATGGCAATGAATTCAGGTTATGGAGCAGGAACTCCAGACTCATGGACTGATGGAAATTTATATCCTAAAATGCATCAAGCTCCAACTATTGCTGCTGTTAAAATGATGAAAAAATTGATGGAATATATGCCAGCAGATGCATTAGATTATGATTTTGATAAAGCTAATACAGCTTTTTCACAAGGTAATGCAGCTTATACTTTAAACTGGAATGCATACATGCCAGCAGTTTTAGATCCAGATTCTTCAAAAGTTACTGATAAAGTTGCTTTTTGTGGAACACCTGGCGGACCTGAAGGAAGATACTCAGCACTTGGTGGTTGGGTTCAAGGAATTTCAAGTCAGTCTAAAAACAAAGATGCTGCATTTCAATTAGTCCAATATATATCTGGTAAAGATAGAGGTGTTGAATTTGCACTTAATGGAGGCTCTGTAGGAAGAATTTCTACAGCTAACGATCCAAAAGTTATAGCAAAATATTCATTCTATCCTTTACTTATGGATGTGTTGAAAGGTTATACAGGTTTTGGAACTTATAGACCGTGGCCTGAAATTGAAAAAACTATGGAAACATACTTTCATAAAGTTATGCTAGGAGAAGATCCAGAAAAAACTTTACTTAAAGGAGCTCAACAAGTTTGGACACAGGCTAAGAGAGGTGGTTATAATCCTGGAGCAACTGGCCCTAGACCGTAACTATTGTTTCTTGTAAATATTTTTAAATGTTAAAAATTTTTAATATAAAGCGGGTAAAAAATTACCCGCTTTATATGGTTTTACCAGCCATACTTATATTAGTTATACTTACAATTTATCCTTTTGTTTATTTATTATATGTAAGTCTATTTATTTGGCCTATCTCACCAACTCTTCCTAGAATTTTTCTAGGTATCGGTCAGTTCACCTATCTATTTACTAGTCCTCAATTTATAGAATCGGTGAAAGTTACATTCAATTTGATGGTGGTAGGTGTCACTATACAAATATCCTTGGGTATGTTGCTTGCTATTCTTCTATCAACAAAAGCTAGATACACAAATTTTTTTACATTACCTTTTATGATACCTGTTTTCATAGCTCCAATAGTAGTTGGTCTAATATGGAAGTTCATGTTTAATTATGACTTAGGAATTTTAAATTATTTACTAAACACAGTTGGTCTTGATTCAGTAAATTGGCTCGGAACTACTCGCAATGCCTTTTGGTCTGTTATTCTCATTGATACATGGCAATGGACTCCATTTACTACCTTAATTATTAAAGCAGGATTAGATAGTGTTGATCCAACTCCTATTGAAGCAGCAACAGTTGATGGGGCAAGTAGATTTCAAATTTTCAGACATGTAACATTTCCTTCAATAGCGCCTATTTTTACTGTTGCATTATTATTTCGTACATTAGATGCATTTAAAGCTTTTGATATAATTTATGTAGTAACCAGAGGTGGTCCAGGCGGTAGCACATATGTATTGGGATATAATATTTGGAAAACTGCATTTTTTCAAAATCAATTAGGTTTAGCAGCAGCTATGTCTGTAATAATGATCATTATTGCATCTACATTGGCATACATACTTGTAAAAATTATGAAAAAACAAATGATAAGATAATTTATGATTTATAAACTTTCAAGATTTGAACATTTCATAAGAATTACCTTGCTAGTAATTTTTTTTATGTTTTTTATGTTTCCTATTTATTGGATGGTTGCGACATCGTTAAAAGAAACTGTTGATATATTCTCTCTTCCACCAAAGTGGTTTTTTAAAATTTCATTTGAAAATTATTTACATATTATAAGTGATGATTCAGGATTTTTAAAAAAGATTTTAAACTCGTGTATTGCATCAGTTATAAATGCAATTTTTACACTGCTATTGGCATTTCCGGCAGCATACAGTATGTCTCGTTATAAAACAGGCGGCATAAATCTTTTGATGTGGTTTCTTAGCATAAGAATGATACCCCCCATTGTAGGAGCAATACCTTTGTTTATAATTTTTTCAAAATTAGGATTAGTTGATTCGTATATTGCATTGCCAATATTATATATAATTATTAATCTTCCTTTTGCTATCTGGATGATAAAATCCTTTATGGATGAAATACCAACTGAAATTGATGAATCAGCATATGTTGAAGGATGCTCAACTACAGGAGTAATAATAAAAATAATTATACCATTAATACGACCAGGTATTTTAGCAACTTTAGTTTTTTGTTTTATTATGGCTTGGAATGAATTTCTAATAGCCAATATTTTTACAAGAAAAATGGCAATTACAGCGCCTGTAGGAGTTGCTCGCTTCATTACAGAAAGACAAATTTTATGGGGATATATTACTGCAGGAGCAACCTTAGCATCTGCCCCTCCAATAATTCTTTTATTAATTTTTCAAAAAAACTTAATGAGAGGACTAACTTTAGGTGCTGTAAAATAATTAAGCACTAGTTATATAGCGAGGAAATATCTATTTCTGTAACATGCCATCTACCTAGATTTGCTGTATACATAGTGTTACCATCTTTAGAGATAACAATATTAGTAGGATGAGCCATCACTGTACAATGAGAATCTTCAATTAAAATTTTACAATTACCATCTTTATCAGCCATATAAATTCTAGAAGGTTCATAACAGCTAATAAATAAGTTATTATTCTTATCAAAAGCTAAACCATCAGGAACAGTTGCTATGTTGTCAGTAAAAATTTCTTTTTTTCCAAACGATCCATCATCATTTATGATCATTCGAGAAATGCACGGATGCATAGATTCAACTACATACATATATTTACTATCTGGTGAAAGACACATTCCATTAGCAAAATTAAATAATTCACTGGAACATGGGCCGCCACTTCCAGTATCTAAATCAAATTTATAAACCCCAATACCTTTTTCATCAAATCCAAAACTATCAGATACATAGAGACAATTTCTTTTTTCATCAATAACAGGATAATTAGGAATCTTTGGGCCTTTCGCAAATTCTTTAAATGAGTTTTCTTTTTTATTATATTTATAAATTGACGCCTCTTTCATTTCGCAGGCAAAAATATTTTCATCACTATCAATAGCAATACCTAAAATAAAACCTTTACTAGTTGCCAATCTCTCTAAACCTGTTTTATCTTTTTTAATTTTTAAAATATCACCATTTTCAGTACCACAATAAATAGTTCCATCGCCACCCATTGCTATTCCTTCGGGATGAGCCAATCTAGGTTCTGTAAAAATCCCATCAAAATACACTTTCGCCTTATTTATATCTAATATGGAAGTCATAAATTCTCCTTTTATATACTTTTAATTAACAATTTTTCTTTATTTAAAATTTCTTTAAACAAACTCATTCTTTCTTTCCCCGAAACAAATTCTAACTTTCTAATATTTAAAGGATCAACTTCTTCTCTAAGCATCTTTAATTCTTTTTTGGATGGTGAAGGAGTTGTTTTACATTTTTTACTATACTTAATCTTAAAAGCAGTATTATCTTGAATTTCCTTTTTAGTTACCCCCTTATGAATACTAATTATTTCTAACAAATTAGTCTTTTTATTTTTTTCAAATATACATAAATTTGTGAAAATTTTCACATCACCAGGTTTTAAACCAGCTTTTATCCTCTCTTTATCTTTGAACAGACCTCTTCCCGCACTTACATAATCAACTTTTTCAACAAAGCTAAGTTTAGAGTGCTTAGTAACATAACAAATAAAATGCTGATGAAGATTAGATACATCTGCCATTCCACCCTGCCCTGGCAATCTAAGTAAGCCACCACTTTTCTTTTTAATTTCAATATTATTTACATCTCCATATTTATCTATTTGTGCAGCACCAATTACTTCATGTGTTATTTGTCCATTTTGATAATAAACACTATATGAATCATCACCACCCCAATAATTGAGACAATTTTTTCTATCGAGAACCTCTCCAAAAGAAAGAGTCATAGGCCTAAAGTTTACATCATGATGCCCATATGTCATTGTGGTTAATACTAAATTTGGGGCATGATTTTTTTTTGCAAAAAGATATGAAACATTTGCAAGAGGTGAGACAGCTCCAGAACTGCACAGACTCTCGTTAGTATACTCTTTTGATAATGCATAAGTCATTATTTCATCCCCAGTAATTGGTCCTTGTACCAAAATTCTGTTTTTTTTATTATTAAAATGACGGATAAACTTATTTGATTCAAGATTATTTGATTTTACTAAAAAACTTTTATTTTTTTTAAAACTATGTCCAATTGAAATTGGAGATTTTTCGAATGCTTTGCCTAAGTCCTCATAATCAGTAATATAATATGGAACAGAAGATGTCGGATAAGCACCAAAAGGACATTCTGTTAGTGCGGTAATAAAATTTTTAGATATTAAACTTCCTTTTTGTTCTTTAATTAAAGTTTGTCTTGAAACAATTTTATCAACTGTAACCAAGATATTTTTACTAGCGCCTGCCATAATTGTATCGAGAGCTCTTGGACCATGAATCTCTACATTTCCGTCTTCATCAGCACGTGTTGCATGTAATAAAAAATTGTCTACTTTTAGAGATGGTACAATAGCAAAAATATTACCAGTCTTTGGATCTTTAAATTTTTTACAAAAATTAGTTTTATCTGGTAAATCTGAGCCCCAAGGATATTGGAATATTTCTGAATCAATATTCTGTTGCGAAGCTCTTAGAGCCTTAATTAAACCAAGTGCAGACCAATCAATAACAGGGATACTTTGATCCTCGCATACTTTTCTAAAAGTTGGTGCCAATCCGAATATATCAAGACTAGAAAAACAAATTTGAATTTTTTTTATAGATTTTTTTTGTAAAAAAAGTTCCAAAGCTAATCCTCCAGACCAACTAATAAATTCTAAATTTTTAGGATTTTTTTTTAACACTGTATTAATAAGCGCTATAGGAAGTCTCGCAAAATGATGTCCGCCTATTCCTATTGAGCTTCCATTTTTTACGTAAGAAGACAATCCTTCTAATGTTGTATATTTAGTTGAAAGTTTCATATTAGATTTCCTTAATAGAAAAACTGTATTCAGTTTTCCATTCTGTGTCTTTTTTAAATTGAATGGTAGTTTTAACGCCCTTAGTATTAATAGGATTCTTAGGGTTATTTGACATATGGGTTGAGAGACCAAATGTTGAAGTTATTGGCTCCAAACCTAATGTTGTATGTTCGCCGTTCCAAGGATATTCTTCACGCCCCTTATTACTTAGCCACATCAATACTGATGAAAAATGCTCTGGATCCCATTTCATTTTAAATGAATAGTTATCTTGATAATTCTCAACTATCATTTTTCCATCTATTCCACAAAGCTGAAAAAGATCTTCATAATTACCATTAAAAGGAGGTTGAGAGATATCAACGACTTGATCTTCAAATCCTGGAATTTCCTCTATACTAGTAAAATATTTTCCAATAGCCCCCATAGTTTTACCTGGTAAGACAACGCCAGGGAAAGTAAGTCCAAATTTAAAATTTCCAGGTTTTATTCTTATTTTATTTTTTTCAACTGGAACGTTGATCATTGGATGCAAACCAATTGGCAATTCACAATTTTCTTTGACAGAAATAGTTAAAGAGCATTTGATATTATTAGGTTCATCATTATCAACTTCTACTGTTCTTATTAAATAATTAACAACATCTTCTTCCGGGTAAGTAATTTTAAATTTAGCAAAAAAATTTGTTTTTTCCAATAACTCCCAATTTTTATTAGAGCCATATCCATGAGGCTCATTAACTATATGGGGCTTATCTGAGTAAACTTCTTTCCAGTCATCTGATATTTCATCAATTGGAGAATTAATACCAAAAGGTACGCAGGGAAATTCACCCCTTAAATTTTTAAGTATGCCAGGTAAATTCTTAAAATCTTCTGATTCATCATCAATCCAGTTTGCTGAATGAAGAGGTTCAATTATTTTATTATTTAATTTGAATTTAGGAATGATTTTGCAACCTAACGTCCATATATCAATTTCACCTCCCTCCCAAAGCAAGGTATGGAGTTCACTCATTTTTGAATTCTCTCTACTGAAATAATTTTTTCATTTTCAAATTCTTTTATATCATTAACAGAATAGCCAAACTCTTTTAAAATTTCATACCCATGTTCTCCTATCAAGGGTGCAGGTCTTGTTATTTTTGGAGGGGTTTCACTCATCTTTACAACGGGGGATACCGTCTTAACTTCTCCGTATTTTTCATGTGAATAAGAAGTAAACATTTTCATGTGTTTAACCTGAGGATCATCAAGAACTTGTTTGTGTGTATAGACAGGTGCCACCCAAGCACCTTTTTCTAACAGTGTGTCTAAGAGATATTGAGTCGTATAATTCTTTGTACGTATCTCCACATGATCAAAAATTTCATCTCTTTTAGTAAATTGAATTTCAGACCCAAATGCCCCCTTTGGACCATCGTCTTTATATTTGGAACTAATAGTTTCATCTTCAAGAACTTCAGCTAATAATTCTAAAGTAGCAATAGCGATACTAAGATATCCATCTTTTGTTTTGAAAACTCCAAAAGGTGCAGCCGTTCCAGGATGTCCAATACCGGATTCAGCTCTTTCAAATTCCTGATTCAAATTAAGCACTGCTACAAATTCTTGTAATTCATGTTGCAAAAGACAACTTAATAAATCAACTTCAATTTCTTGACCTTTGCCACTTTGATCTCTGTAATAAATTGCGGCAAGTATGCCAATAACCATATTATAAGAACCAAGTTGATCTGCCATTCCTGCACCAACTGGTACAGGCGGTCCGTTAGCTCTGCCAGTATTTTGAGTCAAACCTGACATTCCTTGAATTAATAGATCTTGACCTGGTCTTTTTGCGTAAGGTCCAGTTCGACCATATCCTGAACCATTACAATAAATTATTTTTGGATTAATTTTTTTTAAATCTTCGTAACCATAACCTAGCTTATCCATTACTCCTGGTCTGAAATTTTGAATAACTACATCGCAATCTTTAGTCATATTATATATGATTTCTTTACCTTTAGGGCTTTTCATATCTATTGCTAAAGATCTCTTATTTCTATTCCACGACAAGAAAGTTGCAGCTTCAGTTCCAGCAACTTTTTTATTAAAAAAATGCCAACGTCTATAATCATCACCGACTTCAGCTCTTTCTATTTTATAGATTGTCGCTCCATAATCACCTAA